>Ga0208480_1000119_pt1 | contig 31300 bp, 23 predicted proteins | sample NGESurshal092012_4_FD_184485 | JGI IMG/M metagenome (GOLD analysis project Ga0208480, IMG submission 184485) | Arctic peat soil microbial communities from Barrow, Alaska - NGEE Surface sample F53-1 shallow-092012 (SPAdes) | ecosystem: Environmental > Terrestrial > Soil > Wetlands > Peat ... | reverse complement strand
TAATCGCTCGCTCGAAGACTCACCGTCCACCGGCTCGCGCGATCAACTGTCTTTATTTGAATAAACGTTGGGACACTACTGGTATGCACTATGAAACCAATCGCTTTCCGGCGACGTGGGAAATCTCTTCCACGCCGTAAGCACCCGGATATTTGGGGACATGGACGACACGTTACGTTGATGCTGGAATGTCCCCGCTGCGGTCCCCGCCCGGCTCGGTCTCACAAAGTGGAAGCAATGGAAAAGTACGCGGAAAAACGAAGAAAGCAACCGAAGCCTAACCATGCCGACCGAGTACCTTGAATGCAACTGTAAGACTTGCGGGGCCACCTTATGCACACCGGCCGCGAATGCTCCGACGCAAGAAGGAAAGTACCTTCTCCGCTGCACCTCAGAACCCGCCCATCAGCATACCTACGACGCAGAGGAAATCGGAAGTCGTCAGCTTGAGGCCAGCCCTGAAATTCGCACTAAAATGGGGCTCGATTAATCCCTGCCTCAGAGCAAGGACACAAATCTTAACGGTGAGTCTGGATTGTTGCGGCGAAAGGGCGACGTGGGCGCTGCATAAACGATCCGCGCCAGCATTTCCGTTGTCCAGTACGTGATAGTGCTTGCCGAATTTGTTCCGCAGTCATGGTTCCAGCTTGGAATCACGAGCCAGCATACGGCTACACCAACTCCAGATTACCCTTCCAGCAACCACCCGATATCGCTTGCCTCGCTGAAAGCATTCACAAGCCCCTTGCATCCCATTCTATAATTCTATTATTATAGAATTATAAAAGTAGGAGGCGCGATGACGGCGGCCGGTAAAAAGCAGACGGAAGAACAGGTGGTCCGCTTCGCCGATATGTTTTCGGCGCTCGGTACGGAGCCGCGTCTGCGTATCGTGCGTCTCCTGCTGTCGGCACACCCTGACGGCATGGTGGTGGGCGACATCGTCAATGAGCTTGGGATTACCGCCTCCACGCTTTCGCATCATCTGGAAAAGCTAAGAAACGAGGATTTGGTGAAGGTGCGCCGCGAGAGCACCTATCTCTGGTATTCCGCCAATACCGAAACGCTTCAGGAATTGCTCGGGTTTCTTTATGCCGAATGCTGCACCCGCAACAAGGCGATAGAGCCGCAAGCCATTGTCAGGCTCTGCCGGTAAAGCGAGAACGCTTTTCACTGAATACGCATTAGCGCTGAAAGGAACGCAAAAATGGAATTGAAGGAAATCGTCCAGGAGAAATACGGGGAGGCTGCGCGCCGCGTTGCCGCTGGCGGTGGCAACGGATGCTGCGGAGCCCGTTCGGCGCTGCTGGATGGGTGCTGCGACCCGATCACCTCGAATCTGTATGACGAAGGGGACGCCGGTCGGATACCCGAAGAGGCATTAAGGGCCTCGCTCGGCTGCGGGAACCCTACCGCGCTGGCAAAGCTCAATGCGGGCGAAACCGTACTCGACCTTGGCTCTGGGGGCGGTATTGACGTGCTGCTGTCGGCGCGCCGCGTTGGGCCGACCGGCAAAGCCTACGGCCTCGATATGACGGATGACATGCTGTCGCTCGCGCGCGAGAACCAGCGCAAGGCCGGTCTGGAGAATGCCGAATTTCTCAAAGGCGAAATCGAGCATATCCCGCTGCCGGATAACAGCGTGGACGTGATTATTTCCAACTGCGTGATTAACCTCTCCGGCGATAAGGACCAAGTGCTGCGCGAAGCCTTCCGGGTCTTAAAACCTGGCGGCCGCTTCGCAGTGTCCGACGTGGTGGTGCGCGGCGCAGTGCCGGCGGAAATTCGCCGCAACATGGAACTGTGGGTAGGTTGCATCGCCGGTGCCCTCGAAGACCATGCCTATATCGCCAAGCTTGCCAAGGCTGGTTTCGTCGCTATCGATATTGAGCCCGCGCGCGTTTACGATGTCGAGGATGCGCGCGCTTTCCTGTCGGGCCAGGGCGTGGATGTAGATGCGATTGCTCCTATAGTCGCCGGCAAATTTATGAGTGCGTTCATTCGCGCTGCCAAGCTGGCCGGCTGCTCCGCCCCGGACTGCCCCTCGTGAGGGACGAAAGCATGTCAACCGCGGTTATAGCTCCGGCAACGCCTGCCGCTCAACGCCTGCGCTTCTTTGAGCGGTACCTTTCGCTCTGGGTGGCGCTCTGCATGCTGGCCGGCATTCTCCTGGGAAAGCTGCTGCCGGGCTTCACGGCAGCCCTGCGCGCCCTGGAATTTGGCAAGGGCAGTCGGATTAACGTGCCGATTGCGGTTCTCATCTGGCTCATGATTACGCCCATGATGATGAAGGTCGATTTCTCATCGCTGAAGAATGTCGGACGTCGCCCCACCGGCCTGCTGGTAACGCTGCTCGTCAATTGGGTCGTCAAGCCCTTTTCCATGGCGCTGCTCGCCTGGGCCTTCTTCCGCTTTTTCTTTGCGGCCTTCATCACCGCCGCCGAAGCGGACCAGTACATCGCCGGATGCATCATCCTGGCCGCGGCGCCCTGCACGGCGATGGTGTTTGTGTGGAGTCACCTCACTCACGGCGACCCCGCTTATACGCTCGTCCAGGTATCGGTGAACGATTTAATCATGCTGGTGCTGTTCGTCCCCATCGTGCAGTTTCTGGTGCACGGCGCGTCTTCGCTGACGGTGCCTTTTGCGGTGCTGCTCACTTCGGTCGTCGTTTTTATCGTCGTGCCGCTGCTCGCGGGCGTCTTGCTGCGGGCCGGGTTGGTGCGAAAGCACGGCCGCGCCTGGTTTGAAGGGGTGCTGCTGCCCAAATTTGCGCCGGTCACCATCGCGGCGCTGCTGGCAACGCTCGTGCTCATCTTCGCGTTTCAGGCGGATAACATCACCGGCCGGCTCTCGCATGTGCTGCTGATTGCCGTGCCTATTACGCTGCAAGTCTATTTCAACGCCGGCATTACCTACGGCCTCATGAAGTGGCTGAAAGTAGAGCACAACGTAGCTGCGCCCGGCGCGCTCATCGGCGCGTCCAATTTCTTCGAGTTGGCCGTGGCAACCGCGATTGCGCTCTTTGGACCGGATTCCGGCGCAGCCCTGGCAACCGTCGTGGGCGTCCTGGTCGAAGTCCCGGTAATGCTTTCGGTTTGCGCGGCGTGCAACCGCACGCGCCATTGGTTTCCCACTTCGGAGATATTTATCCGTGCCTAAAGAAAGAGTTTTGATTCTCTGCACCGGCAATTCCGCGCGTAGCCAAATGGCCGAAGGCCTGCTCCGTCACGATGCTGGCGACCGGTTCGACGTCGAGAGCGCGGGTACAAAGCCCAGTTCTGTGCGCCCGGAAGCTATCGCCGCGATGCGCGAGCTTGGCATCGATATCGGCGCACAACGCTCGAAGCACGTGGATGAATTCGAGGGGCGGAAGTTCGATTACGTCATCACCGTCTGCGATAACGCCAAGGAAAGCTGCCCGGTGTTTTTCGGCGCGGCAAAGCGGCTCCATCGTAATTTTGAAGACCCAGCGGCGCTGAATGGATCCGAGGAGCAACGGCTGGCGCTCTTTCGGCGTGTCCGGGACGAATTGCGCGCCTATCTGAGCGAGTTTACTAACCTTTTGTCGCGTGATTTCTTCGATAATTCGAAGACCACCTGGTAAATGCCCTTTCCAGCCTCCGCAAAAAACTTCGTCCTCCCACAGCGCCGGAGAGCGAGGAAGATCGTCTGGTAGCCATGTGGGTCGAAGCTCGCCGGAAGCGGTCTGTGATTCAGTCTGAGCTCGAAAAAACCACCGCCAGCGTAACTATGCCGCGCAGATGAACCTTTTGCAGGCAGCCAAGGCCGCCAAGGACAAATGTGCGAATCTCGTGCTTGCGCTGCGGGCCAGCCGCAAAGATCGCGCTTAATTCTACGCCGCAGTAGGCGGTCCGAACCAAGTGGTTAGCGCGTCAGCGAGCCCCACCTGGGTTATGTCTCCCACCCAGGCCACATATCCGTCGGGCCGAATCAAAACGGCGGTGGGAGCCGTGACCGCCCGATCGCCGGAAGCTCCCACGTACCCACGTATTTGGCGTCGATCACCTGAACGCGATCCGCCCATGGAGGGATGTCGAAGCCGCCGGGCTCACCGAGATTGAGGAGCACCGGCCGAGCATCGTGCAGCAGGGTGAAGACCCGCAGCGGGCCCTTGGCGGTGACCAGGTCGAGATCGGGCATGCGGCGTCCGAGCAGCGGGTGTCCCTCGCCGAAGTCGTAACGAATGTCGAGACCGGACATCATCGCGCCGAACCGTCTGCGCGGCTCGTCCATGCCGAGGAGCTCGGACATGGTGTCGCGCAGTGCCTTCGTGCGGTCGTCTTCGCGGCGAAGAACGATCGATGCCATCGTGTTGCGCAACACGCGGGCAGCGACTGGGTGGCGCTCGGTGTGGTAGGTATCCAGGAGGCTTTCCGGCGACGCCCCCTTGACCACCTGGGCCAGCTTCCATGCCAGGTTCACCGCATCCTGCACACCGGTCTGGAGGCCCTGTCCACCGTCCGGCGGATGCACGTGTGCGGCATCGCCGGCGATCAGCACCCGTCCCTTGCGGTAGGCCGCGGCCTGCCGCGCTGCATCGGTGAACCGGGAGATCCAGATGGGGCTATGGACCCCGTAGTCCGTCCCGCATGCGGCGATGAGAGCCTCGCTGAGATCGCCAAGGTGGGTTCGGTCGCGGGGCCGACGTGCTGTTCGGTTACCAGGACCCCCACCGGTCCCCGATCCGCGTAGACTATCTTGCCGTCGACGATCTGGTACTCCTTCCTGCCGAAGGAATGGACACCAAAGGCACTGTGGTGGATGCCCCATTCGGGTGTCTCGGCCATCTCGACCTCAGCGATCAGGTTGCTGGTCGTCGGATCCGATCCCGGGAACGCGATGCCCGCGGCCTTGCGGATGAGACTGCGTCCGCCATCGCACCCGACGAGATATTGCGCCCGCAGCGACCGGCCATTGCTGAGTGCGACATCGACGCCTGTGTCGTCCTGTGCGAAGCCGTTCACCTCGATGCCGTGGAAGATGGGCACCGCCAGTTCGCCGACCCAGCCGGCGAGGATGCGCTCGATATGGTTCTGCCACAGCCCGAGCCCGTAATTGTGCCGGGTGGGAAAGTCGCTGATGTCCAAGCGAGTTCCGGCGAACCTCGCAACCTGCGCCGTCTGTCCCTCCGATAGGAACCGATCGGCGATTCCACGCTGATCGAGGACCTCGATGGTACGTGAGTGCAGACCGCCTGCACGCGAGCCGACGAGTTCCTGGCTGGCGCGCCGCTCGACAATGGCGACGTCGACGCCCGCCAACGCGAGCTCGGCCGCCAACATCAGCCCCGTCGGACCGCCTCCGGCAATCACCACCGCATGTTCGGTCATCGCCACCCTCCGGTCGGCATCACGCCGGTCGCCACCGGGGGCAGCTCCGCGAAGTCCGGCGACGCGCACACCCGCACCTCCGCGCCGAGTGCCCCCAACTGCACCGCGTGTCCCACGTCCCCGCGTGACCCATACCTCGACAACAACGCCCGCATGTCGCTCCTCCCGTTCCTGAAGGTTCTGGTCTCGGCAAGAGGGCCTCGGCCTTAGCCATCGACTCTACGGCACGAGCCGGGCTTGCCGCAAGCCCCCATGTGCGCGATATGCTGGTAGTGGCAAGGAGGGGGTACTCTCCTTTCGCTTGTCATTCTCTGTGAGCCTTGCGACCGTCGCAAGACTCAGCCCCTACTTCGTTTGGTAAAACCGCCGTAGCCTCATCCGCCGCTCCCGCTCCGGTCGTTTTTCAAAACTTGCAAAAATAATTTCCCAAATGAAATCCGTAGCTTAAACGCCTTCCCGCCTCTCCCCCGCTCTCGCCGCGTGCCAACATTCAGCCGGATGCGGGACACCGAAGAGCTCGATTTTTGCCGGCCGGACAGCCATCCCGGCCACTCCACCGGCCCTCGCACCCCGCACGGTAAATGCCGTTCCAGCCGCAACGCCGTCACCCACGGATGCCGCTCCCAAATCCTCATCCTGCCCGGCGAGCGCCAGGAAGATTTCGACGATCTCTATGATCGCTGGATGGCCGCTCATCAACCCGAAGACGAAGCCGCCGCCGAATTGGTCGAGCAGCTCATCCTCAATAAATGGTTCTTAGAGCGCAATCTCCGGAGATTTATGGAAATTGAGCGGAAACTCGCCCAAACCGCCTATTCCGAATGGACCGACGCCCAGCACAAGGAATTCCAATTGGCGCTCCGCTATAAGACCGCTGCTGGCCGCGCCGTCACCCGCGCCACCCACGAACTGGAGGTCTATTTGAAATCCCTCAGGCAGGAAGAAAAAGACATTTGGCGCGCCAAAGGCGGGTTGTACGACCTGAGCTTCAGGCTCTCCGCCGAAATGCGGAAGCAGGAAGCGGCCATCCAAAAACAAATCGCCGAAGCCCGGCAGGCGGGCGTGGACATCTCTGAGGAGAGGGAATCTCTCGCCAAATCCCAGAAACTAACCCGCGAGGCCCTCGATAACGTCCAAACGCAGCTCTCCGCCTTCGACCGCCCCAAAACCGGTGCCGAAGCGGTCTTTCAAGGACAGAATCACCCCACTAAGCTGCGTAAAATTCCAATTCTCGACCAGTGGATTGAAATCACCGTCACAGACGGCCAAACCCGCACTCGGCTTTTCCCGCCCAACGATCGCTTGATTGAACAAGGCCAAGCCATGCTTCCGCCTCCCCAATTGGTCTACCGCCGCCTCAATTTCCTCAATGGCGTTCCGGAGGAATATAGCTGGGCCATTTCCGATCCCCAGACGCTCGCGAACGGCGGCATGGGGATTCAACGCATGACCGTCGACACTTGGCTCCAGGTCATTGAACGCGAAAAGACCGATCCTAACGGCCACATCGGACCCTGCGGCGGTAATCTGCCCAGGCCTAAGCAGCGCGGCGGCTGCGATTGCGAAGTCTGCACCCATAATCAAGCCATCCTCGATGCCCAGCTACACGATATGTGATCAACCCCTCTCTCGCAGAACCGCGCGCGTCAGCAAGCCGAAGATTCAAGCAACGCCCGTTGGGACAAGCCGTAATCCTGCTAAACTAGGAAGCTGATCCCTCTTTGGTTTCCCAGCCCCTTGTCCATATGTATGACTGAGGTCGCGCTTTTTTAGGCCGAAGATAAAATCGCTAGGGTCGCGCTTTTTTAGGCCGAAGATTAAAATAAGGAGTCTTTTCCATCCCGATGAAATACATCTTTACGTCCGAATCCGTCACCGAGGGGCACCCCGATAAGATTGCGGACCAGGTCTCTGACGCTGTTCTCGATGCCGTGCTGACCGACGATCCTTATGGCCGCGTGGCTTGCGAAACACTCGTCACCACCGGCATTTGCATCGTCGCCGGCGAAATCACGACCAAGACTTACGTGGATGTCCAGAAACTGGTTCGCGGCGTCATCAACAGCATCGGCTACACCGACGCCGCCATGGGATTCGATTGCAAAACTTGCGCCGTCGTCAACATGATTCAGTCGCAATCCCCCGATATTGCCATGGGGGTCGATACCGGCGGAGCGGGCGACCAGGGCCTAATGTTCGGCTATGCCTGCGATGAAACTCCGGAGCTGATGCCGCTCCCTATCATGATGGCTCATAAATTGGTGCGTCGGCTGAGCGAGTCCCGCCGCGAGGGCGAGCTTCCTTATGTCCGCCCCGATGGTAAAAGCCAGGTCAGCGTCGAATATGTGGACGGGAAGCCCAAGCGCATCGATGCCGTCGTCATTTCCACCCAGCACGACGACGAAGTGACCACCGAGCAGCTTCGCCGCGATATAAAGGAGCGCATCATCGACGCCGTCATTCCCTCCGGCATGGTCGATTCTCACACCAAGTTCCATATCAATCCCACCGGACGCTTCGTCATCGGCGGACCCCACGGCGATACCGGTTTAACCGGCCGTAAAATCATTGTCGATACTTATGGCGGCATGGGCCGTCATGGCGGTGGAGCTTTTTCCGGCAAGGATCCCACCAAGGTCGATCGCTCCGCCTGCTATATGGCCCGCTACGTCGCCAAGAATCTGGTCGCCTCCGGTCTGGCCTCGAAGGCCGAAGTCCAGCTCGCTTATGCCATCGGCGTCGCCGAGCCGGTCTCGGTCATGGTCAATACCTTCGGAACGGGAAAAGTTGAAGATCAGCGCCTTGCCGAGCTGATTCGGGAGAATTTCTCGCTCACGCCCGCCGCCATGATCAAACATCTGAATCTGCGCCGTCCCATCTATCGCAAAACCGCCGCCTTCGGTCACTTTGGCCGCACCGAGGATACCTTCAGTTGGGAAGCCGTAGATAAAGCCGAAATGCTGCGCGATTCCGCCCAGCTCACCGCCGCAGCCGTCTAGTTCATGTGTCGAAGCAGTGCCGGAAACCGTAGATTGTAAGCGCTCGCTCGAAATCGAGATTCCACTTGCTGAAGTGGAGCGCGCCAAAGAACAGACCCTCAATTCCCTCAGGCAGCGTGTGCGCCTGCCCGGGTTCCGTCCCGGAAAAGCACCCATCAATCTGATTCAATCTCGCTTTCAAAGCGAGATTCGAACCCAGATGCTCGAGGCTCTCCTCCCGCAGGCTTTTCGCGACCGCGTCCAGAAAGACGATCTGAAGGTGGTCGGTCAGCCCGATATCTCCGATCTCCACTTCGAGCCGGGAGAACCCATCCACTTCAAAGCGAATTTTGAAGTCGCTCCCGATTTCGAGCTGGGCGAGTATCGCGAGCTCCCCGTCAAATACGAGGAGCCGACCGTCACCGACGAAGAAGTCGAAAAGCGCCTCGATTCCATGCGGGAAAGTAAAGCCGAGTACATTAATCTCGACCCGCGTACCATCGAAAATGGCGATTATCTGCTGGTTCATCTCAAATCCCTGTCCGGTCTCGCCGAGCCCATCGACCAGGACATCCAGATCCAGGTGGGCGGAGACGAGACGCTTCCCGCCTTCAACGAGAACCTGATAGGCGCGAATCCGGAAGAAGTGAAGGAATTCGATGTCACCTATCCGGAGGACTATGGTCAGGAGAGCCTGGCCGGAAAAACCGTTCGTTTTGAATTGATCCCTAAGGTCGTCCGTCAAAAGGAGCTTCCCGCCCTCGACGATGAATTCGCCCGCGACCTGGGCGACTACCAGAACCTTGAGGAGTTGAGGGAAGCGGTTCGCAAGACGGTCTTTCATGAGAAGCAGTACCTCGCCCAGCAGGAGGCCAAAGAGGCTCTGATCGATCAGCTTGTCGAGACCGTCGATTTTCCGATTCCGGAAGCCTACGTCGATCGCCAGATTGAGAATCAGGTGAGCAATCAGTTGCGCGGTCTGGTCGATCGCGGCCTCGATCCCAAATCCGTCAAGCTCGATTGGCAGAAGGTGAAGGAGACCCACCGCGACAAAGCCCTCAGAAACGTCAAGGCGTCTCTCCTGCTGGAAAAGATCTCCGAGCGCGAAGGCATCAAGCCTACTCGCGATGAAGTGGACCGCGAGGTGCAGCGGATCGCCCGCCAGGAGCGCGAGCCCCTTGCCGTAACCCGCGCCCGGCTCGAAAAGGAAGGTGCTTTAGCGCGAATCGCCAGTCATATTCAGACCGAAAAAACCCTCCACTTTTTGTTTGAACAGGCTCAAAAACATGCCTGAAGCCGGATTCCGCCCCGTCAGCCGGTCCCGGTCAGCCCAGAACCGCGCGCGGCAGTGCCCTCTGCGCCAAGCGGCAATCGGCCGTCCCCCACGGAACCGCGCGCGTGAGCAAGCGGCAATCGGCCGTCCACCACGGAACCGCGCGCGTGAGCAAGCGGCAATCGGCCGTCCACCACGGAACCGCGCGCGTGAGCAAGCGGCCGGTAGCGCGAATTTCCGCAATCTGATACTAGTGCTGATATACTGGAACCGCAAGTCTTTCGGATTCAGGGCAACGGATCTCTTGATTTTTCTTCGTGTAGGAGAACCAGCTTGAAGCGCGCCGGGTCTGACGATTCCCTCCGCTGTTCGTTCTGCCATAAAAGCCAAGATGTAGTTGGGAAGCTCATCTCCTCTCCCAGCGACTATCCGCGCGCTTACATCTGCGATGAATGTATTGCGGTTTGCAACTCCATCATCGAAGACGACCGCCATGAGCAGAGTTACGGAACCCCTGGTAAATTGCCCCGTCCCCTCGAGCTCAAAGAGTATCTGGATCAGTATGTAATCGGTCAGGAAGCCACCAAGAAAAAACTCGCCGTCGCGGTTTACAACCACTACAAGCGCATCCAGATGAATAAGCAGCGCGGCAGCGAAGTCGAGCTGTCGAAATCGAATATTTTGCTGATCGGGCCAACCGGAACAGGCAAAACTCTACTGGCCCAGACCCTCGCCCGCATCCTGGAAGTTCCCTTCGCCATCGTCGATGCCACCACCCTCACCGAAGCCGGATATGTGGGCGAAGACGTGGAGAACATCATTCTCCGCTTGCTCCAAAATGCGGATTGGGATGTCCAGCGCGCTCAGACCGGCATCATATATATTGACGAAATCGATAAAATCGGGCGAAAAGACGAAAATCCTTCGATTACCCGCGATGTTTCAGGCGAAGGCGTTCAACAAGCGTTGCTCAAAATCCTGGAAGGCACCATCGCGAACGTTCCGCCCCAAGGCGGACGCAAGCATCCCCACCAGGAATTTACCCCGGTCGATACCACTAACATCCTGTTCATCTGTGGCGGCGCCTTTATCGGTCTCGAAAAGGTGATTGCCCGGCGATCCGGAACAAAATCGATAGGGTTTGTGCCGCCGGACGATAAGGAGATTGTGCGTCGCGGTCCGACTCCGGCGCGGCGCGATGTCGGTACCTTGGCTCAATGCCAGCCCGTCGATCTGATCAAATACGGCTTCATCCCGGAATTTATCGGCCGCATGCCCGTCACCGCCGTTCTCGAAGATCTCTCGAAAGACGCTTTGGTTCAGATATTGACGAAGCCCAAGAACGCTATCGTGCGTCAGTATCAAAAGCTATTCGAATTCGAGAATGTTAAGCTCAAGTTTAGCGAGGACGCCCTGGAAGCCGTTGCACAACTCGCAATGGAACGAAAAGTGGGCGCTCGCGGTCTGCGCATGATCCTCGAAGATCTGATGCTGGATCTTATGTACTATCTCCCCACATTCAAGAAGGTTCGCGAATTCATCGTCACCAAAGAGATGGTGCTCTCACAAAAGATCAATATGGCTGTGCTTGAGAAGGCGGGCTAGCCGGCTAAGTCCTTTACCTGAAGAGAATTTCCAGCTTCGGCGGCTTCTAAAGAAGTAGCGCTGCTTCCTGCTCTTCCGGTCCTGTATTCACAAAACAACCCGCCTGGAAAGTCAAGATGGTTACCACGAAAGATAAAACGGATACCAAACGATTGCCGATGATGCCCATCCGCGATGTGGTCATCTTCCCGTACATGATGACCCCCTTCGTAGTCGGACGGGAGTCGAGTGTCCGAGCCCTCGAAGAGGCTCTGCTCGGCGATAAGAAGATCTTTCTAGCCACCCAGCACGATGCTTCGGTGGATGAGCCGCGGCCGGACGAGATCTATTCCGTCGGCACCGTCGCCAATATCGTCCAAAGCTTGAAACAACCCGACGGGAACATCAAAGTTCTGGTCGAGGGAGTCGAGCGCGGCAAGATCGTCTCCGTCGGCGAAGAAGAGGGTTACTTTCGCGCCATCGTCAAAACCACCGCTTACAAGATAGAGCAGGGAAGGCAGCTCGAAGGTTTGACCACCCGCGTCACCAGCCTATTCGAGCAGTACGTAAAGTTAAGTCAGAATCTGAACTACGAGACCATGATCGCCGCCATCCGCGTGGACGATCCCGGTAAGCTCTCCGATACTGTCGGCGCGAACCTCCAGCTCACCATTGAGGAAAAACAGGAGCTGCTCGAAATCTTCGACCCCATCGACCGGCTGACTCGCGTCGCCGAACTGTTGGACATCGAAATCGAGAAGCTGAACGTCGATCGCACCATCCAGGGCCGCGTCAAGCGCCAGATGGAGCGCGCCCAAAAAGAGTACTACCTCAACGAAAAGATCAAGGCCATTCAGAAGGAGCTCGGCCGTGGCGAAAAGAGCGAATTCGACGAGCTGAAAAAGAAGATCGATACCGCCGGAATGACCAAAGACGCGCACGAAAAGGCTACCGCCGAATTGAAGCGCCTCGAAGGCATGCCCCCCATGTCGGCCGAGTCCACCGTCTCGCGCAATTATCTCGATTGGCTCCTCGCCGTGCCGTGGAAGAAGCGCACCAAGGAAATTCGCGATCTCCGTCATGCCGGAAAAGTGCTCGAAGGCGATCACTACGGGCTCGAAAAGATCAAGGAACGTATTCTCGAGTTTCTTTCGGTTCGCCGCCTCGTCCAAAATCCCAAAGGCTCCATTCTCTGCTTCGTTGGGCCGCCCGGCGTCGGTAAAACTTCGCTCGGCATGTCCATCGCCAAAGCAACCGGCCGGAAGTTCGTTCGACTTTCTCTCGGCGGCGTCCGCGATGAAGCCGAGATTCGCGGTCATCGCCGCACTTATATCGGCGCGCTTCCCGGCCAGATTATCCAGATGATGAAGAAGGCCGGAACCAGAAATCCCATCCTCATGCTCGACGAAGTAGACAAGATGTCGATGGATTTCCGCGGCGATCCCTCCGCCGCTTTGCTTGAAGTGCTCGATCCGGAACAGAACTATATGTTCATGGATCATTACCTCGATGTCGAGTACGATCTGAGCCAGGTGTTCTTTATCGCTACCGCCAATGTCCTCCATACCATTCCGCCCGCTTTGCAGGATCGTATGGAAGTGATTCGTCTCACCGGCTATACCGAGCTCGAGAAGCTCGAAATCGCCAAGCGCTTCCTGGTCTCAAAGCAGCGAAAAGACACCGGCGTCACCGAGGAGCAGGTTCAATTTACCGAGCCGGGATTGCAGTCGCTCATCCAGTGCTACACCCGCGAAGCGGGCGTCAGGAACCTCGAGCGCGAAATCGGCAATCTGTGCCGGAAAGTAGCTCGTAAACTCGTCGAAGCTCAATCTCCCGCTACCGAAGAGCCGGTAATGCTGGCGACCGATGGAGTCGAAATGATCGAAGAAGAAGTGCAGGCTGCCGGGGAGCCGGACGCCGCAAAGCCGGCCAAAAAAGGCAAAAAGCCGAAGAAAGAAGAGTTCACGACTCTCATCCCCATTGAAAAAGTGGTAATTACGCCGCAAACCGTGGCTACGCTTTTGGGACCCGCCCGCTTCCGCGACATGGATCTCGATAAGCACAATGAAGTGGGCGCGACTACCGGCCTCGCCTGGACCGAAGTGGGTGGTTCCATTCTCACCACCGAAGCCACCGTCATGCAAGGCCGCGGAAAGATGATGACCACCGGAAAGCTCGGCGACGTCATGCAGGAATCGGCCCAGGCGGCCATGAGTTATGTCCGCTCGCGGGCCCAATATCTCGGTCTCCCGAAGGATTTCTACCGACACCTGGATATTCACGTGCATGTGCCGGAAGGCGCCATCCCTAAAGACGGGCCTTCTGCCGGGATCACGCTCGCTACCAGCATTTGCAGCTCATTGACTGGCATCCCCGTCCGCTGCGACATCGCTATGACCGGCGAAATCACGCTGCGCGGCAGAGTCCTGCCCATCGGCGGCTTGAAAGAAAAACTGCTCGCAGCCCATCGCCATGGCATCTTCGAGGTAATCCTGCCCAGGGACAACGAGAAGGATCTCGTCGATGTACCTGAGAATGTCCGAAAAGAGATGAAGCTTCATCTGGTCTCGTCGATGGACGAGGTGCTCAAGATTTCATTGGAGCGCGAGATTGTAGCTTTGCCGATGGCGTCGATCGCCACCGCTATGGACCTGGCCGCAAGGCCGGAAGAGAATCTGACACACTGAGGCGTATTTTAGGAATCCCGACTCCACGTCTCTGGAATAGGCAACAACCGTGGTAGCTATCGAATCGGCGCCGGGTCTGATCGTCAGTGCGGCGAGCCCGGAGCAGTTTCCAAAGGAGCTCGCGGCGAAGGGACCGCTTGAAATCGCGTTTCTGGGGCGCAGCAATGTCGGCAAATCGACCTTGCTGAACGCTCTTGCCCGGCAGCCTCGACTGGCGTTTACCAGCAGCCGTCCGGGATGTACGCAACTTGTGAACTTCTTTCGGATCGACGAAGCGGTCTGCTTCGTCGATCTGCCCGGCTACGGATATGCCCGGGTCTCGCTCGCGGAGCGTGGGCGCTGGAAGAAGTTGATCGAAAGCTATTTGGTGGAGCGGCAAAATCTAGCCTTGTCGTTCCTGCTCATTGACGCCAGGCGCGGCTGGATGGAAATGGATTTGGAACTCAAGGCCTGGCTTGAGTTCCACAACCGCCGGTATAGGGTGATCGTCACCAAGGCCGACAAATGGAAAAGCAATCATCAGCGACAAAACGGATTGGCCGAGATCCAAAAGCAAATGGATCAAGAACCACTTCCGTTCTCGGCCGTAGACGGCCGGGGAGTGAGGGAAATTTGGCAAACCATCTCGAAGATCAAGAACCAGCAGTAACCCCCGCGGCTGCCCCCGAAGGCACGCCCACCGAGAAGCCACAGGAGTCTAACGGAGAACGCGCGGCTGCCGGAGCAGGCACGGCCGCGGAAAATGCGGCTGCCACGGAACCAACCGAAGGCGCGCCCGCCGAGGCGGCTGAGAACAAAGGCGTCGAGCAGCGGGCCGATAAGTCCGCTCCGCTTCGCGCCAGAACTGCCGTCGAAGCGAAACCACCGGAGCAGCGCGGCAACGGCCGGCCGCCGGAGAATCGGCCGCCGGCGCCAGCGCCCGCCGCTCAGCAGCCGGTCCAGCAAGCGCCTCAACAGCAGGCTGCGGCCGTTCAGCAGGCCGGTCCTCAATCGCAGCAGCAGCGCCGTGGACGCCATTCCATGGGAAATACCGGCGCGCAAAGTCCTCGCAACGGAACCACCACGCTCGACTTGGTCGAGCTGAAGGATATGAGCATCCAGGCGCTCAATCAGATCGCCAAGGATCTGGGCGTCCCGGGCGCGGCGGGTCTGCGCAAACAGGAGCTCATCTTCAAAATTCTGCAAACCCAAGCCGAAAAGAGCGGGCTCATCTTTTCAGAAGGCGTGCTCGAATGCCTGCCCGACGGCTTCGGCTTTTTACGCGCTCCCGAATATAACTATCTGCCCGGGCCGGACGATGTCTATGTCTCGCCTTCGCAGATCCGCCGCTTCGATCTGCGCACCGGCGATACCGTTTCCGGCCAGATCCGTCCTCCTAAAGAGGGCGAGCGTTACTTCGCGCTCATCAAAGTCGATGCCATCAACTTTGAGCCGCCTGAAGAAGCGCGAAACAAAATCTTCTTCGACAATCTGACGCCGCTCTATCCCGACGAGCGCGTGAAGCTCGAAACCAGCAAAGATAATTTCTCGGGCCGCGTGATGGATCTGCTCACGCCTCTTGGTAAAGGGCAGCGCGGGCTGATTGTGGCCCCTCCGCGAACCGGCAAGACCATGCTGCTGCAAAGCATCGCGAATTCGGTGACAACCAATCATCCCGACGTTAGTTTGATCGTTCTCTTGATCGATGAGCGGCCCGAAGAAGTCACCGACATGCAGCGCTCCGTGCGAGGCGAGGTGATCAGCTCTACCTTCGATGAGCCCGCTTCACGTCACGTTCAAGTGGCGGAAATGGTGATCGAAAAGGCCAAGCGGCTGGTCGAGCACAAACGCGACGTGGTGATTCTGCTCGATTCCATTACGCGCCTGGCTCGCGCTTACAACACCGTCGTCCCGCCCTCCGGAAAAGTCCTTTCAGGCGGCGTGGATTCCAACGCTTTGCAGCGCCCCAAGCGTTTCTTCGGCGCGGCCCGAAATATCGAGGAAGGCGGATCGCTGACCATTGTCGCCACCGCTTTGATCGATACCGGCAGCCGCATGGATGACGTGATCTTTGAGGAATTCAAAGGTACCGGCAACATGGAAATTCACCTCGATCGCAAGCTGGTGGACAAGCGCGTCTTCCCGGCCATCGATATCAATAAGAGCGGCACCCGAAAAGAAGAGTTGCTCATGCCGCGCGAAGAGCTCAATCGCGTCTGGATCCTGCGTAAGGTGCTGAATCCGCTTTCACCCGTCGAATCGATGGAGCTGTTAATCGATAAGCTCGGCAAGACCCGCTCCAACGCTGAATTTCTGGCCGCGATGAGCGGCTGACCGGAATCTAAAGCGCACTCCCCGTAATGGGCCGCATACGCATCCTCTCCGATAACGTCGCCAACAAGATCGCGGCGGGCGAGGTGGTGGAGCGGCCCGCTTCGGTGGTCAAGGAGTTGCTCGAGAACTCGCTCGATGCGGGCGCAACCTCGATCCGTATCGACGCGGAAAACGCCGGCCGCCGTCTCATTCGCATTCAGGACGATGGCTGCGGCATGCTGCGCGACGATGCTCTTCTCGCTTTCGAGCGTCATGCGACCAGCAAGCTTAGCGCGGTAAAGGATCTGCTGGCGATTGCAACGCTCGGCTTTCGCGGCGAAGCTCTTCCGTCGATCGCTTCCGTCAGTCGGCTGGTTCTCGAGACTCGATCCGCGGACGAGCGGACCGGCACCGCGGTCGAAATCGCCGGAGGCAAACTGCTGCGCTGCGATGAAATAGCCCGCCAGCCCGGCACGACTATTTCCGTTCGCGACCTGTTCTTCAATGTTCCGGCCCGCAAGAAATTTTTGCGGTCCGATCAGACCGAGCTCGCGCACATCGGCTCGCTGGTCACGCATTACAGCCTGGGACATGCCGACAAGCGCTTCGATCTTTATCATGAAGGGCGCGAATTGTTGAGCGTCACTCCGGTTTCGAGCTTGCGCGACCGGGCGTTTCAGGTTTTCGGATCGGAGCTGATGGAGGATCTTGTCGATATGGGCGTCCGCACTTTCGAGCTGCGCTTGCCCCGGCCCTACGTCGCGCCCGGCTCGCGCGCCGCGGTAGCCGCCGCGCCCGAGGCGGAAATTGTACAGTTCGCTTTAGAAGGTCTGGTATCCGCGCCGCATGTTCAGAAGCTGAATCGCAACTCGGTATTTCTGTTCGTAAACGGACGGCTGATTCGCGACAAGGTGCTTTTGCATGCGATTTCGGCGGCCTATTACAATCTCATGCCGCCCGGCTGCTATCCGTTTGCTCTGCTGTTCCTGAACTGCGAGGCAAGCGAAGTGGACGTGAATGTGCATCCGTCGAAAACGGAGGTTCGATTCCGCCACGGTTCGCTCGTGCACGATTTTGTGCGGGATTCGATCCGCGATCTTTTGATGGAAAGCCGTCCGGTTTCGAGCCTGCCGCTGCCCAGCTCGCCCATATCGCGGCCTACTCCTGGACAGCAGCGCGGAGCCGCTCTTCCGTTCTCTGAGTTTTCTTTAGCCATGGAGATAGCGCCTGTCGAGCCGGAGTCTGTCGAGCCGCCGCCGGTCGACTGGTCATTGCCGGAAATCGCCGTCAGCGCTCCGCTTCGGCCGGCGGTCGTCGAAGAGGCCCCTGCCATCGCCGCCCCGGTATCGCAACGCCGCATCCCGGATACCCATGGCGCGTTGGACCGAGTTTCGGCGGATTGGGACCGTGTCGATAGCCTGGCCGCATTACCGGACTTGCGGCCGCTCGGCCAACTTCATGAGAGCTTCATTGTGGCGGCGGGCCGGGACGGTCTCTGGATCGTCGATCAGCATGTCGCTCACGAGCGGATTCTGTTTGAGCAGACGCTGCGCCATCGCGCCGCGGGCACTGTCGAAAGCCAGCAATTGTTGATGCCCATCGTGTTGCAATTGACGCCCGGCCAGCAGCTCGAATATGCGCGCATCGCGGAGGAATTGAACGCTCACGGCTTTGAGACTGAGCCGTTCGGCCAGCGCACCATCGCCATCAAAGCCGCTCCCGCCGCGGTCGGGCCGGCCGATATCGAAAAGATCGTTTTCGAGATTCTCGAGATCGCCGAAGAAGAGCTGCGATCGGCGTCGTTGGACGAGATCCGGCGGCAGGTATGCGCCACCATCGCTTGCAGGGCCGCCATCAAGATAAATACAAGCCTCGAGCCGAAGAAAATCGAATGGCTTTTGCGGGCGCTCGCCGCTTGCGAATATCCCATGACTTGCCCGCATGGCCGTCCCATCGCGCTGCGCTACAGCACGAAAGACATTCTCAAAAGCTTTCACCGGATATAACGGCGATTCCGGTTATTCCCACTCGATCGTGCCGGGCGGCTTGTTGGTGAGATCGTAGAAGACCGCCGCAATGCCATCCAGATTAAGAAGACGCGCCGTGATTTGCTGAAGCATGTCCGGAGACATCAGGATGACGTCGGCGGTCATGCCGTCAACCGAGTTGATGGGTCGCAGCACAATGGATTCGCCAGCCTGGTCTGTTCCCAGCGGCAGAAGAATGACCGGGAATTGCCAGACCCGGTCGTCGAAGCCGGTTTCGAGCGAGAACCCGCGCACGAGGGCATCCGCTTCGCGAAGGAGATCCAGCCGCTGCTTCGTGATGGAAGCCTTCGAAACTCGCATCGAGAGAAGCGGCGCCTTCGAGCCGCAGAGCGCGACCACGCGATTGATATCGGAACGGCTATTGGTCAGATCCGGAGCCGTCTTGCGAACATCGTCAAACGCCGGAGCATGCGTCAGGGCCAGCACGCTGCGATAGCTGCGCGCGTCACCTTGCACGCCGACCGTTCGCAGCGGCAGAAGAACGCCGCCCGGCGTTTCCGTCACAGCAGCTTCCGTTTCAGAGCAGAGACAGCGAATAGCGAGGCCCGGTCCTGGGAAAGGATGACGTGCAAGGAATTTCGCCGGCACGCCGGTCTCGCGCCCAATCTCGCGCACTTCGTCTTTATAAAACGAAGTGAGTGGTTCAATGATGCGGCCGCTATCGATCAACGCTTGAATGCCGGCCACGCGATTGTGGTGCGTCTTGATGAGATCCGCCTTGGCGGTTCCACCCGATTCGATGGTGTCCGGATAAATCGTCCCCTGGCCTAAAACCCACTGTCCGTCGAGGAAATGCTCCGTCGCCAGAATGCGCTGCTGCACTTTGACGAACTGCTCGCCAATGGCGCGGCGCTTTTGTTCGGGATCGTAAATGCCTTCGAGCGCCGCGAGGAATTCTTCCTCTGCCGAATCCACCAGAAAGCGCGTGGCTCCGAGCTCCCGGAAAACGCTTCTTACGAACTCCGTCTCGCCCTTGCGCATGAGTCCGGTATCGACATAGATTCCGAAGACCCGTTCCGGTCCCAACGCTTTGAGGCAGAGCGTGTATGCCACCGTGGAATCGACGCCGCCGCTGACGAAAAAGAAAATGCCGCGGTCTTTCGCCGCTGCGCGTATCTGATCTTCCACGACCGGTACGCGCTGCGAGACGTCCCAATCTTTCGCCGCGCCGCAGATATCGAAAAGAAAATTCTCCAGTATCCGCATTCCGGCGTGCGTGTGCGCGACTTCGGGATGAAACTGGATGCCGAACAGCTTGCGGCTCGGATCGGACATCGCCGCTACACCCGATACTTCGGTAGACGCCGTGAGGCGGAAACCCGGCGGAATGGACTGGACGCTGTCGGTGTGGCTCATCCAGATTTGGGATTGCGCCACGCCGTTCCACAAGGCGTCTTCGCGGAGGACTTTGAGATGCGCGATGCCGTATTCGCCGCGCTCTCCTTTCTGAACTTTGCCTCCCAGGTGATGCGCCAGCAGTTGATGACCGTAGCAGATGCCGAGTATGGGCGTGCCGATTCCGAGGATTTCAGGATCGATTCCAGGGCTGTCCGGTTGATAGACGCTGGCCGGCCCTCCGGAAATAATAATGCCTTTCTGGAAGCCCAGCCCGGCGGCAGGCGTGTCGCTCGGCCGGACGTCCGCGTACACGCCTAGCTCGCGCACGCGGCGCGCAATGAGGTGAGTGTATTGACCGCCGGTGTCGAGGACGGTTATTTGAGGAGCGGCAATCGCTGTGGTCAAACCTGTTTGAATACTGGCTTAGCGCAGACTCGCTCTTTGCTTTTCATACCGCGTTTGCGATTCGGCAAGCAAATGGGCGGCCTGCGGCATGGCTTGCATCGCCTTCTGCACTTCCGGATCCTGCTCGACGGCGATTTTCTGCGAGTCCTCGTAACTGAAAGCCGTGATGTACATTTCCGTTCGCAGCTCATCCCGCAGCCAGCTATGATCGCGGGTCCAATCCGCTTCCGTGAAGGGGACCCCTTCCTTCATCGCGTAATCGTGAAACTCGTTGAGCACGGCTTCATCCGGCGTCCAACCCTTCGGCAGCTTGGTATCGTGAGACGAAAAGTAGTAAGCGGAGAAATCGAAAAACGAATTCTTGCGCATCACATTTATTTCGAAGAGATCCATTTTTGGCGCTTGGAACTTTTCGTCCGGCGTAATGCCTCCGCCGCCATACACCACGCGGCCGAGATCGGTTTGCTTCACATCCGTCGGATCCTTGCTGTCGGTCCGCCTTCCGTAATAGTAATCGAGAAACGAGATGTTGGAATAATTGCGCTGAATCAAGCGGCCGCTCGGCGTGTAGTAGTGCTGCGTGGTAAGCGCAAGCCCCGTATTATCGCTTAGCGGATAAACCGTCTGGACCAGGCCCTTTCCAAAAGTGGTATCGCCGAGAATCCAGGCTCGGTCATGATCCTGCAGAGCACCCGCGACAATCTCCGCCGCCGACGCCGAGTAGCGGTTCACGAGCACCACGATGGGATAGCTCTCGCCATACTGGCTGCCTCTGGCAAGATACGGCTTTTCGGAATAGGCCCGGCCCTTGTGTGAAACCACGACCTGGCCCCGATCGAGCCAACGGCCGGCGACGGCAACCCCCTCCTGGAGCAAGCCGCCCGGATTCTCCCGAAGATCGAGAATCAGGCCCTTGATGTTTTGTTCACCGAGCGCCTTGAGGTTATCTTCGACTTCTTTACTGGTGGTCTCGGTAAACTGCTGAACCCGCATAAAAGCGATTCCGGGCTTCACCCAGAATGCTTCGTCCACGCTGTTGCGAGGAATCTCGTCGCGAATGAGATTGAAGGTGATTGGCTTGGATACGCCTTCACGGCTGACGACGACCTGAACTTTGGTGCCTTTCGGCCCGCGCAGCAGATCCGCGATCTCCGTGCTGGTCAAAGTATCCACGCGCTTGTCGTTTACATCCATCAGGACATCGCCCGGCCGAATGCCCGCGCGATATGCCGGCGTCCCGCCGAAAGGATGAATGACCATGGTCTTGCCGGTGCGCGGTTGCGGGCCGATGGTCATGCCCACGCCGTAATATCGGCCGTGCTGCTCTTCGCGCAGGCCGGCAAAATCTTTCGGATCGAAAAAGTTCGAATGCGGGTCGAGCGTTCGCAGCATACCCGGGATCGCGCCCTTGTAGATGGCTTTATCCGGCGAAAGCTTGTCGGCGTAGTTTTGATCGACTATGTCGTAGATCTTGGTGAAGGATTCGATGCTGGCTTTCAGATCCTCATCTGAGGTGGCGCTTGCATTTCGTTGCGGAGCCGCCGAGACGGATTGCGCGCCGAGGCCGAAGAAACCGCCCAATAAGGCGCATACCGCTATGAACAGGGAAATAAAAAGAAAATCGCGACGTCGGGACGACAATCCAGCCTCCAGGATCTGCTTTCAGTATAGACGTACGGCGACCCTTTAAGTTCTTCCTTTCCCAAGTCGATAAGTAAGACGAGGTGATGCGCCCACGGCCTTACCCTCGGTGACATTGCTCGCCGGAAAGCCGATTTAACACGATGACCGAATCCTCTAATGTTCAAACCACGTCCGCGGCGGGGAAACCAACCGGCGAAGCATCCTGGCTTCTCGATGGGCAGACTTGCAGGCGGCATTCCTGCGTAGCCCATCTGGTGATAGAGGCCGCAGCGGCGAATCCTTTCGCTCCGGCGCTCTCGGCCGGCTCGGAGAGCATGACCTACGGCGGCTTGGCCGCGCGTTCGAGCCGCTTGGCGAGCTACCTGGTATCGCTGGGCGTCGGACCGGATGTTCCGGTAGCGCTTTGTTTGGAACGTTCTTTCGATCTCATTACGAGCGCCTTTGCCGTACTCCTGGCCGGCGGCGCTTATCTGCCTTTGGACCCTGCGTGGCCCGCCGCCCGCGTGAATCAAATCCTCGAAGATGCGCGTGCTCCTCTGGTGATCGCCCGTGGACCGCTGGCTGCCTTAGCCTCGGGAAATGGAAGGCGCGTGATTGACCTCGATGCTGAGCAAGATATAGTCAACCGCTTCGAGCCGCTGCTTAAACCCGTAGAAGTCAAGCGGGAAAACCTCGCTTACATCATCTATACTTCCGGTTCTACCGGAAGGCCTAAGGGCGTAGAGGTAACGCATGGCAACCTTCTCAATCTGATCTTCTGGCACCGGCGCTTCTTTGACATCACGCCGGCGGATCGCGCGAGTCATCTCGCAGGGGTGGCTTTTGACGCGGCTGTCTGGGAGATCTGGCCACATCTCACAGCCGGCGCGACTCTGGTTTTATCCGGCGAGAACGCGCGTGGGTCGGCCGAAGCTCTTCGCGATTGGCTGGTTCGGGAACGGATCACCGTCGCCTTCGTCCCGACGGTACTCGCCGAACCGATACTCGCCCAGGATTGGCCGGCGGGCACAGCGCTGCGGTATTTGCTAACCGGCGGCGACACTCTCCATCGGGCTCCCGCGCAGTCCTTCCCGGTCACTGTCGTCAACAACTACGGACCGACAGAATGCACCGTGGTTGCCACATCCGGAACCGTTTCGTCCACTGACGACGACCGGATCGCGCCGTCTATCGGGAAGCCCATCGCGCACACCCGGATTTACATTCTCGATGACACTCGAAACCCGATGCCGGAGGGCGAAATAGGTGAGATCTACATCGGAGGCACAAGCGTGGCCCGAGGGTACCGCAACAGCCCGGACGCTACCGGGGAACGTTTTCTGCCGGATCCATTCAGCGCGGTTCCCAGTGCGCGTCTCTACCGGACGGGAGACCTGGGCTGCTTTTTGCCGGATGGCCAAATCGCTTTTTGCGGTCGCGCGGACGCTCAACTGGAAGTTCACGGACATCGCATCGAGCCGGACGAAATCGTTTTGGCGCTGAATGCCCATCCGGCGGTTGCCGCAAGCGCGGTGATTGCCTGCGGCGAATGCTGCAGCCGACGCCTGGCCGCCTATGTGGTCGCCCGCGAAAGCAAGACGCTCTCCGCATCCGATTTGCGCGATTTTCTCTCCACGCGGCTGCCGCAATACATGATTCCCGCCAGCTTTATCCGGCTCGCGTCGCTTCCGCTGAACTTCAACGGCAAACTGGACCGCAACGCGCTGCCCGATCCCACTCCGGAGAATTTGATTAGAGATGCGGATTACCGCGCTCCGAACACCTCCACGGAGGAGCAGCTAGCCCCCATTTTGGCCGCCTTGCTCGGCGTGGACCGGATTGGCGCCGACGATAATTTCTTCCTGCTTGGCCTGCATTCCCTACTTGCCACTCAAGTGGCCGCCCGCATCTATGAGCGTTTTGGAGCGCAACTGACGCCGCGCCACCTGTTTGAAGCGAAGACAGTCGGCCGCCTGGCAGCCGAAGTGGACCGCCAGCTCATCGAGCGGCTGGAAGCGCTCAGCGATGAAGAGGTAAGCTGCCTTCTCGCCAGGTGATCCGGCGAATTCACATGGATTCTTCTCTGAGCTTGTGCCGGTTGCTCGAGCCGGAGGTTATGGCCGCCCCTTACCATCTCTACCGAGCCCTACGGGAATCGGACCCGGTCTTTTGGGATCCTTTTCTGCATGCCTGGGCGGTTACGCGGTATGCGGATGTGGTCACGGTTCTCCAAAGTTTTTCAGCCGATCGCACGCTCACAGAGGAACAGTTGACCAGCATGGGTCTAGAGGCGCTGATTCCCATCGTGCAGGTAATGAAGCGGCAGATGCTCTTTCGCGATCCTCCTTATCATTCGCGCTTGCGAAGCCTCTGCGCCGCTGCCTTTACGCCATCGCGCGTCGCCGTCCTGCGCACCCGCATTCAGGATATTGTGAACGGCCTCATCAATCGGTTTATAGACAAGGGAACGGCCGATATCGTGGCCGATCTGGCGGCGCTCATGCCTGCTATCGTCACCGCGGAAATGTTGGGCGTGCCGGTAGAAGATCACGAGTCGCTCAAGAAGTGGTCCTTGGATTTCGCTGAAATCCTCGGAAACTTTCAGCACAATCCCGATCGGATCGTTCGCGTGCTCCAGAGCGTCGAGGAGATGACGGTCTACTTCCGGGCCGCGATACACAGGCAAAAGACGCATCCCAGCGAGGGGCTGGTCCACGCGCTGACCGCCGCAGCCGCGGACGGCGCGCATCTGACGGAAGAAGAAATCATCGCAAATTGCGTCCTCACCATGATCGGCGGCCAGGAAACCACGACCAACCTGATCGGGAGCGGAGTGCTTACCTTGTTGCGGCACCCGGAGCAGATGAGGATGTTGCTGGACGAACCGACCCTGATCTCTTCGGCGGTGGAGGAGCTATTGCGCTTTGAAAGCCCGATCCAACACACAGCGCGCGTGGCGTATGAAGACGTCACGCTCGGCGGCAAGCGCATTCTCCGCGGACAGTCGGTTGTCGCGGTGATTGCGGCGGGCAATCGCGATCCGGAACGTTTCAGCGATCCAGACACGCTCGACCTGAGGCGTACCGATAATCGCCATCTGGCATTCGGTTGGGGCGCGCATTACTGCTTCGGCGCTCCTTTGGCCCGTATGGAAGGGCAGATCGCCCTGGGCACGCTATTGCGCCGCCTGCGCAATTTGGAGCTGGCATCGGATAAAATTGTTTGGCACGAGAATCTGGGCTTACGCGGGCTGGTGGCCCTGCCCGTCCGTTTCGATCCAGGGCCAAATATTCCCGTCGATTCCCAGCTCGGATTCATCAATTAAGCAGTATGACGATCAAGGAAGCCGGCTCCGAAGCACGCGGGCAATTGCTTGAGCGTCTTCGCAGAGGCGAGTTGCGGGTTCCGAAACAAGAGCCGGACGCTTCCATCCAGCCGTCATTCGGCGTCGAGATTCCGCTCTCGTGCGGTCAGCAACAGGTTTGGCTTCACTCCGAAATTGCGCCTCACGCTCCTATTTATAACGAGTCGATCACAATTCGGAAGACCGGACCTCTCGACCCGGCCGTGCTCGAACTCTGCTTCAACGAAATCGTGCGGCGGCATGCGATTTGGCGGACCGGTTTTTTGGATTCCGCCGGGAAAATCACGCAAGCGGTGCAGGCGCGTATTCATACACCGCTTCCACTCATCGATCTCAGCCACCTTTCGCCTTCTGAAGCCTTGGCCGAAGCGATTCACCTGGCGGGCGAAGATGCGAGCCTTCCATTCGATCTCAGCCGGCCGCCGCTGCTGCGCGCGCGGCTGGTTCGCCTGGCCGAAGACGATCATCGGCTTTACCTCACATTCCATCACCTGATATTCGACGGGGTGTCGATCTACCGGGTGTTTCTGCCGGAACTGGCGACTCTCTACCGGGACTTCTCAGCGGGCCGGCCGTCGTCTTTGCCGGAATTGCCTATCCAATATGGCGACTACGCCCTCTGGCAACGGCGCAAGCTCGCCCAGGGCGATTACGCGTCTCAGCTCAACTACTGGCGCGAAACTTTGGGTGACGATGCGCCGCTGGTGGAACTCCCCATCGCCAATCCGCGGCCCGCTGCGCCCAGTTGGCGGGGCGGCATGGAAAACTTTGCCATGTCCCCACAGCTTTCACGAGCCATAAAGCGGTTCAGCGCGCGTGAAGGCGCCACGCTTTACATGACGCTGCTCGCGGCCTTCCATGTTCTGCTTTACCGCTATTCGGGGCAGGAGCATATCGCCACGGGCGGCGTGGTCAGCTCGCGCAGCCGTCCGGAGCTCGAACCGTTAATCGGCTTTCTGCTGAATACGGTGATTCTTCGAAGCCGGCTCAATCCTTCTCTTTCGTTTCGCGAGTTTCTTCATCCGATCAAGGACACTGTGCTCGGCGCGATCGCGAACAGCGACGTGCCGTTTGAAGCAGTGATCGGCGAGTTGGCGCCCGATCGCGGCTCCAACCTGAATGTTCTATTCCAGATTCTATTTTCACTTCGTCCCTCTTCCGCGGATTTCCCGGAAGGCTGGGATCTGAGCGAGCTGGATGTCCACAGCGGCGCCTCCGCCTTCGATCTCTTCGTGGATGTGATCGAAGGGCGCGATAGCTTGACTGGCCGTTTCATTTACAGTTCGGATTTATTCGAGCGGCCGGCAATCGCTCGAATGATCGGCCATTGGCAAACGCTGCTCGAAGCCGCTGTTGAAAATCCCGATCGGCCGGTTGGGCTGCTGCCGTTGCTGACCGAAAGCGAGCGGCAAGGCTTGCTAAGCGCGGGCGCCGGTCCGTCCGTCGAACCGGGCGGGGCGTCAATCATCGCGTTGTTTGAAGAAAAAGCGGCGGAAGTTCCAGGCCGCACGGCTGTGGTCTTCGAGGGGCGCCGGCTTACTTTCCAGGAACTCGACCGACGCGCGGCCTCCTTTGCCGCAGAGTTGCGGGCAGCCGGAGCGAAACCCGGCGCACTAGTGGCAATTTGCGTAGATCGCTCGATCGAAATGCTGGTTGCGCTGCTTGGAATACTGAAGGCCGGCGCGGCGTACTTACCGATCGATCCGGGTCTTCCGGCCGAACGGCGCGGCTTTCTTCTCAGCGACGCCAAGCCTCACTTCCGGGTTGCCTCGAAAGCGCTCACCATTACCGGCTTATACCGCGAGAACGCCGGCAACTACGCCGGATTGGCGTACGTGCTATATACTTCCGGATCGACCGGCGCTCCAAAGGGTGTCGAAGTACCTGAATCCGCGGTGGTGAATTTCCTCCGCTCCATGCAGCGCGAGCCCGGTTTTTCCTCCTCCGACATTCTTCTGGCGGTTACTACACTTTCCTTTGACATCGCGGTTCTCGAACTTTTTCTGCCGCTGGTTTCAGGCGCCACGCTGGTCATCGCGCCAGGCAAAACCGTCGGCGATCCGGCGCGGTTGATAGAGGCGATCCGCGATTCGAAATGCACGGTAATGCAAGGTACGCCCGCGATGTGGCGGTCGCTGATCGATGCCGGCTGGCGCGGAGATCCTCATCTGAAGGTGCTGTGCGGAGGCGAAGCGCTCTCGCGCGGCCTCGCCAGCCGGTTGCTGCCACGCTGCCGCGAGTTGTGGAATATGTACGGCCCTACCGAGACGGTAATCTGGTCGACGGTGCAAAAAGTGTCGCCCGGCGAGGGAGCTGTGCCGATCGGACGGCCCATCGATAATACCCAGGTTTACGTTCTCGACGGGCAACTGCAGCTAGTGCCGCAGGGAATAACAGGCGAGCTGTACATTGGCGGGAGCGGGGTCGCGCGCGGATACCTGGACCGCCCGGAACTGACCGTCGAGCGTTTTTTGCCTTCTCCTTTTATTTCCGGCGAGCGCATCTACCGCACCGGCGATCTGGTGCGCCGGCAATCGAGCGGGGAATTGGAGTTTCTCGGCCGCGCGGACAACCAGGTGAAGGTGCGTGGATATCGCATTGAACTCCAGGAGATTGAAGATGTGCTGGTCAAGGCTCCCGGCGTTCGCGCCGTCGCGGTGAAGGCGTGGCGCGATGCATCCGGCGAAAACGCTCTGGTGGCATACATAGAAGGCAGCGCGATCGCTCTGCGGCAGTATCTGACTCGCAAGATGCCGGATTACATGATTCCCTCGCGCTTCATCGAACTGCGGGCGCTACCCTTGACCCCGAACGGCAAGATCGATCGGACGGCATTGCGGGAGCCAAGCCAGGAAGAACCGGCAGCCGTTGAACGGACGGCTCCGCGCACTGAGACCGAACGGCGCGTGGCGGCGCTTTGGGTCAAACTCCTAAACATCGCCATTCCGGATATTCACGAAGATTTTTTCCATATCGGCGGACACTCCCTGCTCGCGGCGGAACTGTCGCGGCGCATCGACGCGGAATTCGGCAAGAAGCTCAGCTTGCCGGATCTTTTCGAGGCCTGCAGCATTGCGGAAATGTCGGCATTACTCGATTCGCCTCATCGCATCAATGGTTCGTCCGGCGTGCTCGATGGAGAAACAAAATCAGAGCAGAGATATCTATATTGGCTATACGCGGGAGAGTTTCTGCGCCCGTTAGCATCGCATTTGCGCCCGGCTTATCACTTGCACGACGTGTGGCTGCCGCCGGAACTCGAAGAGAGCGTTCGCGAGTCCGACAGTTTGGAAGACGTCGCGCGCCTGATCGTTACCGAAATGCGAGCCGACTCGCCCACGGGCCCATACAATCTCGGCGGCTGGTGCATCTCGGGCATTCTTGCCTATGAAGTGGCCGTCCAGTTGGAGGCGCTCGGCGAAGAAGTGAGGATGGTCGCGCTGTTGGGGTCGCCGAATCCTCAACACTACAACGCCATTTCGAAGCGCGAGAGGCTGAAAAGCAAACTGCAATATCACTGGAACCATATGACGCGCCTGGATCTGGCGGGAGTCTCGCGTTACCTGATCGAGCGCGTGCGCACTCAGGTCAAAGTACACAGCCCCGCGGAATCGCGCGAATTCAATCGTATTCTTCTGGAGCTAGCCCTGCGATACGAGCCCAAGCCGTTGCGCGCCCGCGTGATCCTGTTTCAGGGCGAGGATCGCCCCTCGGTGGTGGATTACGCCCCCGGTTGGACGGGTGTTGTGACGGGCGAATTCGCCGCATACGACGTTCCGGGCAATCACACGACTTCGCTCGAAGAGCCGAACGTCGCGATTCTCGCGGAAAAACTGCGGGACTGCCTGCGTTGACCCTTCCGCCTCTCACGCCGGGCGAAGACAGCATCCATATCTGGAGCATTGCGCTTCACGCTTCGGTCGAGTTGGAGCGGGCATTCGAAGAAACTCTTTCCAATCACGAGAACTTGCGCAGGCAAGGTTTTGCCAACTCGACGCTGCGCCGGCGATTTACTCTCTCTCATGGTGTCCTGCGGGTGCTTCTGAGCCGCTATCTCGATACTTCTCCGGAGCAGATCGTCTTTGGTTATGGGCTTGCCGGCAAGCCCTTCGTCGAAAACGATCGCGCCTGGATTCAGTTCAATGCCTCTCACTCGGACGATCTGGCGGTTTACGCATTCGGCAGCAAGCGCCGTCTCGGTGTAGACATCGAGCGTATCCGGTCCATGCCGGATCTGAATGGCGTCGCGAAGCTATTCTTTAACAAAAATGAATGCGCCGAGATCCTAAGTCTCGAAGAAGCCGAGCGGACGGAAGCCTTCTTTCGCTGCTGGACGCGGAAGGAAGCATACCTGAAAGCGGTGGGCTGCGGATTCTCGGTGGCTCCCGAAAGCTTTGAGGTTAGTTTGCGGCCGGAGCAGCCGGCGGCTCTCCGCTCGCTGCCACTCGACGACGCTTGCCGGAGTTGGAAGATCCATGATATTGCCCGATCCGATTATGCCGGAGCGGTCGTCTTCGACGGCGCGGACTGTGCGATTGAATGCAAGCCTGTTTGCGCGGCTGAAGATCTCGCGGACTCACTTGTCCGCCGACGCGACCTTTTCGGGGGTATCGCAAAACATTTCGAGCCCTAGACTCCAACGACGTTGAAATCCCTTCCAAAAGGTATTGCCCGATTGGTCTGTGCCGGTACTGTAGACGCCGTCATCCGGCTGCATCGGAGGCGCAGCCCACTTGCCGTCGTTAGAGTGAGTTGGTCCTACATGCAGATAAGAAGCTTTGCTTTGGTCGCCCTTCAAATACAGGTCGAGGAAAGCCGTGATGAAATGCTGGTTGATCGAATTGATGCGTTCTTTACGCCAGACAGGCTCGTCGAACGACTGGATGAGCGCGAAACGACGATCGGCGCCAGGAGGAGCGGGGTTCCCTCCGGTATTGTGGCGGGCGTTTTCATAAACCAGCATGCAGCGATCCGAGTGAACGGCCAGCTCGAACGCCGGCTTTATCCCGTTCACATAATCGGCTACATCATCGCGATCGCCGGCAATGAACAAGGACGGGATGTGGATTGCCGCAAGCCCTTGAGCATCCCAGGCACGATAAGGCGGTTGCTCGCCCCAAGGCGCAATGGCGACGATGGCTTTGATGCGACTGCGGTCGATGGCCTGGAACTTCGAGTCGTCCGCAGTCCAATCGTGCAAGTATCCGCCAGGAACGAACTTCATGAGGGGGCTGGCTTGATTCAAGCCAGCGCCGGCGCTGATGAGCGCCCCGTATCCACCCATTGAATATCCGACGATGGCAACGTCAGTTGTGTCGATCAGTTTGTGAAGGAAGCGATCCGGCTGTTGGGCGAGCCGATCCAGACTGTCGATTGTGAACAATTGGTCGCTGGATCGATTGAACAAGGTGCTCTCGAAACCCTCGACATTGTCGAAGACGGAATCGGTATGGTCAATGGCGGCGACTACATAGCCTTTCGACGCGAGGTTCGCTGTGAGGTAGGTCAGGAAGTAACGGGATCCGGGGTAGCCGTGCGAAACGATCACAAGAGGGAAACGGGTGCCCGTCACGGGAGGGGCATCGCGCAAAGCCTTGTCCGGGATCTCGAATACCGGCGAACCGGCAAACCCGTGGCCTCCCGGCACAGGCATCTCGTATGTGGTTTGCTCCTGCTTATCGTGTGGAATGATAGCCGGATACCAGACCTCGATTTTCAGCGGGCGGTCATATCGGGGCGCCTTGCCGGTGTTTTTATCAAAGTGCAGGATGTCAATTTGGTTGCTGTGCTCGATATCGATCGTGCGCACTCCGACGGAATACTTCCCGCGCGCGGCCAGTTCGGGCGCATCGGCAGGCGGAACACTGTAGTAAGTCCCAGAGGCTGTTTGCCCGAAGGAAAGGACTGCTTCCGCAAAGAGGAGGACGATCGGCAGACGCACGGAGATCTTCATGGGACAACCACATGCGTGTCACCCGGCAATTGTTTTAGCAATTCCTTGTAGATTGCGAGCGCGTCGGGGAAGCGTTGCGCGTTGAAGGCGCTCGTCGCCTCATCGAACTGCTGCTTCTGCTCCGGGGTCAGACGAGCGACCAGATCCTGGATGGACTCTATCGGCGAAACCGGAGAGGCGGACGCCTGCGCCAAGCCGGTTTCCGGAAAGTTCATCGAAAGAATGGCGGCGGCGATCGGCAAAATCAGCGAGGGCCGGCGAAAAAGCGGGCTGCAAATCATGCGCCTTAGCATAACTCAGGAGCTGTTGTTAACAAGTCAAGTTGTCCGCTTTTATTCACACACGATCTGTCCGGTCAAGCTGCTTTGCCGTTCTCCTTTTTGCGCCTGCGTATAGTCGCC
>Ga0208480_1000118_pt1 | contig 31461 bp, 28 predicted proteins | sample NGESurshal092012_4_FD_184485 | JGI IMG/M metagenome (GOLD analysis project Ga0208480, IMG submission 184485) | Arctic peat soil microbial communities from Barrow, Alaska - NGEE Surface sample F53-1 shallow-092012 (SPAdes) | ecosystem: Environmental > Terrestrial > Soil > Wetlands > Peat ... | reverse complement strand
TCGACATGAAGTTTCAGTAGTCGGCGCGATATCCCGGGGGGTCGGTTCATGCCGCCGATGCCCGAAGTGGCGCTGCAAATGACGGCGTTACAGCCTATCCCCGTCATCGTCGGTGGCCTCGTGGTTCGAGACGCCGCACAACTGCGCGGCTCCTCACCATGAGGGTCTGATAGACCTCGTCTTGAAGGGCTGTTCGACCTCATCCAGAGGAGCATCGCGAAGCGATGCGTCTCGAAGGATGAAGCCCGGGTCTTCGCCCGCATCGCCAGTCCCGGATTGCGCTGTGCTGCATCCGGGCTACGATCGGTTGCGAAGCAAAAAGGAAAAAAATGGATGGATCGGCTCAAGGGGAAAATAGCCTTGGTGGTCGGCGCGGGGTCGATCGGACCGGGCTGGGGCAATGGCAAGGCGACCGCGGTGACGTTTGCGCGCGAGGGCGCGCAGGTGTTCTGCGTCGACCGCAACGGCACGGCCGCGGCAGAGACCGCGAAGATCATCGCAGCGGAAGGCGGCAAGGCGGCCGCGTTCACCGCCGACGCGTCCCGCGCCGGCGACGTCGAGGCGATGGTGGCGGCGTGCCTCAAGACCCACGGCCGCATCGATGTGCTCGACAACAATGTCGGCATCGCCGAAATGGGATCGGTGGTCGAGGTGGCGGAGGCGGACTGGGACCGGGTGTTCGCAGTCAATCTCAAAAGCGCCTTTCTCGCCATGAAGCACGTCATTCCGGTGATGGCGCGGCAGGGCGGCGGCTCGATCATCAATATCTCGTCGATCGCCTCGATTCGCCATCTCGGAATATCCTATGTCACCTACGCCACGACCAAGGCCGCCATGAACCAGATGACGCGCACGACGGCGGTCGAATACGCGCCCAAAAATATCCGCGTCAACGCCATCTTGCCCGGCTTGATGAAAACGCCGATGGTCGAGCACTCCGCCGGCCTCGCCGCGAGCTATGCCAAGGGCGATGTCGAGGCGATGTGGCGCGCGCGGGACGCCCAGGTGCCGATGGGGCACATGGGAGACGCTTGGGACGTCGCCAACGCCGCGCTGTATCTCGCCTCCGACGAATCGAAATATGTCACCGGCATCGAACTCGTGGTCGATGGCGGGATCACGCTGAAGGTGAGCTAGCTTGCCGGCGCCCGGCGGTCGCTTTTCGCCTTGAATAATCGCCGTAGCTCGCGACAATGGCGGGTGCCTCATCGTCATGGCCGGGCCTGTCCCGGCCATCACGTCTGGCTTTCGCCGCTGCGCCAGAAGACGTGGATGCCCGCGCCGGGCGCGGGCATGACGGGGACGAAGGGGGCGTCGGGAGAAGCGCCATGAACATCCAGAACGCCAGCAAATATCACGAGGTCTACGCCCGCTCGCTGCGGGATCCCGAAGGCTTTTGGAGCGAGGCCGCGCGCGACATCGACTGGGTCGAGCCTGCGAGGAAAATCTTCGATCCCTCGCTCGGACTTTACGGCCGCTGGTTCACCGGCGCCGTGGTCAACACCTGCTACAATGCGCTCGATCGTCACGTCGCCGGCGGACGCGCCGATCAGCTGGCGCTGATCCACGATTCGCCGCTGGCGGGCAGCATCCGCAAATTCACCTATGCCGAGTTGCTGCACGAGGTGCAGACGCTCGCCGCAATCATGCAGGATTTCGGCGTCACCAGGGGGGACCGCGTCATCCTCTATATGCCGATGGTGCCGGAGGCCGTGGTCGCGATGCTGGCCTGCGCGCGGATCGGCGCGGTGCACAGCGTGGTGTTCGGAGGCTTCGCAGCGAAGGAACTCGCGACCCGGATCGAGGACGCCAAGCCGAAACTGATCTTCTCGGCGAGCTGCGGGCTCGAGTCCGGCCGCATCGTGCAGTACAAGCCGCTGCTCGACGAGGCGATCGCCCTCTCCAGCACCAAGCCGCAGGCCTGCATCATCCTGCAGCGACCGCAGCAGGGCTGCGATCTCATCGCCGGCCGCGATCACGACTGGGCCACGCTCCGCGCCAAAGCCATCGCAGCGAAAAAATCCGCCGCCTGCGTCCCGGTCAAGGCCACCGACCCGCTCTATATCCTCTACACCTCGGGCACCACCGGCAAGCCCAAGGGCGTGGTGCGCGACAATGGCGGACATCTGGTGGCGCTGAAATGGTCGATGTTCAACCTCTATGGTGTCGCGCCTGGGGAAGTCTGGTGGTGTGGCTCCGACATCGGCTGGGTGGTCGGCCACAGCTACATCGTCTACGGGCCGCTGATCCATGGCGCGACCTCGATCATGTATGAGGGCAAGCCGATCGGCACGCCGGATGCCGGTGCGTTCTGGCGGGTGATATCCGCGCACGGAGCGGTGGCGTTCTTCACCGCGCCGACCGCCTTCCGCGCCATCCGCAAGGAAGACCCCGACGGCAAGTTCATCCGCCAATACGATCTGTCGAAATTCCGTACCCTGTTCCTCGCCGGCGAGCGCGCCGATCCGCCCACGGTGGAATGGGCCGAGCGGCAATTGAAGGTACCGGTGATCGATCACTGGTGGCAGACCGAAACCGGCTGGTGCATCGCCGGCAATCCGGTCGGGCTGGGAGCGCTGCCGGTCAAGCACGGCTCGCCGACAGTGGTGATGCCGGGCTATCAGGTCGACGTGGTCGATGAAGCGGCAAAGCCGCTGCCGGCGGACGCCATGGGATCGCTCGTGATCAAGCTGCCGATGCCGCCGGGCTGCCTGCCGACCCTGTGGGAGCAGGACGAGCGCTGCCGGGAGGCCTATTTCAACGAATTCCCCGGCTACTACAAAACCTCCGACGCCGGCTACAAGGACAAGGATGGCTACATCTTTGTCATGGGCCGCACCGACGACATCATCAATGTCGCCGGTCACCGGCTCTCCACCGGCGGCATGGAAGAGATTCTCGCCTCGCATCCCGATGTCGCCGAATGTGCCGTGCTCGGCATCAAGGACGCCATCAAGGGCGAGGTGCCCTGCGGCTTCCTGGTGCTCAAGGCCGGGGTTGCGCGCCCGCCCGCCGAAGTGGAGAAGGACGTGGTGGCGCTGGTGCGCGACAAGCTCGGCCCGGTCGCGGCGTTCAAGCTCGCGATCACGGTCGGCCGGCTGCCGAAGACCCGGTCGGGAAAAATCCTGCGCGGCACCATCAAGAAGATCGCCGACGGCGATCCGTGGTCGATGCCCGCGACCATCGAGGACCCGAAGGTGCTGGATGAGATCGGCGAAGCGTTGCAGGGACGGCTATGACGACGACCTCCTTGACCAGGCCTTATTTTTCCGGCCCTTGTCCTGAGCAGCGCGCCCCTGCGCGCGTCTCGAAGGATGAGAGTTGGCACGGGACCTCCCTCGCATGGTTCGAGACGCCCGCTGCGCGGGCTCCTCACCATGAGGCACGAAAGACCGTTGCATGAAGTCGACACATCTGATCGCTCTGGCATTCGCCGCGCTGGTGCTTTCCGGCTGCGCGGCGCGCCAGAATTCGGTGTCAAGTCTCGGCGAGGACGACGACGCGTTCTGCCGCGCCAACAATGTCCAGGCCGGCTCGTCGGAATACATCGCCTGCCGCAAGGATCGCGATGTCCAGCGCAGCAACGCCACCACGCGCGCCGATCGCCGCCAGCGCGACCTCGGCGAATACATGCTGAACCATCCGGATCATCCGTAAGCAAAGGAGCCCGCCGTGAACGAAGATGTCTTCAACACCAGTGTGCGCAAATTCCTCAAGAAGGTCGGCGTCAGCTCGCAGCGCGAGATCGAGAAGGCGGTGCGCGAGGCGATCGAGACCGGCCGCCTCAAGGGTCATGAAAAGCTGCCGGCGAAAATGGTTCTCACCGTCGGCGGCGTCAGCCTCGCGCACGAAATCGCCGACGAGATCGAACTCGGGTAGTACCCGGAATCACAAATCGGTATTGCGGCCCATCCTTCGAGACGGCCGCCTCGCGGCCTCCTCAGAATGAGGTTTTACTTGTTGAAACACAACAACCTCATGCTGAGGAGCGAGCATCGCGAGCGTCTCGAAGCATGGGCAGCAAGCGACTGACCAAGCATGACGAAGGGCCCGCAGGCCCTCATTCCTCGTCCGGCTTCTTGCCGCCGATGGTCTTCAGTTTGGCGAACACGGCGTCGACGTTGAGGTCGTCGCGCTGCTTCTCGGTCGGCTCGATCTCCGGTTCCTTGCGGGTGGTCTCGGAGGCCGGCAGCAGGGTGGCGCCGCCATAGGCGGTATCGGCCGGCTTTTCCTTGGCTGCGCGCTGCACCTCGAAATCGAGCTCGATCTGCGAGCAGAGCCCGAGCGTCACCGGATCCATGGGCGTCAGCGTCGAGGCGTTCCAGTGGGTACGGTCGCGGACACTGGCAATGGTGGTCTTGGTGGTGCCGACCAGCCGCATGATCTGCGCGTCCTTCAGTTCGGGATGGTTGCGCACCAGCCACAGGATCGCGCTCGGCCGCTCGTGGCGGCGTGACACCGGCGTGTAGCGCGGGCCCTTCTTCTTGGCCTGTGCCGGCAGCGTGACCTTGCTTTCCTCGAGCCTGAGACGGTAGTTCGGGTCCTTCTCGCCCTTTTCGATCTCGTCGCGGGTGAGCTGCCCGGTTGAAATCGGGTCCATGCCCTTGATGCCCTGGGCGGCGTCGCCGTCGGCGATGGCGCGGACCTCAAGCGGGTGCATTTTGGTGAAATCCGCTACCTGATCGAAGGTCAGCGCGGTGTTGTCGACCAGCCACACGGCCGTCGCCTTTGGCATCAGCGGTGCATTGCTCATGGCAAATCTCCTTTGTGCTTCGCCCACCTGTTTTGGAGGCGAAGCCGTGGTCATCAGCGATGACGGGAATTACGCCCTATATAAGCCGTCCCGGGCTAACCGCGCAATGGCCTGATAAACGGCCTTGACAGCGCCGGAAACCAGTCCCAATTCGTTATTCGAATTGACCGTTCCCCGCCCGCCGGCGAGGGGTGATTCGGTCCGAGATCGTTCCCATGCAAACCAGACCAGCCCTGAGAATCGTGCTTTGTTCGCCGCGCGGCTTCTGTGCCGGGGTGGTGCGGGCGATCGATACGGTGGAGCGGGCCCTCACGATCTATGGCGCTCCGGTCTATGTCCGCCACGAGATCGTCCACAACCGCTATGTCGTCGACAGCCTGAGGACCAAGGGCGCGATTTTCGTCGAGGAACTCGCCGAGATCCCGGACAACACCAATGCCCCGGTGGTGTTCTCGGCCCACGGGGTTCCCAAGTCGGTTCCAGCCGATGCCCGGGCCCGCAATTTCTTCTCGCTCGACGCCACCTGTCCGCTGGTTACCAAGGTGCACCGCGAGGCGGCGATCCATTTCAAGCGCGGCCGCGAAATCCTCCTGATCGGGCATTCCCACCATCCGGAAGTAGTCGGCACGCTGGGGCAGTTGCCGGCGGGCGCGGTAACGCTGATCGAAACCGCACATGATGCCGCGACCTTCACGCCGAAGGATCCCAACAATCTTGCCTTCGTCACCCAGACCACGCTTTCGATCGACGACACCGCCGAAATCGTCGCCATGCTGAAGACTCGCTTCCCGAACATCTCGGGCCCGCACAAGGAAGACATCTGCTACGCCACCACCAACCGGCAGCTTGCGGTGAAGAAGGTCGCGCCGGTGGTCGATGCCTTGATCGTGGTCGGCGCGCCGAACTCCTCGAACTCGCAGCGGCTGCGCGAGGTCGCCGAACGCGAAGGCTGCGCGATCGCGGTGCTGGCGCAGCGCGCCGGCGATCTCGACTGGGCGCGATTCGAGGGCATCAAGAGCCTCGGCATTACCGCCGGCGCCTCGGCGCCCGAAGTGATCGTCGAAGAGATCATGGGCGCATTCGCCGAGCGCTACGAGTTGCATGTGGAGACGGTGTCGGCCGCGGAAGAGAACGAATTCTTTCCGTTGCCGCGCTCGTTGCGGCCAGACGCGGCCGAGTGACCCCTCATGGCGGTTTACACCGACGTTGCCGCCGAGGATCTTGCGGAATTCCTGACGCACTATGAGATCGGTGAATTGCTGTCCTACAAGGGCATCGCCGAGGGCGTCGAGAATTCCAACTTCCTGTTGCATACGAGCCGCGGCGCCTTCATCCTCACGCTGTATGAAAAGCGCGTGGCGGTGGATGATCTGCCCTATTTCCTGTCGCTGATGGCGCACCTCGCCGAGCGCGGCGTCCGTTGCCCGCAGCCGGCCAGGAACCGCAACGGCGAAGTCTACAGCACGCTGGCGGGACGGCCCGCGGCGATCATCAATTTCCTTGAAGGGGTGTGGCCGCGGCGGCCGAACGCGGCGCATTGCGCCGGCGTCGGTCATGCGCTCGCCAGCATGCATCTCGCCGGCCGCGACTTTCCGTTGTTCCGGGAAAACCCGCTGTCGGTCAGGGGCTGGCGGCCGCTGTTCGATCTGGCGGCGCCGCGCGCCGACGGCGTCCAGTCCGGCTTGCACGACTTCATCGGGCGCGAACTCGATCATCTCGAGGCATGCTGGCCCGCCGGGCTGCCGGTTGGCGTCATCCATGCCGACCTGTTTCCCGACAACGTTTTCTTCCTCGGCGACAAATTGTCGGGACTGATCGACTTTCCGTTTTCCTGCAACGACATCCTCGCCTACGACGTCGCGATCTGCCTGAACGCGTGGTGCTTCGAACCGGATCATTCCTTCAACGTCACCAAGGCGGGTGCGCTGCTCAACGGCTATGGCCGCGAACGCAAGATGTCCGCGGCCGAGCAGGACGCCCTGCCGCTATTGGCGCGGGGCGCTGCGCTGCGCTTCCTGCTGACGCGCCTGGTCGATTTTCTCAACGTGCCGGCGGGCGCGCTGGTCAAGCCGAAGGACCCGCTCGAATATGTCCGCAAGCTGCGCTTTCAGCAGGGCGTCGCCAGCTTGCGCGATTACGGCGTCGCCCATCCGGGATTTGCGGCGTGAGCGATGCGAGGCTGCCGCAGGTCCGGATTTTCACCGACGGCGCTTGCTCGGGCAATCCCGGGCCCGGCGGCTGGGGCGCGATCCTCAAGTACGGCGACGTCGAGAAGGAATTGAAGGGCGGCGAGGGGCATACCACCAACAACCGCATGGAGTTGATGGCGGCGATCTCGGCGCTGGAATCCCTGAAAAAGCCGTGCGCGGTCGATGTCTTCACCGACAGCCAATATGTCCGTCAGGGCATCACCGGCTGGATCCATGGCTGGAAGCGGAACGGCTGGCGCACCGCCGACAGGAAGCCGGTCAAGAATGTCGAACTGTGGCAGCGGCTCGATGCCGCCTTGAAGCCGCACGAGATACGCTGGCACTGGGTCAAGGGCCACGCCGGCCATGACGAAAACGAACGCGCCGATCAACTGGCGCGCGACGGCGTCGCGATGGCGCGGCTGCAGCGTTGAGCCCCGGACCCGTGGCTTCATCCTTCGAGACGGGCGCAGGCGCGCTCCTCAGGATGAGGTCTTCTTCCTGGGCAAAGGGGTTTTGTTAGACCCTCATGGTGAGGAGCGCGGCCACGCCGCGCGTCTCGAACCACGAGGCCGCTGGAGGCGCAATGACAGGAACTTACAGCTGTCCGAGCAGGGTGTCGCCGCCGGAAACCTCGACCTTGCCGGGCGCCGGCTCGCGGTTGAGTTTCTTGACCACGCCGTCATCGACCAGCATCGAGTAACGATGCGAGCGGATGCCGAGGCCGTTGCCGGACGCGTCGAGCTCCATGCCGATGGCCTTGGTGAATTCGGCGTTGCCGTCGGCGAGGAACACCGCCTCATCGCGCTGGTCGGTGTCGCGCTTCCACGCGTTCATGACAAAGGCGTCATTGACCGAAACGATCGCGATCGTGTTCACGCCCTTGCCCTTGATGGCGTAGGCGTTGAGGAAAATGCTCGGCAGATGCATCTTGTGGCAGGTGCCGGTATAGGCGCCGGGCACCGCGAACAGTGCGACCTTCTTGCCCTTGAAGATGTCATCGGTGGTCTTGACCTGCGGGCCTTCCGCCGTCATCACGCGAAATTTGGCCTCGGGCAGCTTGTCGCCAACTTTGATCGTCATCGTCAATTCTCCTTAAATGTGCGGACGTGTCTTAGACCATTTTTCGGCTGCGTGGAAACCGCCCCACCGCTCCGTCATTCCGGGATGCGCCGCTTGGCGCAGGCCCGGAATCCATAACCACGATCGTGAGTATGGATTCCGGGCTCGCGCTCCGCGCGCCCCGGAATGACTCAGGCCGCCGCGGCTTTCTTTTCATCGCGGAGTGCGCGGCGCAGGATCTTGCCGACATTGGTCTTGGGCAGGTCGGTGCGGAATTCGATCTGTTTCGGGACCTTGTAGTTGGTGAGCTGCGTCGCGCAGAACTTGATGATGTCTTCGGCGGTGACGTTCGGGTCCTTCTTCACGATGAACGCCTTGACAGCCTCGCCCGAGCGCGGGTCGGGGACGCCGATCACGGCGGATTCCAGCACGCCGGGATGGCTCGCGATCACTTCCTCGATCTCGTTGGGATAGACGTTGAAGCCCGACACCAGGATCATGTCCTTCTTGCGATCGACGATCTTGGTAAAGCCGTCCGGGCTCATCACGCCGATGTCGCCGGTGCGGAAGTAGCCGTCCGGTGTCATCACATTGGCGGTCTCTTCCTGCCTGTTCCAGTAGCCGGCCATTACCTGCGGGCCCTTGGCGCAGATTTCACCGGGCTCGCCGAGCGGCACCTCGTTGCCGTCGTCGTCGCGGATCGAGAGCCAGGTCGAGGGCACGGGAATGCCGATCGAGCCCGAGAAGCGGTCGGTATCGGCGGGATTGCAGGTCAGCGTCGGCGAGGTTTCCGAAAGGCCGTAGCCCTCCGACAGCGCACAGCCGGTGGTCTTCAGCCAGGCTTCCGCAACCGCTTTCTGGGTCGCCATGCCGCCGCCGAACGACGTCTTCAGCTTGGAGAAGTCGAGCTTGTCGAAGCCGGGCGTATGCAGCAGCCCGTTGTAAAGCGTGTTGACCGCCGGGAAGCTGTTGACCTGGTATTTCGCAAGTTCCTTGATGAAGCCCGGCATGTCACGCGGGTTGGGAATCAGGAGATTGACGCCACCGGCGCGCATCGCCAGCAGGAAGCACGCGGTCAGCGCGAAGATGTGGTAGAGCGGCAGCGCGCAGACGATGAACAACTGGTCGACATGCGGCGGTTTCTTCAGCGCCGGCTGCAGCCACGCATCGTTCTGCAGCACGTTGGCGAGGATGTTGCGATGAAGCAGCGTCGCGCCCTTGGAGACGCCGGTGGTGCCGCCGGTATACTGCAGGAAGGCGACATCGTCCGGCGCGAGCTTCGGCTTGTTCAGCTTCATGGCGCGGCCGGTCGTCACCGCGTCATTGAACAGCACGACGCCCGGTATCGAATAGGCCGGCACCATTTTCTTGACCCGCCGCACCACCAGATTGACGATCATGCCCTTCAAGCCAAGCAGATCGCCCATGCTGCCGACGATGACGTGCTTCACCGCGGTGTTGGCGATCACCTTCTGCACGGTGGTGGCGAAATTCTCCAGCACGATGACCGCCTCGGCGCCGGAATCCTTGAGCTGGTGTTCGAGTTCGCGCGGGGTGTAGAGCGGGTTGACGTTCACCACCGCATAGCCCGCGCGCAGCACCGCGGCGGTCGATATCGGATATTGCAGGACGTTCGGCATCATCAGCGCGACGCGGGCGCCCTTTTTCAGGCCCCTGCTTTGCAGATATGCCGCAAGCGCAGCCGACATCTCGTCGAGATCGCGGTAGCTGATCGACTTGTCCATGCAGATGAAGGCCTTGCGGTCGCGAAACTTCGCAAAGCTTTCTTCCAGCAACTCGACAAGCGAGGCGTATTGGGTGACATCGATATCGGCGGGCACGCCGGCCGGATATTGCTTGAGCCAGATCCGCTCCATGGTATTTCCCCTCCGCTCTACGGCCCCGTCTTTTGGAATGGGGAGGCCTTGTTGTCGGCAGTATTGAGCAAGGCGACGGCCGATGGCAAGCGGCGGCGCGCGCGGTCACAATCCGTGACCGGAAAAACCGATTTTAAGTCCGTGGCGTGGTGGTCTTTCGATTGGCGGGCGCGGCATCGCCCGTGCTCTTCGGGGCGGGTCTGGTCGAGCGCTTGGCCGTTGCCTTCGCCGTTGCCTTCGCCGTTGCCTTGGGTTTTGCCGGCTTGGCGGTTGCGGCGGCTGCCTTTTCGTCGGCCTTGGGCGCGGCATCGGGCTTGGCATTGGCGTGCCGGACCGCGGCGGGTTTGGCTGCAGTTTGGGTCTTGGCGTCCTTTCCGCCGTCCTTGCCGCTATCCTCGGCTGCGGCTTTCGGCGCGGCCGCGTTGTCCGGCTTTTTAGCCGCCATCTGCGGCTTCTTTTTTCCGCGATGCCGTGGCGCCTGCTTCTCGCTGTCGGCGGCGACCGCGGCAATCAGCGCGGCGCCGGTTCTGGTCGGGCCGGTATAGACCTGGATCGGCTCCGATGGGGCCGCCGGCCCTGCCAGCAACTCGGCCGGTTTCGTCACCGGCGGCTGCAGCCCGGCGGCGAAAAACGTCACGCCGTTCTCGCCACCGCTCGAGGAGCCGGCATTGCCGGCAACCGTTTCCTCGTCCTCATCGCTGGACGGATGCTTGTGCTTGCCGCCGCACATCTCGTCGCGCAGGTTGGGCGGCGAGGCATCGATCGGCGCCAGATTGTCGACCGTGCCGAGCGAGGGCCGCAGCCACGACAAGGTGTTGTTGGCAAAGCCGCGGTCGAGCAGTTGGGCCGCCCTGACCGCGCGCATCGTGCCGGACGACGCACCCAGCACCACCGCAATCAGCCGCTTGCCGTCGCGGGTGGCCGACGCCACCAAATTGTAGCCGGATGCGCAGATGAAGCCGGTCTTGAAGCCGTCGGCGCCGGGATAGCGGCCGATCAGCTTGTTGAAATTCTGCGTGACCCTGCGGCCATAGCGGATCGAGGGAATGTGAACGAAATATTCGTATTCCGGCAGGTCGCGAATGATCGCACGCGCGAGGATCGCCAGATCGCGCGCCGAGGTGATCTGGCCGTCGGCGGGCAGGCCGTTTGGATTGACATAGCTCGTTTGCGTCATGCCGAGCCGTTGCGCGGTCCCGTTCATCATGGCCGAAAAGCCGTCGATCGAACCGCCGACGCCTTCGGCGAGCACCACGGCCATGTCGTTGGCCGACTTCACCAGCATCATCTTGAGCGCGTTGTCGACGGTGACCTGGGTGCCCGGCCGGAAGCCCATCTTCGACGGCGACTGCGACGCCGCGGCCGGCGACACGTTGAGCAGGGTATCGAGCGTAATGCGTCCATCCTTGACCGCCTTCAGCGTGACATAGGCCGTCATCAGCTTGGTCACCGATGCGGGATACCACGGCATGGTGGCGTTTTCCGCCTGCAGGACCTTGCCGCTATCGGCCTCGATCAGCAGCAGTGCCTCCGCATGGACATGACGCGGCACCAGCACGGCGAGGGCCGCGGCGAGCACGACCCAGGTCAGCGATGACTTGCGAAGCAGCGGAAGAACAAATTGCACAATCCGATTCCGGTCTTTGAGACGCGCCTCCGAACAGGAGGTGCTGGCATGTGAGGTTCGGGTTTCAGGCATGTCCGGCACCGTCGGCTATTGCGGTTCGAACCTATACCGGCTTGCTCGCCCGGAACAGACCTTGTGCAATCAAATCGTGGACGAAATGCGCCGACTTCTGTTGGCGCTCAATTCTTCAGCATCGCGCCCGGCTTGTCGTGAATCATGAACTGAGCGCGTGCAAGTTCCGCAAAACGGCCGCCTTTCGCGACCAGTTCATCAAAGGTTCCGCTTTCGATCACGCGTCCGCTGTCGAACAGCAGGATGCGCGTGGCATTGCGAATGGTCGAAAGCCGGTGGGCGATCACGAAACTGGTACGTCCCTTCATCACTTCGTCGAGTGCGGCATTGACCCTCGCTTCGGTCACGGCATCGAGCGCACTGGTCGCCTCGTCGAGGATCAGGATCGGCGGATCCTTGAGCAGCGCGCGTGCGATCGACAGCCGCTGCCGCTCGCCGCCGGACAGCATCCGGCCGCGCTCGCCGACATTGCTCTCGAATTTCAGATCGCTGCGCTCGATGAATTCGAGCGCCTGGGCGCGGTCCGCCGCGATCCGCATTTCCCGTTCGGTCGCGTCGGGCTTGCCGACCCGCAGATTGTCGGCGATCGAGCGATTGAACAGCAGCGCCTCCTGAAACACGACGCCGATGTTCCGCCGCAGCGCCGTCAGCGTCAGGACGCGGATATCCATGCCGTCGATTCGGATGAAGCCCGACTGCGGATCGAAGGCGCGGTGCAGCAGCGCGATGGCGGTCGATTTGCCGGCGCCGGTCGGGCCGACCAGCGCGATGGTCTGGCCGGGCAGGGCGGTAAACGAAAGGTCTTCGACCGCGGGCCGCTTGCCGTCATAGGAAAACGAGACGTCGTGGAATTCGACAAGGCCGGCGAGACGTCCGGGATCGATCGCATCCGGCCGGTCGCGGACCGCGGGCACGGCATCGAGCACGTTGAAGAATTCCTGCAGCCGCGGCGCCTCCATGAACACGCTGTTGATGAAACCGACCACCTGTTCGAGCTTCTGGATCAGCATGGTGGCGAAGCTCACGAACATCACGATCTCGCCGATTGTGGTGAGACCCTCCTGGTGCAGCACGATGCCGACGGCGAAGATCGCGAGCACGGTGATGGTGGTCGAGGCCCGGGTGATGACGGTGACTAGCGCCCACCACGACAAGACCGGCATCTGCACCGCCAGCAGCCTGTCGGCGACGAAGCGCAGGCCCTGCACCTCGGCATCGATGCGCACGAAGCTTTGCACCAGCGCGACATTGCCGAGCGCGTCGGAGGCGCGTGCGGAGAGGTCGCTGTAATGCGCCTCGACCTCGCTTTGCATGCCGTAGGTCTTGCGCACCACCAGCGTGGTCAGCACCGTGAATACCACGCACAGCACGAACAGCAGGATCGCCAGCCGCCAGTTGATGTAGAGCGCGAGCGGCAGCAGCACCACCAGCGACAGGATCGCGGCGAAATGCTCGCGGAAGAATCCGAGCCACAGCCGCCACAGCGAGTCGGTGCCGTTCAGCATCACCTTCATCAGGCGGCCGGAATGGGTGCCGGTGTGAAAGGTCAGCGGCAATTGCATGATGTGCTCGAAATAATTGGTCAGCACCGCCTGGCGCTGGCGGTGAGCGAGCCGATCGGCATGCAGCGCGACCGCGGCGCTGCAGCCGATGGTGAACAACCCGAACGCCGCCCAGGCCGCCAGCAGCGGCCAGGCCGATGATGAGCCGAGCGGGCCGGAGGCGGGCTTTCCGGAGAGCACGTCGACGATGCGCCCGAACAGCACCGGGTCGGCAAATTGCGCGCCGGCCAGCAGCAGGTTGGCGCCGGCCAGAATCCAGCCCAGCCGCGCCTCCTTGCCGAGCAGTTCGAGGACGCGCGCGTAAAGGCGAAGCAGGGACATGCCGGGGGCCCGCGGAACGAAGCTTTTCCGGCGGCCATTCTAAGCAGGGAACGCCGCGGAGATATAGCGCCCGGCCTGGCGATCTGGCCGCCGCTCGCCCGTTTGCGGCCCGCGGCGCGGACCCGGCCGCCTGCCGGCCGGCCGATTCATGGTTTTTTCAGCCGGCCGTTAACACGCTGGCGATGAGTTTGGATTAAGTATGGAAGGATGAATGATTCGCTCGAGCGGCTCTACGTTGCGGTGATCGCGGCGAAGGATCTCGATCCGGCGGTTTCGCGGACCGCCCGGCTGTTTCAGCGCGGCCCGTCCAAAATGGCGAAGAAACTCGCCGAGGAAGCCATCGAAGTCGTGATCGACGCGGTTAACGGCAAGCCGGATGCGGTGGTGCGCGAGAGCGCCGATCTTCTCTACAATCTCACGGTTTTGTGGGCGGCGGCCGGCGTCGAGCCGGACGACGTCTGGCGCGAGATGGAGCGGCGCGAGCACCTGCTCGGAATCGCCGAGAAGCTGCCGAAATCGGCGGTGAAAATGCCGAAGGCATCGCCGTCGCGGGTGGCGCGGCGACCAATTGTCGCGCTCGCTGGCCGCGGTCTTCGCGAACGCCACTGACACTTTCCGGTTTTCTCCTTTTGCCAGCATGGACAAATCCGCGTCATGGTGGTTCATCGCGCCATGCTGAGACGAATTTACGACTGGTGCATTGACGCCGCCCACAAGCCCTATGCGCTCTGGATCATGGGAGCGGTGGCGTTCGCCGAAAGCTCGTTCTTCCCGGTGCCGCCCGATGTGATGCTGATCCCGATGTCGCTGGCGCGGCCGCAGCGGGCCTGGCTCTATGCCGGCATCTGCACCGCGATGTCGGTGCTGGGCGGCATGCTCGGCTATGCCATCGGCGCGCTGCTGTATGATTCGGTCGGGCATTGGCTGATCAACCTTTATGGCCTTGCCGACAAGGTGGAGGGCTTCCGGGCTTCCTATGCGCAATGGGGCGCGTTGATCATCATCGGCAAGGGCCTGACGCCGATCCCCTACAAGCTCGTGACCATCGCCTCCGGCTTTGCCGGCTACAATGTCTGGCTGTTCGTGCTGTGCTCGATCATTGCCCGCGGCCTGCGGTTCTTTATCGTCGCGGTCCTGCTCAATCGCTACGGCGAATGGATCCGGGTCAGGATCGAGCGGCATCTGGCGCTGTGGGTGGCGATCGGCGTCGGCGTGCTCGTGCTCGGCTTCGTCATCGCGTTTCGGATGCTGTGAAGGCATTCCGGGCGGCTTTGCCAGCCGGCGGCTTCGGGTTACGCTCATCACATGCCTGACCGATCGCCTCATTTCATCGCGCGAGTCCGCACGGCGGCTGCGACCGCGGGCGCGGCGCTGCTAATGCTGGCGGCTGCCATCGGTGCCGCGTGGCCGCAGGCCGTGCCGCCGCCCGCACCAACTGCCCAGAGCGGACCGGCCGCACCGGACCAGCCGGCGCCGCCGCAAGGCGCGCCCGCAGCACCCGCGCGGGAGGAAAATCCCGGCCTGATCAACCAAATCGGCAAGATGTTCGAAAAGCTGCCAACGCTGAAAAGTCCGAGTGAGACCATCGACGACATCAACGCCCGCGCCAGGGATGCGGCCGACACCTTCTCGCGCCTGACCAGGCCTTTGATCGTCACCGGGCGCATGATCTGCCCGGTGTCGGCCAACGGCGCGCCGGACTGCAAGGCCGCATCCAATAGATTATGCCAGGCCAAGGGTTTCAAGGAGGGCAAAAGCCTTGCCTCCGACTCGGCCGAGACCTGCTCGGCCAAGGTGCTGATCCCGGGCCGGACCCGAAAGCCGGGCGATTGCCGGACCGACACCTATGTTACCAGCGCGCTGTGCCAGTAGCACCGCTTTCTGGTCGCGATTGCCTTCTTGGTATGATGTCGGGCATCCTTAAAACCGAGGCCTCGCCGTTACTGCGAAATAACCAGAAGGATCTTTGCGAATGTCCATGCCTGCCTTGTTCAAGGGCCGCCTGTCGATTCCGGTGATCGGTGCACCGCTGTTCATCATCTCCGTGCCCGATCTCGTGATCGCGCAGTGCAAGGCGGGAATCGTCGGATCGTTTCCGGCGCTGAACGCGCGGCCGCCGGCGCTGCTCGACGAATGGCTGACGCGGATCAGGCAGGAACTTGCGGCATATGACCAGGCGCATCCCGAGCGGCCGTCGGCGCCGTTCGCGGTGAACCAGATCGTGCATCGGTCGAACAATCGGCTCGAGCAGGATCTGGCGCTGTGCGAGAAGCACCGGGTGCCGATCATCATCACCTCGCTCGGCGCGCGCGAAGAGCTCAATCAGGCGGCGCATCGCTGGGGCGGCATCGTCTTCCACGACGTCATCAATCAGAAATTCGCCCACAAGGCGATCGAGAAGGGCGCCGACGGCCTGATCCTGGTCTCGGCCGGCGCCGGCGGCCATGCCGGCGAGATTTCGCCGTTCGCCTTCGTGGCCGAGACCCGGCAATGGTTCGATGGACCGATCGCGCTGTCGGGCGCGATCGGCAACGGCCGCGCGATCCGCGCCGCGCGGCTGCTCGGCGCCGACTTCGCCTATATCGGCTCCGCCTTCATCGCCACCTCCGAGGCCAATGCGGCGGAGGGCTACAAGCAGATGATCACCACCTCGACGGCGGAGGATATCGTCTATTCCAACCTGTTCACCGGCGTGCATGGCAATTACCTGAAGCCGTCGATCGTCGCGGCCGGAATGGACCCCGACAATCTTCCGGAGTCCGACGCCACGAAAATGAGCTTTGGCACCGACGCCTCCGGCGAGCGCGCCAAGCCGAAGGCCTGGAAGGAAATCTGGGGCAGCGGACAGGGGGTCGGCAGCGTCGGCAAGATCGTGCCGGCCGCCGAACTGATCGCGCGGTTCAGACAGGAATATGCCGAAGCGGTCGACCCGGCGCTGTGATGCTCCGCCACACCTGTTCGGCCCCGGCCGCGATGATGCGAGCGTGCTGATGGACGCCATCTATCGCGTCGACGGCAACCGCGTCCTCACTAGTCCCGATGCCGCCGGTCCGTGGGCGCCCGACATGCAGCACGGCTCGGCGCCGGCGGCGCTCGTGGTGTGGGCGGCCGAAGCGATCCCGACGCCGGCGCCGATGACCATCGCGCGCATCACCATCGACCTGATGCGGCCGGTGCCGATCGCGCCGTTGACGATTGAAACCGAAGTGCTGCGCGAGGGCCGCAAGATCCAGCTTTGCGCGGTCAGGCTGCGGGCGGGGAATCTCGTTGTGGTCGGCGCGACCGTGCTCAAGGTCAAGACCCGGGCGCTGGCGCTGCCGCCGGAAGTGGCGGAGTTGCCGGTCGAACTGCCGGGGCCCGATCAGGCGCGGGTCGAGCAGCCGGATTTTTCCGGCAGCCCTTTTGTCACGGGAATTTCCATGCGCGCGGCCCGCGGCCGGTTTGGCGTGCCCGGTCCGGGCGCAATCTGGTACCGGGTCGACCGTCCGCTGGTCGAGGGGGCTCAGGTCTCGCAGGCCATGCGCGCGGTGGTTGCCGCGGATTTCTGCAACGGCACCTCAGCCGTGCTGGATTTCCGGAAATGGACCTTCATCAATGCCGACCTCACCGTCAGCATGGCCCGGCCGCCGGTCGGGGCGTGGATCCTGCTCGATGCGGAATCCTGGATCGGTCCCGACGGCGCCGGCCTCGCCATGGCGCGGCTGGCCGACCAGCGCGGCTATTTCGGACGCGCGGTGCAAAGCCTGGTGATCGAACCGCGGTGACGGCAACGACTGGTCCGCCCCGGGGGGCGAACGCCGAATGCCACGGAACCGGCCGACTTCCAGCCGCTGGCCGCGGCCTGGCGCGCGGCGGCCCGAAGTCTTTCCGCCAAGACAGTTCCACATTTTTGGAACCGTTTGGGGCCACAAAGGTTTGGTCCGGGTTAGGGGGGTCCCATGAATGCCGTCGAAACGTCCGCCGACCCAATGATCCTGTTGCGTTACTCCGAGGCAGCGGGAAGCGTCAAACGCGCGATTTCCATCATCAAGAAACGTACCGGCGTGCAAGAGTCGGCGATAGGGGAATATCGCATCGACCGGCGCGGTCTCATCATCGGCGCGCCGCTCGACAATTTCGATGGCGTGCTGCGGGGCGTGCCGACCTTTGTCGGCGGCGCGAGGCCGCTGCTGGAAGGGCAGGGTTCGTGAAACCGGGCGCATCGTCCGAGCGCGCCGTCATTCTCGCGCCGACGGGGCGGGACGCCGCGATCGCCGCCGCGCTGATCCGGGAAGCCGGCTACGTCGCCAATGTGTGCGCCGACCTCGCGGCCATGATCCACGAGATCGAGAGCGGCGCTGGCCTTGCCGTGATCGCCGACGAGGCGATCAAGACCGCGGATCTGCGCGGCCTCGTCAACTGGCTCAACGGCCAGCCGCCATGGTCGGATTTTCCGATCGTGCTGCTCACCCATCAGGGCGGCGGCCCCCAGCGAAATCCGGACGCCGCCCAGCTCGGGCAGATTCTCGGCAACGTCACCTTCATCGAGTGCCCGTTTCACCCGACCACGCTGGTGAGCATTGTCGCCTCCGCGATCAGAGGCCGCCGCCGCCAATACCAGACCCGGGTCACTCTGGAAGACCTCACCGAAAGCGAAGGCCTGCTGCAGACGGCATTGAACGCCAGCCATCTCGGCGCGCTCGAATTGCACCTTCCGGAGCTCGAACTCGAAGCCTCGGGCACCTGCAAGACATTCTTCGGCCGCCAGCCGCAGGATCCGTTTTCGTACCAGGACCTGCTCGCGGCGGTACACCCCGAGGACCGCGCACGGCGGCAACGGGCGCTCGACCGCTCGATCAGATCCGGCCAGGACTATAATTTCGAATACCGCAACATCTGGCCCGACGGCTCGGTGCACTGGGTTGACGTCCGCGCCCGCGCGGTGCGCCGGCCCAATGGCAGCCTTAAATCGCTGGTCGGCGTTTCCTCCGACATCACCGCGCGCAAGGTCGCCGAAATCGAGCGCGAAGCCCTGCTCGCGCAACTGGCGGCCGAGCGCACCGCACTGGCACAACTGACGGCCACGCTCGAGCAGCGCGTCGAGCAGCGCACTGCCGACCTGATGAAGGAAGTCGCCGCGCGCGAACGGGCCCAGGAGCAGCTGCGGCAGGCGCAGAAAATGGAGACGATCGGCCAGCTCACCGGCGGTGTCGCACACGATTTCAACAATCTGCTGATGGCGGTGATGGGCAATCTCGACCTGCTGCGCAAGCGCATGCCAGCCGATCCGCGCCTGCACCGGCTGGTCGACGGAGCGCTGCAGGGCGCCGAGCGCGGCGCCTCCCTGACCCAGCGCCTGCTGGCGTTCGCCCGACAGCAGGATTTGCGCGCGGTGCCGGTCGATCTGCGCGCCCTGATCCAGGGCATGATCGACCTGTTGGAACGCTCGCTCGGACCGCGCGTCGCGCTGCGGCTCGATCTTCCGGAAGGGCTGCCGCCGGCGCGGGCCGATGCCAACCAGCTCGAGCTCGCCGTGCTCAATCTGGCGATCAACGCGCGCGACGCCATGCCGGATGGCGGCATGATCGATATCGGGGTCTGTCAATATAAGGCCGGCAGCGATCCGCAGTTGAAGTCCGGCCGCTACCTCAAATTATCGGTGATCGATACCGGCACCGGCATGTCGCCGGAGACCCTGAAGCGGGCGGTCGAGCCGTTCTTCTCGTCGAAGCCGCTCGGCAAGGGCACCGGACTTGGCCTGTCGATGGTGCATGGACTGGCGGTCCAGCTCGGTGGCGCGCTGCAGCTCTCGAGCACGGAGGGAAAGGGCACCACTGCGACGCTGGTGCTGCCGGTGGCAACCGCGGCGGCGGCGGTCGAAACTCCCATGCCGCGACCGCAGAAGACCAAGCGCTCCGCGGTAATATTGTTCGTCGACGACGATCCGCTGATCGCGATGTCGACCACGGAAATGCTGGAAGATCTCGGTCACCGGGTGATCGGCGCCAGTTCCGGCCGGCACGCGCTTGACATCATCAGCAGCGAACAGCCGATCGACCTGTTGATGACGGATCATGTGATGCCCGGCATGACCGGGATCGAACTCGCGGCAGCGTCGCGGCAGCTGCGGCCCTCGCTGCCGATCCTGCTCGCGACCGGTTACGCCGAGCTCCCCGAAGGGGCCCAGCTCGAACTGCCGCGGCTGGCAAAACCCTATCAACAGGATCAGTTGCGCGACCGGCTCGATCAATTGCTCGGCTGAGAGCCGGAGGATGAGGACGGAGACCCTCATGGTGAGGAGCCGCGCCTTGCGCGGCGTCTCGAACCACGAGGCCCTCGGCTTCATCCTTCGAGACGCATCGCTTCGCGCTGCTCCTCTGGATGAGGACTGAGACCCTCATGGCCCGCGAACGACGAGACGCGACCAGCGCGCCATTGCATTAACGCGCCATTAACCAAATTCGCCCCAACAATCGCCCCGGCCAGCGCCGCTCGGGCGGCGCGCGCGGCATCGCCGCGAGGGGAGATGCGACATGGATACGGAGAGCTTCGTTACCAAAACGCCGGCCACAATCGACGAGATCAGGACCCGGGTCGCCGATGCGCTCCGGCGGCATCCGCTGTGCCGCGGCGTGCAATTCGACATCGTCAGCACGCCCCGTACCCGCAAAGGCGGCAACTGGACCATCAGCCTGCAGTCGGTCACCCCCGATGCCCTGTGGGAAGCCTCCGATATCGTCGCCGATATCCAGGACGCCTACGATCTCGCCGCCTGATTCACCGCCCGGGCCGCCCCTTGCCGCTCAAATTCACCGCCGAGGCCGCCGTGGCGGCACGGTTAAGCCTTAATTACCATCCAGTTTTCGAGAGACTGACCGTCGGTCGAGGGCGGAAATGGAGAACGGCTTGACCCGTGCAATCACCATCGCCGCGCTCACCTGCCTGCTCGTCGCCGGCGCGGCCGTCACCAGCATTCTGGCCCACAACGCCCAGCCGGAGCCCCAATTGGCGGCGGCCCCGCCGGAGATTCAGGAGCCGGTTTCGAACAAGGCCGCCAAGAAGGACCGGCTGCGGGTCGCGGCTACCCTGGCGCTGGCCGCGTTCGAGCCCCAGCCACCAGCTGCCGATCCGACCCAGTCGCTGCGGCTCGCCTTCGCCAGCACGACCGCCGGTATCGAGCCGCCGAAGCCGGCCGCGGCCGCCGCCCCGGTGGACGTGCCGGAGGCTGCAAAGCCGAAGCTGGTGACCAAGCCGCCGCCGCAGAAACCCTATACGCTGCTCAGCGACGCCCAGATCGCCACCATCAAGGAGCGGCTGCGACTTTCACCCGAACAGGAATCCTATTGGCCGGCGGTCGAAACCGCCTTGCGCGCCGTGGCGCGGAAGATTCACGCCACCCGCCAGGCCGGCCCGCACGCCACCAGCGCGCCGATCGATCCTGATTCCGCGGAAGTGCAGCAGTTGAAATCGGCCGCGATGCCGCTGCTGTTTCAGCTGCGCGAGGACCAGAAGCGCGAAGTGCGCACGCTCGCCCGCCTCATCGGCCTGGAAAAAGTGGCCTCGCTGATCTGAACGAAAGCCGGCGGCGTCGTCACCGTAGCCCGGATGGAGCGGAGCGAAATCCGGGGCCATCCATCCGCATCGCGAATCCCGGATTGCGCGGAGTTTATCCTTGGGCACGCCGAAGGCGTGACCCGAGGGCTGCATCCGGGCTACGGCAGCCGCGCAATCATCGTCCGACTAAATCGATTTACTGCATTTCATCACATGAACTTCGACCGCGGCGGCGGGCGAATGCGCTGGTGAGATGTCAACTGTACTAAGCAGGAGATCCTCAAAGTCGAATGTGAAAAGCCTCTCGATTCCCCCCGGCAATTCTTCTCGCCAACCCACAATCTGATGCCTGTTGGTAAAATCCCGCTTGATCTCCCAAACGCTTTTTCCATGTTCGGTTCGAAATGCCGGGCGGGTTGGGTCCTTGATGATCTTGAGAGTCGTTCTATCGGCGACTTGAAGTCGGTAGCGTATCAGCGGCGTTTCGAGATTGCCGCCGTCGATGGCGATCTCCTTGGAAGGAAGTTCTGGCAATGGCGCCTTTGCGGCAAACGATTGGTAGCAATCAACCGTCATGGCAGGCAGCGATTCAGGAGAGCGTTGTGCGTGGACACTCGACAACGTGGCAACAGCCAACAAGAGCCCGGGACCTAGTGCTTTCATTGTTACACCCTCCAAGCGGCAACCCGCTTCTAATGTAACCTCCGTGCAGTCGATTCAGAACATATTTTATGGCCGATTGCTACTCAAGCCGCCAATGCTTGACGACCCGAGCGGGCCAATCGACATTCACGGCTGTTCTTCTCGCGCCAATTCCGGAAGCACGCGGTAGCGGGCGATCTCATGCGGGAAATTGCCGCGGTTAGCGAGCAGGACGATGCCGGCTTGGTGTGCCGGCACGAGGCCGACATAGGCTGTCGCGTTATCAAGTCCGCCTGGCTTGTCAACCACATCCACGTCGTTCAGATGAACGTTTTCCCAGGCCATCGCCTGTCCGAACTTCTCGGTCACATGAAATGTCTCACGCTGCGTCATCAGCAATGCTTGCCGCAATTGCGGGTCGATCGCCTCGCCATCGATACAGGCCGCAAGAAAGGTGGCGAGATCACGTGCCGAGGAGAACATCTGACCGGTCCCGGGGAAATCGAAATAGCTTTCCTGGCTTCCAGGCGGGCCAATCGCCATGCCCGTATCGGAGTAGCCCTGCACGACACGTTTCAATAGCTCCGGAGCCATGATCGCGCGATTGTCTGGCCCGCGCTCGGGGAGGAACGTCTGGTTCATGCCGAGCGGTTTCAGGATACGGTCTTCGATAAGCTCGCCGATCGGTCGACCGTAACGACGTTCGAGCGCGAGCTGCAGCAGCACATACCCCGCATGTGTATAGATGCGTTGCTTCCCCGGCCGCTCGCCTGATTGCGGCGTCCATGCGTTAAGCATATTGAAGAATTGCTGCAGCGTAAACGAATCGTTCGGCCATGGCGGGTGATCGGTCGGCAGCAGGAGTCCGGACGTATGCGTTGCCAGTTCACCGATCGTCACGCTTTTGATGTAGTCGCTGCGCAACTCGGGGACATACCTGCTCACTGGATCATCCAGACTGAGTTCGCCACGAAGCGTACCCAGCGCGACCAGGATTGCCTCAAACAATTTGCGCACGGACGCCACGTTGAACAGCGTGTCTGAAGTGATTGGCCGCTTTGTCAATCCGTCGGCGAAGCCGTAGTTGAAAAACTGGGTGGAGCCCGCAGCGTAGACCGCCACAGCGAGACCGCCCGCTTTCCCCACGGTCTCCGGAGCCAAATAGGCCGTTACGAGGTGCCGGACCTTGGCATCCATCCCAATATCCGCAACCGATCCGCGCGCCAGCATGAGCAGCAGAACGGAAAAAATCATCAGGCCGATCGATCGACGATGTCGCCACCAGTGCGCAGAACTTGTCACCATACGGGGCCATCGTCACATTGAAGCCGAGCAACGCTCTTACATGCGCGATTCCGGCGCTTATCGGGAAACCTCCGTCAATTTGCCGTGAGGTTGTCGAATTCCGCCGACTTGCGGCTCTCTTTGGTCTTCATCACCGTAGCCCGGATGGAGCGGAGCGAAATCCGGGGCCATCTCGTCCGCATCGCGATTCCCGGATTGCGCTGCGCTGCATTTCTAAAAACCCGCGTATTGCCGAATGAGAAAGAGCCGTCCGGGCGGTCACCGGGCGGCTCATTTCCGCAACTGCCGGATCGCGGTCCGGTTCCATTGCTATGATTTCGGCGAGGCTGTGAAGGTGCGCGCCGTCTTCGCCGGCCTCTGATTGAGCGGTTCGTCACGCCGCTCAACTGATGACAGGATAGTTGATAAAATTTTACTGGCAATCGAAAGACTTTCTTAGGGTTAACTCGCCACGCGAACTCCCGAAACGCCGTTCCGGCTTAGCCTGGATGAAGCGGAGCGAACTCCGTGACCATCCCATCCGCATCGCGAATCCCGGACTGCGCTGCGCTCCAGGGCTGCTAAACCCGACCGGGCAAATCAGGGACAGAGCGAAGGTGCATTGAATTTTCTTCAGCGCCATTCGTGCTCTCAATGCAAAGGCGGCAGAGGCATGGATGCGCCGGCACATGGTGGATTCTCGCCACGGCTATGAGTTGGCGCATCAATCTGCTGGCGCCGTGACGGAAGGCGAAGAGCGCGGCGAGCGAGCACAATTGACAGCTTGTCGGCAAGTGCTTAGCCTATTTGTCCGACAATTGGACAGATCCGATCAAGCATCGCAGGGCAGTCCTTCCGGGTATCGGATCGACAACGAAAAAAATGGGAGGAGCAATCGCCATGGCGATTGGTGCTTCGACTGTAGAACCTGGAAGTTCATCGGGCGGTCTGCTGGGGCAATTTCTGAAGAAGCCGTCGCAGGAACAAATCGTGCTTCTCATCACGATCGTGCTGCTCATCCTGTTCAGCCTGACCCTGCCGGGCTTCTCGAGCGTCGCCAATCTGCTGAACCTGGTGCGCAGCATCTCCATTCTTGGCATCCTCGGTCTCGGCATGGGCCTGATCGTGATCAGCCGCGGCATCGACCTCAGCGAGGTCGCCATCATGGCAGGTTCCTGGGCGGTCGGGCTGATCGAGATGCAGAAGGGCATGCCGATCTTCTGGGCGTCGGTCCTGGCGCTCGCTGTCGCGCTGTCGATCGGCGCCATAAACGGCATCATGGTGGCGTTCGTCGAGGCGCCTGCGCTGTTCGTCACGCTGGCTGCCGGTTCGGTGATCTACGGCGGCGCCTTCTGGTTCGCGCCGGTCTGGGTGGTCTATGCGCCGACGAGTGCGCATTCGCTGCTCTTTCTCGGCGCCGGGCATCTCTTTGGCGTGCCGATGCCGATCTTCGTCTTTGCGCTCTGCGCGCTGATTGTTCATCTTTTCCTGTCGCGCACCTCGACCGGCCGCTTCATCTATTCCCAGGGCGACAATCCGGAGGCAGCCAGGCTGACGGGAATTGCGCTCCGCCCGCTGATCGTCCTCGAATATATGATCGTGGCCTTCCTGGCCTGGATCGCCGGGCTGATCTGGGTCGGCACCACCGGCAGCATTCAGATGGCGGTGGTGCAGGGCACCTATGTCTTCGACGTCATCCTGGTGGTCGTGCTCGGAGGCATCAGCCTGATCGGCGGCCGCGGCAGCGTGTTCAGCGTGGTGGTCGGCTGCGCCCTGATCGGCACCTTGCTGAATGCCTTCACTATCATGGACGTGAACAGCGAGGTGCAGAACATCATCCGCGGCGTGGTTCTGCTTGCCGCCATCATTCTGGACAATTGGCTGCATCCGCGGGACGAGGAGACCGCGCGGCAGGGCGATTGACGCACCCTGGGATCAAGCAAGCGACCACAAATAACACACAAGAGGGAGGACGACGAAAATGTTGCAGAAAGCATTCCTGGCGAAGGCGGCCTTGACGCTTGCCGGCTTCGCGCTGGTGGCGGGGGCGCCCTTTATCGCGATGGCGCAAGAAGAAGGTGGTACGAAGACGGCGCGTGAGCTTCGAGTCGACTACAATAAAGCCGTCGAAGGCAAGACCATCGCCTTCCTGCCGATCGCGCTCGGCGTGCCATTGCAGGACGAATGGGAGCGCGTGGTGCGGACCGAAGCGGCGTGGCGCGGCATGAAGTATGTGGTGCGCGACCCCAACAACAATCCGTCGGCAATGCAGCAGGCGCTGACCGCCCTGGTCAATGACAAGCCGGATGTGCTGATCGTACAGAACCCGAGCGTCACGCTGCTGATGAAGGAGCTGAAGCGGGCTGAGGCCCAAGGCACCCATGTCATTCAGGTGAACATGTCCTCCAACTATAAGTCGGACGCCTTCGTCGGCGCCGACTGGTACGAGGTCGGCCGTCTACTGGCCGAGGACGTCATCAAGCAATGTGGCTCCGGCAGCGGCAAGTCGGGCAAGGTCTCGATCGTGCAGGGCGAGCTCACCGCTGCCGCCAGCGTTGATCAGATCGGCGGCATCATGGACACCTTCAAGAAGGATCCTTCGATCAAGGTTGTCTCCAACCAGGCAGCGAACTGGGATGCCAATGCCGCACTCAACATCACCTCGACCGTGATCCAGCAGAACCCCGACCTCTGCGCCAGCATCGGTTTTTGGGGCATCATGGAATCAGGGGCGGCCCAGGCGATCCGTAACGCTGGCAAGATCGATCAGGTAAAGGTCTATGCCTCGGGCGAGGGCTCACAGCTCGATTGCGACCAGGTCAACCAGGGGAACTTCTACAAGTTCCTGAGCTACAAGGCGACCGAGCAGGGTCACGACCTGGTTTCCGTCGCCGTTACCTTGCTGGAAGACCAGCAGAAGCCGGGTAGCAAGCACTACGAGTACTACACGCAGCCGATCTGGCTCGACAAGAGCAACGCCAGCGGCGGCAATTGCTTCGCCCTGCCGAAGACGGCAGCAACCTCGCCGGTGCCGATGGCGCCAACAACCGACAAGAAGTAGCAAGGTTGATCGCGACTCCCGCCACCCACCGGGAGTCGCCCACCGGGAGGCGGGAGCTGCCCGCTGGAGGGAGCGCGTTGATGTCGGTCAACACCAACACCATGGGTACCAGCTTCGGCACGCGGTTGCACGCCAGCCTGTCGCCGCGACTTTTGCTTTCGGAGCTGCTGCTGAAGCAGTGGTTCGAGCCGGTGATCCCCTTCACCTTGATGATCGCGTTGCTGCTATGGTTCTCCGCGACGATTCCCAACTATGCCGGAATGGAGAATTTTCTCTCGCTGATGCGGCTCTACGCCGAGTTCGGCTTCGTCGCCACCGGCATGGCGTTCTGCCTGATCACCGGCGGCATCGATCTCAGCGTCGGCGCCATGTTCGCGCTATGCAATTTCACCGCCCTGTTCCTGCTCAACGTCGCCGGCCTGCCGGTTCCGCTAGTCATTCTCGGTACGATGGCGGTCGGCGCGGCAGTCGGCAGCATCAACGGCCTGCTGATCGGCTATCTCAAGGCGCGTCCGTTTCTCACCACCCTGGTGACGCTGATCATCCTGCGCGCCTCGGTCAACATCCTGAACGAGAAATTCGCCACCGTCTTCGCCACCAACTCGGTCGACAGCGATACCTGGGACTTCCTCGGCGAGGGCTATGTGCTCGGCGTTCCCATCAATGCGGCGACGCTTATTGTCGTGGTGATCATCGGGCACATCTTTCTCAGCCGCTCGCGCTACGGCTGGCACCTGACCGCCATCGGCGCCAGCCGCAAGGCGGCGCGCCACGCCGGCATTCCGGTCGAACGAATGCTGCTCTTCACCTATGCGCTGTCGGGCCTGCTCTGCGCGATCGGCGGCGTCTTCTATGCCGCGCGCCAGAACAGCACGGATTCGACGACCGGCTACCTCTGGGAATTCCAGGCCCTGACCGCCGTCATCCTGGGCGGCGTCTCGCTTGCCGGCGGCAAGGGCACCGTCTGGCGCGCCATGCTCGGCGGCATCATCACCTTCGTCCTCACCAACGGCCTGGTCCGCATGGGCATCCCGGGCTACATCACCTCGGGGATCATCGGCGTCATCCTCCTTGTGGCCGTCGGCATCGACGTCAAGTGGGCCAAGAACCGCGGCAAGGCAATCCAGAAGATCTACGTCAACCCGGCGGCTGTGCCCCTCGTCGACTCGCCGTCGCTGGAGCGCGGCAGCAACACGCCCTTTGCCCAGAACGACCGCCTGATCAACGCTGAAGCCATCGGCCTCGACCAGGTGGAGGGTCCCGAGGACGTCATTCTCGATCGGCACGACCGGCTCTACGGCAGCACCCGCGACGGCAACATCATCCGTTTCTCCGGCCCGAACTTCGAGCAGCGCGATGTCTTCGCCCATATCGGCGGACGTCCGCTCGGCATGCAGTTCGACCAGGACGAGAACCTGATCGTCGCCGTTGCCGGCATGGGCGTCTACGGCATCAAGCCGGACGGCACACTCTTCAAGGTGACCGACGAGACCAACCGCACCTGGTACAAGCTGAACGACGACAGCCGGTTGCGCATGGCAGACGATCTCGACATAGCGCCCGACGGCAAGATCTATTTCAGCGATTGCACCACGCGCTACGAGATGACGACCAATTCCCTCGACATCATGGAAGGCCGGCCGAACGGCCGTCTCGTCGTCTACGATCCCGCCACCAAGAAGACCTGGACGGAGATCAATCATTTCTACTTCCCAAACGGTATCTGCGTGTCGCATGACGGCAAGTCGGTGCTGATCGCCAGCACCTCCCTCTGCCAGGTCTTCCGCTATTGGCTGCAAGGACCGCGCAAGGGCGAGCTGGAGGTCATTCTCGACAAGCTGCCCGGCAATTGCGACAACATCAACCGCGCCTCGGACGGCAACTACTGGCTGGCGCTGGTCGGCATCCGCACGCCGGTCTTCGATCTCGCCATGAAGAAGCCGGGCTTCCGGCTGCGCATGGTGAAGCAAGTGCCGACCGACGAATGGCTGGCGCCCGGGTTAAACCATGGCTGCGTATTAAAATTCACCGAAAGCGGCGAGGTGCTGGAATCCTACTGGGATCCCACCGGCATCTCGCATTCGACCTTGACCTCGATGCGCGAGCACAAGGGCTATCTCTATCTCGGCGGGCTCGAGAACAACCGGATCGGTCGCATCAAGCTCGACAAGGTGGACCCGACCTGGACCGGATATGAGGCCTATTGGGGCAACAAGCGACGGGACCGGGCATAGATCATGGGTGTCTTCACCTATTTGCTGCGTGATCTCGAACAGATCCTGTTTCCCAACCGGGACCAGCATGCAATTCCGGCGATGGACGGCGGCTATACCCCGAACGATCGCTTGGACGCACTCAGCCCGATCGGGGCGCCGATTCCGGGCGCCGACGATATCGCCGAAGGCGGCGACGGCGCGATCTATGTCTCCGCGGGCAAGCAGGTGCTGCGTCTGGCCGGTGCCGGCTACGAGGCGCGCTCGGTCTTCGCCGAGTTCGACGGCGCGGCCGGTGGTCTCGCCTTTCACCCCGATGGGCGCCTGCTGGTCTGCGTCAGCGGCCGCGGCTTGGCCGCGGTCGACGCCGGCGGCCGGCAGTCCTGGCTCAATCAGGTCGAAGACCAGCCGCTGCAATGCCTCACCAGCGTTGTCGCCGCGGCCGACGGCAGCATCTTCATGACCGACGGCAGCAGTCGGCACCAGCGCGAGGATTGGGTTCGCGATCTCATGGAGAAGAACCACCTCGGCCGTCTGGTCGCGTGCGGCGCGGGGCTCGACGGCGCCCGGTGCCTGTTGCGTGACCTGTATTATCCGCACGGGGTTGCCATTGCGGCCGACGGCAAGACGCTCTGGTTTACCGAAAGCTGGAAGCACCGGATCAGCCGCGCTGCCGTTTCCGGCCGTGGCATCGCGGCGCCGCAAACGGTCGTCGGCAACATGCCGGGATACCCGGCGCGGCTTGGATATTGCGCGGGGGGCGGGTTCTGGCTCAGCGTCTTCGCCGTGCGCACGCATCTGGTCGAGTTCGTGCTGCGCGAGGACGAATTCCGCCAGGAGATGATGGAGACCATCCCGCCCGGCCTCTGGATCTCGCCCGCGCTCGCCACCAGCGGCCATTGCCACGAGCCGATGCAGTTCGGCTCGATCAAGGCGCTCGGGATCGAGAAGCCCTGGGCGCCGCCGCGCTCCTACGGGCTGCTGGTCCGCATCGATGAGGATGGCGAAGCGGTGGAAAGCCTGCATAGCCGGGTCGGCGGGCGGCATCACGGCATCACCGCCGCGCGCGACACGGCGCAGGGCCTGGTGATCGTGTCGAGGGGCAACGGTCGCGTGTTGCTGGACACTTCGCGATGTGGGGTATGAGCGAGGCGCTGACAACGACGCGACCAACGACCACCGCAGCATCGGCCGCTGCGCAACCGGTGCTGCAGGTCGTCGGCGGCAACAAGATCTATGGCGGCGTGCACGCCATCGAAGCGATCAATTTCGACCTCTATGGCGGCGAAGTGCATGCTCTGGTCGGCGAGAATGGCGCCGGCAAATCGACCCTCTGCAAGGCCATTGCCGGCGCCATCAAGCTGACGTCCGGCGAGTATTACGTCGACGGCAAGCCGGCCAATTTTGAGCGACCGCGCGATGCGCTCGCTGCCGGCATCTGCATGGTATATCAGGAGACCAGCCTGGTGCCGACCATGACCGCGGCGCAGAATATCGAGCTCGGCAACGAGAAGCTCATCACCAGCTTCAAGAAACTGAATATCCAGGCACAGCAGCTGCTGCAGTCGCTGAATTTCCACATCGATCCGGCGACGCCGATCGGATTGCTCGGCACCGCCAAGCGGCAGATGGTCGAGATCGCCCGCGCAGTCTACAACGACGCCCGTATCATTATCTTCGATGAGCCGACGGCGAGCTTGACGCCGGAAGAGATCGTCCACTTCTTCAACCTGGTCCGCGACCTGCGCGCCCGCGGCGTCGCCATCATCTACATCTCGCACGCGCTCGAGGAAAGCTTGCAGATTTCCGACCGCATCACGGTGCTGCGGGACGGCAAGCTGGTGATCACCGCCAGGACCGCGGAGATGACGCGGGAAAAGCTGGTGCGCCACATGGTCGGCCGCGACATCACGCAGACCCATTATGCGCACAAGGAAGGCCACGCCGAGCGCCGGCGCCAACGGCGCGAGAAGGTGCTCACGGTGGAAAACGTCACCATGGGAACCATGGTCAAGAACATGTCGTTCTCGGTCTATGCCGGCGAGGTCGTCGGCATCGCCGGCTTGATCGGCTCAGGCCGCACCGAGATCGCCAAGATCATCTTTGGCGCCTTGAAGCGGAACCTGATCAACGGCGGCACCATCAAGCTGCGCGGTCGGCCAATCCGCTACCGCGTGCCGAAAGAGGCGATCAACGACGGCATTACCTACATCACCGAGGACCGCAAGCTGAACGGCTTCTTCGAGACCATGGTGGTCGACGACAACGTCTATGTCGGCAAGCTCGCCACCAAGGCGGGCTGGCGCTTCCTGCTCTCCGGCCTGACGCGGAACAGGCTTGCCGGCTATTGGGTGCAGCGGCTCAAGATCAGTACGCTGCAGCGCAAGGCGAAGATCGTCGAGCTCTCCGGCGGCAACCAGCAGAAGGTGGTCATCGCCAAGTCGCTGGTGCAGGAACCCTCGATTGTCATTTTCGACGAGCCGACACGTGGCGTCGACGTCGGCACTATCCCGGAGATCCATGCGCAGATCCGGACGCTGGCCGACGAGGGCAAGGCGGTCGTGGTGATCTCGTCCTACCTGCCGGAGGTGCTGAGCATCTCGGACCGTATCCTGGTGGCGCGCCTGGGGCGCATCGTGGCCGAGTTCGACGCCGCCGCGGCGACCGAAGAAAAGATCATGTACGCCGCGATTCATTGAGGGGCCTGGCTATGCGAAGGCTGCGCTTAATCCGGCACCACTGTAATTCCGGGACGCGCCTTTTGGCGCGGGCCCGGAATCCATAGCCACGAATGTTGATGTGGCGCGAAGCTGGGGCCGCTGTGCCGTAGATAACAGGCATCGATGGTTATGGATTCCGGGCTCGCGCGGAGCCTGTCATCGGGCCGCGCTTTGCGCGGACCCGGTGGCGCGGCCCGGAATGACGTGGGTGGGTTTGGCCCGACAGGCAAATCAGCGGCGACGCTGTACGGCAGCGCTGTCCAGCCCCGATTGCAAAAATATTGTTCTTCACTTTCCGGTAGAAACACTTCTATAACCCGCGCCGTCCCGCCCGAGCGAGGGGCGTATCGCGATCGTCACGAACGTGGTGCGGGATGTGGTGGACGCGAGAGCGTCGGCGCGCCATGGCGGTCGCAGGGCGAGTTGAACCTCGTGAGCGATCTGGAAGGCGCGCAGGACGAACGACGTTTGAGCGTACGGCAAAACCGTGTGGTCCTGACACCCGTTGCTGGTGCCAAGTCGGCGGTGACAACTTCAACCCGACC
>Ga0208480_1000117_pt1 | contig 31508 bp, 25 predicted proteins | sample NGESurshal092012_4_FD_184485 | JGI IMG/M metagenome (GOLD analysis project Ga0208480, IMG submission 184485) | Arctic peat soil microbial communities from Barrow, Alaska - NGEE Surface sample F53-1 shallow-092012 (SPAdes) | ecosystem: Environmental > Terrestrial > Soil > Wetlands > Peat ... | reverse complement strand
TGCCCAGCCGCTACCGGCGGGAGCCGGCGCCGGCCGACCACCTGCAGACCCTGCTGCTCGCCCTGAGAGCCCCGATCGACGTCGGCCAACTCGTCGTTGGGGCCCACGCCCTCGTCTCGGCGGTCTGCGACGACGTCGAGATCCACGCGGAGCTGGCCGCGGCGGCCGGGATCCTCGACGGGTCCGGGCTGACGGCGGAGGGGTCGCTCGCCCTGGGCGAGGCCGTCGGGGCGCTGACGGGCCTCGCGGCCGGCCTCGTCTCGTGGCTGCCGGGCGCCGGACGCGGCGCTGGCGGCGCTGGCGGGGGAGCCGTCGGGGGAGGCGTCGGCGCTGACGAGCTGGCCCGGTCCGCGCTGCGGATGGCCCTCGTGGTCGCGTGGTGCGCGCATCATGGCCGGGTCCGGCCGGGAGCGATCGCGATCGACGATCGCCGCGGGACCGGCGGGTGACCGGGCCGCGCCCGGGCGTGTGGGATGTGATCGGCCTGGCTCCTCCCGGGCGGCGGACGAGGATGCCGGGACCTTCATCGCGAAATGGTTGCCTGAGTCAGTCAACTACTTTCCTTGGAGAGTCCCCTTCTCGACCACCCGGTCCCCCCGCAGAGCGGACCGCCTGACCGCTCTCGAGCCCGGGCAGTGGTCCTCGACGGCATGCTCGCCGAGCCCGCTCGCGCGCCGGCTTCCAGCCCGCCACGCGGCCGCCCACCCGACCACCGCGACCACCGGCTCGCCCGGGACTGCCGTCGACTCCAGATCGAGCCTTTAGGCTCCCCGGGTAGATGGCAGCCTCCGGATCGCAGGTCCTCGCCGGTCTCCTGACGGGCCTCGGCCTGGCGGCTCCGTCCGCCGCCGGCCCCGCGGTCGCCGGGGCGTCGGGTCCGTGCCCGGGGGCGACGTCGTGCCCGTACAGCTCGGTCGAGATCGTCGGCCAGCGGGCGGAGGGGACGTTTCGCTTCCCGCAGGCGATCGCGGTCGGCCCGTCGGGCGACGTCTACGTCGCGGACGAGCAGTCGCGGGCGGTGCAGATCTTCAACGCGCAGGGCGTCTTCCAGGGCGAGTGGGGGCAGGCGGGGTCCGGCCCGGGCGAGTTCGGCGCGATCGGCGGGATGGCGACCGACTCGTCGGGCGACGTCTACGTGGTCGACGCCGGCAACGGGCGGATCCAGAAGTTCACGGCCGGTGGCGGCTACCTCACACAGTGGGGGTCCCGGGGGACGGGGCCCGGCCAGTTCGAGTTCGGCTCGGGCGGCGGGAACAGCAGCACGGCGGGCGGGGGGATCGCGGTCGCCGGGTCATATGTGTACGTCGCAGACACCGGCGATGACCGGATCGAGCGGTTCGGCCTGGACGGGAGCGGGGTCATCGCCTGGGGCGGGACGGGGGCCGGGGCCGGCCAGTTCGAGAGCCCGCGGGGGCTCGCGGCGAACGCGAATGCGGTCTACGTCGCCGACGACGACAACAACCGGATCGAGCAGTTCACGCCCGACGGGGGGTTCGTCGCCCAGACGGGGACCCTGGGGAGGGCGCCCGGCCAGTTTCACAACCCGTACGGCGTGGCGGTCGATCCCGGCGGCGAGATCTTCGTCGCCGACGACACGAACAACCGGGTCGTCGCGCTGAACCCGCAGCTCGCCTTCGTCGGGACGATCGGTGACGTTCAAGGTCCCGATCAGCTCGCCGTGCCCCGGGCGCTGGCGGTGGATTCGGCCGGCGACGTCTACGTGACCGACACGGCGAACAACCGGATCGAGGAGTTCAACTCGGGCGGGGGGTTCATCCGCAACTGGGGGAGCGCCGGTCGGGGAGTCGGCAACTTCGCCGGCCCGCGGGGGGTCGGCACCGACCCGAGCGGGGACCTCGCGGTCGCCGACACGGCCAACGAGCGGATCGAGCTGTTCGACTCCGGCCACGGGTTCGATGCGGTGCTCGGCGCGTCGGGTTCCGATCCCGGGGATCTCAAGACGCCGACGGAAGTGGCCTTCGACTCCGCGGGCGACGTCCTCGTCGCCGACCGCGACAACCACCGCGTCCAGCGGCTCAACCGGGCGGGCGTCTCGCTCGGGAACCTCGGCGGCCAGGCGACGGCGCCCGACCAGCCGGCCCAGCTGGTCGCCCCGAGCGCGGTCGCGACCGACCCGGCCGGGGACATCGTCGTCTCGGATACGACCGAGAATCGGGTCGAGCGGTTCACGTCGACCGGGGCGCTGGCCGGGATGTTCGGCGAGAGCGGGAGCGGACCCGGCCAGTTCAAGTCGCCCGAGGCGATCGCCCTGGCCCCGGGCGGGGAGATCTACGTGGCCGACTCCGGCAACGACCGCGTGCAGGAGTTCTCGCCGACCGGGGCGCCGATCCGCACGTGGGGTCAGTCGGGGACCGGTCCGGGGAGCTTCAACGCGCCCGACGGGATCGCGGTCGATGCCCTGGGCGACGTCTTCGTCTCGGACCGGGTCAACGACCGGATCGAGGAGTTCACGCCGACCGGCGGGTTCATCACGACGTGGGGCTACCCCGGCGCGGCAGACGGCCAGCTCGACTCGCCGGCCGGACTGGCGGTCGACTGCAAGGGGTCGGTGATCGTCGCGGATCGGGCGAACAACCGGATCGAGGTCTTCGACGGGGCCGCGGCGGCCACGACGTGCGCCCCGCCGCCCGCGCCGGTCCCGCCCCAGCGGCTCGGGCTGACGGTCAAGCTCCTGCAGAACAGCCGGATCCTCGAGTCCCGGGCGATCTCGCTCGACGTCACCTGCGACCGGATCTGCACGGTCGCGGCGTCGGTCAGGGTGGCCGTGCGCACCGCCGCACACACCGACATCCCGGGCGTCCCGACGCGCCTGCACCCCGGCGTTGCCACAAAGATCACGCTGCAGATCGGCTCCCACGGTGTGGCGCTCCTGCGCAGGGCGCTGCGCCGCAAGCACGGCAAGCCGGCGGCCCGTGGGATGACGGCGGCGATCACCGTCCACGGGACCCCGATCGTCCCATCCGGCGGCGTGAGCGTTGCCGCGGGCGTCTACCGCAGGACGGACAAGCTGACCCGCTGACCCGACGCGCCGGGATCGTGCGGACGATCCTGCCGGGGCGGGTGGTCAGATCGTGAAGACGATCTTGCCGAAGAGTTCGCCGGCGAGCATCGCCGCGAAGCCGTCGCGAGCGTCGGCGAGGGGCATCGTCTGGGCGATCGGCGGCCGGATCCCGCGGTCGACGGCGAACTGGACGAGCCGGACGAGCTCGTCCCGGGTGCCCATCGTCGAGCCGACGATCGACAGCTGGAGGAAGAAGACGCGGGTCAGCTCGGCCGGCGGGTCGGCCCCGCTGGTCGTGCCGGAGATGACGAGCGTCCCGCCGGGACGCAGCGCGCGGATCGAGTGGCTCCAGGTCGCCGCGCCGACGGTCTCCATGACGGCGTCGACCCGGTCGGGGAGACGGCTGCCCGGCTCGAAGGCCTGGTGCGCGCCGAGCTCGACCGCCCGTGCCCGCTTGGCCTCCGACCGGCTGGTCGCCCAGACGCGGATGCCGGCGGCACCGGCGAGCGCGATCAGAGCGGTCGCGACGCCGCCGCCGGCGCCCTGGACGAGGACGGTCGCACCGGGTTTCAGGCCGGCTCGGGTGAACAGCATCCGGTAGGCGGTCAGCCAGGCGGTCGGGAGGCAGGCGGCCTCCTCGAAGGACAGCTCGGCCGGCTTGGGGACGGTGTTGCGGCGGGGGACGCTGACGAGCTCGGCGAAGCTGCCGGGATGGCGCTCGGAGAGGATCGACCGGCGGGGGTCGAGCGTCTCGTCGCCCCGCCAGGCTGGGTCGGAGATCACCGGGTGGACGATCACCTCGTTGCCGTCCTCGTCGATCCCGGCGGCGTCGCACCCGAGCACCATGGGCAGGCGGTCGGCGGTCAGGCCGACACCGCGCAGCGACCAGAGGTCGTGGTGGTTGAGCGAGGCCGCCCTCACGCGGACCGTGACCCACCCGTCGGGCGGCTGCGGATCCGGGCGGTCGCCGAGCACCAGGCCGGCCAGCGGGTCGTCGGGGTCGATGGCGGCGGCGTAGGCGGCGAACACTCGGGCACACGCTACCGGCGTGGCGGCCGGTAGGATCGCGACCGGTGAGCTGCTCGTGACGTTCGTTCTCGCATGGGTCGCGTTTCCCCTGGTGCTCGCCGCCCTCGGCCTCGGCTGGGGCGTTCTGATCGAGGACCTGTCGGGTGCGCGCCTGGCAACCGGCGCGCTGCTGATCCCGGTCGGCCTGGCCGGCGCCCTCGTCGTGGCGACGCTGCTGACGACGAACGGCGTGACCGCGCCCCTGGCGGTCCCGATCGACGCGGTCGTCGCCGTCGGCGGGCTCGTCCGGGCCCGCATGTCACGCGACGAGTGGCCGATCCCCGACTGGTCGCTCGTCGCGGCGGTCGGCGTCCTGCTGGCGTACGGAGCGCCGGTCCTGGCGACCGGCACGGCGACGTTCACCGGCTTCATCAAGCTCGACGACACGTCGACCTGGCTGGGGATCACGGCCCACCTGTTCAGCGACGGGCGGTCGACCGGCAGCCTCCAGCCGTCGACCTTCAAGCTCCTGCTCGACACGAATCTCGCGACGTCGGCCTACCCGGTCGGCGGATTCATGCTGCTCGGGGTCGGCCGGGGCCTGGTCGGGGTCGACGCGGCGTGGGTCTACCAGCCGTATCTGGCCTGCGCCGGGGCGGCCCTTGGGATGTGCCTCTACGCGCTCAGCGAGCCGGTCATCCCGTCCGTCCGGATCCGGGCGTTCGTCGCGTTCGTCGCCGCCCAGCCGGCGCTCCTCTACGGGTACAGCCTGTGGGGGGGAATCAAGGAGCTGACGGCCGCCTTCCTCGTCGCCCTGATCGCCGCGCTCGCCGTCGCGGCGTTCGGCGAGCGGCCGGCCGGCCCGCGGGCGACGCTGCCGCTGGCGATCGCCACGGCGGCCCTGATCGTGACGTTCGGCCCGGGAACCGCGGTCTGGGTCGTGCCGGGGCTCGGCGTGGTCGCCGTCGTCTGGTTGGTGATGGTGATGCTCGGGAGCGGTGACGGCGGGTTTGGCCGTCTGGCGGGGTCGGTCGGTGGTCTGGCCGCGGCCAGCGCCGTCCTCGCGCTGCCGGTCTGGCTGGTGCTCTCGACGGCGCTGAGCACCGACGCGGAGTTCGCCAACCAGGTGGGCGCCGGGTCGACGGCGCTCAGCCTCGGCAACCTGCGGGCGCCGCTGAGCGGCTTCCAGCTGGCGGGGATCTGGCCGGCCGGCGACTTCCGCAGCCCGCTGCCGTCGGGTGTCCTGCCGATTGCCCTGATCGTCGTCGTGATCGCCGCGGCGATCGCGGCGGCCGGCTACAGCCTGCTCGAGCGGTCGTACGGGATCGTCTTCTATGCCGGGGTCGCCCTCGTCGGCTGCGTGGCGATCGACCTGGCCGGCGGGGTCCCGTGGGTCGTCGGCAAGGCCTTGGCGATCGCCTCGCCGGCGATCCTGCTCGCCGGTCTCTGCGGGGGGGCGATGATCTGGGCCCGCAGCCGCCCGGCCGGGGTCGTCCTGCTCGGGGTGATCGCCGGCGGCGTGCTCTGGTCGAACGTGCTCGGCTACCACGACGTGACGATCGCGCCGGTCGGCCCGCTCGACGACCTCCAGCACATCGGGACGCTGGTCGGCGGGCAGGGCCCGACCTTCGTCAACGACTTCGCCGTCTACGCCGACCGGTACTTCCTCCGCGCGGGCGACCCGGTCGAGCCGGCGGAGTACCGGTCGGTCGTGCTGCCGCTGAGCGACGGGACGATCCTGACGAAGTCGGCGGCCGCGGACCTCGACTCGTTCGGGCTGTCGACGCTCGAGCCGTACCGGTCGATCGTGACGACGAGCTCGCCGACCGAGAGCCGGCCGTCGTCGCTCTACCACCTGGTCTGGGCCGGCCGGTACTACGAGCTCTGGGAGCGACCGGTCGTCCCGACCGAGACCGTGCTCTCACACCAGTCGTTCGGCGACTCGACGACGATCCCCTACTGCGGGAACCGGCAGACCGCCGGCGACGCGGTCAGCACGGCGAAGCCGGTCTGCGGGATCCAGCCGGTCGGGACGCCGACCTGCAAGCAGGTCCGGTCGATCGCCGAGTACGCCGACACCCACCACGCGGAGCTGGTCGCCGCCGAGCGGCCGGCGAACATCTTCGCCCGGGGAGACCAGATCGCGCACCCGACGAACTGGGGGGTGACGCCGAGTGCCCAGTCGATCACCCCACTGCACCCAGGTCAGGCGAGCTTTCAGATCAAGGTCGGCTCGCCCGAGCACTACGCCCTCTGGCTGGGCGGGAGCTTCGGCCGGGGGTTCGTCGTCGGGGTCGACGGGCGTCAGGTCGGCCGGGTGGCGAACGACCTGTCGATGATCGACGGGTACGCCCCGGTCGCCGACTTCGACCTGACCGCCGGGATCCACAGGATCACCCTGACCTACCCGAAGTCGGGCCTCGCGCCGGGCGACGGAGACCCGCTGCTGACGACGCTCGACTCGGTCGTCTTCGCGCCGATCACGCCGGGCTTGGGCCAGCTGACGACGGTCAGTCCGCAGCAGGCGACGAGCCTGTGCGGGAAGTCGGTCGACTGGATCGAGGTCGTCGTGCCGAACAACGCGTAGCCGAGTCGAGGCTCCCGATCTCGAGGGCGCTCCGGAGCCGGTCGAGGCTCCTGATCTCGACGATGTCGGGCCTGGCGTCGGGCCGGGGTGCGGCGAACCGGTTGAGCCAGACGCCGCGGAGCCCGGCGGCGATCGCGCCGTCGACGTCACGCGAGAGGTTGTCGCCGACCATCGTCGTGTCGCGGGGGTCGGCGTCGAGGAGATCCAGGGCATGGCGGAAGATCGCGGCGTCGGGCTTGCGGACGCCGAGATCGCCGGAGACGACGGTCGCGTCGAAGTGGCCGGCCAGCCCCGAGGCTGCGAGCTTCTCCCGCTGGAGGCAGGACGCGCCGTTTGTGATCAGGCCGAGTCGATTCGACTCGCGCAGCGCGGTGAGCGCGGCGACGACGTCGGGGAAGGTCTCGTGCCGGCGGCGGCGCTCGACGCCGAAGGTCTCGCCGAGCTCCTCCGCGAGCGGGTCGTCGTGGACCCGGGCGTCGGCAAGCGCGCGTGTCCAGGCCTCGCGACGGTAGGTCGGCGACCAGGCGCGGAGGGCGGAGACGGACTCGTCGTCGCCCTCGAAGCGGCACCAGAGACCTTCCCACGAGCTGATCCCGACCCGGACGCAGTACGGGTAGGTCGGCGCGGCCCGCCAGAGCTCGCGCGCCCGGACCCGCGCCGTCCGGGCCAGCTCGGCGACATCGAGCTCGTGGCGTTCTCCCGCGACGGCCGCGGTCGCCGCGAACGCGGCGAGAGCGGCGGGCTCCTCGACGATCAGCGTGTCGTCAAGGTCGAAGAGGACGGTTGGCGTCACGCCCGGAAGTCTGGCAATCCGGTCGGGCGGGACCGGATCGAAAGACCCACCTGCGCATCAGGACGAACCGGACGGCGGTTGCGACGACGCCTGCGGCGAGGGCGGCCGCGGTGTTCTCGAGGCCGCCGGGGTGGCCGAGCAGGTTGAGCAGACCGACGAGGGCAAGGCTGGACCCGCCGAGCCCGACTGCGTAGGCCGCGACGTAGCCGGCCGCCTGCCGGACGCGTGAGTCCCGGCCGGCCGGGAACGTGAAGCGACGGTTGGCCTCGAAGTTCGCGCCCATCGTCAGGAGCAGGGCGAGCGCGTTGGCCAGCAGGTCGGAGACGTCCCGCCGGAGCAGGGTGTAGAGGAGGGCGTAGGCGGCGGTGCAGGCGAGACCGACCGAGACGAAGCTGGCGAGCTCGGCGGCGCGCCGGTCCCGGCGGCCTTCAGGATCGGGATCGTCGCCGTGGCCACACTCGGCCCGACGGGTCCCGGCCCGTTCGCGTCGAAGCTCGGTCGCCGGGTTCATCTCAGGCGCGGGCGAGCGCCGCGAGGGCGGCGGCGTGGCCCTGGCAGTCGTAGAGCGTGCCGGACGTGGACGGGGCGCTCGGCAGCGTGACCTTGGTGCATGTCTTCGCCGCGGCGGCGATCGCCGCGGCCGAGCCGGTCCGGTCATCGCCGCGCAGGCCGCCGAATCCGGCCTGCGTCCCGGTCGCGTCGGACAGGACCCAGCGGATCGCTCCGGAGCTGACCCGCTGGGCCAGCCACGAGATGCCGACGTCGCTCTCGACGCCCGAGAATCCGCCGATCCCGGCGACGTCGGCGTCCTGGTCGATGATCGCGGTCGCCGCGGTCGACTGGCTCGCGACGGCGACCGTCCTGCCGCCGTGGGCCCGGACGTAGGAGACGACGCCGGTCAGCGAGATGTTCCCGCCGAACTGGCCGCCGCCGCCGGCACCCCGGCCGCCCTGGCCGCCGAACCCGCCCTGCCCGGCGAATCCTCCGGGGCCGCCGGCCCCGTTGACCCCGCCCGGACCGCCGAACCCGCCGACGCGTCCCGGGGCGCCTGCTCCGCCGACGCGTCCCGGCGCGCCCGCTCCGCCGAAGCCGCCTGGCCCGCCCGAGGACGCGGTGGCCGCAGTCCCGCCGGGCGCTGGACCCGTTTGCGTGGTCCGAGACACCCTCCCGCCGGGCAGCCCGCCGGCCGATCCTGCCGCGGCCGCGCCCGGCACTGCGAATCCGGGTCCGCCGGCGCGCCGCCCGCCGAAGCCGCCGGGCCCACCGGAGCCGCCCGGCCCGCCGAGCTCGGCGGTCGCCGGTCCGCCGGCAGGGAAGGTGCCGTTCGTCGCGTAGCCGAGCGTCTCGGCCGCCCAGGTCGCCGGGGCGATCATGAGGACGCCGACGACGGCGCAGACGGCGACCGTCCGCACGCGCGGCCGGCTGAGGATCAGGGCTCCCGCGGCGAGCACGCCGCCGGCGATCAGGATCGGCGTGAGCCAGGTCAGCTGGCCGGGGTACTGGTGGACCACGGCGAGCTCGCCGGCCACGCCGGCGGCGACCGCGAGCGGTCCGATCAGGCGGCCGTGCTCCGCGCGGATCACGTGGGCGGCGCCCCCACCGGTGAGGGCGGCGGCGAACGGGGCGAGCAGGGAGACGTAGTACGGGTGGAAGATCCCGTGGGCCACGCTGAAGACGACCGCCGTCGCCAGGAACGACCCGCCGACCGCGAGGATCCACCCGGTTCGCGGGTCCGTCCGGCGGGCCCGGCTGGCGAGGAGGATGCCGAGCCCGGCGACCACGGCGAACCCGAGCAGCCAGCCGTCCTGGCCGCCGAGCGACGCGTTCAGCAGCCGCAGTGGGCCGGTGTTTCCCCCGAGCAGGCCGCTGCCCCCGCCGCCGCCGGGCCCGCCGCCTGCACTGCTCGGCCCGCCGGCCTGCCCGGCGATCCGGCCGACGCCGTTGTAGCCGACGATCAGCGACCAGACGCTGTTGTCGCTGGTCCCCGAGATCCACGGCCGGTCGGCCGCCGGCGTCAATGTGACGAGAGCCGGCCAGGCTCCGCCGACGAGGACCATCGCCCCGCCACCGGCCAAGAGCGACTTGAGCGCCGCGAGCCGGCCGCGGGGGGCGACCCAGAGCACGGCTGCGACGATTCCCGGGACGACCGCCAGGGCGACGGCCATCTTCGTCTCGAAGCCGAGCCCGACGAAGACGCCGGCCCAGATCAGCCACTTCGTCCGGCCGTCCTCGAGTGCCCGGACCCCGCACCAGAGGGCGGCGACGCTGCACAGGACGAGCAGGGCGTCGGGGTTGTTGTGGCGGGAGATCGCCACTGTGATCGGCGTCGTCGCGAGCGCCAGGCCACCGAGGAAGCCGCCGAGCCGGCCGAACCGCCGGCGGACGAGGTCGTAGACGAGGCCGACGCTGGCCACGCCGATCAGCGCCTGGGGGACGAGGATGCTGAGCGACGAGTAGCCGAACATCCTGACCGAGAGGGCCTCGACCCAGAGGGCGAGCGGCGGCTTGTCGACGGTCATCACGCCGGACGGATCCATCGACCCGAAGAGGAAGTCGTGCCAGCTCGTGCTCATCGACCGGACGGCCGCGCTGTAGTAGTCGTTGGCCCAGCCGTTGCGCGACAGGGCCCAGAGGTTGAGGACCGCCGCGAGCAGGAGGACGACGCCCAGCTCCGGGTGGCGGCGCAGGCCGACGGCCGTTGTGACGATCCGCCGGCCGGCGGCGTGGTCAGCCGCGGACGGCCGGGTCCCTGGCCGGTGGGCGGACGGTGCGTCGAGGTCGCCGGCGGGGAGGCCGGCGGCGCGGGGTCTCAACACGGACTTGAGGATCGACATCTCGGCTCGTTGTTGCTCCGTCTCGGGTCATGCTGATGATCCGCAAGCCGAGTGAACGTCTCGTGAGGAGGGGCTGGGAGTCGACTGAGAGTGCTTTCCAGAAGTGGGTGGCGAGCATGCCGTCGAGGATCAGGGTTTCGCGCTTTGCCCGGCCGGGCTGCACGTCGGTGCGGAGGGTCCGGAGGGTCCGGAGGATGGGGACGCGGGTGCGGGTCGGCGCCGGGGGTGTCGGGATGTTGGTCGACCGGGCTCCTCCAGGCGGCGGAGGTGCGTGTTGTCGACGTTCGTCGTGAAATGGTTGCCTGAGTCAGTCAGCTACTTTTTTGGAGAGTGTCCTTCTCGCGGACCCGGTTCCCCGCGGAGAGTGCTGCCTGACCGCCCGGGGCCCCACGGGCGGTGATACTCGACGGCATGCTCTCGCCGGGGTCGGCTCCGCGTGAGCCTCGCCGCCGCGGAATGTCACCCGGAACGGGCCTGGCCCAAATCCCGGCCCGGATGGGCCCGGCCCAAGACCCGCGGAAATCGCCGATCTCCTGCGGAGCTCCCGTGCGTCGACGCTCCGGGCGCGGGCTGGACTCAGTCCGGCGTGACGGGATCGCCGACCCGAACGGCCCCCGGCTCCAGCACCTCTCCGTAGATCCCGAAGGCCAGCGGCTCGGTCGTCTCGTCAGCGCTGCGGTACGACCGGAGCATGTCGAGGACCGGCATGTCGACCTGCCCGGTCTCGGGGTCCTGCGTCGTGACCAGGCACCGGCCGACGTGGCCGCGCATCGCGACGAGGGCCTCGCCGATCCGGACCTGCCGGCCGACCCAGTCGTCCTCCTCGTGGGCGGCCGGCCCGTCGACCTCGATCAGCATCCGAAACCGCCTGGGGTCGACCTCCCGCTCGCCGGCGAGCTGCTCGAGCCGGACGACCGAGGCCCGCGAGATCACCGAGACGGCGCCGGCGGCGCCCCGGTCGATCGCCCCCCGGTGGGGGTCGGCGGCGACCAGGCGGAGGGGACGTCCGGCGTACGCCGAGAGGGCCTCGGCCCACGGGCCGATCACGAGGCGGGCGTGTAGCGGCGCCGAGAAGAACCGGCTGAGGACCCACTCGCCGAGCCTGACCTCGCCGGTCACGTCGGTCTGGTCGGGGAAGCGCATGCTCAGCTCCCGGGTGGCGAGGTCGTAGTCGGCGACGACCGTGCACAGGGCGCCGACCTGCTTGCCGTTGAGCATCCGGTCGCGGTCGTCGATCAGGTAGAAGCACCGGTTGTCGGGCACGCCCGAGAGGCCGAGCGCCAGCTCGTCGCGCGGACGGAGGCGAAGGCCCTTGACGGGCGTCGTCGCCAGGCTGGTGACCCGGATCACGCGCGGACGTTGATCATGTGCTCGGCGGTCGACGCGAAGTAGCTCCACAGCTGGCTGCCGTACGGATCGGGGATGTCCGCGTCGTCGAGGGCGATCCGCATCGCGTGCAGCCAGGCATCGCGCTGGGCTGGCCCGATCCTGAACGGCGAGTGGCGCATCCGCAGGCGGGGGTGGCCGCGGAGCTCGGTGTACGTCTGGGGTCCGCCCCAGTACTGGATCAGGAACATCCGGAACCGATCCTCGGCCGGGCCGAGGTCGCCGTCGGGGTACAGCGGCCGGAGGGTCTCGAGGTCGTCGGCGACCTCCTCGTAGAAGCGCGAGACCAGCCTGCGGAAGGTCGGCTCGCCGCCGACCGCCTCGTAGAGGGTCCGCGGCGGCCCGGCGATCGGCAGCTCGCTCACGCCGGCGGGCGAATCGTCGGGGCGGGCGTCGGAGCCGTCGCGGCGGGCACCGGTCGATCGTATCGCTACACCGAACCCCGGCTCTGGCGGGCCCGGCACGTTCGGACGACTCGTCCCCACTCCGTCGGTTGGGCCGCGCTGCTCGCGTCAACCGTGACGTTCATCCTTGCGTGGGTCGGCTTTCCCCTCATGGTCGCGGCGGCCGGCGCCGGCTGGTGGGCGGGAGCTTCGGGCGGGGGTTTGTGCCGAGGGCGGGAGTGGCCTGAGGCGGCTGAGCCCCGGGGGATGCGACCCGACGCTGCGGGAAGTCGGTCGACTGGATCGAGGTGGTCGTCCGGGTCAGGGCGTAGGCGCGGGCGGCCGGGTCGGGTCGAGGGCGGGAATCCGCACCACGAAGGACGCGCCGCCGCCGGGGCTGTTGACGGCGGTGGCCTTACCGCCGTGGGCCTCGACGACGGAGGCGACGATCGCCAGGCCGAGCCCGGCACCGGCCTTGCCGCGCCCGCGTCCGGGGTCGGCCCGCCAGAAGCGCTCGAAGATCGCGGCGTCGGCGTCGGCCGGGAGGCCGGGTCCGTGGTCGCGAACCTCGACGGCGACCTCGGCGTCGGCGGCCGTCACGTTCACGTCGATCGGTGAGCCGGCCGGCGTGTGGACGATCGCGTTGCGCATCAGGTTGCCGATCACCTGGCGGAGGTGGTGGGGGTCGCCGAGGACGAGGGCCGGCCCGGTGGAGTGGAGCTCGATCTGCCGGTCGGCGGCGATCGCCCGGGCGTCCTCGACGGCGTCGCCGGCGAGCTGGGTCATGTCGACCGGGCCGTAGGTGACCTCGGGGAGCTCGTCGAGCCGGGCGAGGGTCAGCAGGTCGTCGACGAGCACGCCCATCCGGGCGGCTTCGTCCTCGATCCGGGTCATTGCCTTGCGGATCTCCGCAGGGCTCGAGACGGCGCCGATCCGGAAGAGCTCGGCGTAGCCGCGGATCGAGGCGAGCGGGGTCCGCAGCTCGTGGGAGGCGTCGGCCAGGAAGCGGCGGAGCCGCTCGGCGGTGGCCTCCCGCTCGGTGAAGGCCCGCTCGATCTGTTGGAGCATCGCGTTGAGGGCCAGGCCGAGCCGGCCGACCTCGGTCCGCTCGGTCGCCGGCTCGACCCGGCGGGAGAGGTCGCCGGCGGCGATCGCCCCGGCCGTGACTCCCATCCGCTCGAGCGGTCGCAGGCCGATCCGGATCACGGCGAGCGCGAGCAGGGCGAGCGCGAGCAGCACACCGCCGCCGACGAGGGCCTCGACCTCGAGCAGGCTGTGGAGGGTCTGGTCGATCTCGCGGAGCGGGACCGCGAAGACGGTCGTCGTCTGGCTGCCGGGCACGCCGAGCGCGTAGACCCGGTAGCGCAGACCAGCGTTTCCGGCCGAGCCGACGGTCACCGCGTGGGCGTGGCCGGGCGTGCTGAGCGGGATGCCGGCGGGAAGCTTCGGCGGGGGGAGCTTCGGGCCGTCGAATGTCTGCGGCGTGCCGTCGCGGCCGGTGGGGTCTCGTTGGACCACGTACGTGCTGGTCGGGAGCGACGCGGCGATCCCGCCGGATCCGTTGGGCGGCGGACCGCCGAGGCCGGCTGGCATCGTGCCTGGGCCATAACCGGCGCCGAACGCCGCCGGAGGCGGGCTGGCGCGGTCGAGGTCGTGGGCGACGGCCTGGTTCGCGTTGAGAACCTCCTGGTCGACACGTTGGAGGAGGAACGACCGCTGCTCGGCGTAGGTGATCGCCCCGACGGTGACGAGTCCGACGGCGACCAGGGCGACCAGCCCGACGAGGAGCCGGGCGCGGAGCGACACGGTCAGGCCCGCGGCGAGCGAAGGGCGTAGCCGACGCCGCGGACCGTGTGGATCAGGGCCGGCCGGTCGGCGTCGACCTTCTTGCGCAGATAGCTGATGTACGTCTCGAGGACGCGGGCGTCGCCGCCGAAGTCGTATTCCCAGACGTGGTCGAGGAGCTGGGCGCGGGTGAGGACGCGGCGGCCGTTGAGCATCAGGTAGCGGAGCAGGCGGTACTCCGTCGCCGTGAGGTCGATCTGCCGGTCGCCGCGGGTGACCTCGCGGGTGTCGTCGTCGAGCTCGAGGTCCTCGAAGACGAGGCGGTTGGTGTTCTGCTCGGACAGGCCGCTCCGCCGGAGGATCGTCCGGATCCGGGCGACGAGCTCCTCGAGGCTGAACGGCTTGGTCACGTAGTCGTCGCCGCCAATCGTCAGGCCGCGCACCTTGTCCTCGGTGGCGTCGCGGGCCGTGAGGAAGAGGATCGGCACGGCCGCGTGCTTGGCGGCGAGCCGCTCGGCGACGTCGAAGCCCTCCATGTCGGGGAGCATGATGTCGAGCACGAGCAGGTGCGGCCGGAACTCCTCGACCGCGGCGATCGCCTCGGCCCCGGTCACCGCGGCGGCGACTTCGAAGCCCTGGAAGCGGAGGGCCATCGAGATCACGTCGACGATGTTCGGCTCGTCGTCGACGACGAGGATGCGGATCGGGTCAGGCGTCTGCGGTCTCACGCGGTCATTGTCGTCCGCGAACCTGTGATTTGCCTGAGTCCGCCACGGCTAGTCGTTGGGCCCGGTGACTCCCGAGCGCCGAGCGCCGCGGGGGCCGGCGATGCTGGTCGGGCGGCCCGCGGTCCAGCGGTGGGGCGGGTGTCGCTCGACGAAGGCAGCTGCCTGCGTCAGGCAGCTACTTCACATGGTTGTCTGCCTGTCGGGGTTCGCGGTTTATTGGGCCGGCGACGTTCCATGCGTGCTCGACGTCGCGATTTCCGCCGATCCTGGGGTCAGCCCCGTTCCCGGTGATAGTCCGCGGCGGGGATGCTCACGCGGCGGGGGCTCGGCGAGCGTGTCACCGAGGATCATTGTCCGGTCTTCGGGAGGTGAGGCAGCCGTGGCTGCCGTCGGACTGGGTGGTGGAGGGGACTCTCCGAGAAAAGTAGCTGACTGAGTCAGGCAACCAGTTTGCGATGAAGGTGTCCGGCGACGGGAAGGCCACAGCCGCGGACGAACAGCCGCCAGGACGGGTCGGATGCGAGCAGCCGGAAGTCGGCGGCGACCTGGCGGCGGAGGTAGAGCAGACGGGCCGGCGTGATCCCGAAGTACCGGCCGGCGGCGGCGGTCGCCGGGAGCAGCATCAGCCCGTGGCGGGGGACGCGGGCGGGGGCGCGAAGGATCGTCTGGGGCGGCCGGTCGAAGTCGTAGGCGACCAGCGAGGTGAGCTCGAAGCGGGCGACGTAGAACGGCCGGCAGCCGCGGACCGCGGTTGCGAGTCGGGGCTGGCGGGCGAGCGATCGGAGGTCGACCTCGGCGGCGACGACGGGCCGCTGGTCGTCGCGGACGTGGTGGAGCCGGGTGAGGTCGGAGACGCCGACGTACCCGACGACGAGCACGGCCGCCGCGCTCCAGAGCAGCCCGAGCCGGGCGAGCCGGGGGCCGACCCGGGCGCGGACGTCGTCGCGGGCAGCGAACAGGGCGTAGGCGAAGAACAGGCAGATCAGGGCGCCGACGACCGAGAGGAAGCGCTCGAGCAGGGGGACGCCGGCCAGGCCGAGGAGGGCGAACTCGCCTAGTGCGAGCCCGAGCAGGACGAGGGGGAACGCGAGCCGGCGGCGGGCGAGCGCGAGGGCGAGGAACACGCCGATCAGGCCGACGAGAAGGACGGGGACGCCGACGAGGGCACGCAGGTCGGTGACGGCGGCGTTGGGAACGTGGGCGAGACCGGTCTCGAACATCTGGGTGTCGGATGCCGCCTGGGTATGGGTCAGGGAGTAGGTCGGATCGGAGACGACGATCAGATCGGCGAGCGCCCAGAGGACGGGGGCGGCGGCGGCGAGCAGGGCGGCGCGGGCGAGCTCGCGCGGGGCGGGTCGGGTCCAGGCCAGGTAGAGCCAGTAGGCGGCGGCGAGCCCCCAGGCCTCGGGTCGCATCAGCCCGGCGAGGGCGAGCAGGACGAGCGGGCCGATCGACCGGCGGGGGGCCTGGGCGACGAGGGCGGCGGCGGCGAGGGTGAGGGCGAGCGCGGGAATGTCGGAGAGGCCGGACCCGCCGAGGGCGTCGCTGAGGAAGGGGGGGCTGAGGAGGAGGGCGGCGACGGCGACGACGGCGGCCGAAGTCGAGCCGAGGGTGGCTCGGGTGAGCAGGAAGAGGGCGACGGCGACGGCGCCGAAGGAGAGGAAGACGATCACCTGGACGACATCCCACGACCAGCGGGTGCCAAAGGCGGCGGCGAGCGTGGCGAGGAGGGTGCCAAGCGGGTGGGGAGTCGACGCGCCGGGGGTGCGGTAGTCGGGGAGGTGGCCGTGGAGGATCTCGCGGCCCCAGGTCAACCCGTAGGCGACGTCGTAGTAGTTGAGGGGAAGCCGACCGCAGAGGAGTCGGCCGAGCAGGGCGATCAGTGGTGTTCCGATTGACCAGCCCCGCAGGTTGCGGGTTGGGTGCGGTGTCCCGGCCGAGGAGGGGCTCGGGCGGGTGGCCATCAGTCGCGGCGCAGGCGGCAGCGGACGAGGGTGCGGGCGACGCGGAGGCCGTCGACCCAGTTGAGCTTCTTGCCGTCCTGGGTCGGGCGGGCGTGGTAGCTGACGGGGGTCTCGTAGATGCGCTCGCCGCGTTGGAGGACGCGGGCGACGATCTCGGCCTCGATCGCGAAGCCGGGCTCGCGGAGAGGGAGCGAGCGGAAGAGGTCGGTGCGCATCATCTTGTGGCAGGTCATCAGGTCGCGGATATAGACGTTGAAGAGGACGTTGGCGAAGAGGGTGACGCCCTTGTTGCCGAGGACGTAGAGGAACGAGTGGCTGGTGTAGCCGTCGAACGCGCGGACGCCGAGGACGACGTTTGCGCGGCCGTTGAGGAGGGGCTTGAGGAGGTTGGCGAGGTCGGCGGGGTCGTACTCGAGGTCGGCGTCGAGGATCGCGGAGTAGTCGCCGCGGGCGGCGGCGAGGGCGGTGCGCACGGCGGCGCCCTTGCCCTGGTTGTGGGTGTGGCGGAGGTAGGTGACGCGGGCGGGAAGCTCGGCGTGCTCGAGGATCTGGCGGGTCCCGTCGGTGGATCCGTCGTCGACGATGATCAGCTCGAAGGAGCCGGGGAGCTCGGCGGCCAGGGTGACGGCGATCGCGTGCTCGACGGTGGGGGCCTCGTTGAACACCGGCATCAGGATCGAGAGGACAGGCGCCGGCACGGGAGCTCAGCCTAACCGAGCGGCCGGGCCGGCCGGGGCTCGGCGGAGCGAGGCTCGAGGGGGGCCCGACGGAGGGGGAATCGGCGTCGATCATTCGTCCAGGCGGGATGGGCACGGTCGAGCGGGGGAGGAGATCCGTCGATGGACGGGCAGGAGCCAAACACCTTTAGAAGGAGAACGCCGATGAATCGTCAGACGACACGACGGACACTGGCGGTGCTGACGACGGGCGGCGCGCTGAGCCTGCTTGCACCGACGGGAGCACTCGCAGCCGGACCGACGGCACACGCCGCCGGAGGAGGACTGCTCGGCGGGCTGACGGGGACCGTCTCAGGGGTCACGGGAGCGCTGGGCGGAGGCGGGTCGTCGGGGTCGGGAGCGGCAGACCCGGTGTCGAGCGTCCTGCCGGTCGTGACCGGTCTGCTGGGCGGAACGTCTCAGGGTGGAGGGCCGACGGCGGTCGTCGTGACAACTGTGAACTCCCTGCTTGGGGGGACGTCGTCACCGCCGGCGACGACGCCGACGGCGCTTGTCGGGACGCTGACCGGAGCGGTGACGGCCGTCGCCCAGGGCGACCCGTCGGGCCTGGAGTCGGCGCTCGCGGGAACGCTGAGCTCGCTGGTCGGGAACGCGGCGAACATCCCGAACCCGGACGCGGTGACCGGTGACGTGCAGAACGCGGTGACCGAGCTGCTGGCCGGCAACCAGTCGGCGGCGGTGAGCTCGCTGAGCGACCTGGTCGAGCAGCTGGTCGGGGCGACCGGGATCGTGCCGGATGGTGTGACGGCGGGCGTCGAGTACGCGGTTGACGGGCTGATCTCGGGCGATCCGACGGCAGCCTTGAACGGCCTTGGGTATGCGGTCAGCGCGGCGGTCGCCGGCCTGCCGACCACGAGCACGGGAAGCGGGAGCGGGTCGCTCGCGACGTACGACCTTGGCGCGACCGGGACGGTCGGGAGCGCGGTCGGCCCGGTCCTGGGCGGGACGGGGCTCTTCGCGCCGGGCAAGCTGCTGTTCGCGGTCAGCCAGACGCGGTCGGCCGTGGCAGGCGCGCCGCGCCTGGTGGTCGAGGGCGCGCGGATCGTGACGCACAAGACGCGGGTCAGGGTGAAGGTGACGTGCCTGGGAACGAGCTCGCAGACGTGCAGCGGGGTCGTGCGGATCCGCCAGGTCAACAAGGTGATCGCCCAGTCGTCGACGCTGAAGCTGGCGGCCGGCAAGACCGAGAAGGTCCTGCTGAAGGTCAAGTCGACGAAGAAGGCGAAGACGTCGAAGGCGAAGAAGACGACGAAGAAGTCGAAGAAGGCGTAGGGCGCCCGTCGCGGGACGCTCGAGGCCGGGACAGGCCATTGGATCGCGAGAGGGCCCGGGACCACCCGGGCCCTCGACGTGCGAGGGGCCCGAGGGGCGTGGGGCCGCGAGGGGACAGGGCGTTGGTAGATTGGGGTGGTCGCGCTTGGTGGGCGTAGCTCAGTTGGTAGAGCTCCGGGTTGTGGTCCCGGCGGTCGCGGGTTCGAGTCCCGTCGCTCACCCTCACTGAACGCCTGCGGATGAGCGTTTTTCAGTAGGCGTTCAGTGGTCCGGTTGCCATGCCGGGGACGGTCTGCCGAGCGCTGCCGTCCAGGCCGGAGATCACGACGTGGCAGTTGTGCGTGCAGTTGACGTACGCGAGCGTCGGCGTGTGCGTGGCATTCGGTCCGACGTCGACCTCGATCGGCTGTTTCGCGGTGGGGATGGCCGGCGTCGAGAGCTTCCCGTTCCGACGCACGACGAGGTGCCACGACCGCTTGCCTGGGTCGTACGCGCTCCAGACCTCGACGCCGGCGTATGCTGCCACGCCCGTGTCCGAGAGAAGCGGAGCGACCTCGGTCGGCGCGGGATTGACCGGTGCCGTCGTGCCGGCGGCGCTCGATCCGAGCACGCCTGAAAGTGCGATCACCCCACAGATCGCCCCGACGACCGGCTTACCCCGCATCCGTTCCCCGCTTTCGCTCGCCCCGAGCTGTACACCTCCGCCCTTACCTCAGTCGTGGGTGTCTCGGGCCGACGATCCAGAGGCGCTGCGGTGCTGTTGGCGGCTTACGGCGGGGCGTGCGGCGCCGCCCGCAACGTAGTCGACCACGGTGCGGGCGAAGCGATCGGTGAGTTTGGCGTGGCCGTGCAGGATGCGGTGGTAGATCGGGCCGTAGAGGAGGTCGAGGGCGGTCTCGATGTCGGTGTCGGGTGGGATTTCGCGGCGGTCGATCGCCCGGGCGAAGATGACCCGGGCCTGGTCGCGGCGTGGCTCGACGAAGCGAGCGTGGTACTGCTCGGCGAACCGCGGGTCGTCCTGCGCTCTTGTGATGAGGGCGGCGATCACCCGTGCGTAGGGCTTCGCGGCGAGCTGCCGCGCCCACGGGCGGATCAGCGCATTCAGGTCGCCGGTCAGCGTGCCGGTGTCGTGTGCGTCGGACCGGGCCGGTTCCCATTCGCTGAACAGCGCGTCGAGGGCGAGCAGCTCTTTGGAGGGCCACCAGCGGTAGATCGTGGCCTTGCTCGCCCCCGCGCGTTCTGCGAGTGCGTCCATGCTGATCGAGTTCAGCCCGCGCTCGAGCAGCAGTTCGCCTGCGGCCTTGAGGATCTCCCTGCGAGCGGTCTCGCTGCGCGGGCGCCCGCGGCGGGGTACGTCCGCCGGGGGTGTGTTCCCGGCCATCAGGCCGCCACGTCCTCGCGCACGGCAAGCTGGGCGAGGACGTCGAACACGGCGACGATGTCCTGAGCGCCGTACCCGAGGGCGCGGGCCGTGCTCAGCAGCTCGCTCGCGACCGCGGTGCTCGGCAGCGGGACGTGCAGGCTACGGCCCTGTTCGAGTGTCAGGCCCAGGTCCTTGTGCATCAGGTTCACGTCGAACCAGGCCTCGGCGGGACGATCGAGCAGCAGGGGGCCGCGCGTGCGCAGCATCGGCGAGCCGACCGCGCTTGAGTTCAGGACGTCGATCGCGAGCTCGGGATCGATGCCGCCTCGCTCGGCGAGCAGGACGCCCTCGCTGAAGGCGATCATCTGGACGGCGAGGCTGATGTTGACGGCGAGCTTCATGATCAGGGCCTTGCCGTTCGCGCCGACGTGCGTAACCGTCTGGCCGAGTTCGCGCAACAGCGGCTCGACGCGCGCGAACGCCGCCGGGTCGCCGCCGACCATGATCGCGACGCTGCCGCCTTCGGCGGCCGGCACGCTGCCCGAGACGGGCGCGTCGAGCATCAGCGCACCGTGCTCCTGGACACGATCGGCGAGCTCGCGGCTCGCGTCTGGACTGACTGTGCTCATGTCCACGTAGACGCTGCCGGGGCGAAGGCCGGCCAGGATCCCGCCAGGTCCACGGGTGATCGCCGCGAGCGCCGGGGTGTCGGTCACCATGCTGAAGACCACGTCGGCCTGTTCGGCGACCTCGCGCGGCGAATCGCACCAGATCAGCCCGCCGTCGACCAGCGCGCCGGCTCTGCTTCGGGTTCGGTTGGTGCCATACACGACGTTGCCGCAGGCCAGCAGGCGGCCTGCGATCCGGCCACCCATCGCTCCCAGGCCGACGAAGCCGATCGCCGTCATGACCGGCTGCCTTCGAGCTCGGCGGCGTCCTCGTCTGAGAGCGCGAGCGTCGCGGCCGCGAGCAGGTCGTCGACCTGGTCGGGGCGGCGCAGGCCGACGATCGCGCCGTCGACGGCCGGGTTGCGCAGCGTCCACGCGATCGCGACCGCGCCGGGGCTGGTGTCGTAGCGCTCGGCGACCGCCTCGAGTCGCCCCACGAGCGCCAGGTGGCGGGAGAGCGCTGGCTCCTGGAAACGGGCGTCGCGCTTGCGCCAATCGTTTTCGGCGAGGCCCTGGATCCGCTCGCGGGTCATCCGCCCGGTGAGCAGGCCGGATCCCATCGGCGAGTAGACGATCACGCCGATCCCCTCGCGTTCGGCGAACGGAAGGATCTCGTCTGCGACGTCGCGTTCGATCAACGAGTACTGCGGCTGCAGCGTCTCGACCGGCGCGATCTCCTGGATGCGCCGCAGCTGCTCGACGTCGAAGTTCGAGACCCCGATGTGCCGCACCAGCCCTTCCTCCTTCAACGCGGCGAACGCCGCCCAGCCCTCCTCGATGTCCACGTCCGGGATCGGCCAGTGAATCTGGTAGAGGTCGATCGCCTCGACTCCGAGGCGCTTCAGGCTGCCTGCCACCTCGCGGAGAATCGACTCGCGCGTCAAGTCATGGACCACGCGCCGGCCCGGACCCTCCACCAGCGAGGCCTTCGTGAACACGTACGGCCGCTCGCCCTCCGACAGACCCTTGAGCGCGTGACCGACGGCTTCCTCGGAGTGGCCGAAGCCGTACGCGGCGGCCGTGTCGATCCAGTTGATCCCATGCTCGAGCGCGCGGCGGATGGCGGCAATCGACTCCCCGTCGTCCTGCGGCCCCCAGCCGAACTCCCATCCGCCGCCGCCGATCGCCCACGCCCCGAAACCGACCCGCGTGATCTCAAGCCCGGTCGAGCCCAACTGCCTGGTTGCCAGCTGTGTCTGTTGCATCGCTCGTTGCTCCTTTGCCCACGCTGAGAAGGGCGTCTCGGTTTCAATATCGCGAGCATATCAAAACGAGACGCCTAGTTTCGATAAGCTCGCCGGACCCCGTTCCTCGCCGCAACCAGGTCCTGCTCGATGTCGCGGCCGCCGACGTCCCGTTTCTCGACACGATGATCCCCCGCGGAGCGGCGCCCGCGGGGGTGGCCCCGGAGCTGCCGTATGTGCCCGGCAACGGCGTCGCAGGCCGCGTGCTCGACGTCGGACGCGACGTGGACCGAAGCTGGATCGGCCGCGCGGGCCGGCGACCTCACGCCGACGATCGCCACCTACCCGCTCGAGCGGGCCCGCGACGCGCACGCCGCGATCGAAGCGCGCACGGTGTTCGGCGCAAGACCCTGCTCACGTCGACGTCGGACCTGCCGGCGGGCCAAGGCCGTGGCCGCCCGGCGGCTCGGGGTCGAGGCGGACGGCGAGCAGCGCGACGTCGTCGCGCAGTCGCCCGTGCGCCTGCGCGGATGCTGCATGTTCGATCTCTGCGAGGAACGCATCGAGCGGCAGGCCGCGAGCGCCGGCGCAGATCTCGAGCAGGCCGGCCTCGCCGAGCGGCTGCGGGCGACCGGCGTCGGGCACTCCGTCGGTGAAGAGGAGGAGGGTCTGGCCGGCGTGGAGCTCAGCCGCGCTCTCGGTGATCGTGATCGGATCGATCACCCCGAGCAGGGTGCCCGGCGACCCGACCGGCGTCGCCTGCCCGTCGAGATCGATGATCAGCGGCTGCTCGTGTCCGGCCAGGGCGACGGTGAGCAGGGCGCACGACGGTCCGTGCTGGAGGATCACCAGGCAGACGGTGCAGAGGTCTGCTCCGGCAGGCTGTCGTCGGAGCGCCTGGTGGAGGGTGTCGAGCATGTGGCGCGGGGACTGGCCGGCGTGGGCGGCGGCCCGGAGCGTGTGACGGGCGAGGGCGGTCACCCCGGCCGCGCGTGGTCCCTTGCCGCAGACGTCGCCGATCACCAGCATCCAGCGATCCCGGCCGTACTCGAAGACGTCGTAGAAGTCGCCGCCGACCTCGTTCAGCTCACCGGCGGCGGCGTAGAGCGCCGCCACCTCGGCGCCCGGGATGTCGGGCAGTGACTCTGGGAGCAGCGCACGCTGGAGCGTCTGGGCGATGCGGGTCCGCTCGGTGTACAGGCGGGCGTTCTCGATCGCGGTGCCGATCCGGCGCGCCAGCCTGTCGGCCAACCTGAGATCCGCGTGGGAGAGGCGACGGATCGATTCGGAGCTGACCAGCGTGATCGCGCCGATCGTCCCGATCGCGCCGGGCATCGGGACGATGATCACGGCGGTCATGCCGATCGCCTGGAGGATCTCGAGGTGCCCGGCATCACGGGCGTAGGCGGCGAGCGCCGACGGGGGGATGTCGGTGACGATGACCGGCTGCCCGGAGCGGATCACCTCGGCCACGCCGGTGGCCTCGTCGCTCGCCGGCCGATAGAGGCGGTGGAGTCGCTCGGCGAGGACGAGCTTGGTCGGATCGACGTGATGGATCGCGACCCGCTCGACCTCGCCGCGATCGTCGAGCAGATCCACGGCGCACCAGTCGGCGATCTGCGGGACGGCGAGTCGCGCGACGCCGGCGAGCGTCTCCGCGTAGTCCATCGACGACGCCAGCACGCTGCTCGCCTCGGCGAGGAAGCTCTCTGCCAGCTGTGCCCGCTTGACCTCGGTGATGTCCTCGAAGACGTTGACCACGTAGCTGAGCCGGCCGCTCTCGGACTCGGTGATCGGCGTGGCTCGGACAACCAGCCAGCGCTCCTCGCCGGTCGCACGAACGATGTTGCGCACGAGCTGCGGCTCGGCATGCTCGCCGCGCAAGAGACGTCTCGCGGGCGTCCGGTCGAGATCGAGCTCGCGTCCGTGCTCGTCGAGCACGAGGAACCGCTTCATGATCTCCTCGCGCGGCGTCCGGATCAGGTCGTCGGCGCTCGCCGTCCCGAGCAGGTCGGCGGCGGCCTGGTTGGCGAAGACGGTCTGCTCGTCGCCGTCGACCACGGTGATCGCCTCCGCGACATTGGCGAGAATCGCCTCGAGCCGCCGCTCGACGCCGCTCAGCTCCGAGAACAGCCGGGCGTTGTCGAGCGCCAGAGCCGCCCGCCGGGCCAGCTCGCAGACGAGGCCCAGGTCCTCGCTGCCGTAGGGAGCGCAGTCGCCGAGCTTGAGCACCGAAAGTGCACCGAGCGTTCGTCCGCGCGCGACCAGCGGGGCGATCACCGCCGAGCGGTAGTCGTGGTCGATCATGAACCGCGCGTGCTCGTCGGCCTGGGCGAACGAGCTCAACGCGGCGCTCGTCATGCTCGCCCGAAGCTCCGGCTCGCCGGTCCTGATCACACGGGCGACGGGATGCTCGCCCTGAGGATCGAGGGGGTACCGCGCCCGCAGGTCCTCGAGGCTCCGCGCGACGCCGTCCTCGACCGCGGCGACGGCCACGTCCCGGATCGAGCCGTCGTCGTCGCGTAGATCGATCACACACAGGCTCGCGATCCGCGGGACCGTGAGCCTGGCGACCTCCCGCATCGTCGTGCTCAGGTCGAGCGACCTCGCCATCACCAACCCGGCATCGACGAGCAGAGCGGCCGCCGCGTCACTCAGCGGGACGGTCAGCGAGACCGAGCGGCTCGACCCACCCCCGTCCTTGCCTCCCACGTCGATCCGCATCGTGCTCGCTCCGAAGTAGCCCAGCAGACCGTGGCCCGCAGTATCGCAGCCCGCCAGGCCTTCGCCAGACCGATTTCAGGGCAACGTACGGCCTCGATCTACGCCTGCCCCAGCCCGTCCGACTTCGTCTCCGAGAGGGCCGGCCTCCACCGGAATATCCTCTGGCTGCCGTCTCGTCGAAACCGGTGGCCGCCCGCGGCCGGGCCCAGGCTCCCGACGCTCCGCCATGTCGCTCGAGATCACGCTCTACACCGATCCCGCATGCCCGTTCGCGTTCTCCGCAGAGCCGGTTCGCCTGCGGCTCCGGTGGGACTACGGCGAGCAGCTGCGATGGCACACGAGGATGATCGTCCTGACCCTGGAGCCCGGGCACGCCGAGCGGCTCGCGCAGGGGGCACCCGGGTTGCAGCGCAGGTACGGCATGCCGATCGATCCGACGCCGCACGCCCGGCCGGCGTCCTGCGAGCCGGCGTGCCGGGCCTTCGTCGCCGCGCGGCGCCACGCTCCTGCGGCCGCCGAGCTGCTGCTGCGAGCGCTGCGGGTCCACGCCATGGCCGGCGGGCTGCTCGACGATCCCGAGCTGATCGCCGCGGCCGCGGTCGAGGCCGGTCTCGACCCGGAGCAGCTGAGCCGGTGGTGTCAGACCGACGAGGTCGCCGAAGCCCTCCGGGCGGACATCGCCGCCGCCCGGGCGCCGTCGAGCGCCGCGCGCGCCCTGGACCACAAGCTCGGAGGCCCGCCCGGGGAGCGGCGCTACACGGCCCCGAGCTACGAGATCACCGACCGCGAACGCGGACGGTCCACCGCGATTCCGGGCTTCAACCCGGTCGAGGCGTACGAGGCGGCGATCGCGAAGCTTGCGCCCGAGCTCGTCCGGCGAGCCAAGCCGGCCGGCGTCGGCGAGCTTCTGGAATGGGCCGAGCACCCGCTCGCCACCGCAGAGGTCGTCGCGATCACCCAGCTCGACCCGGCGCAGGCGCGCCTCGAGCTCGCGCGCGTCGCAGCGCCCATGCCCGCCGGCGCCGACTGCTACTGGGAGCGCCACCACCACTGAGACCCCACCGTGGCCGCGTCTGCCCGGACCGGGAGGCGGTTCAGGGCCGGCTCACGTCAGAGACGACCTGGGCTGCTCGGGGCGCTCCAGGCCGGCATCATCCAGAGCGTCTCGAGCTGGAGAAGAACCCGTTGACGGGCGAAGCGCTCCTGCTCGGCGGCCCGCCGTGTGTCCTGTTCGTGCGCCCAATCGACCGCCTGCTTCCACATCGAGCAGGTCCTGAGCACGGCGGCCATCCGGCCCGGCTTCAGGCGCTGTGCTCGGGTTCGGGTTCGGGGCAGCCGTTTCATGCTCGGCGAGCATCTACCCGTCTGGCGCCCTTCTGAAGCGGTCGTGCGCGCCGCGTCGCAGTTGCGGCCCGGGCTCCGCCGTCGACCGGGCGGCCAGACCCGGCAGCTAGACCTTGCCCAATCCAGGCCGACTTGGAATCTGGCCGTCCGTCGGGGCGGCGATCGGCCCGTGGCGAGGGCCGCCGTTTCCTGCGCCATCCACCCGACGCCCAGCGGCCGGCGCCCGACGGTCGGTGCCGAACTTGCGTGGCGGCGGGTCGCTGCGGACGAGTTGGCCGCCCCGAAACGTGCCGGCGACGATGACAAGGGCGGCGGTGACCAGGATGACGTCCTTGAGCACGTATTGACCCTCGAGCGTCGGTGCGTTGTGCGGGCCGGCGAACAGGCGTCCCGGGAGAAGCGCCAGCGGCGCCAGAACGCCGACGAACTCGACCGCCAGCAGCCAGACGGCGAGGCGCATCCACTGGTTTGCGAGCAGGCAGACCCCGATGAAGCACTCGAGCGTGGCGATCCCGACGAGTGCCACGCGTCCGGGGATCAGCCCGAGGAACAGGATGTGCGTCGTGGCTTCGGTCAGGTTCTGGGCCGGGCTGACGCCGGGGAAGTACTTGAGCGAGCCGAAGCCGAGGAAGATCGCGCCGACGGCGATTCGCAAGGCGCTGATGCTGTGGAGCACGAGCTGGTGATGGACGCGGTTCTCGAGCGCGAGGAAGTGCCGGTAGATCGGTTTCACTACCGGTACCAACGCTTCAAGCCGTCTTTCAGATCAAACGGCGACGTCCACGGGCGCCCTCCGGGGGGCCGGATCCGTCAGGCGGTGGCCTTGACGAGCAGGCTGTCGAGCCCCTCGTTGCGAAGCTCCGTCTGATCCTCGGTGTACTTGAGGACCGAGCCGAGCGTGCAGTCGATCGCCTCGACGTCGAGGTTGTCGTAGCCGAGCAGGTTGAGGGCTCCAAGCCAGTCGATCGCCTCGGCGATGCCGGGAGGCTTCTGGATGTCGAACTTGCGCAGTCGTGAGACCGCGATCGCGACCTGACCTGTGAGCTTCTTCGGGGCTCCGCCGCTGCGCCGGTGGAGGATCTCCGCCTCACGGGCGGCGGTCGGGTACTCGAGCCACTGGTAGAGGCAGCGCCGCTTGATCGCGTCGTGGAGCTCGCGGGTCCGGTTGGACGTGAGGATGACGATCGGCGGATGGGTCGCGCGGATCGTCCCGAGCTCGGGAATCGTGACCGTCGACTCGGCGAGCAGCTCGAGGAGGAACGCCTCGAAGTCGGGATCGGCTCGATCGATCTCGTCGATCAGCAGGACCGCCGGCCGCGGGCCGGGGTGCTCGAGCGCGCGCAGCAGGGGCCGCCGGATCAGGTAGTCGGGCCCGAACACGTCGTGCTTGGTGTCCTTGTGGTCGGCCGAGTCGGCCAGGCGGATGCTCAACAGCTGGCGGGGGTAGTTCCACTCGTAGAGGGCCTCGGACGCGTCGATTCCCTCGTGGCACTGCAGGCGGATCAGCGGGGTCTCGAGGACCGTGGCGATCGCCTTCGCCGCCTGGGTCTTCCCGACCCCGGGCTCGCCTTCGAGGAGCAGGGGCATGCCGAGGCGGAGCGCGAGGAAGATCCCGGTCCCGAGACCCTGGTCGACGAAGTACCCGGCAATCTCGGCGAGCTTCACCGCGAGGACCCTGGCGGTGCGGGCCTGTGCGGCGATCTCCTCGGAGGCCTCGCCGCGGGCGGACATCGGGCTCACGCCCGGTCCCCCCGACCGTCGGGGATCTGCGGACCGAACCAACTGCTCGTCGTGGTCACCTGCACTGGGCCTCCCGCTGAAGCTTCGATTCCTACTTGACGATGGCTGTGGGCCATCGCCCTGGTTCTCGCAGACTACGCGGCAATTGGCAAGGGACGCGGCGCCGGTCGAGTGCAACCGGCAGGGATCATCGGGTCCGCCGCGGCCGAGCGGGTCGGCTGTGCTCGACCGGCATCGCGATCATGCTGCCCCATTCGGTCCAGCTCCCGTCGTAGTTGCGCACGTCGTCGAGGCCGAGCAGCTCGTGGAGCACGAACCATGTATGGGCGCTCCGCTCGCCGATCCGGCAGTAGGTGATCACCGGTCGGCCGGGTGCGACGCCGTGCCCCGCGTAGAGGTCCCGGAGCTCGTCCTGGCCGAGGAACGTCCCGTCGGGACTCGTCGCACGGTTCCAAGGGGCGCTCACCGCTCCAGGAATATGACCGGGACGTTGTGCCGCTTCGTGTGCGTAGCCGGGCTCGGTCATCGCTGCACCCGTGAACTCGGCGGGCGTCCGCACGTCGAGCAGGACGGTCTGGGGCGCGGCGTCGAGGACGGTGCGCCAACTAGCCCGGGACGCCGGATCCAGCCGCGGCCTGGCGGTCCGGGCGGCCCGGGCGGCCGCCGGGATCCTCGTCGTCATCGGCCGGTCCTCGCTGCGCCAGAGTTGCCGGCCGCCGTCGACCAGGGCGAGGCGTTTGAGCCCGTAGAGCCGAAACAGCCAGTAGGCGAAGCACGCGCGCCAGTTGTTGCGGTCGCCGTAGAGGACCACCCGGCTCGCCCGGGTGATGCCGAGTGCTCGCCAGAGCGCCCGGATCTCCTCGGGACCGGGGATGTCGCGGGTGAGCTGGGCCTGGAGGTCGCGCCGCCATTCGATGTTGCGGGCGCCGGGGATGTGGCCGACGTTGTAGATCAGCGGTTGCTCGTCGACCTCCAGGACCACGAGGTCGTCGTCGGCGAGGTGGTCATGCAGCCACGCGGTCGATACGAGCGGTCCGGTCGCAGCGGTCATCCGTGGACCTCGCGGAGATGGATCTCGAGCAGGCGCACGCCCTCGGGGGTCAGGACGACGCGGCCGGCGCTCCGCCGGAGGGCCGCTCGGGCGCCCGTGAAGAAACCGTTGAGTCCCCGCCGCTGGTAGCCGTTCTCGCCGGCGAGTCGCGTCAGCCCGTCGCCGTCGATCCCGTGGATCCCGTGTTCGTAGACGCCGACGAGGACGTCATAGAAGCGCATCGGGCGGACCCGCTCGGCCGTGGGCTGCCGGCCTTCGAGGCGGTGCAGCTCGCCCTCGATCCGGTCGAGGCCCTCCCGCATCACGGCGACCTGGGCGCGGATCCCGGCGAGCGCCGTCGCGTCGGCGTTCTCCTCCCGGCCGGTCATCCGTGCGGCGGCCCGTCGAGGAGGAGGATGTCGACCAGGACGATCTCGTGCTCGTGAGCGGGGGTCACGTGAGCTTCGACCCGAACCCGGCGTGGCCCGTCGGGATGCAGGCCGAACCCGGGATCTGGGCATCGTCGGACCGGCGGTCGGCCCGGACGTCGACGATCGCCTGGGAGGTTCGGCGGCTGGGACCGAGCCGGGCGAGCGCCTGCGCGGCGAAATTCTTCGCGTCGGTGATCCCGAGTGTGGGATTGTTGGCTGGTTCGCAGCCGATCGTGGAGCTGATCTTCATGTTCATGGCCGGTCCCCCACACGTCGAACCGCCCAGGTGACGGGGCCAGACCTCGCAGCGGTCGGGCAGCGTCAACAGCTTCTGCGTGTGCGACCGGAAGATCTCACGGGCGCCGTCGGCGTGGTGGTGGGTCTCGAGGTACTCGTCGATCTCGATCATCCTGCGATGAATAGCGACTGGCTCTGCGCAGAGCGACGATTCGGGCTATGGTCAGGGCAGTGTGATCTGGCGAATCCCAGCCGACCGTGGCCCGTCTGTGCCGTCGTCCCGGTGGTCGACGTGGCGCTAGGTTCCCCGGCCGGGTCGACGCCGCCGCTGTGGACCGTCACGGTCGACGTTCTCTCGCCCGAGCCGAGCCTCTGCGGAATCTGGGAGGAGATCGCCGGAACCGTCCTGCCGGGGTTCGAGGACCGACCGGCGGCCTACTACTTCGACGGCCGCGGCGGCGTCCGTGCGTGGGCGGCCGTGCGGGTGCGGGCATACGAGGCCGACGGGGCTCGGCAGCGTGGGCGGGTCTTCGTCGACGACATTCTCAGCCGGGCTCCGGCCGAGGTCTCCGGACATCGCGGCCTGAGGGTGCTGGTCCGCGTCGCGCATGCGCGGGAGAAGCCGTGGGAGACCGGAAAGTGGCTGCTGGCGCCGAGGGCCATGGAGCGGCTGCCGCGGCCGTCGCCGTGGTCGCACTACGAGCCCGGGGCTGACGGTGTGACCCTGACGATCTTCTGGACCTCGACTCACAAGAAGCTCGAGCGGGTCGACGTCGCCGAGACTCCCGACCGGGTGATGGTCACCATCCACGAGGGCCACCCACCACTGCTAACCCCCGGCGGAGCGCTCGCGGTCTCGAGGTGCGCCCGGAGATCCCGGCAGGCGACCGTCCGACTGCGCAGGCCGCTCGGGCGGCGCGAGGTCCGCGATGGCTTCGACGCCGCGCTGAAGTCGACCGCTGCGTCGAGCTGACGTTTCGGAGGAAGTTCGTCGTCGCGACCACGACGCCATGGTGGGTCGCGCGGGCGATCGTCGCGCCGACCACCTGTGCTACCGCGGGAGCGCCACCAGTGTTGTCGCCTTCACCCACCAGATGAACGCCCCGCGACGCCGCGGACGAGTTGCTCGACACCACCGGAGAGGTCCGCGGCCGTCTCGTTGTGGCAGGCGGCCGCGGGCGGCGGCGTCAGGACGGGTGTGCCCGCGAGATCTGGTGTCTGGTGAGCGCTTCGTCGACGCGCGTCACCTGACCGATCAGGACCTGGCCGATGATCGGCACAAGGCGGCCGGTGTGGCCGTCGACGGCTATCACGCGCCGCTGGGTCTTGCGTTCGGTGATCGCCAGGTAGACGGGACGGACGACGTGCTCGGTCGCGTTGATCTCGGCGGCGCGAAAGCACGCGGCGCCCTCGGACTCGGCCTTGGCTTCTCGCTCGTCCAGGACGCCGAGGCGCCGCAGCGCGGCGGCGGCATTGGCGCGGGCGGTCTTCTGCGTCACCTCGAGCAGGCGGGCGGCGGCCTTGCGGATCTTCTCATCGACCTCGCGCGGCGTCACCTCCGCCGGCAGCACGGCGTGCTCGATCGCGACTCGCTCAAGCGGCGGCGCTTGGAGGAGGCGGCCGGTCAGGGCGCCGGTGATCGCCTCGTAGGCGACCCAAACCGTGTGGTGGCGAACGGCTTTGTTGACGCGCCCCTCGACGCGGGAGACACCGATCGTCTGGATCAGTCCGGGGACCCAGACCAGGGCGTCGCGGATGATCTGCTCGCCGCCGAGGCCGAGCGTCCCGCGCGCCTCCCTCGCGATCAAGGCGCGCGCAGCCGTCGGCGAGACACTGACCGTGTAGCCGAGCCCGTCGGTCTTCGCGGCGGGGCCGCCGCGGAGCTCGCGCAGCGACAGCGCCCCGAGGTGCTCGGCGATCTCCTCAGATCCCCAGACTTCGACGCCAAGCTCGGCGGCGGTCTGTCTGGCGCCGGGTTCGCAGCCGCCGACGCACGCGACGATTGCCTTGCTCAGCCTGAGGTCGCCGGCGACGTGCGCGGCCTTCGCGATCACCGCCTTGTCGGCCTGGCCCCTCCAGTTCTTGCACTCGACCATCACGCGGAACGTCATCAGGCCATCGGACTTCTCAGCCAGCACGTCGACCTCATGCGTGATGCCGCTGCGTCCGGTGAGGACCTCGTTCTGTCGCGTGAGGTAGCCCTCCGCCGCGAGAAACTCGGCGACGGCTGCCTCGAGACTGCGCCCCTTCGTGACCGGCCCCATCACGCTGATATCGGCGGGGCGACC
>Ga0208480_1000114_pt1 | contig 32124 bp, 29 predicted proteins | sample NGESurshal092012_4_FD_184485 | JGI IMG/M metagenome (GOLD analysis project Ga0208480, IMG submission 184485) | Arctic peat soil microbial communities from Barrow, Alaska - NGEE Surface sample F53-1 shallow-092012 (SPAdes) | ecosystem: Environmental > Terrestrial > Soil > Wetlands > Peat ... | reverse complement strand
ATCGGCGACGGCTTCGGACCCCGGCTGGTCGTTCTCGGCGAGCCGTACCGCTCCTGCGACCGGTTCCCCGCCGCGGCCATCCCGAACGCACCCGGCGCCCGGCCGATCATCGGCTGACGACTGACCCGACGCCGACCGGCCGCTGAGCACTGACGCCCGGGCCGATCAGCAGCTGACCGCTGACGACCCGTGGTCGCCGACCGGCTCAGCCGCCGAGGATCACCTGCGCGGAGATCACCGCGTTCAGCGAGTTCTGGTTCGAGCTCCCGCCCGTCCTGCCGGTGAACAACACGCCCCCGCCCTTCGTGCTCGACAGCAGCTGGCTCGAGTTCACACCCTGATCGTCGGCCTGGTTCGTCGTCCCGATGATCGCGTCCCCGTCCTGCGGCGCGATGATCTCCGCGCTGACCGCCAGGTTCGTCGAGTTCTGGTGACCCTTCTTCGCCCCCTGCGCGCTGTTGATCCCCTGCGCGTTGTTCTGCGCCGCGTCCCCGACCACCGTGCCGGTCGCCGCCGGCGAGATCGCCTCGACGCCGACGCCGATGTTCGTCGAATTCTGCGACTCCGACCCCTTCGACGAACCGTCCACGAACTTGATCCCCGGCGCGCTGTACCCCGGTCCACCGGCCGTCTGGACGCCGGCCTGCGTGCTGTTGACCCCCTGATCGCCGTTCTGGTCGTACTGGCCGATCATCGTGTCGCCGAGCGCCAGACCCGGCAGTCCAAGAGCGACTCCACCAGCAACGGCACATGCCAGCCCGCGTACCCTCATACCGACTCCTCGATCGATCTCCTGAGCAAGTGCCCAGCCCATGCCAGCCGATGACACCACCGACCCGGCTGAGATTAACCTCCCCGGGGCGCTCCGATCGAGTCGATCACCGGTCGCTAACAAAGCTCGACGGTCGCCGATCCGGCGACTCGCGCCAGCTCAGACGTGACGGGCCGCCCCGACCATCGCCCGCCCCGGGCCCCGGGCCGAGACGATCATCCCCGACGCGGTCTCCCGCTCACCCTCGTTCGGCCGCCACGGCACCTCGAACGGCGTCACCCGCGCCGGCGCCCCAGTCCGCCGTGCCGCCGCCACGATCTCAGTCGCCGCGGCCGCCGCCGCATCCCGCGCACCCCATGTCAGGAGCTTCCCGCCCGGCCGGATCGCCTCCTCCCGGCAGAACTCCGCGGGAACCCCGTCCTCCATGTGGCGGACCGTCCACCCCCGCGGCCGGTCACCCACATCCCAGCCGGTGTCGGCGTCGAAGAATCCCTCGGCGACCACGGCGTCCCCAACCAGTAAGCGGAACCGCCAATCCGGCTCGGTCGGGTCACTCTCGACCCTGATCCGCTCGATCGCCTCGGATTCCAACATCTGGCTCTCCTTGACTCTGTCCGCTCTGCCAGCCCGGGCCGGCTGCTGTTGGAGAAAATCTAGGGGTCGGTCCGGCGGCAATAAAAGTGGGCCGCCAAAGAATTCGCCGGAGGATGCGGGATCAACCCGAAATCGCGTCGATCCTGGCCGGCGCTCCGTAGGGCAGCAGGACCTCCGGCAGGACTACCCCGCCCGCCTCGTCCTGGCCGTTCTCCAGCACCGCGATGATCGTCCGGCCGACCGCGACCGCCGTTCCGTTCAGCGTATGGAGCGTCTCCGGCCGTCCGCCGTCCGTCCGTCGCATCCGGATCCCCAGCCGTCTGGCCTGGTAGTCCGTCGTGTTCGAACACGACGTCAGCTCCCTGTAGCCAGCCTGCCCCGGCAGCCACGCCTCGAGGTCGTACTTCTTGGCTGCCGACGACCCCAGGTCGTCGACCGCGATGTTCACGACCCGGTACGGAATCCCCAGCTCCCCGAGCAGCTGCTCCTCGATCGAGAGGATCCGCTCATGCTCGGCCGGCCCGTCCTCCGGCCGCGTGAACGCGAACATCTCCAGCTTGTCGAACTGGTGGACCCTGAAGATCCCCCGCGTATCCCGCCCCGCCGCGCCCGCCTCCCGCCGAAAGCACGACGAGAACCCCGCGTAGCGCAGCGGCAGCCGCTCCTCGTCGAGGATCTCGCCCGCGTGCAGCGACGCCAATGCCACCTCCGAGGTCCCCACCAGGTAGAGGTCGTCGTCCGCCAGCCGGTAGATCTGCTGTTCGGTGTCCGGCAGGAAGCCCGTCCCGAAGAGCGCCGCCTCGCGCACGAGGACCGGCGGGATCACCGGCTCGAACCCATGCTCCGACAGCCGCCCGATCGCCCAGCTCACGAGGGCCAGCTCCAGCCTCACGAGATCGCCCTTCAGATACGCGAACCGCGACCCCGACAGCCGCGCCCCCGCCTCCATGTCGATCAGCCCGCCCGCAAGCTCCAGATGGTCTCGCCCCGTCCGGCCGGCCTCGCCGACCTCACGCACGACCGTGTCCTGCCCGGCCGCGTCCCCGAGCGGCAGGTTCGGGAGACCGGCCAGGACCTCCCGCAACCGCTCCTCGACATCCGCCAACTCCCGGCCGAGCTGCTTCTCCCGTGCCCCGACGTCGCGCATCTCGGCGATCGCCGCCGACGTGTCCTCACCCGCCCGCTTCGCCGCCGCGATCGCCTCGCTCGCCGCGTTGCGCTCCGCCCGCAGCCGCTCCACCTCCGGCAGCAGCTCCCGCCGCCGGCGGTCGAGCTCGAGCGCCCGGTCGACGCCCTCCTCGACGCCACCCCCCCGGCGAGCCAGCGCAGCCCGCACGCGCTCCGGCTCCCGGCGGATCAGATTCACATCCAGCACGACCGGACCTCCTCGGTCGGGCCAGCCCGACCCGCCCTACGTGCGTCCACTCAGCCCGACGCCGTCAACGACTTCGGCCGCTCGGATCCCGCGTACTTCGACAGGAACCTCGCCACCGCCTGCGCATCCGACCCGACGACGATGTTCTCGGGCATCGTCGCCCCCGTGAACCCGCCGTTCTCGATCGCATACAGCACCTGCGCCATCGTCTCCGGCCGGGTGTTGAAGTTCGGGCCGTTGATCCGCTGGCGGTCGTTGAGCTTCTCCGCCGACCCCTCCGCTCCGACCGCGTCCAGCGTGTGGCAGCCCGAGCAGTGGTCGAGGAAGAGCTGCGCCCCGTTGTAGTTCGGGTCGCTCTTGGCCACCTTGACGCCCGCCGACCCGCATCCCGAGAGTCCCACCGTGGCGAGCCCTACAACGCTTGCGGCGGCTGCGATCTTCGCGCGTCGGCTCATGCCGGCGCAGATGATACGGATAATGGTCCGCTCGATGCCGGCCGTTGGCCACCACCCACCCCGTCCCCTCGCCCTCCTCGGAGCCATCGCCGCGATGCTCTGCCTCGCGGCCTGCGGCTCCCACGTCGTGATCGTCAACTCCAGTGAGGTCCGCCTCCGGCTCGACGAGTTCAGCATCACCCCGCAGACCGTTCAGGTCCATGCCGGGCGGATCAAGTTCGTCGCGGTCAACGCCGGCGTCGAGACCCACGATCTCGCCATCGAGACCGAGAAGCTCCGCACCGACGGAGACCCCAACATCCTCAACAAGCCCACCACCGCCCAGCCGGGTCAGGCGATTCCCCCGTTCAAGCTGACGCTCAAGCCCGGCCACTACAAGCTGATCGACACCGTCGCAAACCACGCCGACCTCGGCGACTACGGAACCCTGATCGTCGTTCCGTAGGCCGGGCGGGAGGAATCCGCCCGGCCGCGGCGAAACCGACCTCATCCCGGCGCCGGTATGGGCGGCCGCAGCACTCACCCTCGCGACCGCTCTCCACGGCGGCAACCAGGGCCGGCGCCGGGCCCTTTCCCTCCCGCGCTCCGCGACGCTCGCCCGCAGCTCACCCGGAGACTCGCGCGCCGGGCAGCCTGGCCAGCTCGGTCTACGCCGTCGCCCGAGGTGCTAAAGAACACCCGATGGATCCCACGCTCGACCGGCAGCGCCGCTACCGGGAGGTGATCGGCCACTTCGCGACCGGCGTCGCCGTGATCACCGGACAAGGGCCCGACGGGCCCGGCGGAATGACGGCGAACGCCCTCTGCTCGCTCTCGCTCGACCCCCTCCTCCTCCTCGTCTGCTTCGAGAACACCGCCCGGACCCTCCCGATCATCCGCAGCTCCCGCCGCTTCGCCGTCAACATCCTCGCCTCCGACCAGCTCGACACCTCTCTCCTGTTCGCCTCGAAGCTCGCCGAGGCCGACAAGTTCGCCGACGTCGACTACGACCTCCGGGCCGGGGTTCCCGTCCTCGCCGGCAGCCTCGCCTGGCTGGTCTGCGATCTGCGCGAGTTCGTCGCCGCCGGCGACCACGAGATCGCGATCGGCGCCGTCACGCAGATCGACCACGCCGCCGATCGCGAGCCCCTGCTCTGGTATCGCGGCGAGTATCGGGCGATCGCCGACTTCGGGTCAGGTCCCCGTTCCGGGTGATATTCCGCGGCCGCGCGGTGCTCACGCGGGCGGGGGGGCTTGGCGGGCATGCAGTCGACGACCATTCGCGCCGGGCTCAACGCGGTCAGAGGCCGGCGAGCCCTCCGCGGGGGACCGGGGTCGTGGAGAAGTGGACTCTCCAACGAAAGTAGTTGACTGACTCAGTCAGCTACTTTCGCGACGAAGGTCTCGCATCCACCTCCGCCGCCGCCCGGGCGGACGTCGGTCGATCACATCCCCCGAACCCGAGTGACCCGGGCAACCATCTCACGATGAAGAGGTGCATCTGGTCCGGCTCAGAACCCGTGGGCCGTCCCCCAGGCCCGCAGCGCGAGGAAGCAGACGACCAACGCTGCCGCCGCCATCACGCCCATCTCCCGCCGGAGGATCGAGACGACGACCGACCGCTGGTCGTCCTCCGGCAGCTCGCCGACCGCCTGGGCGTCGGCGAGACCTCGGGCGACCAGAACCTGCTCGGCCGCGGCCAGGCGCAGCTGCTCGGCGAGCATCCCGATCGCCAGGGGGAGCAGGGCGTAGATGTAGAAGAGACCGTCGTTCGGCCGCCGGCCGGCGACCCACAGGCCCCCCACGAGGAGGCCGAAGACGAGGCTCCCGACCTGGCCGGCCCTGACCCCGAGCCAGAATCCCCGGCTCTCCTCCACGCGGTACCAGCGAAGCCAGCCGTACGCGCCGGCGAGGCCATTCACGACGGCCACGGCGACGGCCGCCCAGGCCACGAGATCCCGGGTCGTCATGGGCTCACACGTACCCTCACGATCGCCCCGAATATGTATCCCCTGCCACAAGCCGCCGGCAGACGCGGTCGGCTCGGTGATATAACGCCGGGGTGATCAGGACCTACCTGCCCGCCATCGTCTTCCTCATCGTCGGCGGGGCCGTGGCCGGGGCCTTCGCCTTCCTGAACACCCTGTTGGGCCCGAAGCGGAAGATCGCCTCGAAGACCGACCCGTACGAGTGCGGGCTCCCGTCGGAGATCAAGCACGGGTTCCGCTTCGGGATCAGCTTCTACCTGATCGCGATGCTGTTCATCCTCTTCGATATCGAGGTCATCTTTCTCTATCCGGTGGCCATTCGCCTCCGTGCGTTCGGCGCGTTCGCACTTTACGAGATCATCGGCTTCGTCGTGCTGCTTGTCGTCGCCTTCGTCTATGTCTGGCGCAGAGGAGCCCTCGAATGGAAATAGTCGATCAGACACCCGTCGACGCGAGCGCGTTCCGGGCCCGCCAGCTCAAGGCCCGCGACATGCTGCGGGGCGACCTCGACGGCCAGGCGCTCGAGCAGTACGTCGAGGAGCGCGTGCTGCCCACGACGATGGAGAAGGCCGTCGCCTGGGCCCGCGGGAACTCGATGTACCCGGCGACCTTCGGCCTGGCGTGCTGCGCGATCGAGATGATGACCGTCTACGCCGCGCGGGTCGACATCGCCCGCTTCGGCATGGAGGCGACCCGCGCGTCGCCGCGTCAGGCGGACCTGCTGATCATCTCGGGCCGCGTGTCGATCAAGATGGCGCCGATCGTCCGGCGGATCTATGACCAGATGCTCGAGCCGAAGTGGGCGATCGCGATGGGCGCGTGCTCGTCGTCGATGGGCGTCTTCAACAACTACGCGATCGTCCCGGCCGACAAGTTCATGCCCGTGGATCTCCACGTCCCCGGCTGCCCGCCCCGCCCGGAGGCCCTGATGCACGGGATCCTCAAGCTGCGCAACATGATCCAGCTGGATCCGGCGCTCAGCTGGCGGGCGCAGTACGGTGCGGAGGGCACCGAAGAGGTCATCGACGTCGACCGGCCGGCCGCCGGGCCCGCCGCCCCAGCCGATGCCTGACGCGACCGAGCTCGAGCTGATCGCCCACGCGATGCGCGACGCCGACCCCGACAGCGTGATCGGCACGGTCTACCACCGCGACCGGGGCACCCTGCTGGTCAACCCGCCGGCGATCAGGGCGACCCTCGAGCGCCTGCGCGAGCGGGGCTACGGCTTCCTCTCGAGCGTCCACGGGGTCGACTACTACCCCGAGGAGCCGCGCCTCGGCGTCCACTACGAGCTGCTCGACATGGAGCGCGTCGATCGCCTGACCGTCAAGCTCCGCGTCCCCCTCGACGATCCGCACGTCGACTCGGTCACCGGGGCCTGGCCGACGGCCGACCACCAGGAGCGGGAGGTCTACGACATGTTCGGCGTGATCTTCGACGGCCATCCCGACCTCCGGCGGATCCTGATGCCCGAGGACTACGAGGGCCACCCCCAGCGGCGGGACTTCCCGATCGGCGGCGAGCCGGTCCACTTCACGTACAACGCGACGGCCCGCAGGACGGCCGGGTGAGCACGTACCGCGAGCAGGAGCAGTCGATCACGCTGTCGCCGGTGCCCGAGCAGCTCGGCCAGGCACGCGACCAGCTCCTGACCCTCAACATCGGCCCGCACCACCCGTCGACCCACGGGGTCCTGCGGCTGCTGGTGACGCTCGAGGGAGAGATCGTCCGCGACATCACGCCGATCGTCGGGTACGTCCACACGGGGATCGAGAAGACCGCCGAGGACAAGGCCTACTGGAAGGCGATCCCCGTCATCGAGCGGATGGACTACCTCTCGTACTACTTCAACTCGTTCGCCTTCTGCGGCGCCGTCGAGACGCTGCTCGACATCGAGGTCCCGACGCGTGCCCAGTACCTCCGGGTGATCCATCTCGAGCTCAACCGGATCATGTCCCACCTCGTCTGGCTGGGAACGAGCATCATCGACCTCGGGGCGATCTCGGTCTTCTTCTACGCCTTCCGCGAGAAGGAGCGGATCCTCGACCTCTTCGAGATGTCCTCCGGCCAGCGGATGCACACCCGGTACTTCCAGGTCGGCGGCGTGATGGAGGACATCCCGGCGGGCTTCGAGGCCAAGCTGCGCGAGTTCATCGCGATCATGCCGAAGGCGGCCGACCAGTACGCCGACCTGCTCAGCCGCAACGAGATCGTCCTCGGGCGACTCCGGGGGGTCTGCCCGCTCGACGTCGAGACCCTGCTGCGCTGGGGCGTCACCGGACCCCTCCTGCGGGCGGCCGGCAACCCGTGGGACCTGCGCAAGGCCGCGCCCTACAGCTCGTATGACCACTTCGACTTCAAGATCCCGGTCGGGACCGCCGGCGACAACTGGGATCGTTATGCCGTCCGCCTGGCCGAGATCCACGAGTCGGTGAAGATCATCGAGCAGGCGCTCGACGGCCTCCCCGAGGGACCGCACATCACCGGCGACCGCAAGGTCGCCCTGCCGCCCCGCCACGAGCTCGCCACGTCGATGGAGGCGCTGATCCACCACTTCAAGCTCGTCACCGAGGGCTTTCGCGTCCCGCCGGGCGAGGTCTACTACGCGACGGAGTCCCCGCGCGGCGAGCTCGGCTGCTTCGTGCGCTCGGACGGCTCGTCCAAGCCGGCCCGCGTCCACATGCGGGATCCGAGCTTCGTCAACCTCCAGGCGTTCGCGCCGATGGCCAGCAACTCGTACATCGCCGATCTGATCGCCACGCTCGCGATGCTCGACCCCGTACTCGGGGGGATCGACCGATGAGACCGACGAGACCGACGAGGCATCGATGAGCGCGGCCGGCCGCCGGGCCAAGCGCAGCCGGGCCGACGCCGCGTCACAGACGGGGTCGCCGGCCGCGGCGGCCGAAGCCGAGTCGATCGAGCGCCGGCGCGTCCGGCACGCGCGGATCCCCCGCTACGCCCACGGGTCGCGAGTCCCCGGCTGGGACGACGCGGCCGACCTGACGAAGGACCCGTCCGAGCTCCCCGATCCCGCGCAGGTCGACGTCCCCCGGGCGCTGCGCCTGGAGATCGAGGCGGCGATGGCGAAGTACCCGGACTCCCGCTCGGCCGCCCTGCCGGCCCTGGCCGCGGCCCAGCGCGTCCACGGGTGGTGCTCGCCGGAGGCGATCGAGCAGGCCGCGTGCGTGATGGCACTGACACCCGGCTACCTGACGGCGGTCGCGACCTTCTACGACATGTTCGAGATGCACCCGGCCGGGAAGCACGCGATCTACGTGTGCACGAACATCTCCTGCTCGCTGTGCGGGGCCGACGAGCTCCACGCGGCGATCTCGAGCGCGGTCGACGGCGACCCGGACTTCAACGTCCGGTCCTTCGAGTGCCTCGGCGCCTGCGACATCGCGCCGATGGCCTCGGTCAACGGGATCTACGTCGGGCCGATCTCACTCGACGAGGTCGACGCCCTGATCGACGACCTCCGCGAGGACCGCTCGCCCCTCCCGGCCAGGCAGCTCAACCGCCGCCCGAGCACCGACGCGGGAGCGAACGACTTCCCAGGCGGCACACCCGCCGACCAGCGGCCAGAAAACGGAGGACCCTCGTGAGCGGAAGCCTGCTGTTCAAGGGGATCGACGAGCCTCACCTCAACACGCTCGAGGTGTACGAGCGCCGGGGCGGGTACAGCTCGATGCGCCGGGCCCTGAGCATGCCGGCCGAGGCCGTCCTCAACGAGCTGCTCGCGTCGGGGATCCGCGGCCGGGGGGGCGCGGGCTTCGCGATGGGCAAGAAGGTCAGCTTCCTGCCGAAGGGGTCGATCGACAAGTACCTCGTGTGCAACGCCGACGAGTCCGAGCCGGGGACGTTCAAGGACCGCGAGCTGATGCAGAAGAGCCCGCACATGCTGATCGAGGGGATCGTGATCGCGGCCCACGCCGGCCAGCTCAACCACTCGTTCATCTACATCCGCGGCGAGTACGCCGAGCAGGCGACGATCCTCGAGGCGGCCGTCGCCGAGGCCTACGCGGCCGGCTACCTCGGCGAGAACATCCTCGGGTCGGAGCTCAGCCTGCCGCTGGTCGTCCACCGGGGCGCGGGCGCGTACATCTGCGGCGAGGAGACCGGCCTGCTCGACTCGCTCGAGGGCAAACGCGGCAACCCCCGCCTGAAGCCGCCGTTCCCGGCGATCCAGGGGCTCTACCAGGGGCCGACGCTGATCAACAACGTCGAGACGCTGTGCACCGTCCCCCACATCATCGCGATGGGCGGCGACGAGTACGCCAAGCTCGGGGTCGAGACGTCGACCGGCACGAAGCTCGTCTCGGTCTCCGGGCACGTCCAGCGGCCGGGCAACTACGAGATCGAGCTGGGGACGCCGGCCCGGGAGATCATCTACGACCTGGCCGGCGGCCCGCCAGCCGGACGCGCGGTCAAGCTCTGGTTCCCCGGCGGGTCGAGCTCGCCCGTCCTGACGGCGGACGAGCTCGATCTCCCGTACGACTTCAACACGCTCGCGAAGGCCGGGTCGATGCTCGGGTCGGGGGCGATCATCGTCGTCGACGACTCGACACCGGTCCTCGACGTCGCCCTCAAGCTGGCGAAGTTCTACCGCCACGAGTCGTGCGGGAAGTGCACGCCGTGCCGGGAGGGGACCAACTGGACGGTCCGCATGCTCGAGCGGATCGAGCTGGGCGAGGCCACGCCGATGGACCTCGACATCATGGCCTCGGTCCAGGACCAGATCATCGGCAACTGCCTGTGCGTGCTCGGCGACGCGATGGCGATGCCGATCGGCGCGATGATCAAGCGCTTCCGCGGGGAGTTCGAGGCCCACATGGAAGCGGCTCAGCTCGCTGGGTCGGCGTCGGGCTCGTCGAGTGCATTGGCTGCACAGGGGGCTCTCTAGTGCCACGCCCGGAGCGTGCGGAGATCACGTTCTCGATCGACGGCCTCGAGGTTCGGGCACCCGAGAACATCATGCTCGCCGACGGGGCGAAGTACGGGGACATCGAGATCCCGGTCTTCTGCTACGAGCCGAAGCTCGGCAACCCGGTCGGCGCCTGCCGGATGTGCCTGGTCGAGATCGAGGGGATCCCCAAGCTCCAGACGGCCTGCTCGACGCCGATCAAGGACGGCATGGTCGTGCACACGCAGACCGTCCGCGTCAAGGAGGCCCAGCAGGCGATCGTCGAGTTCCTCCTGATCAACCACCCGCTCGACTGCCCGGTCTGCGACAAGGGCGGCGAGTGCCCGCTCCAGGACATCAGCTTCGGCTGGGGCGGCGGCCGGTCGCGGTTCATCGAGCCCAAGCGCCACTTCCAGAAGCCGCTCGAGCTGTCCCCGCTGATCGCGATCGACCGCGAGCGGTGCATCCTCTGCTACCGGTGCGTCCGCTTCTCCCAGGAGATCTCCGAGGACTACCAGCTGGTCCTGCTCGACCGGGGGGCCCACACGTTCGTCGGGACCTTCGACGGCCATCCGTACGTCGGGCCGTTCTCCGGGAACATCGTCGAGCTCTGCCCGGTCGGCGCGCTGACGTCGATCGCCTACCGGTTTCGGGCGCGGCCTTGGGACATCGAGGGCGCGGGTTCGCTGTGCACGCTGTGCCCGGCCCAGTGCAACACGAGCCTGACCGTCCGCGACGACCGCCTGATGCGGGTGCTCGCCCGCCAGCACGACGGCGTCGACGACGGCTGGCTGTGCGACAAGGGCCGCTTCGCCTACCAGGCGGTCCACTCCGACGAGCGGGTCACCCACCCGATGGTCCGCGACGCCGCCGACGGTGAGCTGCGCCCGGCGAGCTGGGACGAGGCACTCGAGCGGGCGACCGACCTGCTGCGAGCCGCCGGCGACCGGGTCGCCGGCCTGGCGGGGTCGGCCGCGACAAACGAGGAGGGCCTGCTGCTCGGGCGCCTCCTCCGCGACGTCCTGCACTCGCCGCATCTCGACTCCCGCCCGCGCGGCGCAGTCGACCTCGACCGGCTCCGCCGCCTGGCCGCGCCCGGCCTCCAGGCTTCCGTGCCGGACCTCGAGTTCGCCCACGGCGTGCTCGTGCTCGACTGCGAGCCGATCGACGAGGCCCCGATCCTCGAGCTGCGGATCCGCAAGGGCGTCCGGCGCAACAACGTCAAACTGGCCGTCGCGACGAGTCGGCCGAGCGCGCTTGACCCGATCGCCCAGGCGTCCGCCCGCTTCGCCCCCGGCCACGTCGTCCCCTTCCTCGAGGCCCTCTCCGCGGCCCTGGCCGAGTCGGCCGACGGCGGCGGGTCCGGCGCCCCCGGCGGGTCCGGCGCCCCCGGCGGGTCCGGCGCCCCCGGCGGGTCCGGCGCCGCCAGTGCCCCAGGCGCCCCCGGCGGGTCCGACGGGTCCGGCGACCTCGACGGCCTGGCGGCGGCCGCCGGCACGAGCGCCGAGGACCTGCGGCTGCTGGCGGGTGCACTCGCCGGTGAGGAGATCGTCGTGCTCTACGGCGAGCGGGTCTGGGACGGCGCCGGGGCCGACTGGCTGCTCGAGATCGCCGCCCAGCTCGGCGTCGAGCGGGTCGACGGGGCCGGCCTGCTGGGGATCCCGGACGCAACCAACGGCCGTGGCCTGCGGGAGGTCGGCGTCCTGCCGAACGCCGGACCCGGTCTGTGCGAGTCGGCCGTCGGGCTCGACGCCCCCGGGATCGCCGGAGCGCTGGCCGCCGGCGAGCTGACGGCCCTGTACCTGCTCTCGTGCGACCCGATCCGCTCCCACCCCGACCAGGAGGCCTGGGAGGCCGGACTGGCCGCGGCCGACGGCGTGATCGCCCACACGATGCTCCTGACCGAGGGCATCCGCGCCCACGCGAGCGTCGTCTTCCCGGCCGAGGCGGCCGCCGAGAAGGAGGGCACCGTGACCCACCCGGACGGGCGGATCCAGCGCCTGCGAGAGGCGATCGGCCGGCCGGGCGAGGTCCGCCCGGAGTGGGACGTCCTCTGCGAGCTCTCCCGGCGACTCGGTCACGACCTGGGGCTCGCGAGCGCGCGGGCGTGCAGCTCCGCGGTCTTCGCGGCCGTCCCCTTCTACGCCGGCCTGACGCTCGAGGAGCTCGGCGGCCGGGGCGTCCGCTGGCCGACCCGCGACGCGGCCGGCGCCCTCCCGGCGGCGCCGCAGGCGTCCCCGCCGCCACCGACCGGCCCCCGGTCGAACGCCCTCGGCTCTCCCGGCGGCCGCCTCCTGCTCGGGAGCTTCCGGTCGATCTGGGCCTGCGCCGAGGTCGAGGTCTCGCCGGCCCTGAAGTTCCTCACCCGCCGCCAGCGGGTCGAGATCTCGCCGGCCGACGCCGCCCGGCTGGGTCTGAGCCAGGGCGAGGACGTCCTGGTCTTCTCAGACGGCGAGCGCCGCGTCCGCTGCCAGGTCGAGATCCGCAACGCCGTACCCGTGGGCTCGGCCTTCCTCGAGGCGGGGATCCACGCCGGATCGGCCGACTCGCTGGGCGGGCCGCTGGTCCGGATCCACCGGGCGATGAGCCCGAACGGGGCCGGCGGCCACGACACGATGCCGGCACGGACCGGCGCCTGATGCTCGCGCAGCGTCGTCTCCGTCGGCTTGGACGCCCCCTGCCGGCAGGGGGCGCCGGCGCCCGGAGCGTCGCGTGATGCTGGCGACGGTCGGCTACTACGAGCCGGCGTGGATCCAGATCGTCAAGGCGATCGTGATCGCCCTGGTCGCCCTCCAGCTGGTCCCGATCGTGACGATCGCCGAGCGCAAGCTGCTCGGCCGCTTCCAGGGCCGCTACGGGCCCAACCGGGTCGGGCCGTTCGGGATGCTCACGCCGATCGCCGAGATCGTCAAGCTGGCGACCAAGGAGCAGTCGCGCCCGGACACGTCGATCGGCTTCCTCTACGTGAGCGCCCCGATCATCTCGATCCTGACTGCCTTCGCCGCGTTCGCGATCATCCCGTTCGGCGATCCCCAGGACATCTTCGGGACGAAGGTCGGCCTCTACGGGCTCGACGTCTCGATCGGCCCGCTGTACCTGTTCGCGTTCTCGGCGATCGCCTTCTACGGGATCATGCTCGGCGGGTGGGCCTCCGGCTCGAAGTACGCGTTCCTCGGCGCGATGCGGGCCGCCGCCCAGCTGATCTCATACGAGGTCTCCCAGGGCCTCGCGCTGGTCGGCGTGATCATCACGGCCGGAACCCTCTCGTTGACGGGGATCGTCCACGCCCAGGCCGGGATGTGGTTCATCGTGCCGCAGTGCATCGGCTTCCTGATCTTCATGACGGCGAGCTTCGCCGAGACGAACCGGACGCCGTTCGACCTGGTCGAGGCGGACGCCGAGCTGGTCGCCGGCTACTTCACGGAGTACGGCGGCGCCCGCTGGGTGTCGTTCCTGTTCGCCGAGTACCTCAACATGATCGTCGTCGCCGGGATCGCGACGACGATCTACCTCGGCGGCTGGATGCTGCCGTTCGGCATTCACCTGCCGGGTTGGACCGAGCCGCTGGTCGTGCTCTTCAAGATGACCCTGTTCATCGTCTTCTTCATCTGGATCCGCGCTACCCTCCCGCGCCTGCGCTACGACCAGCTGATGAGCTTCGGCTGGAAGATCCTGCTGCCGCTCGCCACGCTGAACACCCTGATCACCGCGATCGTCGTGGTCGTGGTCGACAAATGAGCGCCCGGTCGGCGGGCGTCCAGGCACAGCTCGGCGACGAGCTTGCAGAGCTTGAGGAGTGACCGCCATGTGGAGCCCGGGAGACGACCAGATCACCGTTCAGCGAGCCCCGGCGCCGGGCGCGGCCGGCGGCCTCTACCGCGCGTTCGGCGAGACCCTCCGCGGCCTGAAGACGACGCTCGGCCGGCTCACCGAGGGCGTCAGCACGATCTCCTACCCCGAGCAGAAGGTCCCGGTCTACCCGCGCTTCCGCGGCCGGCACAAGCTCCACCGGTTCGAGGACACCGGCCTTGAGAAGTGCGTCGGCTGCTCACTGTGCGCGGCCGCCTGCCCGGCCGACTGCATCCGGGTCGTCGCGGCCGAGAACACGCCGGAGAACCGCGTCTCGGCCGGAGAGCGGTACGCCGCGGTCTACGAGATCAACATCAGCCGGTGCATCTTCTGCGGCTACTGCGAGGTCGCCTGCCCGTTCGACGCGATCACGATGGGCCACGACTACGAGATGTCCGACTACGACCGCAGCGACCTGATCTTCACCAAGGAAATGCTGCTCGCCGAGCCGATCGACATAACGCCGCTGCGCCGCGAGGGCGAATAGGCCTGTGTCGAGCGTCCTGTTCTTCATTGCCGCGATCGGCGCGGTCGCGGGCGCGATCGGCGTGATCACGCTCGAGAACCCGTTCTACAGCGTGCTCGCCCTGGTCGGTCACCTGATCTCCCTGGCGGCGCTCTTCCTCCTCCTGCGGGCCGAGTTCGTCGCCGCGGCCCAGGTCGTCGTCTACGCCGGGGCAGTGATGGTCCTCTACACGTTCGTCGTCTCCTACGTCGGCGGATCAGCCGCTCCCGGCCGGGGGGATCCGCTCGGCCGGCCGCCGGGCGCGACGCTGACGCTGGCGGCCTGGGCCTGCGGCGGTGCCCTCGTGATCGAGCTGTTCATCGCGGTGCTCGGCTCCGGCCTGAAGGGCATCAGCGGCCACGGCGCCGCGTACTCGCCGAACTTCGGCTCGCCCCAGTCGATCGGCGACCTCCTGCTGACGCGGTTCCTCGCGCCGTTCGAGATCGCCTCGTATCTGCTCCTGATCGCCGCCGTCGGCGCGGTCGTCCTCGCCCGCCGGCGGGGCGGGGTCGACGAGGATGACGGGACCGGCGTGCCGGTGATCACGGCGATGGACGTCTTCCGTCCGCGGCCGCCGGGCACCGGGACGATGGCCGAGGGCGTCGGCGGGCGGGCGTACATGGCCGAGGCGTCCGGGCAGGCCCAGCATCTGGCCGAGCCTCAGGCGTCCGGGCAGGCCCAGCACGCGGCCGGGCCGCCGGCGACCGAGCCGGTCCACGCGGGCGCGAAGGAGCCGGGCGCGTGAGCATCGAGTGGTACCTCGCGGTCTCGGCGCTGATCTTTGCGATCGGGGCCGGCGGCGTCCTGATCCGGCGCAACCCGCTGGTCATCCTGCTGTGCCTCGAGCTGATGCTGAACGCGGCGAACCTCGCGCTGATCGGCTTCTCCCGGATGTGGGGGAACGGCGACGGGCAGATCTTCGCCCTGATCGTGATGGTCGTCGCCGCGTGCGAGGTGACCGTCGGCCTCGGCGTCATCGTCGCCATGCATCGTCTCAAGCTGCCGATGGATGTCGACGATATTCGGGAATTACAGGGATGACTGCGGATCGCGTCACCCTGGCGTCGCCGCGGCCGTTGAGGTTTCAGGGGGTCGGCGTTTCGCTGCGTTCGGCCGGGGCTCCTTGGGGCGACGCGACCTCCGTCATACCTGGAGCCCCGTCGTGACTACCACCTTTGCGTGGCTCTGCCTTGCCAGCCCCTTGGTTGGGAGTTTGGTGATTGGGGTTTTGTTTCGGAAGCTGCCCGACCGGTCGGCTGGCTACCTCGCTACGGGCGCGGTCGGCTTGTCCTTTGTCTTTGCGGTGATCACCCTGATCTCTTTGCAGGGGCATGGGCCCGGGCATCGGGAGTTGACTTCGACGCTTTGGAACTATGCGGCTACGGCGGGGGTCGACGCTCGGCTGACCGTGCTCGTGGATCCCCTGTCGGTGTTGATGATCTGCGTGGTGGCCGGGGTCAGCACGCTGATCCACCTGTATTCGATCGCGTATATGTGGTCGGACCGCGGGTACGTGCGGTTCTTCTCGTACCTGAACTTCTTCGTCTTCTCGATGCTCCTGCTCGTGCTGGCCGGGAACTTCGTGCTGCTGATCGTCGGGTGGGCGTTCGTCGGGGCGGCTTCGTACTTCCTGATCTCGTTCTGGTACCGGCGCACGACGGCGACCCGGGCCGGGATCAAGGCCTTCGTGATCAACGTGCTGGGGGACGTCGGGCTGGTCCTGGGGACGTTCTTCATCTTCAAGCACACCCACACGCTCGACTTCCTCGGGAGCTTCCACGACGTCCGGGGGACGTTTGGCGGCCATAGCGAGGATCTCACGGCCGGCTGCATCCTGCTGCTGGTCGGGGCGTTCGCCAAGTCGGCGCAGCTCCCGCTCCACACGTGGCTGCCCGACGCGATGGAGGGGCCGACGCCGGTCAGCGCGCTGATCCACGCGGCGACGATGGTGACGGCCGGGGTCTACCTGATCGCCCGCATGCACCCGCTCTTCGAGGCCGCCCCGGCGGCGGCCGACGTCGGCGAGGTCGTCGGCGCGGCGACGCTCCTGGTGGCCGGGACGATCGGGCTCGTCCAGACCGATCTCAAGCGGGTGATCGCCTACTCGACGATGTCCCAGATCGGCTACATGATCATGGGCGTCTCGGCCGGCGCGTACGCTGCGGGACTCTTCCACCTGATGACGCACGCCTTCTTCAAGGCGCTGCTGTTCATGGCCGCCGGGTCGCTGATCGGCGCGATGGCCGGGAACCAGTCGCTCGACCGGATGTCCGGCTTTCGCAGGGCGATGCCGTTCACCTTCGGCTGCTTTGTGATCGGCGGCCTCGCGCTCTCAGGGATCCCGCCGTTCTCGGGCTTCTTCTCCAAGGACGACATCCTGCTCCAGGTCGGGACGGCCGGCGGCTGGCACTGGGCGCTGTATGTGGCCGGCTACGTCGGCGCCTTCCTGACGGCGATCTACACGTTCCGGATGATCTTCCGGGCCTTCCTCGGCGAACCGTGCCCGGAGGCGCTCGAGCTCGAGGAGGGCCACCTCCACCACGCCGAGGTCCACACGAACCCGGCGACCGGCGAGATCGAGGACACGGACGTCGGCTTCCCCGGCCCTGAGCACCACATCGCCGAGCAGCGCCCGTTGATGCGGATCGCGATGGGCACGCTGGCCGTGCTCTCGGTGATCGGCGGGATCGTCGAGATCCCGAAGACGACGAACTGGCTCGACAACTTCCTCGCGCCGAGCTTCGCCGACTCGACGATCGTCCGCAGCCCATCCAACGGCCTGCTCGCCTTCGGGCTCGTCCTCGGGACCGCGGTCGGCCTGCTGGGGATCGGGATCGCCTACTACGTGTGGGTGCTCAAGCCCGGCACGGCCGCCAGGCTCCAGGCCCGGCTGCGGCCGTTGCACACGCTGTTGCTCAACAAGTGGTACTTCGACGAGCTGATCGACTTCGTCGTCGTCCGCCCGGGCGCCTGGTTCGGGCGCTTCGGTCAGCAGACCTTCGAGCGGCTCGTCGTCAACGGGACGCTGGTCGGCGGGACGACCGGCCTGGTCAAGGCCGGCTCGGCGGCGGTTCGCGGCGCCCAGACCGGCTTCCTGCGCTACTACGCCGGCCTCCTGATCGCCGGACTCACGGTGCTCGGCCTCTACTTCCTGCTCCAGTCCACCTGATGCTCTCCGCCCTGATCTGGCTGCCACTCGCGACGGCGCTCGCCGGTTCGCTGGCCGGCGCGCTGAGCGGCACCCGGGACCAGACCGGCTGGGCCGCGCTGGTCGGCGCGCTCGGATCGCTGGCCCTGGCGATCGCCCTGATCGTCGGCTACGACGGACACACCGGACAGCTCCAGCACGTCACCGACGTCACCTGGATCGCGTCGCTCGGGATCCATTACAAGATCGGCGTCGACGGGCTGAACCTCTTCCTGATCGGCCTGGCGACCCTGCTCTTCGCGATCACGCTGGTCGCGGCGAACCTCCGCAAGTGGGAGAAGCCGCACCTCTTCTACTTCCACATCGGCCTCGCCGAGTCGGCCGTGCTCGGGGCCTTCCTCGCCCAGGACCTCGCCCTGTTCGTGGCCTTCTTCGACCTGATGCTGATCCCGTTCTACTTCCTGACCGGCGTCTGGGGCGGCGCGGACCGGGTCCGGGCTACGACGAAGCTCGTGATCTACACGCTGGTCGGCTCGCTCCTGATGCTGGCCGCGGCGATCGCGACGGCCGTGCTCACGGCGCACGACTCCGGCCACGCCCTGAGCTTCGTCTTCTCAGACCTGCGGGCAGCCCCCCTGCCGGTCGGCTCGCAGGACTGGATCTTCCTCTGCTTCGCGGCGGCCTTCCTCGTCAAGATGCCGGCCTTCCCGCTCCACGGGTGGATGCCCGACGGGTACCGGGCGATGCCGATCGAGGTGCTGATGGTCTTCAGCGGCGTGCTCTCGAAGGTCGGGGCGTACGGCTTCCTGCGGATCGTCCTGCCGCTCTTCCCGGGCGCGTCGGCCCACTTCCAGACGGTGCTCCTCGTGATCGGGCTCGCGTCGATCCTCTACGGGTCGGCGATGGCCTTCACCCAGACCAACGTCCGTCTGATCGCCGGCTACTCGTCTGTCGCCCAACTCGGCTTCATCACGATCGGGATCTTCTCGTTGACGCCACAGGGCACCCAGGGGGCGCTCCTCCAGATGGTCAACCACGGGCTCGTCGTCGCGCCGCTGCTGTTCATCATCGGCCTGCTCGCGGCCCGGGCCGGCGGGTCTGAGGACATCCGCGAGATGGGCGGGATCGCGATCCGCGCGCCGGTCCTCGCGACGCTCTTCCTCGTGATCGCCCTCGCCACCCTGGCGATCCCCGGGTCGGGGAACTTCGCCGGCGAGTTCCTGATCCTGCTGGGCGTCTTCGACAGCAAGATCGTCTTCGCGATCGTCGCCTTCGCCGGCGTCGTGATGGCCGCCGTCTACATGCTGCGGATGTACATCCGCTCGATGCACAACCGGACCGGTCCGGGCGTCGAGTCGCGTGAGCTGCGGCTGATCGACGGGCTCGTCCTCGCGCCGTTCGTCGCGGCGATCCTGCTCTTCGCGCTCTACCCCCAGCTCGAGCTCCACCGGGCCGAGAAGTCGGTGACCGGGACGGTGGCCGGCGCCGAGGCGATCGCCGCGCCGGCGGCCCCCCAGGTGGCCGGCGTACCCACCACGGAGGCGCCCGTCGTCGGGCGCGCCACGAACATCCAGCGGGCGTCCGGCGGCTGGGTGGCCTCCGGATCGGGCGTGCCGGTCCCCGCCTACCGGGCGCTCCACACGACCGGCAACGAGGCCACGGTGACCTTCAAGTGAACGTCGTCGCCGCGTCTGGCGCGCCCTCGCTGAAGGGGCCCCACGTCGACTTCGCCGCGCTCGGGCCGATCGAGGCGCTGCTGGTCGGCTCGATCGTCGTCCTGATGCTCGGTCTGCTGCGCTCGCGCCGGATCCGCCACGACGTGATCCCCCTGATCACGCTGATCACGCTGGCCGTGACGATCGGCCTGACGATCTGGCAGTGGCACGACGACAAGCCGGTGATCGCCGGGGCGATGAGCATCGACGGGCTCTCGCTGGTCCTGACGCTGGTGATCGCAAGCGCCGGCGTCGCTGCGACGCTGCTCTCCTGGCGGGCCCTCGCCCCGCGTGAGGCCGCCCACGGCGAGTACTACGCCCTGCTGCTCGGCTCGATGGCCGGAATGCTCGTGCTGATCGCGGCGACCAACCTCGTGACCCTGTTCGTCGGGCTCGAGCTCCTGTCGATCCCCCTCTACGTGCTGTGTGCGACCGAGCTCCACCGGGCGAGCTCGCTCGAGGCCGGGCTCAAGTACCTGGTCGTCGGGTCGGTCGGCTCGGCCACCCTGCTCTACGGGCTGGCCCTGATCTACGGGGCGACCGGCCAGACGAGCTTCTCCGGGATCGCCGCGTCGCTGCACGCCGGCGGGGCGTCCGACCCGCTCCTGTTGACGGGGATCGCGCTCGGCGTGACCGGGCTCTGCTTCAAGGCGTCGGTCGCCCCGTTCCACCAGTGGACGCCCGACGTCTACGAGGGCGCGCCGACGCCGATCACGGCCTTCATGGCCGTGGCGACCAAGGCCGCGGCCTTCGGCGTCCTCCTGCGGCTCTTCGACGTCGGCCTGATCGCCGACCACGCGAGCTGGGGGCCGGCGCTCGCCGGGCTGGCTGCCGTGACGATCGTCGTCGGCAACGTCGGCGCGCTGGGCCAGTCGTCGCTCAAGCGGATGCTCGCGTACTCCTCGGTCGCCCAGGCCGGCTACATGCTGGCCGGCGTCGTCGTCGCGACCCAGCTCGGCGTCCGGGCGACGGTCCTCTACCTCGTCACCTACCTGCTGATGAACGTGGCGGCCTTCGCGGTGATCATCGCGCGGGAACGGGAGACGACCTTCGGCGATGACATCGAGTCGCTCGCCGGACTCGGGGCCGAGCGACCGGTCCTGGCCTGGTCGATGACGATCGCGATGCTCTCGCTCGCCGGGATCCCCGCGACGGCCGGCTTCATCGGCAAGGTCTACCTGATCCAGGCGGCCGTCGACGGGAGCTACGCGTGGCTGGCCGTCGTGATCGTGCTCGGGTCGGCCGTCTCCCTCGCCTACTACCTGCGGGTTCTCGCGGCGATCTGGATGTGGAGCGCTCCGTCGCTCGGCAGGCTCGGCCGCCCGGCGATCGCCGGCGGCTCACCCGAGGCCCCGGTCGTCCCGGCGCCGGCCCGCGGACGCCATCCCGAGGTCGCCCTCGTCGCGGTGCTGGGCGCCGCCGGCAGCCTGTTCTTCGGGATCATCCCCCAGCCGCTGTTCGACCTCGTACACGGCGCCGGCAGCGCGCTCAGCGGCCTGCTGTAGCTCGGCCGTGGAGTGTCCCGAACGTCAGAGCATGAACACGAGCAGCGAATAGACACGCGATGTGCTCGACGCGAAGAAGTAGCCGGACACGTTGGAAGCCCCGCCCGTGTAGGTCGCGACGATCGAATAGTTCCCGGCGGGCCCCGCAGGCGTCTCGCACGTCGCCGTCACCGGACGCACCGTCGCGTTGTCGAGCGGAAGTCCCGTGCACCCGGGTATCGGGGTCCCGTTGGACGTGAAGGAGACGGTTCCGGTCGGGTTCCCCATCCCCTTCGGGAGCGCGATGCTGGCGGTAAGCGTCAGCAACTCGGCGGGGAAGGCCAGCTGACCGCCGCTCGCCGTCAGCGTCGTCGTCGTCGGCTCGATCACGCCGACTCCCTGTGAGAAGGAGGGCGACGTGCTGCCGTCGAAGACGTACGGGGCGACGCTCGACACGCCACCCGAATACGTCGCGACGATCGAGTGCGTCCCCGCCGCAAGCGCCGACGTCGTGCACGTGGCCGTGACCGGGCGGACCGTCACGTCATTCAACGGCTGCGCCGTGCACCCCGCGATCGGCAGGCCATCCGCAGTGAACGCGACGGTCCCCGACGGGTTGCCCATCCCGTGGGCGATCGCGATGCTCGCCGTGAACGTGACCGGGACTCCCGTCGTCTGCGGTGAGCGGCTCGACGTCACGCTCGTCACGGTGGGCTCGTGGATCAGCACGCTCTGCGTGAGGGCGGGCGACGCGCTGAGGTCGAAGAAGTACCCGCTGACGTTCGACGCGCCGCCCGAATACGTCGCGACGATCGAATGCGTCCCCGCCGACAGCGCCGACGTCGTACACGTGGCCGTGGCCGGGCGAACCGTCACGTCATTCAACGGCTGCGCCGCGCACCCCGCGATCGCGACGCCGTCCGAGCTGAACGAGACCGTCCCCGACGGGTTGCCCATCCCGTGGGCGATCGCGATGCTCGCCGTGAACGTCACCGGCGAGCCCACCGCGGCCGGCGAACCACTTGACGTGACGCTCGTCACCGTCGGCTCATGGATCAGCACGGTCTGCGGGATCTTCCCCGACTCGCTGCCGTCCACGAAGTACGGGTAGACGCTCGACGGACCACCCGAATACGTCGCGACGATCAAATGCGTCCCGGCCGACAGCGCCGAAGTCGTACACGTCGCGGTCACCGGGCGAACCGTCACGTCGTTCAACGGCTGCGCCGCGCACCCCGCAATCGTCACGCCGTCCGAGCTGAACGACACCGTTCCCGACGGAACGCCCACCCCATTCGCGATCGCGATCCTCGCCGTGAACTTCACCGGCGAGCCGAACGCGGCGGACGGCGACGCATTCGACGACACGGCCGTCAACGACGGGTCGTGAATCAGCACGCTCTGGGAGATCGCCGGCGACGCGCTGGGGTCGAAGAAGTAACCGGCCACGTTCGACGCGCCACCCGAATACGTCGCGACGATCGAATGCGTCCCCCCCAACAGCGCCGAAGTCGTACACGTGGCCGTCACCGGGCGGACCGTCACGTCGTTCAACGGCTGCGCCGCGCACCCCGCGATCGCCACGCCGTCCGAGGTGAACGAGACCGTCCCCGAAGGATCGCCCATCCCCTGGGCGATCGAGATGCTCGCCGTGAACGTCACCGGCGACCCGGCCGCGGCCGGCGAACCGCTCGAGGCGACGGTCGTCACAGTCGGCTCGTCGATCGTAGGCGTGATCACCGATGCCGTGTCGCTGCCCTGATCGGCGACGTACACGAGGTGGTCGGCAGGATCGACCGCGACGCCCGCCGGGTTGTTTCCGACCGGGACCGTCGTGATCACGGCCGCGGTCGCGCCGTCGATCACCGACACCGAGGCGTCGTTGAAGTTCGGCACGTAGACGGTGTCTGTCCCCGGGTCGACCGACGGCGCCGCCGGGCCGCTCCCGACGGGAATCGTCGCGATCGCGTGGTTCCCGGCGAGGCTCACCACGGAGACGGCGTTGATGTCCTGATCGACCACGTAGACCGTCCGGGTCGGAACGTCGAGTGCGAGGAACCGCGGACCATCGCCGACACCCACGTTGTGGGTGACGGTCTGGGTCGCGAGATCGACGATCTGCATGGTGTCGGCGCTGATGTTGGCGACGTACGCCGTGTTCGTCGCCGGGTCCATCGCGATCCCGATCGGGTCGCCGCCGACCGTGATCGTCGCGCTGACCGTGTTCGTCGCGCCGCTGATCACCGAGATCGTCCCGTCACTCGAGTTCGTCACGTAGGCGTCGCCGGTCGCCGAGTCGACGGCGACCGCGTGCTGTCCGGCTCCGACCGGCACAAGCGCGGCGACTGTGCCTTTCGCAAGATCGAGCACCGACGCATCCTGCGCGCCGAGGTTCGCGACATATGCCGTGTCAGTCGAAGGGTCCACCGCGATCGACTCAGGGGCCGTCGGGCCTCCGATCGGGATCGTCGCGACTACTGCGTTCGAGGCTTCGTCGATCGCGGAGACGGTGTTGGCATTGATGTTCGCGGTGTACGCGAGTCCAGTGGCCGAGTCGACCGCGACGCCAAAGGGCCCGGCGTCGACGGGGATCGTCGCGCTCACCGCGTACCTCGCCGACGCGCTGGCCGCGGCCGGCAACGCGACGACGCCCAGCGTCGCGCCGACCAGCGCGAGCGTGGCACGCACGGCCATGCGACGGCGACCGGAGCAAACGCGGCCGACCAGAGATGTGACCGCCGGATAGCGAGACGGGACGCCGGCGATCGGTCGAGCGGCGCGAGAGGTCAACGGTGTCATGAGAGGCTCCGGTTGGAGGGGAACGGCCGTTCAACAGGACGTGTGAGCGACGAGACATCGACGCCACGCCGTGGAGCGAGCGACGCCGCCGTCCCCCGAGCGCAACTGACACTGTGTCGCTCCGCGACGCGACGATACCATTGTCTGACACCAGCCGTCTTCCACGGGCGCCGGTTTTCGATTTTGGTGTCAGCGAATGCGAGCTCACACGCCCGGCAGACCGGACCGTGCGCGTCGCGACCCACGCGCCGGCCCCGCGGCGGCGCCCCGTCCGGCGCGCTGGCTAGGATCGCCGGCCCGTGCACGAGACCATCCCCAGCGTCTTCCTGATCGCCCGCCCGTCCCTCGTCGTCGAGGGCCTGCGCGGCTACCTGGCCGACGTCGGCGGCGAGACGTGGCTCGAGCGCCGCCTCGAGGAGGCCGGCGGCGAGCCGAACCCGGGTGAGCTGCTCTGCGAGTTCGGCGGCCGGGCCTGCTACCGCAGCTGGGAGCCCGGGCTCAACCCGAACGTCACCCGCGTGCGGACCGACCGGCGCGAGTACTTCGCCAACCTCCTCCAGAGCGGTCACGGCAGCGTGCTCGAGCACGCCGGCTACAGCTTCGCCTTTCGCAACGTCAGCCGGGTCTTCACCCACGAGCTCGTCCGCCACCGGGCAGGCTCGGCCTTCAGCCAGGAGAGCCTCCGCTACGTCCGCCTGACCGACATCGGCTTCCGCGTCCCCCCGGCCCTCGAGCCGGTCCGCGATCAGGTCCTCAGCATCGTCGAGCAGCTCGAGGAGTTCCAGCTGACGGCGGCCGCCGCGCTGGGGATCGATGCCGAGGGGGTCCCCTTCCACGTCAAGAAGGAGGCCACCTCCGCGTTGCGCCGGCTCGCCCCGATCGGCCTGAGCACGGACATCATCTGGAGCGCGAACCTCCGGACGCTGCGCCACGTGATCGAGATGCGCACCGCCGACGGGGCCGAGGAGGAGCTCCGGCTCGTCTTCGACGCGGTCGCCCGCCTGATGCTCGACGAGGCTCCGCTGATCTTCCAGGACTTCGCCCGAGACGACGCCGGAGCCTGGGTCCCGACCACCAGGAAGGTCTGACAACCGCGGGCCGCGCGAGCTAGACTGGCGGCGCGATGGACGGCAAGCCGGACCGCCGGGCCGGCGGGCGATCAGGACTGCGAGCGGGGGTCGCGTGGGCGGCGACCCTGGCGGTCTGCCTCGTGATGCCGGGCGCCGCCGGCGCCGAGGTCGTCACGATCGGGACGCCGACCGCCAAGTTCATCGCCGGCCAGAGCACCGCCGGCTGCAACTGCAGCCAGTACCAGCTGACCGCCCCGGCCGGCTTCACCGAGACCGCGCCGGCCGACGGCGTGATCATCGACTGGCGCGTGATCGGCGCCGGCACGCTCACACTCGAGGCGCTCCGCACCGCCGCAGACGGCAGCCTCTCGATCGTCGGCGAGAGCGGCGGCCAGACGTCGGCCGGCGGCTCCGCCCTCCCCGTCCACATCCCCGTCCTCGCCGGCGACTCGGTCGGCGTCCACCTGTCGGGATCGAACCCCAAGGTCTACAACAGCGGCCCGCAGGCCGGCGGGACGATCGGCGAGGCCGCGCCCGACGTCCCGGCGACGTCTCCCGTCCTCCAGACGCCCGGCGGGACGCTCGACCTCAACGCCGACATCGCGATCACGCCGGTCGTCACAGGCGTCTCGCCGAGCTCCGGACCGCCCGGCGGGGCGACCGTCGTGACGATCACCGGGCAGTACCTCGACGGCTCGACCGCCGTCAGGTTCGGCGCGCTCAACGCGAGCTCGTTCACCGTGATCTCGCCGACCCAGATCATCGCCTCCGCGCCGATCCAGCCGCTCGGGACGGTCGACGACGTCAGGGTCAGCGGTCCCGGCGCGGCGAGCGCGATCTCAGCCGCCGACCAGTACACCTACGTCGCGCCGGGCGGCCAGCAGGGCGTGAACGCGAACGGCCAGACGCCGATCGGCAGCCCCGGGGACGGCGGGACGCCGGGGCTCGTGCTCTCCCCGCTGTCGCTGAGCGCGAGTTACTTCCTCGCCGCCCCGTCGGGCGCGAGCATCGCCAGGACCGCGACCGGCACGACCCTCACCTACTCCGTGTCCGCCCCGGCCACGACGACCTTCGTGATCCAGAAGGTCCTCGCCGGCCGCCTCCTCCCGGCCAACTCGAACGGCGTCCGCGAGTGCGTCGCCCCCAACAAGGCGACCGTCCCGATCAAGCTGCCCGCCTGCCCGCGCTACGCCAGCCTGACCACCCACCTGACCCACCGTGGCCCGTCCGGGCGCAACGTCGTCCACCTCACCGGCCGGCTCGCCGGCCACGCCCTCGCCGCCGGGTCCTACCGCCTGCTGGCGAGCGCGGCGTCGACCGCGACGCCGACCCTGGTCTCCGCGTCGGTCACCCACGCCTTCCACATCCTCAGCGCGCGGGCTCCGGCCAAGCCGACCACCAAGCCCAAGGCCCACGCCGCACTCCCGAGCAACGGGTCCGGCGCGTCGAGCGCGCCGGCCTAGGCCTCGCGCTCGCGCTCGCGCAGCTCGATCCGCCGGATCTTGCCGGTCAGGGTCTTCGGCAGGTCCTCGACGAACTCGATCTTCCGGGGGTACGCGTAGGCCGACAGGCGTCCGCGGACGAACTGCTTGATCTCGTCCGCCAGCTCGTCGGTCGGCTCGCGGCCGGCAGCCGGGACGATGAAGGCCTTGACGACGTTCCCGCGGAGCTCGTCCGGCGAGGCGACCGCGGCCGCCTCGGCGACCCCGGGGTGCTCGAGACAGGCCGACTCGACCTCGAACGGGCCGATCCGGTACCCCGCCGCGATGATCACGTCGTCGGCCCGGCCGGCGTACCAGACGTAACCGTCCTCGTCCATGCTCGCGGCGTCCTTCGTGTGGAACCACTCCCCCCCGAAGGTCTCCTCGCTGGCCTGCGGCAGGCGCCAGTAGCCGAGCGGATAGTGGGGATTGGAGCGGGCCCGCAGGCAGATCTCACCGCGCTCGCCCCCGCTGACGGGCTGCTCGTCCTCGTCGAGGATCGCCACGTCCCAGCCGGGCATCGGCCGGCCCATCGACCCCTCGCGGACCTCCATGAACGGGAAGTTCCCGCACAGCGGGTAGGACTCGGTCAGGCCGTAGTAGTCGAGCACCGTGACCCCGTACTGGTCGCGAAACCACCGGATCGCCTCCGGGTTGAGCGGCTCGCCGGCCGAGCAGACGATCCGGAAGCTCTGGGGATAGCGTGTCCCCGCGTCGCCGATCCCCATCATCGAGCGGATCGCCGTCGGCGTCCCGAAGACGTTGGACACCTGGTGGCGGGAGAGGAACGCCAGCTGGCGGTTGGGATCGAAGCCGGCCTCCCGCTGGTAGACGTACTGGACGGCCCCCAGCCGCCACGGCCCGAGCAGCGGGGCGATCCCCGCGGCCCACGCCCACTCGCCCATCCCGTGGAAGCGCTCGCCGTCCTGGATGTCGTGTGAGTAGCGGAACTCCTCGTGGCCGAGGATGTACCGATGCGCGTGGACGATGCCCTTCGCCAGGCCGGTCGTCCCTGACGTGTAGTAAAGCTGAGCCGGGTCGTCGGCCCGCGTGAGAACCGGTTCGAACTCGGTCGAGACGCCGTCGAAGGTCGCGTCGTCGAGCACCAGGACATGGCCGACGAGATCCTCCGGAAAGCGCCCGGCGTTGGCCGCGTCGGTGACCAGGACGCGCGGCTGCGAGTCGACCAGGCGGTGGCGGATCCCCTCGTCCCCGTAGAGCACCGACATCGACAGGAGCAGGGCGCCGAGCTTCCACGTCGCGAAGAAGACCGCCGCCGTCTCGGGCGTCGGCGGGAGGACGACCGCGACCCGGTCGCCCCGCTCGACCCCCAGGCCGCCGAGCAGGTTGGCCAGCTGGTTGGAGCGGTCCTGGAGCTCGCCCCACGCGACCTCGCGAATCGTCCCGTCGAAGTGCTCGTGGACCATCGCCGGCTTCGCCCGCGGGTGCTTGTCGCAGACGTCGGCCGCGATGTTGTACAGCTCGGGCACGGCCCAGCTGTGCTCGCGGCAGGCCTCCTCGTAGGACGTCGCCGGCGCCCGCTCGCCGTCACTCATCGTCGCTGATCGCCTTGATCGCATCGTCGAGCTTGGCCATCACGTCCGGGTCGCGCAGCGTCGTCACATCGCCCAGCGCCCGGCCCTCGGCGATGTCGCGCAGCAGCCGCCGCATGATCTTCCCCGACCTCGTCTTCGGCAGGTCCTCGGCCCAGATGATCCGCTTCGGACGGGCGAACTTGCCGATCCGCGCGGCGACTGTCTCGCGGATCCCCGCCTCGACCGCGTCGGTCCCCTCGGTGTCGCCCTGCAGCGTCACGAACGCGCAGATCGCCTGTCCGGTCTGCTCGTCGGACTGCCCGATCACGGCCGCCTCGGCAACCATGTCGTGGGCGACGATCGCCGACTCGACCTCGGCCGTCGAGAGCCGGTGGCCCGAGACGTTGACGACGTCGTCGATCCGGCCGATCACCCAGATGTAGCCGTCGGCGTCCTTGCGGGCGGCGTCGCCGACGAGGTAGACCGTCTTGCCGAAGCGCTCGAAGTACGTCTCGACGAACCGGTCGTCCTCCTTGTAGAGCGTCCGCAGCATCGACGGCCACGGCCGCAGGATCACGAGCAGGCCCTGGCCGGTCTCGATCGACTTGCCGTCGTGCTCGTCGACGACGTCGGCCTTGACGCCCGGAAACGGGTGGGTCGCCGAGCCTGGCTTGGTCGCCGTGATCCCCGGCAGCGGCGTGATCATGATCGCGCCGGTCTCGGTCTGCCACCACGTGTCGACGATCGGGCATCGCTCGCCGCCGATCACCTTGTGGTACCAGAGCCACGCCTTCGGGTTGATCGGCTCGCCGACCGACCCGAGCAGCCGCAGGCTCGACAGGTCGAACTTCCGCGGGTGCTCGGATCCCCACTTGATGCAGGCGCGAATCGCCGTCGGCGCCGTGTAGAAGCTCGTCACCTTGTAGCGCTCGCACAGCTCCCACCAGATGCCCTTGTGCGGGTAGTCGGGCGCGCCCTCGTACATCACCGACGTCGCCCCGTTGCAGAGCGGCCCGTAGACGATGTAGGAGTGGCCGGTCACCCAGCCGACGTCGGCCGAGCACCAGTAGACGTCGGTCTCGGGCTTGAGGTCGAAGACATACCGGTGGGTCGCGCTCGCCCCCGTCATGTACCCGCCCGTCGTGTGGAGGATGCCCTTCGGCTTGGCGGTCGACCCACTCGTGTAGAGGATGTAGAGCGGGTCCTCGGCATCCATCGGTTCAGCTGGACACTCGGCGGCGGCCGCCGCCATCGCGTCGTCGTAGAAGACGTCCCGGGGCGCGGTCATCGGGCAGTCGATGCCCGAGTGGCGGACGACGACGATGTGCTCGATCGACTCGAGGTCGCCCATCACGTCGTCGACGTTCTGCTTGACCGGTGCCGTCTTCCCCTTGCGGGCGGCCCCGTCCACGGTGATCAGGACCTTCGCGTCGGAGAACTCCATCCGCTCGCGGACGGCCTCCGCCGCGAAGCCGCCGAAGACGACGTTGTGGGGAGCGCCGATCCGCGCGCACGCGAGCATCGCGACGACGACCTCGGGGATCATCGGCAGGAAGATCCCGACGACGTCGCCCTTCTCGACACCGAGGTCCTTCAGCGCGTTGGCGAACCGCTGGACGTCGCGGTGGAGGTCTGAGTAGGTGATCGTCCGCTGGCCGCCCTCCTCACCGTGCCAGTGGTAGGCGACCCGATCCCCCCGGCCGGCCTCGACGTGGCGGTCGACGCAGTTGTACGAGGCGTTCAGCCTGCCGCCGACGAACCACTTGTAGAACGGCGGGTTGGAGTCGTCGAGGACGGTCTCCCACGGCTCGAACCAGTCGAGCTGCTCGGCCTGCCTGACCCACCAGCCCTGCCAGTCGCGCTCGGCCTCGTCGTAGATCGCCGGGTCGTCGAGCAGAGCTCGCTCGCGAAACGCCTCCGGCGGCTCGAAGCGCTCGACTTCGAGCAGGCCGGCCAGCTCATGCTCGAGTTCCTCGGCCGCGCTGCGCTGATCCGCCACTGCACTCACCTCGTCCGATCGTTGGCGCCTCGTGCAGGGCGCCACGACGAGTCCTCGCCGCGGCGCCCACCACATTCCGTCCTTCTGTCATATCACTCCGCCGCTCCGCGGACGCTCGCTCACTTGGGCGCGAGCGGGAACAGCGGGACGACGGCTCGGCCGAACGTGCTGTTGACGACTGCTCCGAACGACGCGTACCACGCGGCTGCGGCCGTCGCCAGGCCGAAGTAGCCGCCCCAGTGCTGGGCGTTCGCGTGCGGAGCCGCCCCGATCGCCAGCAGGACGAAGGTGATCGTCAGCAGGACGAAGACCAGCAGGACCGCCCCGCTGACGCGCAGCGCGGCGACGGTCATGTAGGCGGTGAAGATCGCCCACCCCGCGAGGTACACGCCGAGCGCGTGCCCGACGTTGCCGGTGATCTGCTGCGCGTAGAAGACGTTCAGCGCCCAGAACGAGATCCAGAACGCGCCGAACGAGCTGAACGCGACGGCGCCGAACGTGTTGCCGGCGCGGAACTCCCACATCCCCGCGAGCAGCTGGACCACCCCGCCGTAGGCCAACGCCAACCCGAACACGGCCGGCGTTCCCTTCGGGTCGACGAGGTTGGAGTTGAACATCGAGAGTACGAACGTCGTCATGGCGAATCCCGCCAGACCCAGTGGAGCGGGATTTGCCGGGACCCAGCCAGGGTTGCCTCGTGATGCCTCCATCGCCCATGTCCTCCTCTGCGGGCGCTCGGACAGGCCGAAACCCGCGGTCGCGGGCCCCTGGGGCGGGGCCCCTCGGCGCCAGTCTAGCCCGCCCGACACACTCCCGTAACAATTCTTCCGGGCCTGCCGCGGAGCGCTCGGCGGCTCGGCGTCCGGTTCGAAAAGCCGTGGTCTAGCGGCGCTTCTTGCGCTTCTTGGACGAGTTCGGCGACGGCTTGCCCGGCAGCCTCGGCGCCGGGACCGCGACGGCCGCCGCGCCTCGCTCGCGCCGGCCCGACCCGCCCGACTCACGCCCCTCGCGGATCTGCTGCTGCGTCGGCCACGGCTCGGCCTCGCCCGACTCCCAGGCCGGGGGCACCACGCTGGCCGTGCGCCCGCTCATCAGCGCCCCGAACGAGATCAACCAGACGATCTGGAGCACCGGCAGCGGCTCGAACGCCTGGAGCACCGGGATCACGAAGAGCACGGCGGCGACCGCTCCGAGCACGCCGAGCAGCCGCTTGAGCAGGCCGACGCTCATCGCGAGATACGAGATCATCCCGAAGCCCACGGCGAACATGATCTGGCCGAGCGTCGCCGGCAGGGCGAGGGCGATCCCGCCCGACGCGCTCGTCGCCTGGTCGACCGCGTGCTTGCTGTAGTCGGCGTGCTTGACGAAGTCCTGGGCCCGGGTCACCGCGACGACCTGCACGACGACCGCGAACACGGCGGTCGCGATCCCGCCGTAGGTCGCGAACAGCTTCCACGTCGGCTGGGCCTTCCCCCGCAGGCGGACCGCGTCCGCCAGGTAGCGCAGCGGCGGGATCATCGCCAGGCTGCCGATCCCGACGATGCACGACGCGAGGATCAGCCCGGCCGCGTGGTGGGAGGTGAAGATGACGTGCGCCGACCGCGGATCAGCCGCGCCCTTGGCGACACCCCGCAGGGCCGGCGTCAGCGCCTGGAGCAGGCCGATCGTCGGGTAATGGGCGAACACGACGTAGTCCCCGTAGGCCGACCCGATGAAGACGAGCAGGCCGGCGAGCACCGCGCACACGGCGACCTTCGTGCGCCGCTCCCTCTCCAATTCGAGCTGGCGCTCTCGGTCATCCATTTCGCGAGGAGTCTAGATGAGCGAGAACCCCGAACGTGGACGCGCGGATCTCCTCGGGATACAGTGCCGGACATGGACATCCGCCGCGTGATGACCCAATCGGTCGTGACCGCCTCGCCCGACGGGACGGTTCGCGAGATGGCCGGCCTGATGCGCGAACGCAACGTCGGCTCGGTCGTCCTCGTCGACGACGACGGCCGGCTGGTCGGCCTGATCACCGATCGCGACCTCGCGATCACCGTCGTCGCCGACGCCCGCGATCCCGACGAGGCCGCCTCGGTGCTCGCGAGCAGCCCGGTGGTCAGCGCGATGGTCGACATGGACGTCGAGGAGGTCGCCGCCCTGATGGTCCGCCACGGGATCCGCCGCCTGCCGGTGCTCGAAGGCGACCGCCTCGCCGGGATGATCACGCTCGACGACCTCGCCGTGCGGACCGGCGACCACGAGCTCGCCTACAACATGACGAGCCAGATCACCCGGGCCTCGCTCCCCGACTTCTACTTCCACGACCGCGGCGGTTGACCCGCCCGGCGTCTCCCCCGCCCGCGGCGTCTGCCCCGCCCGCGGCGTCTGCCCCGCCCGCGGCGTCTGCCCCGCCCACGGCGACCGACTCGTCCACGGCGGCCAACTCGTCCACGGCGGCCAACTCGTCCACGGCGGCCAACTC
>Ga0208480_1000111_pt1 | contig 33324 bp, 15 predicted proteins | sample NGESurshal092012_4_FD_184485 | JGI IMG/M metagenome (GOLD analysis project Ga0208480, IMG submission 184485) | Arctic peat soil microbial communities from Barrow, Alaska - NGEE Surface sample F53-1 shallow-092012 (SPAdes) | ecosystem: Environmental > Terrestrial > Soil > Wetlands > Peat ... | reverse complement strand
CCCACCGATACCAACGGCGATCCGACCTGCTCACTCAGGGGGCGCCGTGTTCCCCGACGGAGTCCCCTGGAGGTCATAGGCGTGGCTGAGGTAGAGGCTCACATCACCGGCACGGTTTGGAAGATCGAGTGCGCCGTGGGCGATCAGATCGAGGAGGGCGACACCGTCGCGATCCTCGAGTCGATGAAGATGGAGATGCCGGTCGAGGCCGAAGACGCCGGCAAGGTCGTGGAGATCCTCTGCGAGGAGGGCCAAGCGGTCAACGAGGGAGACACGCTCGTCGTGCTGGAGTAGCCTTTCGCGCCGGTGTCCTCTCGTGCATAGCGCCTCCCAACGCGAGCTCGCTGACGGCAAGCTGCTCATCGACGAGCCTGCTGACGGCGTGGTGAGCCTCACGATCTCCAATCCGCTCAAGCGCAACGCGCTCGACCATCCGATCCTGGACGCGATCACCACCACGCTCACCGAGCTGGCGTCCAGCGACTCCGGGGCCCGCTGTGTGATGCTCACCGGGGCGCACGGCATGTTCTCGGCAGGATATGACATCGCCGAGATCCCAGAGGAAGACTTCGAGGAGCGCGCCGAGGCGCTTGTCGCCCATCCGTTCACCGAGGCGATCGACGCGCTGCAGGCGTTCCCTCATCCAACGCTGGCCGCGCTCCCGGGGCACACGATCGGTGGCGGCCTGGAGCTTGCTTTGGCGTGCGACCTGCGCGTGGCCAGGGACGACATAAAGCTCGGCATGCCGCCCGCAAAGCTCGGCCTCGTCTACTCACATACTGGGCTGCGCCGCTTCATCGACGCGATCGGCGCCGCCCGCACACGCGAGCTGTTCCTGCTCGGCAGCTACATCAGCGCCACGACGGCTCACTCGTGGGGGCTCGTCAACCGTTTGACAGGAGCCGATACGCTCGCTGCCGTCGCACTGGAGCTGGCGAGCGAGATGGCCGGCAACGCGCCGCTCTCCCAGGTGGGCAACAAGCGCGTGATAGCGGCTCTGCTCGATGCGCGCGACGGGCTCACGTACGACGTCGAAGCGACTTTGATCGAGCTGCGCCGCGCCTCGTTCGCCTCCTCGGACCTGCGCGAGGGCATGAGCGCGTTCGCCGAGAAGCGCGAGCCGCGCTGGCGCGGCGAATAGAGACGACCCAACACCCGCCGCCCGCATGGGGGTCCGGAGACGACGCTGACCGCGATAACGCGGGGCGAACCCGCCGCCCGCATCGAGCGCACCTCGCTCACGCCGACGCGAACTCGCGAAAGAGCCGCAGGCGATCCTCGCCGATCGCTGCCCGCAGCTCGGGATCCTCCACACCGAGTCCCTCGCGCTCGGCCAGGCACAGCACGCCCACCTTGCCCAGATGGTGGTTGAGCTGTACCTCGCGCGCGGCCTCCCCTGCCTGCTCCAGCGGGAATACCTTCGAGAGCGTCGGGATTATTCGTCCTTGGGCTATGAGACGATTGGCCTCCCACGCCTCTTGCCAGTTGGCAATATGACTGCCAACGATCCTCTTCAGGCTCATCCATAGGCGACGGTTGTCGTACTCGTGACGATATCCCGTGCTCGAGCCGCACGTGACCACCGTGCCACCGCGTCTCACCAGATAGACAGACGCACCGAAGGTTTCGCGACCCACGTAGTCAAAGACGATATGTGGATCTTCGCCCAAGCAACGCCGGATCTCCGTACCGACACGCTTACCGACCTCCACCTCGGAGAGGCCATCGAGTTCAAGTAGATCGCGCCGCAAGACCAGGTCGCATCCGAGCCTTTCCAGCAGCTGCGCCTTGTGCTCGGACCCGACGACACCGATGGCGGTTCCCCCGCCGTTGCGGACGAACTGGATCGCATAGCTGCCCAGCCCCCCTGCTGCTCCCCAGATCAAGGCGATATCTCCCTGCTTGAGGCCGGCGCCCTTCCTGCTCACCAGCATCCGGTAGGCAGTCACGGCGCATAGCGTGTTGCAAGCGGCCTCCTCCCAGGTCAGGTGCTCGGGCTTTGCCAGCAGCTGGTTTGCCTTTACAACCGCGAACTCGGCGAGGCCACCAAAGTTCGTCTCAAAGCCCCACGCCTTCTGCCCTTGACCCAACATGCCGTCCACCTGCGAGATCGGGTCCTGGTCGTCGATCCAGGCTGGGTGGGCCACGACGCGGTCTCCGACCGACCATCTACGCACCCCGACTCCGACCCGCATAACGATGCCGGCCGCGTCAGAGCCAACCACGTGATATGGCAGATCGTGGTGGGCATACCATCCCCCTTCGCGTCCCAACCGCTCCAGGAAGCGGAAGGTGGGGACCGGCTCAAACATCGCCGACCATACGGTGTTGTAGTTGATGGCGCTCGCCATCACCGCCAACACGACCTCGTCGGGAGCGATCTCGGGCATCGGGACCTCGCCGACTCGCAGCGAGCGACGCACATCCTTCTCGCCTCCGTCGGCAAACATGTCCTGGTCCTCGCGAACGAGATGAGCGGCCAGGTAGCTAGAGGGAAGTCCGCGATCCAGCACTCGCTCAGCGGCTGAGCTTCTCGAGCTCAACATGCTTCCTCCGCCCTCTCGGCATCGACCGCATTCACGAGCCATCCGTCGATCCCTCGCGCCGTCGATTGCGCATGGCCTTCGACGATCGTGAGATGATCGCCCGGCGTATCGATGACCTCGTGTGGCAGGTCCCAGTGCGCTCTCCATCCGTCGCGATCGGCGCTGCCCCGTAGCGGCTTGTTGGCCCGAACAAGCAGCGTGGGCGTCTCGATCTCGGCCGGCTGCCAATCGGCGAACAGACGCAGATAGGCGCCCATTGCGCTCAGGCGGTCATCGTTGATAAAACCAAAGGCGTCACCCAGGGCACCCCCCACGGTGTCGACCCCGGCGTCGCCGAGAGCATCGCCCATGGTCTCGCCGAGGGCGTCGTCGAGCACATCGCCCAACGCGTCTGCCAAGACCTTCGACAACCTGCGCTGGGGCGGGCTGATGTCGATCAGGACGAGCGCGGATGGGAATCGTCCTTCGTCCTCGAGGCGACTGACGAGCGCATGCGCAAGCCATCCGCCTGAGGAATAGCCGACCAGCGCGAACGACTCGAGCGCAGCGTGTGTCTGAACAGCCGAGGCGAGCGTCTCGACAACCGCCTCGAGCGTCTCGGGCAACTGTTCCCCGGCGATGAACCCCGGCAGCGACAGCGCTGAAACAGTGCGACTGCCGCTCAGCGCCTTGGCAAATCTCGCGTATTGATGAGGACCAGATGACGCGAGAACCGTCGGCAGACAGATCAGGTCGTTGGGCGCCGGGCCCTCGGAGAGAGTCACCCATTCTGCTGCGACAGCCCGCGAAGAGCTCGTATCGAATGCGGGACGGAACTTCGAGGCCATCATGAGCATGTCCATGAACTGGTCGAGAACCCCACGGTTGCGCGCGTCGCGCAGCATCGAAACGAGAGTCCCCGACGGGGACTCCTGCGACAGCGCAGACAAGTCTCGCTCCCTAGTCGCATTCGGCCCCACGTGACCGCCATCAGACACGTTGCCGAGCCGCGAGTCGATATGTGCCGCCAACGCGCTCGGCGAGGGACGTTCGAGTATGACTCTCGTGGGTATGCGCAGGCCACTCAGGGCGTTCAAACGGCCACGCAGCTCGACCGCCGCGGTCGAGTCGAATCCCAGCTCGAGTAGGCTCTTGCTTGGGTCGATTTCCTCCAGCGAGATGTCCCCGAGCACCGCGGCCACCTGCTCTCGCACGGCCCGCGCAATGATCTCACCACGTTCCTCCGCCGCTCCATCGGCAAGCCGTTGCAAGAGCACGCCATTGGCCACCCAACCGGGCGATGACAACGAGCTTCCATCCTCCAGAATCGCAAGCGGGTCAGCCGTGTCCTCCGCCTGCCAACCAGCGGAAGCGAACCAATGGCGCTTGCGTTGAAACGCATAGGTGGGCAGCGCGACCTTCGCGGTGGGGCTGTCGGCAAACACACTCCCCCAGGCGACCTCCGCCCCGTGCGTCCAGGCCTCGCCCAGTGAGGTGAGAAAGCGGCGCGGGCCGCCTTCACCCCGTCGCAGCGATCCCACAACGCGGGCTTCGCCGGGCTCGGGCCGCAGGTCGTCGATCGTCTCGGTGATCGCGCCCGAGAGGATAGGATGTGGGCTGACCTCTACGTACGTGCGAAAGCCGTCCTCGAGCAGACGGCGGATCGTGCTCTCGAACTGTACGGGCTCGCGTGTGTTGCGATACCAATAGGCTGGATCCAGCCCGATGGTGTCGAACCGCTCGCCAGCCACGGTCGAGTAGAACGCGATCTCGCTGGAGCGAGGAGCTACCGGCGAGCAGGCCTCTATGAGCTGCTCGCGCAGTGGCTCTATCTGCGGGGAGTGCCCGGCACCGTGCGCTCCCGCTATCTCACGCACGCGCACGCCCTGGGAGGCATACTCGTTCAGCAACTCGCGCAATGCCTCCGGCTCGCCCGACACCACTGTCGAGGAAGGGCCGTTGGCCGCCGCAATGACGATCGCATCAGACCAACGTCGGAGCTGTGCGGCGACCTCCTGCGATCCCAGACCTATCGACGCCATCAGACCTTGGCCGGCGATGCTCGCCACGACGCGACTGCGCCGCGCCACGAGCCGCGCGGCGTCCTCCAGCGACAACCCACCCGCCACGCACGCCGCGGCGATCTCTCCTTGAGAATGACCCACCACCGCGTCTGGGCGCACGCCGCAAGCGCGCCACATGCCGGCAAGCGAGACCATCATCGCAAACAGCACAGGCTGGACCACATCGATTCGCTCCGGCGAGGGTGCGTCCGGCGCACCCCTCAGCACATCGATGAGCGACCACTCCAGATGTGGAGCGAGCACAAGCTCACACGCCTCGATCTGACTCGCGAACAGAGGTGAGCTGTCCATCAGCTCCAACGCCATTCCCGTCCACTGAGATCCATGGCCTGGAAACACGAACGCCACCCTGCGCCCATAACCGTCAGCCATCCCCTCGACAAGCGTTGACGTCGGCTCACCATGAGCCAATCCGTGCAGAGCGCTCAGAAGCTCGTCGTGACCATTGCCGATCGCGACCGCCCGGTGCTCCAGCGCAGAACGCGTGGTCGCCAGCGAGAATCCGACGTCAACGGACTCCAGCTCCGTTCTTGCGGACACCCACTCGTGCAGGCGAGCCGCCTGATCGCGCAGCGCGTCTCCTCCTCTGCCGGATAGTGGCCAGGGGGTGATGCCACCGGCCATAAGCCCCGGCGCTGGTCGCTCGCGATGACTTGCGCTGAGCGAGTCGACCTCGGGCGTTGCGGATACCTGCGTGTCAACGCTCACGCCACCAGCGCGCCCGGTGGGGATTGTGACTCCCACCGCTGGGGAGGATGACGGCACGCCATCGGGCACCGTGGGGGCCTCCTCGATGATCATGTGGGCGTTGGTGCCGCTCATCCCGAACGCGGAGACGCCGATGCGCCGCGGGCGCGCGCCGCGTGGCCACGGCACCGGTGCCGTCAACAGTGACACATCCCCCAGCGTCCAGTCGACATTGCCGCTGGGCTCGTCCACGTGCAGCGTCTGGGGGAGCAATTCGTGGCGCAGCGCCATCACCGACTTGATCACGCCCGCCACGCCCGCCGCCGCGACCGCATGACCGATGTTGGACTTCACCGATCCAAGCCACAAGGGCCGCTCGGCTGGCCGGGCCTGGCCGTAGGTAGCCAAGATCGCCTCGGCCTCGATTGGGTCGCCCAGAGTGGTCCCGGTCCCATGGGCCTCGACCGCGTCGACCTCCTCGGCGGTGAGACCGGCGACTGACAGCGCTTGACGGATTACCCGTTCCTGAGCGCGCCCGCTGGGAGCCGTCAAGCCATTGCTTGCTCCGTCCTGATTGAGCGCGCTTCCGCGTATCATGCCCAGCACCTCGTGTCCACGCTCCCGCGCGTCGGAGAGGCGCTCGAGCAATACCACCCCGACCCCCTCCGAGAAGCCCGTGCCGTCGGCGGCGGCCGCGAACGCCTTACATCGCCCATCGCGAGCGATGCCTTGTTGGCGGCTCACGAAGATGAACGTCATCGGGGTGGACATGACGTTCACGCCGCCGGCCAGCGCCATCGAACATCCGCCGGAGCGCAGCGAGTCGCATGCCATGTGCAGCGCGACGAGCGAAGACGAGCACGCGGTCTCCACGGTGATCGCGGGGCCTCTCAGGCCCATCAGGTAAGACACGCGGCCCGAGGCGACGCTCATGTCGCTGCCGATCATCATGTAGACCTTGAGGTCATCCGGTAGCGCCGTAGGCCTCAGTCTCCCGGGATGGTCGAGGTTGGCGAAACCCGTGAACACGCCTGTCCGGGTGTCCCGAAGCGACGTCGGATCGATGCCGCCGTTCTCGATCGCCTCCCATGACACTTCCAACAGCTGCCGCTGCTGGGGGTCGACCATGGGCGCCTCACGAGGGCCGATCCCGAAAAAGCCGGCATCGAAGTCGTTGGCGTCATACAGGAAGCCACCTTGGTCGGTGTAACTGGTGCCGGGCGTCTCGGGGTCCGGGTCATAGATCCGCTCCAGATCCCATTCCCTGTCCGTGGGAAACTTGGAGATCGCATCGCCACCCCCCGCAACCAACTCCCACAACTGCTGCGGCGAGCGAACCGATCCCGGATAACGGCAGCCCATGCCTACGATTGCGATCGGCTCCCGTACGCCGTTCTCGATCTCGCCCAGCCGAGCGCGAGCATCTTGCAGTTCGATCGTTACCTTCTTCAGGTACTCGAGCAGCTGATTGTCGTCAACGGCCATGCCTCACCCATCCTTTCTCTCGTTGTGCTCAAGCGTCCTCGACTGTGAGTCGATGAAATCGATCATCTCCTCGGCTGTGGCGGATTCGATCCTCGCGGCGACCGTCAACTTCTCCTGAGAGTCGGATGTGCTGTCCACCTCCGTGATCAGTGCTTGCAACCTCGCTCGCACCACCGCTCGTTCCTCGCGATTCATCCCTGAGGCGAGGATCGCGGCCTCCAGTTGCTCCAGCTCGCCTCGAACAGGGACCGCATCTTCGATCGACTCGTGAGACAGCCGCTCCAGCAGATACTCCGCCAACTCGACACCCGTGGGGTGGTTAAAGACGAGCGTCGCCGGCAGGCGCAAGCCGGTGACGATGCCCAGTCGATTGCGCAACTCGATCGCCTTGACCGAGTCGAGGCCGAGCTCCTTGAAGGCTCGACGTGGGTCTATCCCTGTTGACGAGGCGTATCCCAACACGACCGCGATCTCCTCGCAAACCACCTCGAGCGTCGCCGCCGCCCGGTCGGCTTCGCCGAGGTCGCGAACGCGCCGCGCCAGCGATCCACTCGCGGCAGGTGGCAGAGGGGTTGCGCCATCGAGCAACTGGCGTTCGATATCGTCGGGACCGGCGTTCGGGTCGAGCGATCGCCCTGACGACGGTGCAACCCAGTAGCGATCGCGCTGAAACGCGTACGTCGGCAACCGCACGGTGCGCGCGCCGCTTCCGGCGAACAGCGCCCGCCAATCGACCGACGCGCCAAGTGTCCACGCTTCGCCGAGCGAGAGCAGGAAGCGCTGAGCTCCGCCGTCGTCGCGGCGCAGCGAGCCGATGGCCCGGCCCGAAGCGGGGCCCCCCTCCAACGCGTCGCTCCCCGCGTGCGCCTCGATCTCATCCTCGATGGTTTCCTGTACTGCGAGCGACAGAACCGGGTGCGGGCTGACCTCGATAAAGGTTGTGCAACCTGCTCCCAGCAGCGCTCGCGTGGCGCTTTGCAGCTGGACGGGCTCGCGCATATTGCGATACCAGTAGCCGGCGTCCAAACCGGCGGTATCGATCAGCTCGCCGGTCACGGTGGAGTAGAACGGGATTTCAGAGGGTCTCGGCTTGATTGACCCCAACAGGTCGAGCAGCCGCTCGCGGAGCGCCTCGACCCGCGGCGAATGCGTCGGTACCGTGGCGGGCACCTTGCGCGCGCGCAGATCCCGCTCACCGCAAAGGCGCAGAAGCTCGTCGAGCTCCTCTCGGCCCGCCGTCACCGCCGTCGAGGAAGGGCCGTTCACGCCGGCGATCGAGGCACTCTCGCCCAGGGGGGCGATCAGCTCGCGGACGAGCTCGTGCGACGCCGAGATCGATACGACACCGCCCTCGTCTTCTATCTCCACGAGCAAGCGGCTGCGCAACGCGATCACGCGCAGCGCGTCCTCGAGCGACAGGGCGCCCGAGACGCACGCGGCGGCCACCTCGCCCTGGGAATGACCGACAACTGCCGCCGGCCTGACGCCACACTCCCGCCACAGCTCGGCCAGCGAGACCATCACGGCAAACAAGAGCGGTTGCACGATGTCGATGCGCTCCAGCGAAAGCTCGGCGTCCTCACCGCGCAGAGCATCCTTCAGCGACCAGCCGAGCAGCGACGCCAGGCCCAGCTCGCATTCCTCCAAACGCTTGGCGAATGGTGGTGAGCTCTCGAGCAACTCGAGCGCCATCCCGCTCCATTGCGAGCCTTGCCCTGGGAAGACGAACGCCACCTTGCCGGCCCGGGTGGCAACCCCCTCGGCGATGTTCGGCGCCGGCCGACCTGCGCCCAGCGCGCTGACCCCGGCCAGCAACTCCTCACGGCCGGCGCCGACCACGACCGCTCGATGCTGGAACGCCGATCGGCGCGCCAACGATTGCGCCACATCCTCGACGGAGGCGATCGGATCCACCGCCAGCAGGCGCCCGGCCTGCCCGCGCAGGGCGCCGTCGCCGCGGCCCGAGAACATCCACGCCACCGCGCCGCCAAGCACGGGCGGTGCCGCCGGCGTGTCCGCGGTATCTCGCTCATCGGCGGACTCCCACGTAGGCGCTTCCTCGAGAATCAGATGCCCGTTGGTGCCACTGACGCCGAAGGAGGACACGCCGGCCCTTCGCGGCCTGCCGTTGGGCTCCCACGCTTGCTCGTCTGTCAACAGCGAGACTCCTCCGGATGACCAATTCACCTCGCTGGAAGGCCGATCCACGTGCAGCGTCTTGGGCAGGCGGCTGTGGCGCATTGCCATCACCATCTTGATGACACCGCCCACGCCGGCCGCAGCAACCGTGTGGCCTATGTTCGACTTCAGCGACCCCAGCCACAATGGCCTCTCAGGTGAGTGCCCGCGTCCGTATGTGGCCAGCAGCGCGTTGGCCTCGATCGGATCGCCAAGCGTGGTACCGGTGCCGTGCGCCTCGACCGCGTCCACCTGCCCTACCGAGAGCCCTGCCCGCGCCAGGGCCTGCTCGATGACGCGTTGCTGGGAAGGGCCGTTGGGCGCTGTCAACCCGTTGCTCGCGCCGTCCTGGTTTATCGCGCTGCCACGGACCAGTGCGAGCACGTGATGACCGTTTCGCTGTGCATCGGAGAGCCGCTCTAGCAAGACCACACCCACACCCTCACCCCAGCCCACACCGTCCGCCGAGTCAGCGAAGGACTTGCAGCGTCCATCCCGTGCAAGACCTCGCTGCGCGCTGAACTGCACAAACAACCCGGGCGTGTCCAATACCGACACCCCACCGGCGAGTGCCAGTGGACACTCCCCTGCGCGCAACGCCTGACAGGCCAGATGCAGCGCGACCAACGAGGATGAGCAGGCCGTATCCACAGACACAGCGGGACCCTCCAAGCCGAGCACGTAGGAGACCCGACCGGAGACAACGCTTCCCGAGCTGCCCGTCAGCCAGTAGCCCGCGAGATTCTCGAGCCCTTCGGGCGCAGACCACAGACCCGCGCCGAAATCCATCGAGCCAACCCCCGCGAACACACCCGTCTGGCTTCCACGAAGCGAAACCGGATCCAGCCCCGCGTCTTCAAGAGCCTCCCATGAGACTTCCAGCAGCAAACGCTGCTGAGGATCCATCGCCAACGCCTCATTTGGCCTGATCCCGAAAAAGGATGCGTCGAATTCACTGGCGTCGTAGAGAAAACCGCCCTCACGGGCATAACAGGTGCCCGGGACGTCGGGATCTGGGTCATACAACGAGGGGAGGTCCCACCCGCGATCGGCGGGGAATGGCCCTATCGCGTCGGTCTCTGCCATCACAAGCTCCCACAGCTCAGTGGGCGAGTGCACTCCTCCCGGATAGCGGCAGCTCATCCCTACGATCGCGATCGGATCGTCAGCGGACACCATCGGCGCCGAGAGTCCGACGGGAGGAATCGCGGGCATCTGCGTTTCCGAGATTTCAGAGATCTCCTCTGTCAGATAGACCGAAAGCGCCGCGGCTGTGGGATAGTCGAACACGAGGGTCGTGGGCAGACCTAGCCCGGTGACACGACCGAGACGGTTACGCAACTCCACCGCCATCAGCGAGTCAAAGCCCAGCTCGCTGAAAGATCGCTGGGCTCCTATGGTGGAGCCCGAAGGGTGACCCAGCACAGCTGCCACCTCAGCTCGTACGGTATCCAGGACCACACTCTCGCGCTCTTGCTCGGGCACCGCGGCGAGGCGCAGAGCAAGTGAGCTGACCTCCCTGACCACGCGCGATGGCCGAGCGCGAACCAGACCCCGCAGTACCGCCGGCAGCAGGCCATCCTCGGCCTGAGCGCGCAACGCCGAGCCATCCAGGCGCATCGGCAACACCAACGCCTCGTCTGCCTCCAGGGCAGCGTCAAACAGCGCAAGACCCTCCTCGACCGGCAACGCGGCCAAGCCCGAACGCGCGATCCTGCCGAGATCAACCTCACCGAGGCTACCCGCCATCCCTCTGGAGCCAGCCCACAATCCCCACGCAAGCGACGAGCCAGACAGACCTTGTCCACGGCGATAGGCGGCCAGGCCATCGAGGAACGCGTTGGCTGCCGAATAGTTGGCTTGACCCGCCGAGCCAAGTGTGGCCGCGGAGGAGGAGAACATCACAAACGCCGCGAGATCGAGATGCGATGTCAACTCGTGCAGGTGCAAGGCCGCATCGACCTTCGAAACCAGCACCCGGTCGAGCGCCTCGGTAGTCAAGGACTCGACAACTCCATCGTCAAGTACTCCCGCGGCGTGCACTACCGCCACCAGCGGATGCTCCTCGCCAACCGAGTCGAGCAGCGCCTCGAGTTGCTCGCGGTCAGATACGTCGCACGCCGCAACGCTCACCTGGGCTCCCATCCCAGCCAACTCGGCCTCGAGCTCCTTTGCGCCCGCAGACTCGAGGCCACGACGGCTCGTCAAGAGCAGGCGACGAGCTCCGTGAGTGCCCACCAAGTGCCTTGCCACGATGGCTCCGAGCTCTCCCGTGCCACCAGTGATCAAGACCGTGCCATCAAGGTCGGCCCCACCAAGTGGCGGCACATCATCGGCCTCGGGCGACCGAGGCAACCGCTCGAGACGGGGCAGCAGGACGCTGCCCGCCCTTATCGCCAGCTGAGGCTCCTCGCCGGCAAGCGCCGCGAGCAACGCGTCGGCTGAAACGTCCTCGCTATCGACATCAGCGAGCACAAAGCGCCCGGGATGCTCAGACTGCGCCGAGCGCACCAGTCCCCACATCGGCGACTGCGCCAGTCCAGCGAGGCCCTCCCGCGGGCGCGCCGACACCGCCCCCCTTGTCACAAACACCAGACGCGATCCAAGGAACCGCTCATCCCCAAGCCACCCCTGCACCAATCGAAGCGCACGGTGGGCGAGCCCGTGGACAACCTCTGCAATCGCGACCGTCAGCTCCTCCTCGTCCAGCTTCCCAACCAACGCATCTGCGAACCCAAGTTTCCCCTCTGCACCGCAATCCACGAGCACTACGCGTGGGACAACGCGACCGTCATCCATCGCTTCGCCCAACGAGCCCAGATCGTCGTACACGTCCGACGACCACGAGCTTCCCCCGAGAAGCATCCCGCCACCGCCCAGCACCGCACACTCATCCGCCGCCACCGCGGCGGGGCTTGGCGAGGAGACAGGGAGCGCGGTCCAGTCCAAACCAAAAAGCGACTCGCGATATCCGCCACCGGCCCGTGCCAACTGCTCTGGGGAGACTGCCCTCAAGACCAACGACTGCATCGATGCCGCCAGCGCACCGGTTTCATCTGCCGCAACCATGGATATCGCGTCACCGCGGATCGGAGACAGGTGCACGCGCAGCGCGGAGCGGCCTCTGGTGTGTAGCTGCACACCGTTGAATGCGAAAGGCAGGCGCAACACATCGCCGTTGCCGAGCGTGTCCGGGTCACGTCCGGTTGTCCTCGGGGCCATCGCCTGGATCGCCGCATCGAACAACGCTGGGTGAATTCCGTAACGCACGGCGTGCGGTTGCTCTGTGTCCGATAGCGAGGACTCCACGAACAGATCCTCGCCACGGCGCCACACAGCGCGAACCCCGACAAATGCCGGCCCATAGTCAAAGCCGAGCGCAACCATCTGGTTGTAGAAGTCATCGACATCCACCACAACTGCTCCCTCTGGCGGCCACTGACCGCCAAGCGCCGCCGCTCGCTCCAGCAAGGCCTGCTGCGCGGGCGAGGCCACCTCGACGCGAGCCAGCACGCCTGCAGCATGGCGCGTCCACACACCCTCGCCCTCCAGTGCATCCACGCCGACGTCCTCAGGACACGAATAGATCCTCACCGACCGCCTGCCCGCATCGTCAGGGGCTGCCACAGAGGCCTGTAGCCGCACGCCGCCCTCCCCGGACAGCACGAGCGGAGATTCCATGACCAGCTCCTCGAGGACATCGCATCCGAGCTGGTCAGCCACATGCAGCGCGAGCTCGACAAATGCCGTGCCCGGAACCACCACCGAGCCCATCACCACGTGATCGCCAACCCACTTTGGCATTCGTGAGGACAACCGCCCGGTAAACAACTGTCCCTCGCCATCAGCCAACCCGACTATCCCACTGAAGAGTGGGTGATCCAAGGAGGCTCCGCCCCCTGGCCCCCACGTCGCGGCCTCCAGCCAATACTGCTCACGCTGGAAGGCGTAAGTGGGCAAATCCACATGCTGAGCACCCGAACCCTCGGGCACTGCTCCCCAATCGACGCTCGCCCCTCGCACCCACAATTGAGCAAGGCCCGTCAACAACGTATGTGCCTCCCTACGACCTTTACGCAGCAGTGGGACTACAACCGCGACTTGCTCCGGGTGTCCGGGGATCGGGCTCTCGAGACCATCAGGCCCAACCCGTTCACCCAAGACGGGCTTGGAATCGCTGTCCTCCTCGGCGGAGGCCAAGCAATCCTCGACCATCGCACTGAGCACACCTCCTGGCCCCAACTCGACAAACGAGCCAACACCCTGGTCGGCAAGCCAACGCACCCCATCAGCAAAACGAACCGTCTCACGTACATGACGCACCCAATACTCGGCAGTGCACAGCTCCCGGCCGTCAATCGCCTCACCCGTCAGATTGGAGACAACTGGAATCTGGGGCTCGCCGAAGGACATTCCCGCGGCAACCCGTCCAAACTCCTCCAACATCGGCTCCATCCGCGACGAGTGAAACGCATGGGACACGCGCAACCGTCTGGCCTTACGGCCCCGCCGCTCCCATTCATCAGCTAGCTCCAACACCGCGCTCTCATCCCCGGAAAACACGATCGACTCAGGACCGTTCACCGCCGCCAGCGCAATCCGATCCCCCAAACCCTCCAACGCCTCCAGGCCATCCCGCTCGGATGCCTGCACCGCCACCATCGCACCCCCCGCCGGCAATCTGCCCATCAGCAAACCGCGCGCGGCCACGAGAGCGCAGGCGTCCTCTAGCGAGAATACCCCCGCCACATGAGCCGCCACCAGCTCACCTACAGAATGGCCCCCCACAAAATCGGGTTGCAGCCCCCAGCTCTTCACCAACCGGAAAAGAGCCACCTCGAACGCAAACAAACCCGCCTGTGTAAACGCAGTTTCATCCAACAAGCCCCCATCGCGACTCCCGTCGGCGATATCGGCGCCCACCACCTCCTCACCAAACACCACATTCCGCAGGGAACGCCCGAGCAAACCGTCCAGATGCCCACAAGCCTCGTCAAAAGCATCCCGAAACACGGCGGAGGTCTCATAAAGTTCACTTCCCATACCTACACGCTGGGCACCCTGGCCAGTGAAAAGAAATGCCGTTCCGCCGACTCGATTCACAGCCCCTCTCACTACTCCCGCCTGCGTCTGTCCACCCGACTCGCTCGTGCCCACCAAATCCAACCCGGCGAGCAAATCGTCCTTCTCTGCCCCAATGACAACCGCGCGATGCTCGAACGCCGACCTGCCCGCAAGGGAGCTAGCGACATCCTCTATACGCAAATCCGGCTCAGAGGAGACGAACTGCCGCAAGCGATCTGCCTGAGCCTCGAGGGCGTCCTGATCCCTTGCGGATATCGCCCACGGCAAGAGATCTAGTTGCTTGCTCGGCTGCGCGTGAGGGTCCTGGGATTGGGGCTGCAACAGAGTGTCCGGCGCCTCCTCGAGAATGACATGTGCGTTTGTGCCGCTGATCCCAAACGAGGAGACGCCAGCACGACGCGGTCGCCCACGGCGAGGCCATGACAACTCCTCAGTCAAAAGCGACACGGCCCCGCTGGACCAGTCGACCTTGCTCGACGGCTCGTCCAGATGAATGGTTCTGGGCAACAGCTCGTTGCGCATCGCCATGACAGTCTTGATCACACCCGCCACACCCGCGGCAGCCTGCGTATGACCTATATTCGACTTGATCGACCCGAGCCACAATGGGTGATCGGGCTCGCGCTCTTGCCCGTATGTCGCAAGCAGAGCCTGTGCCTCTATTGGGTCACCGAGCGTCGTCCCTGTGCCGTGCGCCTCGACCGCATCCACATCGCCAGGTGACAGGCCGGCACTGGCCAACGCCTGCCGTATCACCCTTTGCTGCGAAGGACCGTTGGGCGCAGTCAAACCATTACTCGCGCCATCCTGATTGACCGCGCTACCACGCACTAGCGCCAACACGCGGTGACCGTTGCGCTGAGCATCTGAAAGACGCTCCAGGACGACCAAGCCGGCTCCCTCGCTCCAACCGACTCCGTCGGCGCCCTCTGCAAACGCCTTGCAACGTCCATCGGGGGCCAAGCCACGTTGGCGCGAGAACTCGACAAATACGCTCGGGCTGGACATCACCGTCACGCCACTGGCGAGGGCGAGCGAACATTCGCCAGAACGCAACGCCTGGCAGGCCCAGTGCAATGCCACCAGCGAGGAGGAGCATGCAGTGTCCACTGTCACAGCCGGACCCTCGAATCCAAATGTGTAGGCAACTCGCCCGGAGATCACACTTGGAGCGCCGCCGGTCAAGCCATAGCCCTCCACACCTTTGGTATTCGCTGAGCGCATACCGTAATCAGATGGGTTGGCACCCGCGAACACACCCGTTTGACTGCCCTTCAACGAGCGTGGATCGATGCCTGCGTCCTCCAATGCCTCCCATGAGACTTCCAGCAACAAGCGCTGCTGTGGGTCCATGGCCAAAGCCTCACGCGGACTGATCTCGAAGAACGCCGCATCGAACTCCGTGGCTTCGTGGAGAAAACCGCCCTCATGAGCGTAACTGGCGCCCAGGGCATCCGGGTCGGGGTCATACACATCTAGATCCCACCCACGATCGCCCGGGAAAGCCCCAATCGCATCCGTGGCTGAGCGGATCAAATCCCACAACTGTCGCGGGGAGGCCACCTCGCCCGGGTAGCGACACCCCATTCCCACAATCGCCAACGGCTCATCACTCGCCATGCGTGACAGTTCAGGGCGAGCACTTGCACGGATCCCGGACAGCAGCTCGAGTAGATATGTCGCGAGGGCAACCGGCGTCGGATAATCAAAGACCAGCGTCGCGGAAAGACGCATGTCCGTTTGCGAGGTGAGACGGTTGCGCAACTCCACACCGGCAAGCGAGTCAAACCCGAGGTCCTTGAACGGACGTTGCACATCTATGGCATCGGGCGAACTGTGGCCAAGCACGCGCGCCGTCTCGGAGCGAACCAACTCGAGGACCACCGGCCCGCGTTGATCCTGTGCGGTTTCTGCCAGCATCCGTGACAACGAACCGCGCGCTGCGCTGCCTGGATCGCGCAAGCGCACATTGACCATTGAGCTCAGCAGAGGGTGCAACTCTCCTGCCCTGGCCTGAGCACGCAGCACACCCTTGTCAAGCCGAGCGGACACCACCAGCGCCTCATTGACCGCCAACGCCTCGTCCAGCAGCCCCAGCCCCTCCTCGCTCGACAGCGCAGCTACGCCCATCCTCCCCATTCGCCTGCGATCGAGCTCCTGCAACTGGGCGGTAATGTCACTCTGCTCGGCCCACAAACCCCAGGCGATCGAGGTGCCAGTAAGGCCACGCTCGCGGCGATGCACCGCCAGCGCGTCGAGGAACGCGTTCGCCGCCGCGTAGTTCCCCTGGCCAGGACTCCCGATCGTGCCGGCCACCGAGGAGAACATCACGAATGCCGACAGATCCAACTTCCCGGTGAGCTCGTGCAGGTTCCATGCGCCGTCGACCTTCGCGGCGAGCACACGATCGATCCGCTCGGGCGTGAGCGAGCCGATCACCCCGTCGTCGATGACGCCGGCGGCGTGCACAACCGCATCGAGCGGGTGCTCGGGCGCGATACCCCCAAGCAAACGCTCGAGCGACTCACGATCTGAGATGTCACACGCCTTCACCTCCACCTGCGCGCCCGACCGCGAGAGCTCCTCGACCAGCTCGTTCGCCCCAGCGGCCCGTGAGCCACGGCGACTCACCAAGAGCAGGTGCCGGACTCCGTGCTCGACCACCAAATGACGTGCCACCAGCGCCCCGAGTCCACCGGTACCGCCCGTGAGGAGCACCGTACCATCAACGTTGATCGTCGTAGGCAAACGCAACACGTTCTTGCCAACGTGCTGTCCCTGGCTCATACACCTGAAAGCCTGCGGCGCCCTGCGCGCGTTCCACGTTGTTATAGGTGAGAAACCCAATCCGCCTTGGGTGAACAATCCAACGAGCTCAACCAGTATCTCGTGCAGCCGGTCGGGTCCGGCATCCATGAGGTCAAACGCGCGATAAGCCACGCCGGGATACTCATCGGCGATCTCCTGGGGATTGCGGACATCGGTCTTGCCCATCTCCAGAAAACGGCCACCGTTTGGCAACAAGGCAAGCGAAGCGTCGACGAATTCCCCTGCCAAGGAATTCAGCACGACAGCCACTCCCACGCCATCGGTGGCCTCGAGGAGCTCATCCTTGAAGTCGAGCGTTCTCGAGGATGCAATATGGGTGTCGGTGAAGCCCTGCGCCCGAAGCGCATCCCACTTGCCCAAGCTCGCTGTTGCGAACACCTCGGCGCCCAGATGACGAGCGATCTCCACGGCCGCCATCCCGACTCCGCCGGTCGCGGCGTGAACCAGCAAACGCTCACCATGCTTCAATCCGCCCAGGTCAACCAGCGCGTAGTAGGCGGTCGCGAATGCGATCGGAATGGAAGCGGCTCGTACAAAGGACCAGTCCTCTGGAATTCGAACCAGAAGGCGACTGTCTGCCAGTGCTGTGGTGCCTATCGCTCCCTCCATGAAGCCCATCACTCGGTCACCCGGGAAGAACTCGCTCACTTCCCCACCAACCTCCACAACCACCCCGGCGCCCTCTCCACCAATCTCCGCTTCGCCCGGATACATCCCAAGCGCGAGGAGCACATCACGGAAGTTCAAACCCGCCGCACGCACCTCAACTCGCACCTGGCCGGGCTCGAGCGGCACATCTGCCAGCGGGCTTGAAACCAGAGCCAGGCTGTCGAGACTGCCGTTCCGACCGACATCCAATCTCCACGCCTGCACATCCCCATGAGCCACCAGCAATTCACCAGCATTCACGCTCGCCAACCGCGCCACAAAGGCGGCGCCGCGGCGCAACACGACCTGGGGCTCATCAAGCGCCAGCGCCTGATCGAGCACATTCCACGAGGAGTCCTCACCATCGACATCGACAAGCACCAAACGGCCGGGATTCTCTGCCTGGGCTGAGCGCACCAAACCCCACACAGCGCCACCGGGGAGATCGCTCACGCCTTCTGGGGGACCCACAGCGACCGCACCTTGCGTCAATACCACCAACCGGGACCCGGAAAGACGATCGTCAGCAAGCCACGTTTGCAGCGAAGCCAGTACACCACTCAAACAGCTTCTGACCAGCTCGGACATATCCCCGATAGACGCGTCATCGGAGCTAGACCCAGAGCGCTCCTCAGAAGCGCTCTGGCGCTCCATTGCCCTGGCGTCGATCAGCACCGTGTCATGTACAGCTCCATGCTCCACTGCCTCACCGAGAGACCCGACATCGGGATATGCAACCAACTCCAATCCGCCCAACGACGGTGCGTCGGTGATCGTGCCGTGGCGCACACCAACCATCGCGAGAGCTCGTGAGGAGACTGCCGCGGTGGCTGAGGTTGGTACCCACTCGACCTGCAGCATCGTGCTCTGTCTGCTGAGCTGAGCAGCGCCGATCTCCGCTGCCGTGGCGGTCCGGGTCACAAGCGAGCCGATGCTTGCAACTGGTTGCCCGTGCTCGTCGGCAACTCTGATCGAGACGGCATCTCCTTGGGTGGGCGTGAGCCATACGCGCAACGCGCGGGCGCCGCTCGCCTGCAACGCGATGTCACTCAACGAGAACGGCAGCCGCACCCCCCCAGAGCCCGCGTTGCCATCCGTGAGCGTCATGGCATGCAGTGCGCCATCCAGAAGCGCCGGATGCAACCCGAATGATTCGTGGTCAGGCTCTGTGTCTGGTAGCGCGACCTCAGCAAAGACCTCACCGTCCCGTCGCCACGCGTGAGTGAGGCCCTGAAAGAGCGGACCGTATTCCAAGCCACCATCAGCCAGTCGCCCATAGAGATCCTCGACATCGACGGGCTCAGCATCTGGCGGTGGCCACACTCCGCCGTGCGACCAGGACAACCCAGGGCGTGCTACCTCGCCATCGCGCTCGGCGGCGGCAAGCGAGCCAACAGCGTGGCAAACCCAGTCGCCCCCACCTCCTGAGAGATCATCGGCGACCTGCTCAGCACGCGAATAGAAGCGCAGCGAGCGAACTCCGGACTCATCGGCCTCGCCAACCTTCACCTGCAACTGCACATTGCCCTGCCCCTCCAGCACCAGTGGCGCCTGCAATGTCAGCTCTTGCACAAATTCGCACTCGAGCTGAGCGCCAACGTAGAACCCAAGCTCGAGGAAAGCGCTGCCAGGTAGCACAACGCTGCCCAACACCACGTGATCGGACAGCCATGCGTGATCGCCCAAAGACAACCGCCCGGTGAACAACCAACCATCCTCCTCGGCAAGCGCTACGGCGGCACCAAGGAACGGGTGAACCGCCGGACGCTGCCCCACCGCCGACACGTCCCCGGCTCGCGACTGTCCCGCATCAAGCCAGAAGCGCTCACGCTGAAAAGCATAGGTGGGCAGATCTACAGCTCGAGCGCCCGCACCATAGAGCCCAGCTGCCCAGTCGAGGTGAGCTCCGTGGACTCATATCTCGGCGAGAGCCTCGTGTAGCGCGCGAACCTCTAGGCGACCTCGACGCATCACCGGCACAGCCACCACGGGCGCGGCCGTCCCCTCGCCGACACCAGCCTCCTCTGCCACCGATTCGCCGACCATGCCGCTGAGAACTCCGTCCGGGCCAAGCTCGAGAAAACTCCGCACCCCGTGACTACGAAGCCGATGGACGCCATCCGCGAAGCGCACGGGCTCGCGGACGTGGCGCACCCAATACTCAGGCGCGCACAGCTCGTGCGAAAGCACTTCACCCGTGACATTCGATACAACGGGAATCGAGGGATCAGCGAACGACAACTCCTCCGCCACCCGGCGGAACTCCTCCAGCATCCCATCCATACGTGGCGAGTGAAATGCGTGCGAGACACGCAAACGCTTCGTCTTGCGCCCCTGCTCTTTCCACACGCGCGCGACCTGCAGCACCGCGTCCCCATCCCCAGAGATGACCACTGAACTAGGACCGTTGATGCCGGCCAGAGCCACGCTGCCCTTGAAGTCAGCGAGGCTCTGAGTCAACTCTCGCTCGGAGGCCTGGACAGCGACCATCGCACCGCCATCAGGCAGCTCCCCCATCAACCGGCCACGAGCCGCCACCAGCTTGCACGCATCCTCGATCGAGAAGACGCCCGCCAGATGGGCGGCGACGAGCTCTCCGATCGAGTGACCCATCAGGAAGTCCGGCCTTATGCCCCACGTCTCCACAAGCCTGAACAACGCCACCTCCAAAGCGAACAAGCCGGCCTGCGTGAACACCGTCTCATCCAAGCCTCCAAACAACGGGGATCCCTCGAGCGCGAACATCAGCTCGCGCAACGAACACCCAAGCTGAGCATCCAGCAATTCACACACTTCGTCGAGTGTGTTTCTGAAGACTGGATACGCGCCATAGAGTTCCGCGCCCATCCCTCCGTACTGGGCGCCCTGCCCCGTAAACAACAGTGCGGTCGAGAGCTCGCCCACCCCCACAACGCCCTCGACCACGTTCGCAACAGAACGAGAATGCCCCTGGGCAAGCGCACCCATCCCTTCGATCAGGGTATGCCTGTCGGCGCCCAAGACGACCGCTCGATGCTCGAGCTCGGCCCGGTGCGCCAGCGATACCCCGATGTCCCCTACGTCCAGATCCTGGTTGCGCTTTATATGAGCGAGCAGGCGCTCCGCTTGCTCGCCCAGCGCCTGCCCAGCTCTGGCCGATATGACCCACGGCACGACATCCGAGACCGGCAAAGCACCGGCGGCGAGCGCGGGGGTGCCCGACTGTGTGGCCATGTCTGGCGGGGCCTCAGCAAGAATCACATGCCCATTCGTGCCACTGATCCCAAACGAGGACACGGCCGCGCGACGCGGTTGACCATTACTGGGCCATCCCTGTTGCTCGGTGAGAAGCGATACCGATCCGGCGCTCCAATCCACCTGCCTCGAAGGTCCATCCACGTGGAGCGTCCTCGGCAGCGTTTCGTGCCGCAATGCCATCACCATCTTGATCACGCCCGCCACACCGGCGGCGGCCTGGGCGTGCCCAATGTTCGACTTGATTGACCCTAGCCATAGCGGGTGATCTGAGTCACGCTTCTGTCCGTAGGTTGCGAGCAGCGCTTGCGCCTCGATCGGGTCGCCGAGCGCTGTACCGGTCCCGTGCCCCTCGACCACGTCGACCTGCCCGGGGGAGAGCCCGGCGTTGGCCAGCGCCTGGTGTATGACTCGCTGCTGAGAGAGACCGTTGGGCGCGGTCAGACCGTTGCTCGCACCGTCTTGGTTGATCGCGCTGCCGGCCACGACCGCGAGCACGCGATGCCCCAGCCGACGAGCCTCGGAAAGCCGCTCCAAGACTACGACGCCGACTCCCTCCGACCAGCTCGTGCCGTCAGCAGCGTCGGCATAAGACTTGCATCGCCCATCTGGCGCGAGTGCGCGTTGTCGAGAGAATTCTACGAACGCGCGCGGTGTGGAGAGCACGGTGGCCCCGCCGGCAAGCGCCAGCTCACACTCACCCGTGCGCAGCGCGGCGCACGCCAGGTGTAGTGCGACGAGCGAGGATGAGCACGCCGTGTCGAGCGTCACCGCCGGACCCTCCAAGCCCAGCGTGTACGCCACACGACCCGATGCCACGCTACCGGCGCTGCCCACACCGAGATATGCCTCCAGATCAGCCGGTGTGGCGCCGAGGACCCGCTCACTGTAATCGTGATACATGACCCCGGCAAACACACCGGTGCGACTGCCCCGCAGCGACTGGGGGTTGAGACGTCCGTGCTCCAAAGCCTCCCAGGAGACTTCCAGCAGCAGCCGCTGCTGGGGGTCCATCGCAAGCGCCTCACGAGGACCGATCCCAAAGAAGGCCGGGTCAAAATCGGCTGCATCGTAGAGGAAGCCCCCCTCGCGGGCATAGCTGGTGCCAGGATGAGAAGGATCGGAGTCATAGAGCCGCTCCAAATCCCAGCCTCGATCTGTTGGAAGATCGGAGATCGCATCGATTCCGGACGCAACCAGCTCCCACAACTCCTCCGGCGAGCCGATCCCGCCAGGGAAGCGACAACCCATGCCCACAATCGCGATTTGCTCCTCCGCCTGCACCGAGATACGCGGGGAGTCCCTTGAACCGCGCTCGAGACCTCCGACGCACGAGCGCAGGAACTCTGCCACCGCCGCGGGCGTAGGGTGGTCGAAGGCGAGGGTGGAGGACAGCTTGATCCCCGTTGCGTGGCTCAGACGGTTGCGGAGCTCTACAGCCCCCACCGAGTCGAGGCCGAGCCCCTTGAAATCGCGCTTGGGATCCGTCGTCGCGGCTGAGCCATGGCCTAGTACCGCGGTGACTTCGGCGAGCACGAGCTCGAGCATCGCCTGGCCTGACTGCGCCTCACGCACACCCTCGAGCTTCGAAGGGGCAGGGGCCAAGCCAGCCGCGGCGCGCTCGGGCGGCGCTCCTGTGAACCGGCGCTTCAGCGCAGCCAACATCCGAACGCCCGCCCCGCGCGACGCCGAGGACCCTTCGGATGTCTTGGCTCTGCCGGTCGCCCGAGCTCGAGCAGGTACCGGCTCTGGCGCCGGCGCGCGAGCGGATGCCTTGGTGCCGCCTGTTGCCTGCGCTCGTGCAGGCACCGGTCCGGGCGCTGGCGCCGGCTCGAGCGGTGACGCAGGCGCACGCTCGGCTGCCTGCTCGTCGGCAAGGGCCGCCGCCACATGCGAGGCGCTTTGCGCTCCAGGCCGCGGCTGCTCGCGCTCTGGAGTTCTCTCCCGCTCGATCAGCTCACGGAGCCTGAAGCGCTGTGGCTTTCCCGTCAGCGTGCGCGGCAGACTGTCGATGAAACGCACGATGTGGGGCGATTCATGCTCGCGCATATGCTCTTTGCACAACGCGCGCAACTCCTCCTCGAGCGCCTGCTCTTCACCTGCTCCCCCGTTTTCACATTCCACGTAGGCGACGATCCGAAGACGGTCCTCGACTAGGACACCGACAACGCCGGCGCCTGCCACAGCCGGGTGCTCGAGCAGCACATTCTCCATGTCAACCGGTGACACCCACAGGCCGCTGACCTTGAACATGTCGTCAGTGCGTCCGACATACGCATAGGTTCCATCTGCGCTTCGCTGGAAGCGGTCGCCGGTGGCAAACCACTCCCCGCGCATGCGGCTCCTGGCCTTGTCGTGCTCATGCCAATAAAACGCGGCGCAAGAGTCACCCCGAACCTCCAGAGCCCCCGAAGACGCACCCTCGAGCACCGTCCCGGAATCGTCGAGCAGGCGTAGCTCATAGCCGGGCACCGGGCGACCGGTCGAGCCACGCACGGCTTCGCCGGGGCGATTCGAGCAGTAGGCCTGCAACATCTCGGTCGAGCCGATCCCCTCCACTATCTCCAGGCCAAAACGCGAGCGCCAGCGATCAAAGGTACGTCCGGGCAGCGGCTCGGCTGCAGAGATACACAGCCGCAACGAGTCAAATGCAGTACCGGCGCCCGGATCCTCGGCCAGCAGCCCGTACAGCGCCGGTACCGAGCAGAAGACCGTCGGCTGCTGCGTGCGTAGCGTCTGTAGAAGCCGCTCGGCACTCGGGGGACCATCGAGCAGGATCGCGCTCGCGCCAAAATAAAGCGGGAACGAGAGGCTGTTGCCCAGGCCGTAGGCGTGGTAGAGCTTTGTCGTGGAGAAGATCCTGTCCTTCTCCTCGATACGCAGCACCTCCCGAGCGAACGTCTCACAGGTGACCTCGATGCTGCGGTGCAGGTGGACGACGCCCTTCGGCCTCCCGGTCGAACCCGAGCTGTACAGCCAGAAAGCCATGTCGTCGGCGTGGGTGGCGAGTGCCGAGAGCTCATCGTCCTGCGCCGCCAACGCCTCGTCTAGCTCGACAACGCCCTCCTGGCGCGCGCCTCGCGCAACATAGCTGACCCGACACCCGTCGAGCGCGCTTTGCAACCTCGCCAAGCAGGCCTCGTCGCACACAACCAGCTCGGCATAGGAGTCCTCGACGAAGTGGCGAAAATGCTCCGCGGTGTCGCGCACACTCACAGGGACAGGCACCGCTCCGATCCGCATCGCGCCAAGAAACGCGATCGGAAAGGCGGTGGTGTCGTCCAGTACGAGCAGGACTCGTTGCTCGCGACGAACGCCAAGCTCGCGCAGCAGGCGGCCCATGCGATTGACCTGTCGCCGCAGCTGCTCGTATGTGAGCTCCCCATCGGGCGCGGAGTAAGCGGTCTTCGCCCCTCGCCCCGCGTCCACGTTGCGCTCGACCAAGCAGCTGGCGTTACAGCGATCGAGGGTCATTCCGAAGCGCTCAATGCCGTTCCAGACGTGGCATGCATGGCGGCGCTCCTCCAGCCGAGCGGACGGTACACACCCAACTGCCTCTCGACCGCAAAAGCCTCACGTATCAACAATGCAGGCCGATCGTTCGTGATTATCCGGTAAAGCCGCACCAGCGTGCTCGCACATGGCGGCACGGTGCTCGCCCATTCCGGCGGCGTATCCAGCCGGAACCAGAGCAACTCCCGCCGACTCTCGAGCTTTGCTTGCTCGATGGAGCCTCCTATGCCATTGGGCGCACTACCGAGGAGCCCGAGGAACCCCATCGGCAGTCGCTCAGGCAGAATGTGTGACTCAGCCCAGACGACTGGGGTCGGGCCGGAGGTCTTCATTGTCACTCGCCGACAAAGACACTCCGCGGACTCGTCGATTTCAAGGTAGTGCGCGGCTCCCGAGGGGAGTGTGGTCCGCGACTGCGCCACAACATCGACAACCACGCGGCACAGCGTCTGAGCTTCCAACGCTCGTGTCACTGTGCCGTCGGTGAACAACAGGCCGCGAAGCGAGGGATCCAGAGTCATGACCTCCAGATTTGGCAGCTGCGCGTTTGCGTCCTGCATCGTGAAGTGACGCTCCGCCAGCCGATCTGCCACGGCCCCATGCAGGTCGCCCAGACTTCCATCCCCCATCAATTGCCGACTTCCAGTTGCCATGAATGTCGTCAATCGCAAAAACAGCCGATGGTGAATCGCTGTCCTGCCCACATTGCGGCGGCAAATCCAAGTGCAAAGCGAATCCGGGAGGATTTATTATTGCGTTTCCCGACACGACCACGAATCGCACGCGAGATCCAACTTTCACCTAGGCTACCTGATCCGGACATCGATGCTGCACACCTTGCTTTCCTGTAACCATCGTAAACGAGACTCAGTGAGTGGGCCTAAAAATCGTACTAGCCCGTTCTCGACCTGTGGTTGGACAATGTGCTCAAAGTCGATCTGGGAGATTGCGCAGATTGCTCAAACGAGCCCTGTATTACGCTGGCTTTGCGCGCATCCCACCAGTTGGTGTCGATGGACTTCGAACTCTCGACACCAAGGGCGTCCTCGCCCAGCGCCTCCAGTCGCAGTGCCACTTCAAGCTGCGCCGAACATATGTGAAGCGGACGCCCCAACCTCTCCTCGATCTCGCGTAGACGGCTTTCAACGGTGTTCCGTGCCACGCCCAATCGGTGAGCGGTAGAGGACACATTGCGCTTGGCCTCGAAATAGGCGCGCAGTGTGTCGTGCGCTGTCTGACCGCGGTAACCGAACCCGTCGAGCGGTGAAAGAAATGTCTCAATCAATGAAGTGGCCAACGGCTCCCGCTGCAATACGGCAGCCTCGAGCAATACATCAGAGCACCGTGTCACACCCGGTGGTTTGCGTAACGCCACCAGCAGCGCCGCCTGGGCTTCCTGATGTGTCAGCCGCCATCCCTCGATCGCCTTTCGTGGTTCACCCACCGCAACCGAGAGACCCGTCGGTCGCTCTGCGGACAAACGCTTGAGGTCTGAAGTCGTTGGCTTTCGCTGACGGCCAAACCAGACCCACTTCGTCCTCTCCCAGTGCAAAACAACCAAGCACTCGCAGCCGAGAGCCGCCTTCACACCCCGAATGAACTCCGCTGCCCTACCACCCACCACGACGGCGCCTATGTGCCACGTATCGAAGTCATAGTCCAGCTCGGCCCGCTCGCCGACATCGAGCTGCTTGCCGGCGAGCAGATCACGCACGAGCTCTGCACGGCGTTGCTCAGACGACCCTCCTGCTCGGCCCACCTCGTCGGTGTACGCCTCGATTATCGAAGCCGTGAGACGTTCCAGCAGCGGCGTCTGCGTTCCGAGCAGATGGTGATGCAGCGAGGCCTCATCGCCCGAGAAGCCGCTGCGCACCGCCTCCTCCATGATGAAGTCCCCTAGCAGGCCCTGGCCGGCGATGTAGCGGCGCAGCACCGTGTCGAGACTCACGCCCATACGCGCCCCGAGGCGCGCTTGCTCGACCGCCTCCTGCGGGATCGAGCCGGCCGTGCCATCCCTTTGTTCCAGGCCCATGAAGCTGAACTCCACGGCCGCCACCACCGCTCTGCGAAGTCCTGCCACGTACTCGGCGTTCTCGTCTCCGACACGACCAAACATCTCGTCGTTGATACGAGCGAAGACCGCCCCCTCGATCTCCGGCCGGCGCGCCCGCAACCGCCCAGCCACCTCCGCGCCGATTTCCCGAAGCGATCTCGCGTGGTTGTGTGCGACGCCGCTCATGAGCCCTCCCCGCGACCGTCCCCCTGAGATTCTGAGCACCGCACCAGCGGCAGAGCCCGAGGCACGACCGCGGCGCTCTCGATCGGCTCGGCGCCACGAGCGCCGCCGTCACCGAGGCGCCACGCGGCGGGCGTGAGCCCCGTAGCCCTAGCGCGGGCGCGAGCGACACCCCCGCGCGCTTGCGGGCGGTCAAGCGCCTCCGGTGCGGCGCGAACGGCCAACCCGATCCTCTCCACCTCCCCCAAGCCGATCATCTTGTCCGTCGCTGGACGCCTTTCTGCACGCGGGTCAGAAACATCTATAGGGATACTAAGACGACGCGGGCCATGTTGTCAATCACGCCGCTGCGCGGACCACTTCAGAGGCTCGAAGATCCCCCTGATACAGGGGCAGATTGGGGGGCCGGCACGCTCGAGCGCGAATCTACATCCACGACCGTCTGCATTCGCTTCGGCGACGGGCGGCGTTTTATAAACGTGCCAGGTTGAATTAGATTCGAGCATGCCATCGAGGTCTCAGGAGCCCGGGCAACCGGGACGAATAGGCGTCGAGACTTTCGAATTGCCCTGCTCAACGCAGCTGACTAAAGCAAACCTACGTATACCCACACACCTGGGAATGTATAAACGCTGGGTCAGCTGGCCAGAGCCTCACAGAGCTTGTCGATGCATATCGGGCGCCATGATCGCTCAGGCGCCGAGGCAGTCAGGTCAGGTCAGTGCTCATTGCCTCACGGGCGCGACATGGGCGTGCTCCACAAGCGTGTCCGCCAACCGATCGATCAGCGCTCCGGCTTTCCCGACCGCTCGATCGACAAGCAGGAAGCCGTGCATCTGATCGCCGGCGTGGACGTGCTCCACCGCGACGCCTGCCGCCTCCAGCCGCTGCGCATATGCGATGCCCTCGTCGCGTAGAGGGTCGAACTCGGCCGTGAGCACGAGCGCCGGCGCAAGGCCGCTGAGGTCGCGAGCCGCGAGCGGGAACAGATATGGATCTTCGAGATCCTGGCCCGGGGGTATGTAATTGTCCAAGAACCACTGCAAAGACGGCCGGTCAAGCGTGTACCCGACTCCTCGCTGCTGATATGAGGGCCAGCGGCCGCACCTGTCGGTCAACGGGTACGCCAGTATCTGCAGGGTCGGCATCGGCGCGTGAAGGTCCCGCAGAAGCAATCCCAGGCAGGCAGCTGTCGTAGCGCCAGAGCTTTCGCCCACCAGCGCCACGCGCGATCTGATGCCTTCTATGCGCTCAGCGTTGTCAGACAGCCATCGATACGCGATGTGTGCGTCTTCGAGCGCTGCGGGATGCTTGTGCTCGGGTGCCCTGCGATAGTCAAGCGAAGCCACAAGCCACTTCGAGCGCCGGGCGATAAGACGGCACAAGCGATCGTGGGTGTCGAGATCGTTGAGCGTCCAGCCGCCCCCGTGCAGGAACAGGGCCATCGGGAGCATGCCCTCGGCAGGGCGGTACAGCCGCATCGCCAATCCCCCGTTGGGTGTGGGCAGCGAGATATCTTCTACGCCGTAAATCGGGATGGGCTCGCCCCTCGTGACCAGCGCTGCCCGTGCCTGCTCACGGGCGTCGTTCACCGCGAGTGTGTAGGGCGGTGGGGTGCCCAGGGCGCGCATCACTTCCAGCAATCCCTCGGCCTCTGGGTCGAGCTGGGCGGTCATCGGCAGAGAAGCATGCCAGATACCTCAGCGGCGACAGCAGTGCGCCCACGCGCCTTGGAGCATCTGCGGCGAGACTTCAGCGGATCACAGCGATGGCTGTGAGGACAATCCCCTCACGCACCATCCATCTTCCCGAGAATCCTTGCAGCGGCCCGTCGGCCATCGGTGGACCGGAGACCAAGAGTCGGGCGCTGAAGGACCCGGAGCCTGGATCGATCGTAATCACAGCGTCCTCGAAGCCAAGCCATCGTTTTGCAAGCGGGAACCAAGCCTTGTAGACAGACTCCTTCGCGCTGAACAACAGCCGATCCCAATGCACCTGCGTCGCCGCCGATCCGAGCCGGCGCAACCACGGCAGCTCCTCCGGGCGCGCGATATCGCCCAACAGGCCATCTGGAAGCGCGGCATTGGGCTCCGCATCGATCCCGACGCTCAGAACCTCACTCGACCGGGCAAGCGCACATGCTCGATACCCGTCACAGTGGGTGATGCTGCCCACGACGCCCTCAGGCCACAGCGGCTCGCCGCGCTCCCCCGTGGGAATCGATGTGATGGGCAGCCCCAGCTGGCGCAGCGCCGTGCGAGCGCATGCGCGGGCGGTGATGAACTCGCGCCGACGCTTCTCGACCGCCCTCTCGATCAGCGCCGCCTCCTCCGGGAACAGCTCTATGTCGCCATGATCCCCGCGCGTCTCGACGGAGACGAGACATTTGGGCAACAGCTCCTCGATCATGTGCTCTCCACAGCAGGGGCGATCCTTCGAAGCACGGCTCTCGAGCTGTTGCGGCGGTGCCACTCGCGTGGATATCCGAGCGAGACCTCCTCGAATCTCACACCGTCGTGCCAGGTTGTCCGCGGAATGTGCAGATGACCGTATACGACTACCGCGGTGTTGAAGCGACAGTGCCAGTCCGCTGTCCGCGTCGTCCCGCACCACTGCGCAAACTCGGGATGGCGCAGCACCTTCGTCGGCTGATCTGTCAACGGGAAGTGGTTGACCATCACGAGCGGGATCGCGGCCTCGCAGCTTTCCAGTCGTGCCTCTGTCTCTCGGACCCTCGCATGGCACCAGTCCTCACGGCTTGCGTAAGGATCTGGGTGCAGCAGATACTCGTCGCTGCACACAACGCCCGCTCGATGCGCGAGCGCCAGAGATTGTGCCTTTGTGGGCGCGATGTTGCGACCGAACGAGTAGTCGTAGAGCAAGAACATCGATGCCACGGTCAGCGGGCCATCCGCTCCCTCCCACACCGGGTAGGGATCCTCGGGCGTGAGCACCCCCAACTGTCTGCAGATACCCACAAGGTGTAGATAGCGCTGCTCGCCGCGCAGCGGCGGCTCCTCACCGGGCGAGGTCCAAAGGTCGTGGTTGCCCGGTGCCCACATCACCTTCTCAAATCGTTTGCTGAGCAGTCCCAATGCCCATTCGACGTCGGCGAGCGTCTCGCTCACATCGCCGCAGACGATCAACCAGTCCGCCTCGTTCTCGGGTCGCATGCGCTCTACGATCGCCCGATTATCCGGGTGGGTGACGTGCAGGTCGCTGACAGCCAGCAATCGCCCGCCGGCGCCGTTTGGTGTGCGCATCGGCGCGATCATACTCAGGCGCCCGAGGACCGCCGTGCGGGTGGAGGTGGCTCTGCCACCGAGCAGAGTTCGCCCTGATGGCCTCTGCGGCGCCCACGTCACCGGCGCCCCGTCGCGAGTCGAACTCCAAGGTCTACCGCCCCGCGAGGCCTTCCTCGATACTGTCCAGCGGGCTCCACAACTTCCCAGGACCCAAGAACGACCGGAGGTCGCTGCAGATGCCGCCGCTGATAACTCGCGAGGAAGCCCTGAAGCTCGGCGAGCTGGAGGACCACGTCGAGATCGAAGCGCTCGTCGAGCGCGCTTGGGAGGCTCGCGTCGAGCGCTTCTCGGACTCGACCGACATGTGCTCGCTGGTCAACGCCAAGTCGGGCGGGTGCGCCGAGGACTGCGGCTTCTGCGCGCAATCGCGCTTTGCCGAGGCCGAGACACCCCTGCACGCGATGATGGACCCCGAGCAGATCCTCGAACACGCGCGTGCGGCCGAGGCCGCCGGTGCGCATCGCTTCTGCATGGTCACCCAAGGTCAAGGCCTGTCCAAACGTGACTTCGAGAAGATCCTCGAAGGGGCGAAGCTGGTGGCCGAGAAGACCAACCTCAAGCGCTGTGCCTCAATCGGGCACATGTCCCCTACCCGCGCCAAGGCGCTCAAGGAAGCCGGCATCCAGCGCGTGCACCACAACGTCGAGACGGCCGAGAGCTACTACGACGAAGTCTCTAGCACCGTGCGCTACGAGGGACGGTTGCGCACGATTCAAGCGGTGCGTGAGGCAGGCCTCGAGACGTGTGTCGGCGGCATCCTCAATCTTGGAGAGAGCCGCGAGCAGCGGGTGGAGATGGCGTTCGAGCTCGCCGCGATCGACCCGACAAGCGTGCCGATCAACCTGCTCAACCCTCGGCCCGGGACAAAGTTCGGGGACCGCGAGTACATCGATCCCTGGGAGGCTGTGAAGTGGGTTGCGATCTTCCGCTTGATCCTGCCCGAGGCGCTGTTCCGTCTTTGCGGCGGGCGCGTCGAGAACCTTGGCGAGCTGCAACCGCTTGCGGTCAAGGCCGGTCTCAACGGAGTGATGATGGGCAACTTCCTCACGACGCTCGGATCGAGCCCCGAGGAAGATCGCGAGATGTTCGAGGGGCTTGGCCTGAACGTCGCTCGCCAAAACGACAACGGCGCCAACCCGCGGCCCGACAATCGCTCTGGCTGGCTCGACGGCGAGACACCCGATGTAGTCGAAGAGCTGCTGGAGGGCAGCGATAGCCAGGCGCCCACACAGGAGGGCCTGCAGATCCGTATGTGGGACCCCTCGACACAGCTGCGCTTCAAGGCCAAGCGCGCGGTGCCGCCGCGGCCTGACGGTGCTCGCAACGCGGTGCCCGCCGGCTGGGGCGACTGACCGAGCGGCGATCATGAACGAGATCGAGGAGCGCCTGGCGGAGATCGAGCGACTCGGTCGGCGACGCCGGCTGCGGATGGTCTCAGGTCCCCAGGGACCACGCATATTGCTCGATGGACAGCCGGTGCTGCTGCTGTGCTCGAACAATTACCTCGGCCTGGCCGATCATCCGCAGGTCCGCGAGGCCGCCGCCGAGGCGGCGATGAGGTTGGGAGTCGGAGCTGGGGCGTCGCGATTGGTGTCGGGCACGATGACGATCCATCGTGAGCTCGAGCAGCGACTCGCCGCATTCGAGGGCAGCGAGGCCTGTCTGCTGTTTGGATCTGGCTATCTCGCCAACCTCGGCACGATCGGCGCGCTGGCCGGACCCGGCGATACGATCTTCTCCGACGAGCTCAACCACGCCTCGATCATCGACGGCTGCCGCGCCTCGCAGGCTGAGGTGATCGTCTACCGCCACCTCGATACCGATCACCTGGAGCGGTCTCTGCACGAGTACGGTGGCAAAGGCCGGCGCGTGATCGTGAGCGATTCGGTCTTCTCGATGGACGGGGACGTGGCGCCGCTCGCGCGGATCGTGGAGCTGGCTCGCTCCTACGATGCGCGGACGATCGTGGACGAGGCGCACGCCACCGGCGCGCTCGGCCGCGGAGGCCGCGGGGCTGTGGCCGAAGCCGGCCTGCAGGGCGAGGTCGACGTGCTCGTCGGCACACTCGGCAAGGCGCTTGGCTCCTACGGCGCGTATGTGTGCGCGAGCGAGGAGATGGTGCGCTACCTGATCAACACGGCGCGCCCGCTGATCTTCTCGACCGCCCCTTCCCCACCGTCGGTGGCCGGTGCGCTGGCGGCCCTCGACCTGCTCGTGGAGCAGCCCGGCGAGGTGTCGCGCCTGCACGCCGCCGCGCGCACGTTGCGCGGAGCGCTCGCCGAAGAGGGCTTCGGCGTGCAGACAAGCGACATGCACATAGTGCCGCTCGTGGTGGGTGACAGCGAGAGTGCGATGCGTCTGTGCGAGGCGGCGCTGCAGCGGGGTGTGTTCGCGCAGGCGATCCGCCCGCCAACGGTGCCGGACGGCACCGCGAGGCTACGCCTGGCGACAATGGCGTCCCACACCGTCGAGGAGCTGCGCCACGCTGCGAAAGCGCTCGCCGACGCGGCCCGCGAAGTGGGACTCGATCCAGCCACGCTGGGCTCGCGCGCGGGTGCCAAGCCGCGGCTCGCCCGCGTCGCCTAGCGCCGCGCGTCGTGCGCGGCCTGTTTGTGACCGGCACCGGCACCGGCGTCGGCAAGACGGTCCTGAGCGCCGCGCTGCTCGCCGCGATGCGCGCCGCGGGTGAGCCGGTGCGCGCGTACAAGCCGGTCCTCACTGGGCTGGAGGAGCCCTCCGGAGAGTGGCCGCCCGACCATGAGCTGCTGGCCGGCGCCGCCGGCATGAGCCCAGAGGAGGTCGCGCCGCTGCGGTTCGCCCCGGCGGTCTCACCACATCTGGCGGCGACGCTCGCCGGTCGGCCGATCGACCCCGACGCGTTGATCGCGCGCGCGAGAGAGGAATCGTCGCGCACACTCATAGTCGAGGGCGTCGGCGGCCTGCTCGTCCCGCTCGCCAACGATTTCACCGTGCGCGATCTGGCGGTGGCGCTGGCGTTGCCGATCGTGATCGCGGCCGCACCGGGACTCGGCACGATCAACCACACGCTGCTCACGATCGAGGCAGCCAGGTCGGTAGGACTCGCCGTCGCCGCCGTGGTGCTCACACCTTGGCCGGAGAGGCCGTCGGAGATGGAGCGATCCAACCGCGAGACGATCGAACGAATGGGCATGATCGAGGTCGCGACGCTCGGGGAGATCGCAGGCGCCGGCATCTCCGCGTTGGCGGATGCAGGTGCTCATCTTTCATGGCGAGACTGGCTATCGCGACCGAGTTTCGTCCCAAGCGGACCCTAAGATCGCCGGCGTGGCGAACCGCTGAGTCGGCGACTTCCCTCCACTTCGGGATGTCCCGGGGTCGTACCCCGGAGAAAGGAGGGAATATGAACTCACCGGTGAGTGCGCTAGCCATCGCCCTACTCGTCGCGTTGTTGGTCATCGACCGGCTGGCGAGGTAGCAGGGCGCCCTGGCGGTCGCAGCGAAGACGACTCCGGCGACCGTCAGGGATTATTACT
>Ga0208480_1000110_pt1 | contig 33593 bp, 25 predicted proteins | sample NGESurshal092012_4_FD_184485 | JGI IMG/M metagenome (GOLD analysis project Ga0208480, IMG submission 184485) | Arctic peat soil microbial communities from Barrow, Alaska - NGEE Surface sample F53-1 shallow-092012 (SPAdes) | ecosystem: Environmental > Terrestrial > Soil > Wetlands > Peat ... | reverse complement strand
CCTCGACGAGTCCCAAATCGCGCCACTCGGCAAAGCCCTTGGCAATCTTTGTGAACAACGATCCCGAGGCGATCGGCACGACGCAACGGTCGGGCAGCTCGAAGCCGAGCTGCTCGGCGATCTCATACGCGAGCGTCTTCGATCCCTCGGCGTAGTAGGGGCGCAGGTTGACGTTCACGAACGCCCACTCACGCTCGGCCGACAGCTCGGTGCAGAGCCGGTTGACGTCGTCGTAGTTGCCTTTCACCGCGACCAGTTTCGTCCCGTATATGCCGGTCGCGAGGATCTTCTGCTCCTCCAGGTCGGCGGGAATGAAAACATAGGACTCCAGGCCCAGTGCAGCTCCGTGAGCTGCGACGGAGTTCGCGAGGTTGCCGGTGGAGGCGCAGGCGATCGTCTTGAAGCCAAGCTCGCGCGCCCGTGTCACCGCGACTGACACGACACGATCCTTGAAGGAGTGGGTCGGGTTGGCGGCGTCGTTCTTGACCCACACCTCACGCAGCCCAAGGCGCTGGGCCAGACGGTCGGCCTTGATCAGCGGCGTGCACCCGGCCGGCAGGCCCGTGCGCGAAGCAAGACGGCCGGAGGGTCCGGGAGGACCTTCGAGGACGGGCAGGAAGTCGGCGTAGCGCCAGATGTTCTGCGGACCGGCTTGAATGCGCCGGCGCAGCTCGTCGATATCGCCCGCGAGGCGGCTGTGGTCGTATGCGACCTCGAGCGGGCCGAAGCAGCGCTCGCAAACATACAGCGCCTCTAGGGGGTATTCGGTGCGGCACTCTCTGCATCTAAGGTGTGTGACAGCCACGGAGGGCTCCTTCCAATCGTCTTCGCCGGTGAACCGTGTGGCAAAGACTGGAAGCCCGCCACACATCTCTCTGGAATTGGCACCTGCCGCTTTTACACGGTGGTTGTCGGGGGTTCACTGGGCCAGGTCCCTCCACCCCTCTGGATGTGTTCAGCTATGCGCCCGCAAGTATAGAATGCTGCGCAGCGGAACACAAGACCCACACGCGAGACGCGCATGATTGGCCTGAAGGCGCGTTCGGACCTCGCTTCCCAGACCTTGCTTCGGCCTATATGTCGAGGGATCCCTAGCTCGGCGGACCCTCGGTAACGCATCCCTTCTCGCGGTGTAGGGCCTTGCAGTGAGCACAGGACTGAGCCCCGACGATCGCGCTCCGGCAGACGCCCCTGACCTCTTCGAGCCGAGCACCCAAGAGACGAAGAAGCGGATGCTGATCATCGTCAACCCGTACGCCACAACGGTCTCCGATCGTCTGCGCCACCTCGTTGTCTACGCGCTGCAGGGTCGCTACGAGGTCGACGCGGTCGATACCGAGGCACGCGGTCACGCGATCGAGCTGTGCCGCGAGGCAGCCCACGAGGGCTATGACGTGGTCGTGGCTTTCGGTGGTGACGGCACCGTCAACGAAGCCGCCAATGGCCTTCAGGGCTCCCCAACCCCGCTCACATGCCTGCCGGGCGGCTCGGCCAATGTCTACGGCAAGATCCTCGGTATCCCAGGCGAGCTGGTCGACGCCACCGAGCACCTTCTGGCGATGGCCGACGACTGGCAGCCGCGCAAGGTCGACCTCGGCGTGGTCAACGGGCGCTGCTTCACCTTCGCCTCCGGGCTCGGCCTGGACGCGAGCGTCGTCCAGCGCGTGGACTCCAACCCGCATTTGAAGGCGCGCTTTGGCGCCTATTACTTCACGTGGGCTGCCGTGAGCACGTTCACGCGCCGCTACATCCTCAAACCGCCACGCCTCGAGGTCGAACTCGGGGAGGGGCGCCAGCACAGTGGCGTCACCGCGATCGTCCAGAATGGCTCGCCGTTCACGTACTTCAAGGATCGTCCGATCAAGGTGGCAGACGGCGCCGAGCTTGACTCCGGCACGCTCGAGACCTCCGTCCTGCGTCGTGCACGGCCGTTTGACATGCCCTCGATTGCGTTTCGTGCGTTCTCCAAGCGTGCGCGTATCGCATGTCACCGCCAGGTGACGCCGCTTGGCGAGGCGCTCGAGCTGACAGTCTCCTCCACCGACGGTCAGGCACTGCCGCTTCAGGTCGACGGCGACTACCTGGGAGACGTGATGCAGGCGCACTACTCGGTGCTACCGCGTGCGCTGAGTGTCATCTCCTGAACCGAGCGGACACAGGCCACGGGCTCGGGCTGTACTGCGAGGAAGCAAAGCTCGGGGTCCAGGCAGCCTGTCCTACGGCGACAGCCTGCGGCTAACCGGCGCCGCCCGGCGTGACGCGGTAGGCGTCGAACACGGCGTCGGTGTTGCGCAGCCGCGAGATCGCGCCCTTCAGGCTTTGCGTGTCAGCCAGCTCGACGACGAAGCGGTTCTTGACCATCGGAGGGCTCGACAGGCAGCGCGCTTCGAGAATGTTGGCGCCCGACTCAGAGAACGCGCGCGAGAGGTCCTCGAGCAGCCGGTGGCGATCCCAGGCGTCGATGTGGATTTCCACGACGAAGGATGTCTCCTGGTCGCCCTCCCAGCCGACATCGGTGAAGCGTTCTGGATTGCGTTGCAAAAGCTTTGCGTTCGGACAGTCCTTGCGGTGGATCGTGATGCCGCGACCTAGCGAGATGTAGCCCACGATCGGATCGCCCGGGACCGGTCGGCAGCACTTGGCAAGACGCAACATCACATCCTCCACCCCGTCCACCCTTATCCCGTACTTGCCCGAGGAGGTCGTTGGACGCTGACGCGGTCGCCCGACACGCATCAGGTCGCTCGCGCTCGTGTCTCCGTCGGCCGCCTCGCCCTGCTTGAGGCGCTGTAGCACTTTGTTGACGACAACCTTCGGCGAGATCTTCGCGCCACCCAGCGCAATGTAGAAATCGTCGGCCTTGCGATAGCCCATCTCGCGGATCACGTCGGCGAGCAGCGCCGAGCCGGTGATCTTTTGTGCGGGCAGACCCTGCTTCTTGAGGTGTTCTTGCAAGAGCTCGCGCCCAGTGTGCTCGGTGCCCTCGCGCGACTCCGCCTTGAACCACTGCTTGATCTTGTTGCGTGCTCGCGTCGTCTTGACGACGGCCAGCCAGTCGCGTGAGGGTCCGCGCTCGCGCTTGGCGGTCAATATCTCCACGATGTCGCCCGAGCCCAGCTCGTAGTGAAGCGGCACGATCTTGCCATTCACGCGCGCGCCCACGCAGCGATGGCCGATCTCGGTATGAACCTCATAGGCGAAATCGAGCGGTGTGGCGCCGGCGGCGAGCGACTTGACCTCGCCCTTGGGCGTGAACACGAACACCTCGTCCTCGAACAGGTCGATCCGCAGGCTCTCCATGAACTCCTGCGGATCTGACATCTCCTTCTGCCAGTCGAGCATCGAGCGCAGCCACTTCATCTTGGCGTCGCCGTCGGGCCCTGCCTCACTTCCGCCGGCTCGAGGGCGCTGCTTGTACATCCAGTGAGCGGCCACTCCGAACTCGGCCATCTCGTGCATGTCCTGAGTACGGATCTGGATCTCCAGCGGTCGTCCCTCGGGACCGATCACGGTCGTGTGCAACGACTGGTACATGTTGAACTTCGGCATCGCGATGAAGTCCTTGAAGCGGCCGGGCAGCGGCTTCCAAAGTGAGTGGATCACGCCGATCGCGCCGTAGCAGTCCTTGACCGACTCGACGATCACCCGCATCGCGGTGAGGTCGTAGATCTCGTTGAACTCGCGACCCTTCTTGGTCATCTTCGAGTAGATCGAGTAGAAGTGCTTGGCGCGCCCGGCGATCTGTGCGGAGATGCTCAGCGTCTCGAGCTCGGCCGCCAGATAAGCGCCGGCCTCGGCGACATAGCGCTCACGGTCCTCGCGCTGCTGGGAGACGAGCTCCTTGATCTCGCGGTACTTGCGCGGGTGAAGCGTCGCGAAAGCAAGATCCTCGAGCTCCCACTTGATCGCGTGGATACCCAGGCGGTGAGCTATCGGCGCGTAGATCTCGAGCGTCTCGCGCGACTTCTCGAGCTGCTTCTGCTTGGGCATCGCCTCGATCGTGCGCATGTTGTGCAAGCGATCGGCGAGCTTGATCAGGATGACGCGCACATCGCTTGCCATCGCGACCATCATCTTGCGATAGTTCTCGGCCTGCGCCTCGTCGCGCGATTGGAAGGTGATTCCCGTCAACTTGGTGACGCCGTCGACGATCTGGGCGATCTCCTCGCCGAAGCGCTCGCGCACCTCCTCGATCGAGGCCGAGGTGTCCTCGACCGTGTCGTGAAGCAGCGCCGCGCACAGCGTCTCGGTGTCGAGGCGCATGCCGGCGCAGATGCGAGCCACACCGACCGGATGGACGATGAAATCCTCGCCTGACTTACGTCGCTGGGCGGCGTGGTGCTCGCAGGCGAACACGAACGCGTCTTCCACTCGCTCACGGTCGATCTCCACAGCGGCGTCGGCTGCGTGCTCTGAGACGATCGCAAAGAGATCGTCGAGCAGCTGGCGCTCGAGCTCGCTCAGCTCTGCGCGGCGGCTGCGACGAGCGACGTTGGCAGCGGGAACAGCGTCGATTGAGCTTGGCCTGGTTGCAGACATGGCTTAAGGGTAGCCCCCTTGGAGACAGGTTGGACGTGGCGCAGCAGAAGTCGCGGTTCGCTCACCCCTTTCCATTCGTTCACCTCCAGGGTGAACGTGGCGTCGAGGAGCTCCCCTTCGGCCACGCCGAGCTTGCCGCCGTTGCCGAACGCGACCGCGCGGGCGTGCACTCCCTCCGACTCGACGGTGAAGCGAGCGTGTTTGCCTTCCCCCATCGGACGCACATCGCGCAGCGAGGCGCCGGCGAGCATCAGCGAGACGGCCGGGTTGCCCCTACCAAATGGCGCGAGCCGGTCGAGCTCCTCGGCCAGCTCGATGCCCAGCTGCTGCCCGCTGAGCAGCGCGTCGACCCGCTCGCGCTCATACAAGTCCTCTACCGCAATAGCCTGGCGGGCGTGAGCATCCAGCGCCGCAGCAAAGGCGCCAACGTCCTCGCGCCGCAGCTCGACACCGGCAGCTGCGCTGTGGCCACCGTAACGCGCGAGATGCTCATCGCACGCGGTGAGACCGGCCAGCAGGTCATAGCCCTCGATGCTGCGTCCCGACCCGCGTGCGCTCTCCCCTTCGAGCGAGAGCAGCACCACCGGTCTGCGATAGCGCTCTACCAGGCGCGATGCCACGATACCGATCACACCACGATGCCAGCCCTCGCCGAGAAGCACATGGGCGCGGCGACTCTCTGAGTCCTCCAGCTGGGCGATCTGCGCTTCGGCTTGTATTCGGATCGCAAGCTCGGCCTGTCGGCGCTCGCTGTTGGCCCGGTCGAGCTCGTGCGCGAGCTGGGCGGCGCGGCCCCTGTCTGCTGTGAGCAGCAACTCGAGCGCCGCGTCGGCACGATACAGGCGACCCGAGGCATTGATGCGAGGCGCCAGCCCGAAGGCCACGCCCCGCTCATTCAGCTTGCCCGGCTCGATCCGTGCGACCGTCATCAGCGCACGCAACCCCGGCTTGCCGGTGCTCGCCAGCAAACGCAGCCCCTGCCGCACGATGCTGCGGTTCTCGCCGATGAGCGGGACCACATCGGCGATCGTCGCGAGCGCCACCAGGTCGAGGTCCTCTTCGGCCTCGCGACAGTCACGCCCGGCGGCCAGGAGCATGGCCTGGACGAGCTTGTGCGCGACCGCGGCGGCGCAGAGGTCGCGGCAGGGATAGCCACACAAAAGCGGATGCACGATCGGTGCGTCCGGCAGCTTGCCATCGGAGCGCGGCAGGTGATGGTCGCTGACGATCACCTCGATGCCGAGCGAGCGCGCAAGCGCCACCTCCTCCACCGCCGTGATACCGCAATCGACGGTCACGAGCAGGTTCGTGCCACGCTCTGCCAGGCGTCCCACTGTCTCCATGCTCAGCCCGTAGCCCTCAGCACGATCTGGCAGATACCAGTCGGCGTCAGCCCCCAGCTTTCGCAAAGCTCGCAGCAGCAGTGCCGTCGAGCACACGCCGTCGACGTCGTAGTCGCCGTGAATCGTGATTCGTCGCCCCGCACCAGCAGCGGCGAGAATCCGCTCGGCGGCGTCGCTCAATCCGCGGAAATCCTCGAGCTCATGGTGCTCGGCGGCACCCAGAAATTCCCTGGCCCGCTTCGGATCGTCGTAGCCGCGGCGAACCAACACCTGAGCAAGCGCGTCACTCACGCCCAACTGCGCGCGCAATTGCGCGATGCTCGCGGGATCGCAGTCGGATATGTCGAAGCGGATCATCGACCAGTCACAGTACGGCTCGTACAAGACGGAACCGACGGGACGGCCGTTTACGGGACGTGATCTGGCAGGAACTGCCCAGTGCGGAGCTTGCCAAGCGGACCCTTCGCCTGCCTGGTGAGGCGGCCTTGCCGCGCTGCCGAGATGCTCGCTCAGCTGCGGAGCTCTTCGACGGGGACCGATTCGCGCCGGATCCCCTCGAAGTAGACAGCGGCGATACCCAGAAGCGCGCCGGGAACGGCGTAGAGGATCACCGCGATGTCGGTCGCTTTGATACCGGGCACCTTCAGTGAGCCGACCTTGACGCTGTAGATCAACAGCCCGATGAGGATCGCACCCGCCAGCGAGCCCACGAAAGCGCCGACGATTCCGCCCCAGAAGCGATCGGGCAGAAAGATCGTGAAATGCCAGATCGAGAGCCCCATCATCACCCAACCGAGCATGCCCATCAGCGGCTCCTCCCGTGTCTGCGATTGCGCGGCCGGCGCGACTTCGGCTGCTTGGGCTGTTCCTTCATGACGAGATCCTCGGGAGTCAGGTCGGCAGTCGGATCGCGTTGCACGACCTCCTCGGTGTTGCCGTTCAGCTGCTTGGCTCCGTTGGCCGGTGTGGGCGGGGCCGCCTTGGTCGCCTTCGCGACGCGCCTGCGCGACGAGCCTGCGCTCACCGGCGTGCGGCCGCTCTGCTGCTCGGCAAGCTCTGGGCCGATCTCGCGCACCAACTCGTCGAACTCCTCCTTGGAGAGCTGCTCCCCAGCATCCTCCCCGACCTTTGCGGGCGCGGGGCGGCCGCGCTTGGTCTTACCAACAGGCTCGATGTCGATCGGCGCATCGCCGATAGCAGTCGCATAGGCCGGCACGTAGCCCAGGTCGCGCTCTATGCGGGCGCGACGGTTGCGGTAGATCCCTTCGCGCTCCTTCCAGTGCGTCAGCACCGGCGAGGCGATGAAGATCGAAGAATAGGCGCCCGAGGCGATACCGACGAGCAGTGCGAAAGCGAAGTCCTTCAGCGTCGATCCGCCGAATAGCAGTAGCGAGAGCACGGGCAACAGCGTGCAGAAGCTCGTGGCCAGCGAACGCGTGAGCACCTCGGACATCGAGCGGTTGACGATCTGGGAGAAGGCGGCGCGCGGCATGCGCGGCACGTTCTCGCGCACGCGGTCGAACACGATGATCGTGTCATACAGCGAATAGCCCAAGATCGTGAGCAGGGCGGCGACAGTGGCTGTCGTGACTTCGCGGCCGGTGAGCGCGTACACACCGGAGGTGATCAGCAGGTCGTGCATCAGCGCGATCAGCACCGGGATGGCGTACTTCCACTCGAAACGCAGCGCGATGTAGATCGAGATCACCAGCAGCGAGGCGATGATCGCGATGATCGCGCTTTTGGCGACGGTCTGGCCGAACGTCGGCCCGACCGAGGTGTTCGAGAAGTTCTTCGTCCCTGGCGAGCTGGCGCCCGATCCGAACTTCAAGTCGAGGGCTTCCTTGACCTTTGCGACTTGCAGCGGCTTCAGCTGCTTCATCGTTATCTGGTAGCCGTTGCCGCCGATGCTCTTGTTCGAGTATTTCTGCACCTCGGCGGTGGGGTATCCGATCGCGGTCATCTCCGACTGAAGCTGGCTCTCACTGACGGGTTTTACGAACGCTGTCTGAATGCGCGTGCCCGATTTGAAGTCGATGCCAAAGTTGAGGCCCTTGCCGCCGATCGCAAGCGCGCCGATCATCAGGATGCAGCCCGACAACGAAAAGAACCAGCGCGAGGCGCCCATGAAATCGAACGTCCATTTGCGGGTTCGCTTGCTTGCGCCGAGCAGCGCCGGGTGGGAAACCGCGCGCGAGCGGCCCATCGCGCCGAGCGCCGCCTGCGTGGCAAGAACAGCGGTGAACAGCGTCAGCAGCGTCCCGATCCCCAGCGTGAACGCAAATCCCTGCACTTCGGATGTGGCCAGGGCAAAGAGAATGAATGCGGTCATGAACGTGACCACGTTGGCGTCGACTATCGCCGCAAAGCCGCGCTTGTAGCCGGTTGCGATGCCGGCGGCGATCGAGCGTCCGCCACGTATCTCCTCCTTGACGCGCTCGAAGATCACGATGTTCGCGTCCGCCGCGATTCCGATCGTCAAGATCAAGCCGGCGATACCCGGCAGCGTCAGCGTGATCGGGATCAGCTTGATCAGCGCGAAGAAGTAGATGCTGTAGACGACCAAGCCGGCCACTGCGATCGCGCCCAACACCCGGTAGAAGCTGAGCAGGAACAAGCAGACGACGAGAAAGCCGACAAGCATCGCGATCAAACCCTGGTTCAGCGCGGTCTTGCCGAGCGTCGCCGAGACTTGGGACTCGGAGATCAATTCGAGCTTGATAGGAAGCGCCCCGGACTGGAGCTCGTCGGCGAGATTCTGGGCCGAGTTCAGCGTGAAGCCGCCGGATATCTCCGAGCCCGTTGTCGGATCGATGCCTTCGGGGTATTCGGTGAAGTCGATCGAGGGTGCGGTGATGATCTGGTTGTCGAGCACCACCGCGAAGTGCTGCTTTGCCTCTTCCTTGGAGATCCCGGGCAGCTGCGCCGCCTGACCGCGTTCGGCGATTTCGCGAGTGACCCGCTTGAACGTCGAGATACCTTTTTTGTCGAATTCGAAGGTGACGTCAGGCGCGCCAGAGCCGCCGTTGGCAAAGCTCTGCACCGGGTTCTTGATTTCTTGGCCGTTGAGCACCGGATCGTCGTTGAGCACGTACCAGCTTTCAGGCGAGGCGTCGGTGACCTTGCCTTCCTTGCCGGTGATCGGGCTGGCCTGGGCGAGCACCGTCCCGGGGTTGACGCGCACCGCCTTGGGCTTTGCTCCCTTCGGCACTTTGTAGTTGTCGGAGTAGAGGTCCTGTTCGGTGTCCTCAGGTCCTTTCAAGACCTTTTTGTGTGCGGTGTCGAGCAGATACCACTGGCCGTAGAGGCAACCGCCGATCTGCTTGGGCGTGCAGCCTTCGCTGTATGTGGTGTCGTTCTTGCGCAGGATCGCGGGTCGCTCGAGCGCGCGCTGCACCGCTTCGTACTCCGGGATGCCGGTTTCTGCCGATGCCGCCAACGGCCCGCCCGTGACCTTGGGTTCGACACCTTGCGGCGGCTTCCCGTCGGGGCCGATCACGTTTGGCTCCCAGTCATAGAACTGCAGCTGGGCCGTCTGGCCAACCTGCTGCTGGGCGCGCTGCTCGTTGGTGACGTTGGGCAACGCCACATCGATTTCGCTGCCACCGGTGCGCTGGATTTCAGGCTGTGCGACACCAAGCTGATCGACGCGCTTGCGCATGATGTCGATCGAGCGGTTCAGCGATTCTGGAGTGACCTTCGCCTGCGCGGTAGGCCGCCCCTGGTAGATGAGCTCCACTCCCCCTTTGAGGTCGAGGCCGAGACGTGTGGGCTTGGTCACGATCACCGCGAGCGAAGCGATCACGAGACCGGCGACGATCAACAGGACCAGGGCATTTCGGCGACGATTGGCCATCAGAACACAGGCTACTTGTCGGGGGTGAGCACGAGCAGCAACCCACCGTCGTCGTCATATGCCGGAAACATATCCGCCTTGGCGCTCGCTTCGACGTCGCGTTCGCCGCTGACCTTGACGGGCACGTCGAGCGCACGCACCCCCCACTCGAGCACAGTTTCGACGGGGTCGTCGCCGTTTGCGAAGGTCAGGCCGAGCACCTGCTCGACGCGCTGGCCGATCACGCCTTCCTCCTCCACGCCGGTGAAAGCAAAGGAGTTCTTGCCGCAGCCGACTACACGCCCCTCCCCGTCACAGACAAAGAAGGCCGCGTCGGGCGCCGGATAGTAGTCGTCGAGCAGCTCGAAGAGGAAGGCAAAGCCGCACTTCTCACAGCCCTTACGCTGGCGCGTAAAGCCGATGTTGCGGTCGATCTCTCGGGTGCGATGGCCGCAGTTGGGGCAGATGAAGGGATGAGCCATTGGACTTCACAGAGTAGGGGAGCGAGCAGCTCGGCGCGCGCGTGGCTCGCTCCGGCTTCTCGCACACGGCGATGACGCAACGAATGCGCGTAGCTCGTTCGCGCGGCCCTAGAACATTGCGCTCGTGCCGGCGCCCTCTCTGGGTAACTCGACACCGATGTGCGCAAACGCTGCGGGCGTCGCGGTCCGGCCGCGAGCGGTGCGCTTGATCAGACCCTGTTGCAACAGATAGGGCTCGTATACGTCCTCGATCGTGTCCTGCTCCTCGCCAACAGCGACAGCAAGCGTAGAAAGGCCGACTGGGCCACCATCGAACTTGACGCAGATGGCCCTCAATATCTCCCTGTCCAGGCGGTCCAGCCCCTGCTCATCGACCTCCAAGAGCTCGAGCGCACCGTGCGCGGCGTCGGCGCCGACGACGCCGTCCAGGCGCACCTCGGCGTAGTCGCGCACGCGCTTGAGCAGCCGATTGGCCACGCGCGGCGTCCCACGACTGCGCGCGGCGATCGCGAGCGCACCCTCGTCATCGACGCCGATCTGCAGGATCTGCGCTGAGCGCTTGACGATCCGCGCGAGATCCTCGATGGCGTAGTGCTCCAAACGCGCCTGGATGCCGAAGCGATCGCGTAGCGGCGTGGTCAGCAGTCCCGCACGGGTAGTGGCGCCGATCAGCGTGAACTGCGGCAGCTCCAGCGTCACGACGCGAGCACCCGCTCCCTGGCCGACCGTAATCGGCAGGCGCCGATCCTCCATCGCCGGGTAGAAGGTCTCCTCGAGCGTGCGCGGCAGTCGGTGGATCTCATCGACGAAGAAGACGCTGCACGGCTCCAGAGCAGTCAGAAACGCGGCTATGTCTCCCTTGCGCTCGAGCGCCGGCCCAGCGGTCTGGATGAACGGAACTTCAAGCTCGGCGGCAACGATTTGTGCAAGTGAGGTCTTGCCGAGGCCAGGTGGTCCCGCCAGCAGAAGATGGTCTAGCGCCTCTTTGCGAGCACTGGCGGCCTCGATAGCGACAGCAAGCTGCTCGCGCAGCGTCGGCTGACCGATGAACTCCTCGAGCGCCCGCGGACGCAGTGAGCGGTCGAGCTCGTCCTCGGGCGTCAGGTAGGGAGTTTGGATCCGTTCGGCCTGAGTCATCGGCGATTAGGCCCAGCGGTGCTCATCAGAGGGCTCATGCGGCTCGAGCCGTGCGCAGGGCGCCGGCAATCAGGTCCTCAGGGCTGTCGCCGTCTAGGCCGCGCAACAGCTCGTCTGCCTCCAGCGCGTTGTAGCCGAGCGCGATCAGTCCCTCGTGGGCGAGCGCTCGGGGACCGTCGTCTGTCCGTCGTGAGGCTCCCACGCTCGCGAGAGCGCTCTCCACCCCCACCTTCTCGCGCAGCTCGACAATGATGCGCTCGGCTGTGCGCTTGCCGATCCCCGGCACAGCCTGAAAACGAGCAGCATCGGCGCCCGCTATCGCTGAGAGCAACTCCCGTGGGGAGCCGCTGGAAAGTACCGCCACGGCTACCTTTGGGCCGACGGCTTGAACCGAGAGAAGCATCAAGAACAGGTCCCGCTCCTGCTCTGAGTGGAAGCCGTGCAAGAGCAGTGCGTCGTCGCGTACCACAAGGTGCGTATGCAGAGTCGTCTCTCCCCCGACGGCCGGCACGTGACGCAGGGTCTCGCCAGAGACGGCCATGCGGTAGCCCACGCCGCCGCAAAGCAGCACCACGTGATCGGAGCGGCGGATCGCCACCTCGCCGCGTACCAAGGCGATCATGCGCGGCTTCCCGCGAGTTGAACGGCCTTGGCCACCGCATCGTTGAGGGGCGTACCGTTGAGATGGCATACGCCCACGGCAAGCGCATCGGTTGCGTGATCGCTGCCTGGCATCTCCGGGAGCGCCAGCAACGTCTGTACCATGCGCGCCACCTGCTCCTTATCGGCGCGGCCGTTGCCGCAGACGGCCGACTTGACCTGTTGCGGGGTGTAGGAGGAGCAAGGGATAGCGCGTTCGCCGGCCGCCAGCATCGTCACTCCGCGTGCTTGTCCGACGGCGAACGCGCTGTGCGCGTTCTGACCGAAGTACAGCTGCTCGAGTGCCATCGCATCACATTCGTGCTCGTCGAGCAGCTCGCGCACCCCGGCGGCGATGCTTGCAAGCCGCCGCTCGAGCGCAAGCTTGGGATGCGTCTCGATCACTCCACCGTCGAGCGCCATCAGACGCGTGCCGTCGCGTGCGACCACGCCGTAGCCTGTATTGGCAAGACCAGGATCTATCCCGAGCACGATCACCATCTGCGTGATTCTCCGTGTCGAGCCGGACGCCTGCCCCCGAACCCATGTTCGGGGGGATTTCGTTGGGTGACGCCGAAGCGCGGACTACCACATGCGCCAAGGGGCCTGGCCGGACTCCCACAGGTCGTTGAGCGCGATCGCGTCCTTATAGGTGTCCATGCACTCCCAGAAGTCCTCGTGACGATGAGCTAGCAGCTGGCCGTCTGCTGACAGCCGCTCCAACGGGTCCCGCTCGAGCACGCTGTCGCAATCCAGGTAGTCGAGTACGCCTCGCTCAAAGCAGAAGAAGCCGCCGTTGATCCAGTGCTCGGAGCGTGGCTTCTCGTGAAAGCCGAGCACTCGGCCGTCGCTGGTATCGAGCTCGGTAACACCGAACTGCAGCTGCGGACGCACGACCGTCATGGTCGCAAGGCACCCGTGAGCGGTGTGGAAGGCAAGCAGCTCGCCGAGGTCCACACGCGCCACTCCGTCTGCATAGGTCGCGCAGAAGCGATCGTCCCTCAAGTGCTCGGCGAGTAGCTTGATACGACCGCCCGTCGGCGTGTCCAGCCCGGTGTCGATGCACTGCACCGCGACATCTGGCGGCCAGTCAGTAGCGGCCGCGAAATGCTCGATCAGCTCCCCCTTGTAGCCGGTGGCCAGCATGAAACGGCGAAAGCCCTGTACAGCGTAGAGCTGGATCACGTGCCAGACGATCGGCAGCCCGCCGATCTCCACAAGGGGCTTGGGAATCTCCTGCGTGTGCTCGCGTAGACGCGTACCGCGACCGCCGCAGAGAATGACCACCGGCGGTCGTGTGCTCTCAGGTTCTGTCATGCGGGCGCCATTATGCCCGCGAGGCCCCACACGCGATGGTTCGCGTTCAGTGTCTCAACCGGCGACGCGCTCGAGCACGTCGGCGGGAACGTCGAAGTTGGCGTAAACGGCATCGACATCGTCGAGCTCTTCCAGCGCGTCGATCAACTTCATCAGACTCCTTGCGTGGTTCTCGTCGATCGGGACCTGGCTCGAGGGGACATAGGCGAGCTCGGCGCTCTCGATATCGATATCCGCATCTTCAAGCGCCGCTCTTACAGCCGCGAAGTCGGCCAGCTGCGTGACGACCTCGACTATCTCCTCCTCCACCGAGATGTCCTCGGCGCCGGCCTCCACGGCGACCATCAGGTCGTCTTCTGAGTAGCGAGCGGCGTCGACTGCGATCGTGCCCTTCTTCTCGAACAGGTACGCCACCGAACCGGGCTCGCCGAGCGAGCCTCCGTACTTGGAGAACGCGTGACGCACATCCGCTCCGGTGCGGTTGCGATTGTCGGTCAGAGCGTCGACGAGCACTGCGACGCCACCGGGACCGTAGCCCTCGTAGAGGACCGCCTCGATCGCGTCGGCCTCGCCACCCTCGCCCGTGCCTTTGGCGATCGCGCGCTCGATATTGTCCTTCGGCATCGACGCCGCCTTTGCCTTTGCGATTGCCAAGGCAAGAGGAGCATTGCCGGCCGGGTCACCACCGCCATCGCGCGCCGCCACGGTCACGGCGCGTGCGAGCTTCGTGAACTGCTGGCCGCGGCGCGAGTCGACGATCGCCTTCTTGTGCTTGATCGAAGCCCACTTGGAATGTCCTGACATGCTCGGAAGGATACTTCGCGTTGGGCGAGGGAGCCAGACGCGGAGATGCATCCGGGTCGGGCGCGGAGCCCAACCAGGTGTGCACAGAACCTCGAGGCCGCAAGAGCGCGACGCCGCGAGCACGCCTTCTGCGCGAAACGCCTCTAGGATGGCGACCGCATGGCTCTCGACCCCAGCATCTTCAAGGCATACGACATCCGCGGGCTCTATGGCGAGCAGATCGACGGCGAGACGGCACTGGCCATCGGCCGCGGCTTCGCCCGTGTGCTCGCCAAGTTCTCGGGCAAGCCCGCCACCGAGCTGCGCGTCGGGCTGGGCCGCGACATGCGCCTGAGCGCTCCCGAGCTTGCCGCGCGCTATCGCGAGGGGCTCTTGATGGAAGGCGCCGACGTGCTCGACGCCGGACAGGTGGGAACCGAGATGCTCTATTACCTCGTCGGCTCGCGCGAGCTCGACGGCGGCCTGATGTGCACCGCATCGCACAACCCCAAGGCCTACACAGGGGCCAAGCTCGTGCGCGACGGCGCGATCGCGCTGTCCGGCGACGCCGGCATCCAGGACATTCGTCGCGAGATCGAAGCCGGCCTCGAGATCCCGATGGGCGCCCCCCATGACGGGGGACGAGCAAGCGGAAGCGGCGGTGGCGTCGAACTCGGTGTCCTGCAAGAAGTCGACGTCTACGAGGAGTTCCAAGCGGCGGCGCTGAAAATGATCGACCCGGACGTCATCAAACCCTTGAAGGTCGTCCTCGACGGCGGCAACGGCATGGCCGGACCGATGGTGGGGCCGCTGCTCGATCGCCTCGGCTTGAATCTGATCGAGACATATTGGACGCCGGATGGCAACTTCCCAGACCACGAGCCCAATCCGCTGCTGCCGGAGAACCGTACGTTCATCATCGAGAAGCTGCGCGAGACCGGTGCCGACCTCGGGATCGCCTGGGACGGGGACGCCGACCGTTGCTTCTTCATCGACGACACCGGCGAGTTCGTCGACGGCGACTTCCTCACGGCGCTCTTGGCCGAGTCGCTGCTTGCCAAGCGGCCCGGCTCGGCGATCCTCTACGACGTCCGCGCCAGCTGGGCGGTGCCCGACACCGTCAAGCGCGCCGGCGGCACCCCCTACATCAACCGGGTCGGCCATGCCTTCTTCAAGACGCGGATGCGCGAGGAGGGCTCGCTGTTCGGCGGGGAGGTATCAGGTCATTACTACTTCCGCGACTTCTACTGCGCGGACTCAGGCACGATCCCGGCGCTGTTGATCCTCGAGCAGCTCTCGCTTCAAGGCAAGCGGCTGTCGGATCTGTTGAAGCCCTATCGCGAGCGCTACTTCATCTCCGGAGAGATCAACACCGAGGTCTCCGACCAGCAGGCCAAGATGCAGGAGATCGCCGAGCGCTACTCAAACGCAAAGCAGGACCGGCTCGACGGGATATCGATCGACTACGAGGACTGGCATTTCAACGTGCGTCCCTCGAACACCGAGCCACTGCTGCGTCTGTGCCTCGAGTCGCTGCGTTCGTACGAGCACATGCAGAGCGCCCGCGACGAGGTGCTCGAGCTGATTCGCTCGTGAAGCAGATTTGCCCGATGCCCCCTGCGCGCGCGGGGGGACCTCATTGTTTGGCGGTTCCTGACTCTTGCGGCGTGGCAGTCCCGTGAGTCAAAAAAGCGCGATGCCCCCCGCGCGCGCGGGGGGCATCCACTGTTTGGCGGTCCCCACCCCATTCGCCGTGGGGCGCGTGAACTGTTATCTGATCGAGGACGAACCGCTGACGCTGGTGGACGCCGGCCCGAACTCAGCCACTTCTCTGACAGCGTTGGAGGCTGCGCTGCAGACCCACGGACGCCGTGTGGAGGAGCTCGAGCGGATTGTGGTCACCCATCAGCACATCGATCACATCGGCCTCGTGGAGATCCTCGCCAAGCGCTCAGGCGCAGAGGTCTGCGCGCTCGATCTGCTCGCACCGTGGCTTGCCGACTACAAGCACGAGATGGAAGACGGGGACAGCTTTTCCGCTGAGATCATGCTTCGCAACGGCATACCGCAGGACATCGTCTATGCGCTGCGCGCTGTGTCGGCGAGCTTTCGCGCTTGGGGTGCTGCCGCCCATGTCACCACGCCGCTGGCCGCTGGCGCTTCGCTCGAGTTCGCTTCGCGCAGTTGGCGCGTACTGCACCGTCCGGGGCACTCACCGTCAGACACGGTCTTCTGGGACGAAGCGACGGGCGAGTTGTTTGGCGGAGACCACCTGATCAAGCACATCTCCTCCAATCCCCTGATCTCCAAGTCGTTGGAGGAGGGTGGTGGCGATCGACGCCCACGGGCGTTGATGGTCTACATGGATTCGCTGCGCTTGACGCGGGAGATGGACTTGGAGGTCGTCTACGCCGGGCATGGCGAGCCGTTCGAAGGCCACAGCGCCCTGATCGACGAGCGCTTCAAGATGCACGAGCGGCGCGCCAACAAGCTTTACGGCCTGATCGCGGCGCAACCCCGCAACGCTTATGAGCTGGCTCAGGAGATGTGGGGGAACGTGGCTGTCACGCAGGCTTTCCTGACGCTCTCAGAGGTGCTCGGCCATGTGGATCTGCTGATCGACGAAAGCCGCGTCGTCGAGCACGAAGTGGACGATGTCGTCCACTTCGAGGCAAGCTGAACAGTCCATTCGCGTTGCGTCCCATGGTCGCTCAAAGAGCGACGACACCGGCGCGCCCGCGGCTCGACGCAATATCGGCCAGGAAAAGCCTGTGCAGGCGATCGTCGCGGCCCAACTCGGTGTGGAAGGCGACAGCGATCACGCGACCTTGACGAGCGGCGACCGGATGACCCTCGACCTCCGCGAGGATCTGCACCTCCGGTCCGTGCTCGGCAATCCACGGAGCGCGGATGAACACGCCTCGCAGCGGGCCACCCTCGATGCCCTGCATCTCCAGATCGGCCTCGAAGCTACGCAACTGCCGCCCAAAGGCATTGCGCTCGGCAAGCACGTCCATGATCGCCAGATGTTCGCGGTCGAGCATGATCAGCCCGGCACATGAGCCGAAGATCGGCACATCCCGGGCGGCCAGATGGCGCAAGGGTTCGGCAAGCCCCTCACGCTTCACGCCGAGGGTCATGGTCGTGGACTCGCCGCCAGGGATCACGAGACCCTCCAGGCCATCGAGATCGGCAGGCACACGCACCTCCCGCACTTCTGCGCCCAGCCGCACGAGCACATGCGAATGCGCCTGGAAATCTCCCTGCAGGGCGAGGACGCCGATCAGCGGTGCTGTCACCAACCGCGCTGAGCCAGCAGCTGCTCACCTGAGAGCTTGGAGCTCTCGAGGCTCACCATCGCAGGGCCAAGGCCGCGCGATGCGGCGGCGACGCGCTCAGGGTCCTGCCAATGGGTCGTAGCCTCCACGATCGCGGTGGCGCGTGCCGGAGGATCGTCTGACTTGAAGATGCCCGAGCCCACGAATACTCCTTCTGCGCCGAGCGCCATCATCAAAGCCGCGTCGGCCGGGGTGGCGATGCCGCCGGCACAGAATAGGACGACAGGCAGCTTTCCCTCTCGGGCGACCGAGCGCACCAGGTCCAGCGGCGCAGCATGAAGCTTTGCGGCGGTGGCAAGCTCTGACTCCTGGAGGGCTGAAAGGCGCCGTATCTCACCGGTGATGCCGCGCATGTGGCGTACCGCCTCCACGATGTCCCCGGTGCCGGCCTCGCCCTTGGAGCGGATCATCGCGGCGCCCTCCCCCAGGCGTCGCAAAGCCTCGCCGAGATTGGTGGCGCCGCATACGAACGGAACCTTGAAGGACCACTTGTCGATGTGGTTGGACTCGTCCGCGGGCGTGAGCACCTCGGACTCGTCGATGTAGTCGACCTCGAGCGCTTCCAACACTTGCGCCTCGACGAAGTGGCCAATGCGTGCCTTGGCCATCACAGGGATGCTCACGGCCTCCTGGATGCCAGAGATCATCTCGGGATCTGACATCCGCGCGACTCCCCCGTCGCGGCGAATGTCGGCCGGCACGCGCTCGAGCGCCATCACCGCGGCCGCGCCGGCGTCCTCGGCGACCTTTGCCTGCTCAGGGGTGACCACGTCCATGATGACGCCGCCCTTGAGCATCTCTGCCAGGCCGCTCTTGACTGTGAATGTAGCCTCGTCGCGCATGTGGTGATCTTATCCTGAGCCACCCCGTACATGTACGGGGTGGGACAACGCCACATGTGGCGTTGTCTTCCGGTCGGTGCATGCACCGACCGGCCGGGCGCGCATGCGCGCCCAGACAGGGCCGCATGCGGCCCTGTCTTCCTGAAATATGCAGCAGGCTCAGACTCGACTACTTCAGGCGGAAAGCCTTGATGCGATCGTCGTACTGCGCCGTATCCTTCGCGTACACGCCGTAAGCCAAAGCTTGGATCAGGCTCAGCAGAGCGGTGTGCGAACGTACGTAGGCCGGGCTGTTGGAGGAGTAGTAAAGCTTGATCTGCGCGAGCTTGGCGACCTCGGAGAGCGTCGCGTCGGTGATCGCCGCGGTGCGCGCCTTGCGGTGGCGCGCCAGCTTCATCGCGCGCACGACCAGCGGATGCGGGCGACCGGCGGAGAGGCCGATCACGAGCGTCGTCGAGTCGATCCGCCCGAGGCGGCTCAAAGCCTCCTGGGATGGGCTCGCGACGACATCGACGCGCAGATCGAGCAGCATCAACAGGTGACGCATGTAGCTGGCGAAGAAGGCCATCTGGTCGGTCCCGGCGACAAGCACCTTCTCGGCGCTGACGATCGCCTCGGTCAGGGCGTCGACCGCCGGCCTCGAGACCTTGCGCGCGGTCTCCTCCACATTCAGATGGTCTGCCGCCAAGGCTGTCTCGAACTCGTTCTGGTCGAGTGAGAACAGCGGCGTGGAAGTCTCGGATTGGCCGGTGGATTGCGGATGCGCATGGATGCGTCGATACTCTTCGCGCGCCGCGGCTTGCAGCTCGGGAAAGCCCTCGAAGCCGAGGGCTTGAGAGAAGCGCACGACCGTGGAGCTTGAAGTATTGGCGCGGCGGGCAAGCTCCTCCGCGGTCTGGAAAGCCGCCTCGTCGAGATGGTCCACGATGTACTGGGCCACATCCTTTTGCGAGCGCGAGCACTCATCGAAGCGACTCTGGATGTACAGGGAAAGGCTCTGGTGCTCACCGACGCCGCTCGCCGATGGCTTCTCTGGAATAGTCGCTAGTCGTCTCACGGCGCATTTGTTCGACGGCCCCTCCCCACACTCCTTTAGAAGCTCGACGAAAAGGGCGCCCTATGTGCCCTGCAGCTGCGTGGCCAGCTCCACGAAGTATTCGAGCGAGTGCGGGTTGGCAAGCGACTCGACGCTCGCCGCCTCGCTGGGCACCGCGCCCATCAGGATGCGCTTGACCGGCACCTCGAGCACCTTGCCCGAGAGCGTGCGCGGGACCTCGGAGATCTGCAGTATCTGATTGGGAACGTGGCGCGGCGAGCAGTCCTCGCGAATGCGCTGCTTGATGCGAATTTCAAGCGCTGGGTCGAGCGCAACCCCATCGCGCAGTACGACGAACAGGATCATCCACAGCTCCTCGGCGCCCGCCCGTGGAATGTCCACGACCAACGCATCCACAACCTCGGCGATCGCCGCTGTGGCACGGTAGATCTCGCTGGTGCCCATGCGCACGCCCTGGCGGTTGATGGTGGAGTCCGAGCGTCCGTAAATCACAGCGCCGCCACGCGGAGTGATGCGAATCCAGTCACCGTGGCGCCAGATGCCCGGGTACATCTCGAAATAGCTCTCGCGCATGCGCTCCCCGCTTTCATCGCCCCACAGGAAAAGCGGCATCGATGGCAACGGCTCGGTCAGGACGAGCTCGCCGAGCTCGTCCGTCAACGACTGTCCTTGCTCATCCCACGACTCGACGGCACAGCCAAGCGCGCGACACTGGATCTCGCCCTCGTACACGGGAAGCAGCGGGCTGCCACCCACGAACGCCGTACAGACGTCGGTGCCTCCGCTGGTGGAGAACAGCCAGATATTTCCTCCGACGTGACCATAGACCCAGTGAAAGCCCTCCGGCGCCAGCGGCGAGCCGGTCGAGCCGATGCTGCGCAGCGCACTCAAGTCGTGGTCGCGGCCGGGCTCGAGGCCTGCCTTCTCACAGCTCATCAGAAACCCTGCGCTGACGCCCATGCAGGTGATGCCGGTCTGCTCGGCGAGCGTCCACAGCGCGCTGAGGTCGGGGTGGGCGGGACTGCCGTCGTAGAGCACGATCGCTGCCTCGCTGAACAGGCAGCCAATCAGGAAATTCCACATCATCCAGCCAGTCGTCGTAAACCAGAACATGCGGTCGCCTACCTGAAGGTCGAGATGCAGCATGCTCTTCTTCAGCTGCTCGACCAAGATGCCGCCGTGGCCGTGGACTATCGCCTTCGGCAAGCCGGTCGTCCCCGATGAGTAGAGCACCCACAGGGGATGGTCGAACGGCACTTGCTCGAAGTGCGCGCTCGCCCCCTCCCCACGCGCGAGCAGCTCCGTCCACAGAAGCCCGCCGGGGAACTCGCCGGGACCTGCCTTCTCGTCCAGGTAGGGGAGCATCACGGTGTGGGCGACGCTTGGCAGGCCAGCCGAGATCGTCTCGAGGGCTGCCCTGCGGTCGAAGTCCTTGCCCCCATGACGGTAGCCGTCCACCACGAACAGCACCTTCGGCTCGATCTGGGCAAAGCGATCGACGACGCTGCGCGCGCCGAACTCGGGCGCTGCACAGGACCAGATCGCGCCGATGCTGGCACACGCCAGAAAAGCGATCAGCGTCTCTGGAATATTCGGCATGTAGGCGGCGACGCGGTCGTCCTTCTTCACCCCGAGTGAGCGCAAGCCGGCCGCTGCGGCCGCGACCTGCTCAGAGAGCTCGCCCCAACTCAACTCCTCGAGCGGGCGCAACTCCGAGGCGTGCATCACGGCCGTTGCCTGTGGATCGCGTTCACGCGTGAGCATGTTCTCCGCATAGTTGAGCTGTGCGCCCTGGAACCACGACGCCCCCGGCATCTCCTTCGAGGTCAGCACACGCTCATAGGTCTCAGACGCGCGCACACCGCAGTACTCCCAGATATCCGCCCAGAACTGCTCGACCTCATGCACCGACCAAGCCCACAGGTCACCGTAGTCGGCGAACGTACGTCCATGGCGCCACCCGGCCCAGCTCATGAAGTCGGTCATCCGAGCGTTCGCGGCCATCTCGGCCGTTGGCATCCACAACGGCGCTTGATCGTGCCGATCCGACATCGTGCACCCCTTTTTTAGCGACTTTGCACAGCGGCGCCCGTGCCCCCGATTCCGTCGGCCTCCGCGGCGAGGATCTGGCCGTTGCGACCGATCCCGCTCCGACGTCTGGATCTATTGATACCGGGTCCTACACCACATGTGCAAGTGCCGCACGATCGCGCCCGGCTATGCTCGTGGTTCGTGAGCATCGAGGCACTGCGCAACGAATTCCCGGTGCTCGAACGTGTGGCTTATCTGAACGCAGGCACCGACGGGCCTCTGCCTGGCAGCGCGGCACAGGCAGGTGCCGAGGAGCTACTTGGAGAGGCGCGACGGGGACGCGCCGGCGAGCACTTCGAACGTCGCCGTGAGCTGGGCGATGAACTGCGCGCGGCTTACGCCGGTGCGCTGGCGTGCAAGCCCGAGGAGCTGGCCCTCACGACCTGTACAAGTGAGGGCCTCTCGTGCGTGATCGATGGCTTGCAACTGGCCGAGGGCGATGAGATCCTCACGAGCGACGAAGAGCATCCCGGCCTGCTTGGCGCGCTCGGCGCCGCCCGCGCGCTGCACGGCGTGTCGGTGCGGGCGGTCCCGCTCGCGAATATCGCCGAGACGGTGACCGCTCGCACACGGTTGGTGGCCTGTTCGCACGTGAGCTGGATGAGCGGCTGTATCGCTCCGGCCGAGCTCGCGCAAGTGGATGTGCCTGTCGTGCTCGACGGAGCTCAGGGAGTAGGGGCCGTGCCGGTGGACGTGCAGGCGCTTGGTTGCCACGCATACGCCGGCGCTGGGCAGAAGTGGTTGTGTGGGCCAGACGGCCTCGGCATGCTGTATGTAGCCCCGTCGCTCAGGGAACGTCTAAAAGTGAGTCACCGCGGCTATGGCAACCTGCTCGATCCAGGTGCAGGACTCGACGCGCAATTGCACGAGGACGGCCGACGTTTCGACACGTTCGTGCTGAGCGCCGAGGCGCTTGCGACGGCTCTGACAGCAGTGCGGACGCTCGAGCGAGCGGGCTGGGCGGCGGTGCACGAGCACGCGATCGCCCAGGCCGCCCGGCTCGCCGAGCTGTTGGCGGCCAACGGTCGCACGGTCTCCCGGCGCGGGGCGAGCACGCTCGTCTCGTTCTCGAGCCAGGATCCGCTGGGCGAGCGCACCCGCCTGGCCGAGCGGGACGTCATCCTGCGCGACATCCCACACCAGCCGTTGCTGCGCGCCTCTGTCGGTGCGTGGAACGACGAGAGCGACTTTCAACGCCTGCTCGCCGGTCTTCTGGCCTGAGTATGCCTGGGGCGGGATAGACGGCTCGTCACGCGCCGGAGCCGCTCGTCCACAAGGACATTGCTGTCGCTGTGCGCGGGTGTAAGCCACCACGCGATTTGTGACAGCCGTAGCACGGCTTAACGTGTACTTAGCACGCTTATGCGGTTTGCTTCTAGCAGCACGGTGTGCTCGTCGGGGGCTGTACGAGCATCTGCCGTCCAGATATGAGCGCCACAGACCGCACATCCACGTTGAACGCCGCTGAGACGCCGATCCCGGCCGTGGGCGCGCAGGCGCCTATCGCCGCACAGGGAGGAATCGGGGGGAACGGGCAACGCTCCTCGCGTTCGCTGCTCGAACGCGTGCGTCCCCAATACGTGGCACTCGCCGGCATCCTCGCTGTGGCGACAGTACTGAACACGCACAGGCTTTCTCAAAACGGCTACGCGAACACCTTTTACTCAGCCGGCGTGCACTCAATACTCGAGTCCTGGCACAACTTCTTCTTCGTCTCCTTCGACAGCGGTGGTCTCGTCACGATCGACAAGCCACCGCTTGCAGTGTGGTTGCAGGCGGCCAGCGCCGAGCTGTTCGGCTTCTCGCCGCTGAGTCTGCTCTTGCCGGAGGCGATCATCTCGGTCCTCGCCGTTGCGGTGCTGTACCGCATCGTCGCACGACGATTGGGCTCCGGCGCTGGCCTCGTGGCCGCTCTGGCGCTAGCGGTGTTCCCGTCCTTTGTCGCGGTCTCGCGCGAGAACGGCGTAGACCCGTTGCTGCTCCTGCTGATGATCCTTGCGTGTGGAGCGGCCTTGAATGCAATCGAAGACGGCCGCTGGCGTTGGCTCATGGCCAGTGCGCTACTTGTCGGGCTCGCTTTCAACACCAAGACGCTCGCCGCCTATCTCGTCGCTCCCGGTATCGGGCTTGCCTATCTGGCGTGCGCGCCTGATCGCTGGTACAGGCGGATCGGGATGCTGACGCTCGCGACCCTGATCATGGGCGTCGTCTCCTTTGCGTGGATCGCCGCAGTCGAATTGACGCCGGCGTCCCAGCGCCCCTATGTCGGTAGCTCCACCGACAACACCGAGCTCGGACTGACCTTCGAATACAACGGCCTTGGCCGCGTCGAAGGCGAGCTCGGAGGTCCGGGCAAGATCCCGAAGGCCGAAGGCGGTTTGGTCCGCACCCCGGTGATCCACCACCGCTTCGTCTACCGCCATCTCACCCAGGCTCAGCGCTCAGCTCTCGCTGCGGCGGCTCTACGCGAGCACGAACGGCGAGTGCGCGTTCTGCGGGCAGCGAGGTCCACCTACCTGCCCGACGGTCGCCTGCGAGACGCGATCGCCTTCGGCGGCGAGACGAGTCCCATGCGGCTGTTTGAAAACCGGCTGGCCGACCAGGGCTCATGGATGCTGCCCTTCGCGATCTTCGGCATGCTCGCGCTGGCGCTGTCGCTGCTCATCGGCGAGCGCAGGCGAACAAGTCCGCGGCTTGGAGTTCTGATCGTCTTCGGTGGCTGGCTGCTCGTGGAGGTGGTGATCCTCAGCCTCTCCAAAGGCATCGTTCACCCCTATTACATCTCGGCGGTCGCTCCGGGAGCGGCCGCGATGATCGGCGCGGGTGCATTTGCGTTCACGCGGTTTGCCAAGCAGCGCAGTTGGGCTGTGTTGCTGCTGCCCTGTGCGGTTGGCGCCACCGTGGCCGCTCAGATCGCGATACTCAACTACCAGCACTTCATACGCTGGTTCGTCCCCATCTTGATCGGCGGCGCGATCGTACTGGTGCTCGCGATGGGCGTGCGACGCCTGGCGGCGCCGGCGATGGCACTGCTTGTCTGCCTGCTGCTGTTCGCGTCAGCGGACTACGCCAAGACGACATGGCTTGCACCGGTGGAGGGCACTTTCCCGGCCGCGGGCCCGCGTCAGGCCGCGGGCGAAGGGGGAGTCGGTTTGAACGCGATCGACCTGCGCATCTACAGCAACCTCGTTCGCTACGTCGACAGCCACCATCCGGGTAGCCGCTGGAGCGTCCTGACCGTCGCTGCGCCGACGGCAGCGCCGATGATTTTGCTGGGCTCCCCCGCCGGCGCTCTGGCGGGCTACAGCGGCACCGACCCGACGCTCGACGGACCAGGACTCGCAGGCTTGGTAGCCAAAGGAGAAGCGCGCTACGTCGTACTCGGCGGCGCCTACGCCTCCCGCGGAGGCAACCTGGCGACGAAGGCCGTCCTACATGTGTGTCGCCTGGTGCCCTACCACGCCTGGCACGGTCCCCATCCCTCCACCTACGAGCTGGCTTTGTTCGATTGCGCAGGCCGCGAGCACGCGCTCGAAGCCCAAGCTCGCGTCAACGTCGCGAAAGTGCGTCTCGTCGACTTTTCGCGTTCATCGTCGCACTGAGAACCACAGCTGCCCCTGGATGCCCTACCACTGCCGTAGGTCGCGCTTGCGCGGTCCCAATATGCAGGCAGCTCAGGCGGCGCGTGCGCCGGAGGAGGCCAGCACGGGCTCGACGTGGCGGCGCACCAGCTGGCGTTCGAAGAAAATCCCCTCGCGCAAGCCGGCGCCTGTGACCTCGAGCCGCTCGAAGTCGCCGGCGCGCATCACACCCTGGATCACGAGCGCGCCCGCCAGCACGATGTCGGCACGCGCGGGTTTGATACCCGGCACCCGGCTGCGCTCGGCGGCCGGTAGCTGCGCCAGGCGTGCGATCAACTCATCGAGAGACCTCAGGTCGAGCACGAAGCCCTGAACCTGATCGTCCGGCAGGCCCGCGGCACGCTCGGCCGCGGCCGCGAGGTTGCGCACGGTGCCGCCCAGACCCACCAGGTGCGGGCCGGTGCTCTGAAGCCACGGAGCCCGTTCGAGCTTGCGCTCGACGTTAGCTTGCAACGCTTTCAGCTGGCTGCGCTTGGCGGGGCCGGGGTCGGCGAGAAAGCGCTCGGTCATACGCACCGCGCCCATCCGCCACGAGCCCGACTCGCGCGCCAGCCGTCCTGCGACACGCACGAGTTGCAGGGAGCCACCACCAAGGTCGAGTACGCAGCCGTCGCTGAGCATCGTCGAGTTGACCGCAGCCAGGTAGCCGTAACGCGCCTCCTGCTCGCGACTGAGGACACGCACGTCAAGGCCCGTTCTCATGTGAACCAGATCGAGGAACTCGCGGCCATTCTCCGCCTCGCGGATCGCACTCGTGGCTACCGCATCGATCGAGTTCTCATCGAGCCGGCGACGCCGGCAGAGCTCGGTGAACGTCTTCAGCGTCTCGAGCGCTCTGGCCATCGCCGCCTCGCTCAAGCGCCCGCTCGTTGCCATGCCCTCGCCGATGCGAACCGCCGAGGAAAGCTCCTCGACACGCTCCCACGAGCCTTTCGCGGGAGCGAACACCACCATCCGAAAGGAATTGGAGCCAAGGTCGATGACGGCGACGCGCTGCTCGGGCTCTATGGCCATGTGTCTAAGCGTAGTAGGCCCGTCGGAGGGTTGACCGGGTCGGGGCATTCGCGCATGCCGGAGAGTCGTGCAAATGCTCGAGCAACGGACAATGCGTTGTTTTGCGCCAGTGCCGCAACGCTTGGCGCCCGGACGGGTTGCCATCCGTTGAAGGCTTCAGGCTCTGAGGAGATGGGGGCACAATGACCAGACAGCTCGAGCGAGCAACTCACCACAGTCACGCAGTGCGCAGGCTTGACCTGGAGCCTTCCCCGGGCGTGCGCCGACGGCGCATTGTGCTCGCCACGGCGATGCTCGCTCTCGTGTTGGGCGCATCGCTGCCAAGCGGTGTGGCTGCAGCCGCTCCCGCGCTCGGTTGGTCAGCTCCTGCGGTGTTCGACCCGGGCGCCGTACCAAGCGGCGTCTCGTGCTCATCGGAATCCCTGTGCATTGCAATCGACAGCCAGGGCAATGTCCTCAGCACACCCGATCCGGCGTCCTCGCATCCCTCTTGGACCGTCGTCGAGAAAGACGAAGGAAAGGCGCTGGATGCCGTCTCTTGCTTGGCCAATGGCTCCTGCGTAGCGGTGGACGATCGCGGCGATGCGCTGGTGGGCAGTGGATCGACCGAGACGACTTGGTCGCCTCCGGCGCCGACCGGAGCCGGCAGCCCGTTGACCGACGTCTCCTGTGCGAGCGGCTCGCTGTGCGTGGCGGTCGATGAAGGAGGCGAGATCCTGACAAGCGCCGGCCCGCAGAGCGTCGGCTGGAGTGTGACGAGCGTCGACGCCGGACATCACCTGACGGGCGTGTCGTGTGCTTCGCAGACCCTGTGCGTCGCGGTCGACGACGCAGGCGACGCGCTTGTAAGCACCAACCCGACTGCTGGGCCAGGAGCCTGGCACTCCCAGAAGATCTCCGCGGCGCGACTGGTCGGCGTCTCTTGCTCGGCCGCCGACTCGTGTCTCGCCGCCGACGGCGCCGGCGACGCCCTCGCAACCAGCGATCCCGCGGCGGCGAGCGCGACCTGGAGCGAGACGCCGATCGACAGCGAAGCCCTGAGCGCCCTCTCGTGCGCAACCTCGGGGCTGTGCGTTGCGAGCGACGCGCGTGGCCGGGTGTTTGCCGGCGACGATGTGACGGCGCCGATCCCGGGCTGGAGCATGTCGAGCGCCGACTCGGCAGGGGTCGCAGGCATCTCCTGTCTGGCCGGAGGCCTATGTCTTGCCGTGGGGCCGGACGGGAGCTTCGCGTTCGCGCGAGTCCCGGCGCCTGGAGCCACAACTCTCGAGCCGACGAGTGTGACCGCCACAGGCGCAAGCCTCGGGGGAGTCGTCGACCCCGAAGACGCGACGCTCGGAGCTTGCTCCTTTGAATACGGGACCGCTCTCCCCTATACGCAGTCTGCCCCTTGCTCGACGCTTCCCGGCGCAACCGGCGGCGCTCAAAGCGTCTCGGTACAGCTGTCGGGACTCTCGCCGAACACCGCCTATCACTACCGCGTGCTCGCCTCGAGCCCGTCTGGGACAGGCATCGGCGCCGACGTGACATTCACGACCGCCGTCTCCTCACAGGTCTCGCTCGTCCATCCACAGCCTTCGATCGCCGGCACACCCGCAGTCGGCCAGCGGCTCACCTGCCATCCCGGTACTCCGTCGGGAACGACGGCGCGACTTGGTTACGCATGGGTGCGGGACCTGATCCCGATCCCGGAAGCGACCGCCACCACTTACACGGTCAAGGGCCAGGACAGCGGCCACCACCTTCAGTGCCAGGTCACGGCGACCGACGGCGGCGGCAGCGCCACGGAGAAGAGCGCGTTCGTGACGATCCCGGTCGGGGGCGTGCCTGTCTCGGTCGGCGAGACCGCTGTCGGCAAGGCCACTTATCGGAGCGGCAAGTTGAGTGTGCCTATCTCCTGCTCGGCGCTCGCCGACGGCGGCTGTGCCGTAGCGGTGCGGCTTGTTGCCGTCGAGACGCTCGACGGCGGTCGCGTGGTGGCTATCGCCGCGCGCTCACAGAAGACCATGCACGCCGGCATTTCTGGGCTGCGCCATGTAACGGTTACGCTCGCGAGTGTCCGTGTGCGGCTTGCCGTGGGCTCGCACAGGACGTTGACAGCGACGCTGAGCTCGAGTGCGAGGCGGCTGCTTGCCTCACGACGACACCTCGCCGCCTACCTCTATGTGAGCGGGACCGTGATCGGCGTGATCGAAGCACAGCTCGCGCGGCAGCTGATCTTGCTGGGCACCTCCGCTCACGGTGCATCCGCGCATGCGCTGGTCCTAGCGCTCGGAGTCCCACCCCGGACAGCCCCGGCCTCGTCCACAGCCGTTGAACCGGCTGCTCGGGATGTCTCCTTTCTGCCTGCCAGGGTGGGCCGATCCGCACCCGCTCGCGCGAATGCCGCCGGTGTCTTGGCTGCAACCCCATACATGGGCTGGGACACCTACTTCGCTCTGGGCGGCAAGTACAGCGAGGCGTCTATCCTGCGCCAGGCAAGCCAGATCATCTCGCTCGGACTGCGCCGGCGCGGATACCACTATGTGTGGCTCGACGTCGGCTGGTGGCATGGGACACGCGCGACCAATGGCCAGATAACCGTCAGCCCGAAGCAGTGGCCGCATGGACTCGCTTGGCTCACCGGCACCCTGCATGCTGCCGGGCTACTGGTTGGGCTCTACACAGACGCGGGTCCAAACGGGTGCGGTGGGGCTGGGCAAGGCAGCTATGGCCATTACCAACAGGACGTGAACACGTTCGCCGCCTGGGGCTTCGATGCCGTCAAGGTCGACTTCTGCGGCGGCGCCGAATACGGCCTGAACCCAGCGGCCGCCTACTCCGCGTTTCACGCGGCGATCGCGGCGAACTCGAGTCACAGATCGATGCTGCTGTCGATCTGCAATTTCCTGCAGCCAGAACAGTACGGCGACGGACAGCCTGCAGTGAGCGAATCGGCCTTCTCCTCCTACAGTTTCGGCCCGAGCGTCGGCAACAGCTGGCGCACGGACACCGACGTCGGCTTTCCCGGAAATGTCCCGTTCGCGGACGTACTGCGCAACATGGACGCCGACGCCGCCAGTCCGCAGGCGGCCGGCCCTGGCCACTGGAACGACCCCGACTACCTCGCGCCGGACCAGGGTATGTCTGCCGCACAGTTCCGTACCCAATTCAGCATGTGGGCCATGCTCGCGGCGCCGCTGATGATCAGTGACAACCTGACGAAAATCGGGCCGTCGAGCATTGGGGCTGTGCAGAACAGCGAAGTGATCGCGATCGACCAGGATCCAGGAGGGGTGCAGGCCACGTTGCTGTCAACTTCGGGAAGCGGACAGGTCTGGGTGAAGCCGCTGGTCGACGGTTCGCGAGCGATCGCCCTGCTCAACCGTGGATCGAGCGCGGCACGGATCGAAACGAATGCCGCGGCGGTTGGACTACCGTCCTCCGCCAGTTACACGATGCGCAACCTGTGGACGCACGGTGTGAGTGCTACGAGCGGAGCGATCAGTGCTGAGGTTCCGGGCGACAGCATTGTTTTGTCACGGGTCTCTATTCGTTAGGACAGTAGGAGCCGTGTAGGCACGGTGCGACCCTCGCCCCCCTCGACATCCAAAGCTCGATCTTCGACCCTCGACAAGCCGAACAATCACTGCTCAGCCGAACGCGACCGCGCCCCGCTCGCCCGGGGGCGCGGTCATTACTCCAAGATCCGGGCTAGATCGCGTAGCTATACCAAGACGGTGTGTAATAGTATGTTTTACCGGAGATATTCTCCATCTCCTCTTCACCATTACCAGGGCCTCCCACCTGCGCATCCGCCTCGCAGTCACCGCTCCGGCAAGCTTCGGCATTGCTACCCCAAGTTTCGTTCCACACCCACGACCATGACCAGCCGCCGTTCGTGGAACTGACGACTGCTGTTTGCACGTACTCTTTCGTCCCGTAGCAGTGTTCGTTCGCTCCCCGATTGCCTGTACAGAACGGACCTTCGGAGGCCTGCGCGACACCTACACTGGCCGAAAGAGCTCCTACAAGTGACAAGATGGACACAATTACCTGCAGCGATTTTACGCGCCAAGCACGCTGATTTGCCATTAGAAGTCAACTCCTCGATTGGTTAGGTGGTGGTCACTCGCTGTGGGATTGCCCAGAGCCGTCGGTCCAGTAGACGTGAGCAAGTTCCCTCGGCGTGTTGCCGAGACTTAGTACGAAGCTGTTTTCTTCGACTGAAACCGAATCGCGCGACCCATCAGTGAAGACCAGCTGTACCGATGACACGCCATCAGGCGTCAGCCCAGAAATAAGATTTGTGAGACCTGCTCTAGGCGCGGTTGCGCTCGCGTTGTTCACCATCGCCATGCTGACGAGAATTTGATGCTCCTGCGCTAGTTGAGAAGCGTTATTGCAAACCCGTCCCTCGTCGGGCGGGCCAGCCGGAGCAGTGCTTGACACAAACCTATGTATGATGCAGACTCGATCGCCTTTCAACGTAGCCCAACGTTGAAATGCCGGATAGACTGGCGGCAGAGCACGCGTTATCGTTTCGTTGGATGTTTGGTCGACTTCAGAAGGGCTGACGGCCGGCAACACATCTGCGGACGTCGCAGAACGATCGAACACGGAGTATTCGGATAGCGCCGTTGGCGAGGGCGCCACTGGCGACGCAGCCGATTGGGCCGACCCGCTTCTCGTTACCATGATCGCGCCTACCGAGATCATCGCTGCCACTCCAATCATGATCGTCAGCGAGCGTCTCGACCTACTTTGCAGAAATGCCATTTGAATTCTCCCGCAATTGATGTTTGATTATGCTCTGTGCCCGCGCTCACCTTTTCATCACCGTCGATGACAGGCTTCGTGCGATCGGGTCCGACTAATGCAGGACCGGTGGCTGGAGACGTGCCCAGGATAGTCGATTATAGGGTCAGAGTCAATAGATTCGATTTGCGATGGATGGAATCCATCGCAAATCGGGATTTACTAGTGTGCTGTATCTTGTACGTCGAGCGAGATGAGTCTTTTTCTCTCGCTGACTTGCTAGCCAGCCACGAGCAAGGCTGCCAGGTCGTAGATAGGGCATCGCCAGATCGGCTCATCAGCGGCTAGATGGCGAGCAGGACGAGAGCTGTTCTAGATCGGGCGACACGGCGTCTGGCCGAGCGAGAGGTTCGAAGTCTTCCCGACCGGCGGCCTCCGACTCCTGCCTCCGAATTGGCTGGCGTCTGTCTCCGAGCTGCCTCCGCCATCGGGAAGGAGGGCCGGAAACCCAGTATCTGTCGGACTGCTCTCCTGTCGCCCAAAGTCCCTGGCTGTTTGGACGAATGTCCCGTACTGGCGAGCGTGTCGGGCACTCGTCGCCGACCTGAGAAAAATGGGCCCGATTTGTTACAAGGAGTTCGTTCGCCCCTATGCGGTGGGCTGTCGAGGCTATGTCTGCCTCCGAATTGCCTCCGTGACGTCCGGTCGAGGTTGAGGCGCCGGGCCGTTCTCCGTCCGCAGTAGCGCTCATGATGGCGCCGTGCCCCGCATCAGCTTCTTCTATGGGATCGTCGTGACGATGTACTTCTACGACCACGATCCGCCCCACTTCCACGCCGAGTACGCCGAGCACCACGCGGCAATTGTGATCGGCAGCAATGAGGTGCTTGTCGGCAGTCTTCCGAGTCGCGCGCTCAAGCTCGTGACCGAGTGGGCGACTCTGCATCGCGAGGAGTTGGAAGCTGACTGGCAGAGGGCTAAGGACGGTGGTTCTCCCGAGCCCATCGACCCGTTGCCGTAAGATAAGCGCATGGAGTTCGTACGCGTCATCTCTGTAGACGTGCTTGGTCACTACAAGCTCAGGCTTGACTTCAGCGACGACAGCACACGCGACGTCGATCTCACCGGGGAGTTGCACGGCCCCGTGTTCGAGCCTCTGGCCGATCCCGGCTACTTCGCGCAGGTGCAGGTAGACGACCAGTTGGGGACAGTTGTGTGGCCCAACGGAGCCGACCTCGATCCCCTCGTGTTGCATGGGGACTTCGAGCCGGCCTCGCGTCTCGTCCATCACTGAGCGACGGCCGAACGCGTCACCCCCTGGCATCGGTGATGCCTTCATGGCTGCCCGGCTCCGCGTCCGGGAGCGAGACGACTGCCTCCGGCTTGCCTCCGCCACCGAAGAGAAGTGCCGGAAACCCCAGTATCCGGGGGACTGCTCCTGTCGCCCAAAGTCCCTGGCTTTTGGGCGAATGTCCCGTGCTGGCGGGAAATGTCGGGACTCCCCGCCGACCTGGAAAAATGGGCCCGCTCGCCGACCTGGGAAAATGGGCCCGCCAGGACTCGAACCTGGGACCAACCGATTATGAGGCGTGCCGGCTGGCTGGCCCAGATGGCCAGTATACCGCATGGATACTGAGGATTCGTAGTACGGGCGCTGGTCGCCGTAGGCAACACCTTTGCCCGCAAATAGCGGGCTTTTCAGGAGCGTTTGGGCGTATACGCCCATTCATCGGCGTCCGCGAGTTTCGCGATCACCAAGTATCTGGCAGGCCCCGAGCCCGTAGCCGTCAACCGGCATGGGAAGGTGATCGGCTTCTACATCCCGCTTCGGCGAGACGAGGTGCGCCACGCAGTTGCCCAGCTTGGCAAGGCTGTAGAGCAGGTGATCGACGAAACCGGCCTCGGCGAGGATGAGCTGGCGGGTCTCTTCGATACGCGACGGCCTTCTCTGAATGATCGTCGTCGCCGACGTCCGACAACATGGCCGGCTGGGACGGATGCGGGCAAGGTGCAGCGACTCGCATCTGTGGCTGTATCGGTCCGAAGACTCACCTAATATCAACCACTTATGCCAGTGTTCGACGAGGGACTGAGCAACAGTCTCACGAAAATCGCTGTCCACGCGACCACTGCGGGGGGCGAACTCGACGCATCGCGTTGGCCGGACGCCGAAGTACGGGAGCGTGTCCTCGCGGTCTTGGCGTACACGCAGTTGATGATCGAGGGCTCGGATGCTGCGCTGATCTCGAGCGTCGTCACGTCGGAGCTTGAGGCCACGCTAACGGAGTTCGTCAACGCTCCCGAGCAGCTTGCTTCCGAATCAGGGCCGTGGGTCGATCGGTTGCTCGATCTAACTGGGCGGCTGCCCCGTGCTCAGGGTCGAGACTTCGAGCAGTCGGCCAAGAAGGCAGCTAGGACGTTTCAGCGGTCCGCGCAGCAGCGCTTCGGTGCTGTAGAGAGGCGTGCAGAAGAAGCGGAGTCCAGTGTCGAGGCGCTGACGGCAAACCTAGAGGGGCGGCGTGCGGAGATCGACGCGCTCGCTGAGCAGTTTCGCGTGCAGCAGGAGGAAGGGGCCGAGACGCGGTTCGCGCAGCTAGATGCAAGAACACAAGACCTCCAAGCGACCGCGGAGCGCCATGTGCAGAGCATCGAGGCTCTGATGACGGAGCAGGCGGAGGTGTTCCGGAAGGCTCAGGATGAACGTGCGGAGGAGCATCGTGAGCGCGAGCAGGGATACGAGAGTCACTTCGCGCTGCTGGAGGCCGGCACGAACAGACGTGCCGACACCCTCGTCTCCG
>Ga0208480_1000106_pt1 | contig 34141 bp, 36 predicted proteins | sample NGESurshal092012_4_FD_184485 | JGI IMG/M metagenome (GOLD analysis project Ga0208480, IMG submission 184485) | Arctic peat soil microbial communities from Barrow, Alaska - NGEE Surface sample F53-1 shallow-092012 (SPAdes) | ecosystem: Environmental > Terrestrial > Soil > Wetlands > Peat ... | reverse complement strand
GCGTGGGGGAAGCCGGTGGGGGGGTGTTGTTCGGTCTCGGGGCGCCCTACGTGCGCGCGTGGGGCCTCCGGCGCGGTTGGTAGGGTGGGCCTCGCAATGGACGAGCGACAACGGGAGGCCGGCCGATGAGACTGAGGTCACTGATCGCCATGCTAACGCTGCTGGCCGTGTTCGCGGCCAGTGTGGCGGTGGCGGGCTGCGGCGGCAAATCGACGAGCACTTCGACCTCGACGAGCACTTCGACCTCGACGAGCACTTCGACGTCGACGAGTCCGACCACGAGCACGAGCGGCACAGCGCCCCACAAGCACTCGACGAAACCGGCTTACTGATCACCTGCGTCACCCGGCTTTGGGGGCGGAGGGCAGGGCGGCCGCGTAGGTCGTGACGGCCACCGGCTTGGATGCGCCGAGCACGCGGCCGGCGGAGTCGAGCCCCTGGACGGCGGCGTAGGCGTACTTCTTGGGCAAGGTCGTCGAGCTTTCGAAGCCGCTTGCCGAGATCGTGGTTTGGGCTTGTAGCGCGTTGGGCTGCTTGCCCGCCAAGACCCGCCACGAGGCCACGCCGGTGGCGCCGTTCCAACTCATGTGGACGATCGTCTCTTCGCTTGTGTCGTTCAGGTTCGCGAGCGCCGCCGGCGGACTGGCGGGCCTTCCGCTCCAGGGGAAGCGGAAGGCCCTGTAGAAGGACATGTCGTAGGGGAGATGGGCGTCGAAGAGCAAGGCGCCGCTCGTCGCGAACTCGCTGATCGCGGGCACGCCGCCGTAGCCGACGAGGGCGTTGCCGTCGGGCAAGGTCTGCATGTTGCCTTGGCTGGGCGCGAGCACCGGCGGGTCGGGATGCGTGTAGGCCGAGACCAGGCGAGCGGTGTGGGTCTTGAAATCCAGGGCGATTCGCAAGCCACGCGACTGTGAGTGGATCGGGGGGTTGGAGCCGTCGTCGAAAAATGTGACGAGCCCGCTCGGCAGGATCCGTCCGTCGTGCTGCCACGCCGTTTCCACGCCGGGACTCAGCTTGAAAGAGCTCTTCAGGCCGCCCAGGCGCCACAGGATGTTGCCGGAGCCCCCTTCGATCTGGTAGCCGGCCCAGGTGGAGCGCGCCGAGATGAAGATGTTCCCGTCGGGCTCGAGGTCGATCGAGTTGATGTGAAACCAGTCCCACGGCGTCGGCTTGGTGGGTGTCGTGGTCTCCGACTCGGTTGCGGCCACGTGGTCGAGGCTGTGCCATTCCCAACGCACCAGCCCTGTTCTCATGTCGATCTCCTGGACGGCGGTGTCGATGAGTACCCCGTCGCGTGCACCTTCAACCGAGGCCAGATCGCAGCGGATCGGATTGAACGCGGTCGTGTAGGAGACCCCGCCGGGGGCGATTTGGAAGTCGTGCAGGTCGGCCTCCAGGCCATTGCCGCCCGGAACTTTGGCGATTTCCCGGTAGGCCGAGTTCAGGACGACGTCTTCGCCTTGACCGAACCCGAGGGACAGCACCTTGCCGCGCCAGAACGTCAGGGCCGGGCGGCCTTCGTAGCCCTGCATGCTCAGGTTCTCGGCGGTCTGGCCCTCGGGGAGCCGGTCGAACCACACGGGCTGGCCTTGGGGCGTGTAGATCAGCGCCCCGTATTGCCCCGGGCCCGGGCCGTTGGTCGTGAAGATGTCGCCCGATCCTGGATCGCGATCGGCGGTCGTGACGCTCAGGATCGGGACCTGGGCGCCTGGCAGGGTCGCAAAGCTTTCGTAGTCCGCGGGATCTGCTTGGGGGTTGGGGAAGGGTGGAACGCTCGTCGTGGAATAGGGCGTGTCGATGAGAAACCCGAAAGCCACCTTCGTTTCGGCGTGCGTACCGGTCGATGCTCCCGCCGCAAGGACGGTAGCGCGCACGCTCACCCGCTCCCCGGGCTGGAAGGGGACCTGCGGGATAAAGCTGGCCCCGTCGCCTTGCGAGTAGGCCCGTAGGCGGCCCGGGTGGGGGCCGCTGCGGGAGCCGCTCACCGAGACAGCCCGAATATGGGCGGCCGGCACGCCGAGGAAGCTTATCTGTGTGGCGGGATTGGCGGTGCCGGTTTCCGGCGCGGGAGAGACCTTCAGCGAGGTGCCCGCGAGTCGTGCGTCGTGGCCCAGAGTGCTCGGCAGGCAAGCGGGCGCGGTCGCCTGGGCGGTGTTTTTGCCCGAGCCCGACAGGGCACCCGTCGCGAGCAAGACGAGGATCGCGGCGGCGGCCAGCAAGGCCGCGGCGAGCAGGAGGCGAGCTCTGCTCATCCGCGGCGGGTTCCGGTCGCTACCGAGCGGGCCTCGGCGGCTGCCGGACGGGCTTCTGGGGCTGCCGGACGGGCTTCTGGGGCTGCCGGACGGGTTTCACAGGCTGCCCGAGAGGCTTCGGCGGCTTCGGTTGGCGTGTGGCTCACTAAGCCGTCGCGGACTTCAGCGCCGCCGTCTCCTCGGCGCGCCAGCCCTGCAGCGCCCCCAAGGCGCCGTCGATCACGCGGCCGAGGAACGTCTCGCGGTCGTTGACGTGAGGCAGCGGCTCGTCGGGCGTGGGGACCTCCAGGAACTCACACAAAGGAGCCCAGCCTTCGCTCACATTCCAGACGAGCAGGCGATCGCTAGGCACGGTCGCTTCGACGGCCGCGTTGTGGCGGTTGAAGCCGTCGATCAACTGCTCCGGTCGCTCATGCCCAGCGGCAAATGGCGCCTCATCGACCCAAAACATGCGCTCGACCAGCTTCAGGTAGCTCGCCCACCTGGGATCGACTTGGGCACGGGCGCTCGAGAGCAGCCGGATCAGCGACTCGCCGTAGCACATGTTCCAAATCGTCTCGCGGAAGCTGGGCTCCCACTTCTCGGGGTCGCGGATGCTGAGCAGGACCTTGGCATCTGGGTAGAAGTCCATCAACTCCTGCCAGAAGTAGCCGCCGGGCCAATCCACCGTCGCCTGGGAGTCGCCGAAGACCTCCTCCCAAGGTTCGGCGCCGTCGAGCGCACGGTTCCAAACGCCCACCTGGTCGAGGTCGGCGATCACGTTGACCCAGTGGTAGCACGGTTCGAAGCCGAGCTTCTCGAGCGCCACCTTCTGCGTCAGTGTGCCCGTGCGCGGCATCCCTGCTCCGATCACCTTCATCTGCTTCCCTCCAGGCTCCATGGATGTTGTAGTCCCTGCAGGCTAATCATGGACGCCTGTCGAAGGGTTTGTGAAGAAACGTGTCGATAGGATGAAGAGTCTATGAAGAAAAGCCAACGTGGAGCCGCTCTTTCGCGGGTGCCGACGGGTTGCTCACGTATCCTCGTGTTTGGTCTGGCCCATTCCGACGCCGTATCCGTCTGCCCTATCGATCAAGCGACTTCAGGAGGCCTATATTGAAGGCTATAGCCGACCTCCCCGGCTTGAGAGAGGCGCCACTTGGATGGGACGATCGGGTCCCAAGGCTCCCGCACATCAGCCGTCTCGCGCTGGCAGGCCCTGAGACATCGTTCACCCAGCAGGACGTACTCGGCCTGCTGGGCCTCTCAGACGACGAGTTCGCCCGGCGCATCTTCAGTCGTTGTGGGGTGCAGCGACGTAGTCTCACGCTGACCGACGACTTCCTCGCGACCACGGTCCAGGGTCGCACGCCGGCGATCGAGGAGCACCTGCTCGGCTATGCGGTGCGGGCGATCGACGAGCTCGAGATCGACCCCCTGGAGGTCGGGGTGGTGGTGAGCGCGACGCTTTACTCGCTCGGCGGTCCGACGATCGCCCACAGGCTCGTCGATCACTACGAGATGGACCCGTCCACAGACAAGTACCACATCGTCGGCGTCGGCTGTGCAAGCGCCGTGCCGCTGATACGGCTCGCCTCGCAGGCCTTGCGCGGGCGGGCGGGTGGGCCCCAAACAAAGGCGCTCGTTGTCGCGGCGGAGAGCATGACGGGCATCCTCATGGGAGCGGCCGAGGACGATGAGCGCAGCAAGACGGTCGGCTCCTCGATATTCGGCGACGGCTGTGCCGCCGCGCTGATCGAGTTCGACGAGGAACTCAGCCGGGCTGCGGGTCCGGTTGTGTTGGCATCCAAGGTCCACCAGGTGGCGGGCACGCTTGGCGCTGTGCGGATGCAACTCACGCCCGAGGACAGCTATCTACATTTGATTCGGGAGCTCCCTGCTCTAGCCAGCGAGGGGCTGCGAGAGCTGGCCGAGGATTTCCTCAGGGCAAACGATTTGGAGCCAGATGCGATCGACCATTGGCTCGTGCATCCAGGCGGGCGGCGCATCATCGAGAGCGTGCAGGAAGCGCTCGAGCTCTCGAATGAAGACGTTGCGGCCAGCTACGACGTGCTTGCAGAGCACGGCAACATGGGCACGCCCTCGATCTTCTATGTGATGGCGCGTGCGGTGGATCTCCGCAAACCGCAGCCTGGCGATCTGGGCTTGATGGTTACCGTCGGTCCCGGGGTGACCGTTGGGCTGATGCTTTTGCGGTGGTGAGCTACTCGTGGCCCACGGGCCGCGGGCGGGGCGAAGCCAGCGATCAGCCGCGAGATGCTTGTGCCGTACGCATGCCGGCCCGCTAGAGGTCGGCATGCGCGGTCAGGCCTTTGCGAGTATCGCCTCGTTGTCGTAAAGCTTGACAATGGTGACTGCGCCCTCTGGGGCCGCCGCCAGACACAGGCCACACAGCACACACTCGTCGAGGTTCTTCTCGACGATGCTCAAGCCGCCGCTCTCGGCCTGGGCGAAGATGTCGACCGGACAAGCGTCGCTGAGCTTGACCGCCAGTGCGGCATCGTTGGCCGCTTGGTCATCGACCTCGACGGCGATGAAGATCCCGTCGGCTCTCATACTGGGCTCCTCTCGGAGATCTTGGACTGAATCATGCCGGGAATGTCCTCGATCCGCTCGGCTACGGTGATTCCGGCCTGAGCCAGGCGCGCGATCTTCTCTGAGGCGGTGTCCTCCTTGCCTTCGACGATCGTGCCGGCGTGGCCGAAGCTCATGCCGGGCATCTCGTCCATGAAGCGTCCGGCCATGAAGGCGACGATGGGCAGACGCGATTTGTTCTCGCTCACCCAGCGCGCGAGCTCGGCCTCCATGCGCCCACCCGGCTCGGTGTAGATGACGATGCCCCGCGTTTGGGAGTCAGCCTCGAACAAAGGCATCAGCTCCGCGTAGGAGGAGCCGATGATCGCGTCGCCGCCGATCGAGACGGCGGTGGACTGGCCGAGGCCGGCGGCGCTCAGGGTGGAGGACATCTCGGTGGTCATGCCGCCCGAGCGCGAGATCACGCCGATCGGACCTGGAGTGTAGGCCTGGGCGGCGTTGCGGGCAGGGCCGCCGATGCCGCCCATCTTGATCACGTCGGGGACGATGATCCCAAGACAGTTGGGGCCGATGATGCGGGCTCCTCTGAGCGTTGCCAGCTCGACCATCTGCGCCACGTCGCGGCGCGGGATGCGCTCGGTGACGATCACGATCAGCTTTATCCCGTTCTCGATCGCCTCGAACACAGCGTCCTTGGTGAAGGCGGGGGGGACCGTCACGACCGAGCCATGGATTGGCGCGCCGTGGTGGGCGACCGCTTGGGCGACCGTGTCGAACACCGGCACACCGTGCACGTCGCGGCCGAGGCGCCCAGGCGTGACGCCGCCGACGACCTTGGCGCCGGCGCCGTAGTCGAGGCACTCGCGCGTGAGGTTGACGGCCTCGCGGCCGGTGATGCCTTGGACGATGAAGGTTGTGTCTGCGTCGATCAGGATGCTCATATCGAGAGTGGGGTCGTGTTTTTGCGATCATCCGCGTGTCTGGGCCGCGCGCTGAGGCGGTAGGCGCGGGACGTCCTGTCCCGCGGCAATGCCCTTGGGTCCGAATTTGGGCTCATGCCGGCGCTCCTTGGATCTTCTCGACGGCGCGTCTGGCCGCCTCATTCAGCGAGACGGACCGGTCGGCGTACTCAACGCCGTACTTCTCGAGGATCTTGAAGCCCTCCTCCTCCCAGGCCCCTGGGATGCGGAAGATCGCGATCTTCTCGGCCGGGTCCATGCCCAGCTCCAAGCATGCCTTGATCACGCCGCGCGCGACGATGTCCACGCGCGTGTTGGAGACGATCGACATCATCACCGCGATCTTGTCCACACCCGGCTTTTGTAGAACTAGCTTGGCCAAGCCGCAGGCCTTGGCGACCGAGGGGTTGCCGCCGATCTCGCAGTAGTTGGCCGGCTGGCCACCGTGGGCCCTGACCGCGTCGAACAGGGTCAAGGAGCCGCCGCCCGCGCCGATCACGAGGCCGAGGTTGCCGTCGAACTCGGTTACGTTGCCGGCCACGCCGCGGTGGTCGGTGGCGTCGACTTCCTCTCCCGCCAGCTCGAAGGGAGTGGCCTCGCGTGCTTGGCGGGTCTCCTCGTCGCCGACGCCGAGATCCTTCAACAGCTTCTTGTGACGGCCCCTGGCCTCGTTCTCGATGTCCATGTGTGCGTCGAGCGCCACGAACGACCCGTCCCCGAGTTGCCCCAGGGGATTGATCTCGGCGAGCGTCATGTCGTTCTCCACGAACAGCTTTGCCAAACGCGTGACAATCGGGACGAGCTTGTTGAGGGCCGAGCCGGTGACGCCGGTGGAGGCGATCACCTCCTTGGCCTGGAAGTCGCTGAGCGGCAGGATGTTGGAGAAATGTCGGCGGCCCACCTTGTCCGGCTGCTCCTCGGCGACCTGCTCGATGTCGATGCCGCCGACGGGGGAGAAGATCATCACCGGCTGCTTACGAATGCCATCCCACACGACGCCTGCGTAGTACTCCTGGGCGACCTTGGCCTTGGGGTCGACGAGCACTCCACGCGGCATGTGGCCGTTGATCTCCAGGGCGAGGATGTCGCGCGCGTACTCCTCCGCCTGCTCGGGCGTGTCGGCGAACTTGACGCCGCCGGCCTTCATGCGTCCGCCGGTCAGCACCTGGGACTTGATCACGGTGGGACCGCCGATGCGCTCGGCGATCTGCTTGGCCTCGGCCGGGTCGGTGGTGAAGCCGTAGTCGGTTACTGGAATGCCGGCGCGCTTGACTACCTCACGCGCCTCAAACTCGAAAAATCTCATCGCGTCCTTGATGGCTTGGAGGGACGGGGCGTCGGAACCCTATCGGGACGGCCGCTCACGTGCGCTCGTGGTGACCGTCCCGACCCAAGTGGACGCGAGGTGGCTACATGACCTCGATCGTCTCGTACACGTCTACTTTGCCGCCCGCAGCGACGATCGGGCAGTCGGTGACGAGGCTCGCTGCGGCGTCGAGGCTGGCGGCGGCGATGACCGAGTAGCCGGTCAGGCCGGACTGCGCCCCGCCGTTGCTGCCGGTAGAGCTCACCGACGTGGACGCGCCGACCGGGTTACCGGGCGCGACCACCGCCGAGCCGAGCTTGCCAAACCACTGTCCCCAGGCAGCCATCGCCTGTTCGCGCTCGGCCTCCGTGGACGCCATGCCAGGGCCGCCTGTGTATGCCAATAGGTAGTTCGCCATTTTCTGCTCCTTCTGTTGTTGTTGTTGTTGTTGTGTGAGTGTTGTTCTCGCGGTCGAGTGGAAGCGTCTTTCGCGTTCCCGGCGGCATTTGCGAGAGCCCGTCAGGACGTTTGTGCGGCGCGCTCGTTCAGATGCGTTTGGAATGCCTCCAGCACGCCTTCCCAGCCCTGTCCATGCGAGTCGCGCGATTCCAGCGACTCGAGGCCCGTGTGTTCGAGCACCACCGTGGTCTGCTCTCCCTCGGCGCGAAAGTCAACCGCCACCGTGCTCGAGTGACCGAGCTCTCCGTCTTCCTGTTCCCACTGCCAGCTGTAGACGAGCCGAGTGGGCCGGCTCACCTCGCTGTACTCGCCTCCCGCGGTGAATTTTTTGCCGCTCTCGGGGTCTTCCATCGAGATGCGGTAGCGGCCTCCTACACGCAGATCGACCTCGGCGATAGGCGTGATCCACGCGGGATTCGCCCTCCACCAACGTCGCAGCACCTCGGGGTTGGTCCACGCGTCGAACACATCCTCGGCGGGGGCGTCGTATGTGCGCTGCAGACGCAGGCTCGTCTCGTTCGGCTTTGTTGTCTCGGTCATTTCGACTCCTTCGCTGGGTTGTTCTCTTGCTGCGGCGCTCCCCGCGGGGGTTGCTGGTGCTCTCTCTGCTCGCGCAGGTACTCCTCGACGGTGTCGAACTTGCGCTCCCACAGCTCGCGCTGGTTGCTCATCCACTCGTACGCGTCCTCCAGCGGCTGCTCGCGCAGCCGCAGGCGATGTGTGCGCCCGTCGATCACGCGTGTGATCGCGCCCGCCTCCTCGAGCAGCTTCAGGTGCTTGCTGATCGCGGGCTTGGACACGCCGAAGTCGCCGGTCGCCTCGCCCACGGTCATCTCGCCGCCGGCGAGGCGCTCGAGGATTCCGCGTCTTATCGGGTGCGAGCAGGCGACGAAGGTTCGGTCCAGGAGAACATTGTTAGCCATATGGTTAACAATAGCAAGGCGAGGTACGGAAGCGCAGTGTCACGATCAGATCGCTCAGCCTGAGCTGACCAAGCAGGGGAAGGAAGGCTGGTCCTGGCGCCCCGCGGTCAGTCGAGGTCGAACGCGGCCCGAATCGCGTTGCTGAGATCCGGCTCTTGATGGTCGAGCAGTACCCCGATCTGCGTTCCCAGGGCGCTCGCGGGGATCGTATTGATGTTGTCGCAGCTGACAACTGAAGGTCCCGCGAGACCATTCGCGCCATCTACAGGTACCTCGGTCGAAAGCCCGCGGATCGTCGTTGTGATTGGCGCGACGGTCACGGTCGAGAGGTGTGCCCGTACAAGCTCGCGCGTGAGGACGAGGACTGGACGCGCCTTATCGAGGTACGCGATGTGAATAGTGCGCATCAGTCAAGCTGAGACTGCAGCCCAGCGGCATACTCGGCCAAACCCGCTAGCTCCGGGTCTGGGCCGGTACGAGCGAGGATCGCGGCATCGCGTTCGGCGACCACGCGTCGGCGTTCGCGCTCGAGCGCCTTCGTAACCACAGACGCTCGGCTGCGTTCGCTGCCAGAGCCGACGATCTCGTCAACGAACTCGACAAGCTCGTCTGGGAGACGGACGGCGATTTGTCTACTCATCCCATCATGGTAGCAAAATGGTACCGCCTCCAGCTGGTCTATGCCACGGCCCCCACGAACCCGTAGGCCTCAGCCAGCTCAGGGTCCTTGCGCGCAAGCATCTCCGCCAATTTCACCATCACCTGGCACTGCTTCCAGGTGGCGTCGTCCTGCATCTTGCCGTCGATCATGTGCACGCCGCGCCCGTCGGGGATCGCCTCGATCACCTTCTTGGCGAAGATGACCTCCTCCGGGTCTGGAGAGAAGACCTTCTTGGCGATCCCGATCTGCACCGGATGCAAAGACCAGGCGCCGACGCAACCCAGCAGGAAGGCCGCGCGGAACTGCGTCTCACAACCCAGCTCGTCCTTGATGTCGCCATAGGGGCCGTAGAAGGGCAGCGCCCCGACCGCCGTGCAAGCGTCCACCATGCGCGCGATCGAGTAGTGCCACGGGTCCTGCTGATAGCTGGGGCGCGGCAGCTCTGGATTCTCGGCGTCTGGATCGGCGATCGTGCGGTAGCCGGGGTGCCCCCCGCCGACGCGGGTGGTCTTCATGCGCCGCGAGGCGGCCAGATCGGCAGGACCGAAGCTCATCCCCTGGATGCGCGGGGAGGCCGCTGCGATCTCCTCGAGGTTGGCCACGCCGAGCGCCGTCTCCAAGATCGCGTGGACGAGGATCGGCTTCTCGATCCCCGCCTTTGCCTCCAACTGCGCCAGCAGCTGGTCCACGTAGTGGATGTCCCAGGGACCCTCGACCTTCGGAACCATGATCACCTCGATCTTGTCCCCGATCGCGCCCACGATTTCGGTCAGGTCGTCGAGCACCCACGGCGACTCGAGTGAATTGACGCGCGTCCACAGCGCCGTCTCGCCCATATCCATCTCCCGCCCCACCTTGATCAGCCCGGCGCGCGCGGCCTCCTTGCGGTCCACCGACACCGCGTCCTCCAAGTTGCCGAGCAAGATGTCGACGGTTGGAGCGATGGCGGGCACCTTTTCGACCATTTTCTCGTTGGACAGATCGAGGAAATGGATCATGCGAGATGGCTTGAAGGGAATCTCACGCGCCGGCTCGGGCGCGCCGATGGCGAGGGGCTTGTCGAAGGCTCTGGGGTTGCGCAAGGCTCATCTCCTGGTCGACGGCGCTGCAGGCACCGTGTTGAAGTGCGGCTCTGAACGCTATCGGGTTGCTCCTCACTAGAGTTCCCCGTCCACCGGCACACCCACCTACGCACCACAGGAGACTCTCCCCACCCATGAGCGATACCCACACCGTCGAGACCGAGCAGGCCGCGCGCGAGGCGTCCGGCGCCCACCCCTACGGCCGCTACTTGGAGGAGTTCGAGGTCGGCGCCACCTACAAGCACTGGCCCGCCAAGACCGTCACCGAGTCAGACGATCACCTCTTCTGTCTGATCACGATGAACCACCACCCCTTGCACCTGAACGACGTCTACGCCGCCAAATCGCAGCAAAAACGCAACGTCGTGGTCGGTCCGCTTGTCTATTCGCTCGCGCTCGGCATGTCCGTCTCCGACGTCTCCGGCAAGGCGATCGCCAACCTCGCCACCGAAGAGCTGAAGCATCCGGCGCCGGTCTTTCACGGAGACACGCTGTTTTGCGAGTCCGAGGTCTTGGAGAAGCGTGAGTCTCAGTCAAAGCCAGACCGCGGCACCGTCAAGGTGCACACGCGGGTCTACAACCAGGACGGGGTGCTCGTCGCCGAGTTCAAGCGTCTTGTCTTGGTCCCTCGTCGTGAGCCCGGTGGCTCTGGCGCCGAGGGCAACGTTGAGTAGAGGCAGCACAACCCTGGCCGTCGAGCCGAGGAGTAGAGCTGCTGTTGAGTTGGCGTCTCGGCTGCTCGTGAATCGCATCGTATTTTGGACGAAACGTCTCGCTACGGTGCGATAGGCTTGCAAGTACGCGCCCCTCACGGGCGTTTTTCCGTTCCCAGGCGGGATTGAAATCCCACCTGCCTGGCGGCCGGGATTGATGCCCACCCGCCCGCAGCCAACGCGACACCGAGGAGCCGCTCGCACGTCATGGAGACCACCGCCGCCACTGCCCCAAATACCAACAACGAGCGCCTGCTGACGTGGGTCGAGGAGATCGCGGCGCTCACCGAGCCCGAGGCCGTCTACTGGTGCGACGGTTCCGCCGAGGAGTACGACCGCCTCTGCCGGCTGCTGGTAGAGGCCGGAACCTTCAAGCGTCTCTCCGACGCGAAGCGCCCCAACTCCTATCTCGGTCTCTCAGACCCCGGTGATGTCGCCCGCGTCGAAGACCGCACATTCATCTGCTCGCCTACCGAGGAGGAAGCGGGGCCGACCAACAACTGGCGCGATCCCGAAGAGATGAAGGAGGCGCTCAAGGAGCTGTTCAGCGGCTGCATGCATGGCCGCACGATGTATGTGGTGCCGTTCTCGATGGGTCCGATCGGCTCGGACAAGAGCCAGATCGGCGTGCAGCTGACCGACTCGCCCTATGTGGCGGTCTCGATGCGAATCATGACCAGGATGGGCTCCGCCGCGCTCGACGCGCTCGGCGATGAAGGCGACTTCATCCCTTGTTTGCACTCGGTCGGCATGCCGCTGGAGGACGACGCAGAGGACGTGTCCTGGCCCTGTAGCGCCGAGAACAAGTACATCGTGCACTTCCCCGCCACTCGCGAGATCACCTCCTACGGCTCAGGCTACGGCGGCAACGCGCTGCTCGGCAAGAAGTGCTTCGCGCTGAGGATCGCCTCGGTGATGGCCCGCGACGAGGGCTGGATGGCCGAGCACATGCTGATCCTCAAGCTGACCTCGCCCGAGAAGGAGGTCAAGTACATCGCGGCGGCATTCCCCTCCGCCTGTGGCAAGACCAACCTGGCGATGCTGATACCGACCCTGGAGGGCTGGGAGGTCGAGACGATCGGCGACGACATCGCCTGGATGAAGTTCGGGCAGGACGGCCGGCTGTACGCGATCAACCCCGAGGCCGGCTTCTTCGGTGTGGCGCCCGGGACCGGCGAGCACACCAACCCGAACGCGATCAAGACGATCGAGTCGAACACGATCTTCACCAACTGTGCGCTGACCGACGATGGCGATGTCTGGTGGGAGGGCCTCAGCGACGAGTCGCCCGAGCACCTCGTCGATTGGCGCGGCAAAGATTGGACGCCCGCCTCGGAGACGCCGGCCGCCCACCCCAACGCACGCTTCACCGTCGCCGCGGCGCAGGATCCGGCGATCGCCGCTGAGTGGGAGGACACGGCCGGCGTGCCGATCTCCGCGATTCTGTTCGGTGGCCGTCGCTCGACTGTGGTGCCGCTGGTGACAGAGGCGTTTGACTGGGAGCACGGCGTCTTCCTTGGCGCGACGATGGGCTCAGAGAAGACCGCCGCCGCCGCCGGCACCGTCGGCGAGCTGCGCTTCGACCCGTTCGCGATGCTGCCTTTCTGCGGTTACAACATGGCCGACTACTTCGCCCACTGGCTGAAAATCGGGCGTGAAGCCGATACGGCGAAGCTGCCGAAGATCTTCTACGTCAACTGGTTCCGCAAGGACGGCGAGGGCAAATTCTTGTGGCCCGGCTACGGGGAGAACTCACGCGTGTTGGCCTGGGTCTTTGCGCGCTGTGCCGGCCATGGCGCGGCCGTGGAGACGCCGATCGGGCACATGCCGCCCGTCGGTCCCGACGGCCTCGACACTCGCGGTGTCGATGTCTCAGACGAGGACATCGCCGAGCTCTTGCGCGTCGACGTCGCCGAATGGAAGGCTCAGTTGCCCCATTTCCACGAGCACCTGGGCAAGTTCGACCGCCTGCCCAAAGCGCTTCAAGAGCAGCTGTCGGCGCTCGAGCAGCGACTTTCCGCCTGACCACGTCTCGATGTGCGCTTTGGGCTGAGCCCGGTGCGCGCCGGTAGCCGCAAGGGCACGGGACGCCACCTTGCGTCAGCCGGCCGGTTCTAGAGTGGGTCGATCGCCGGCTCGCGCCGGCGCCAGGTGACGGTCACAGCCACCGCCTGCGTCGCCAGCGCGGCAAGCGTCGCGAGCAGGAAGCTCTCGGCGATACCAACGGCTTCCAGCGACACTGCCAACACGAAGCAGAACAGGGCGTAGGCGACCAGTCCAAGCACGAACCCGCGCATGATTCGGAGCAGGTCCTGCTCGCCGTACTGAGCGTGGGTGAACACCGCCAGCACGCTCGCGATCACGGGAAACGGCGCCAGCAGGCCGCTCAATTTAGCCCCCAGCTGTCCTGCGACCGCCGTCAGAGCGAGCACGAGTGCGATCGCGCTGAGCGCGCGCAGAGGCAGATCCCAAGCCGGCAGCTCGACGACGCTCGCCGGCTGGGGCTGCGCCCGGGGAAGGATCAGGAGCGTGACGCCAATCGCCACGAGCACCAGCGCAAGCGCTGGAGCGGCGCTCACTGTCGTGGTACTCAGCGCCGCGGTCATCAGAAAGAACGCACCCCATCCCAAAAAAAGACTTCCAGCCCAGCGCATGCGACTGGCCAAATGGGCATACACCAGGATGAAGGCAAGCAGCGACACAAGCCCGAGCAGCGTGCCGGCGGCAGCCCCAGCGGCAAACGCGGCTCCATGATCGAGCGCAAACACGAGCAGGATCGGGCCGGCGACAACCGGTAGACCACCAACCAGTCCGCCGATCCGCGCGCCATAACGTCTCGCCACCAGCGAAGCCGCGATCACAAATGTTGGCGCGAGCAGAATCTTCGCCGCGAGCACTCCCACCGGTTGGATGATGACGCGCTGGACGGGTCGCTAATCGTGTTCGTGCGGTTCGCTGCTTCCGGAGGACGCCGGGGGGCGCGACTCCTCGGCCAGCGAAGTGATCGTCAGCAAGCCTCTGGCGGCGGATTCGAGCACCTCGGTCGCCTCCTCCAACGAGCGCGCGTACAGCTCGACGAGCAGGTGCACGACGATCTGATCCTCCTCGTGCTTGTGGAAGCGCACGTGCGTGAAGAACTCGCGCACCCCGTACTCGCCGAAGGCGGCATAGGAGAGCGCGTCGCCGGCCTCCGGCCCAGAGCAGATCTCCACATCGTCGGCCTCCACGGTCACCGTGCACGAGGCAACCCAGGGGGTTCCGGCGATCATCCGCTCCCAGCGGTCCTCGATCGGCTCCACGCGCCCGCCGGAGAAGCCGAGGTGGGGCTGGTCGTGCATGCAGTCCAGGCACTGCACGACGGCCTCCTGCAGCTCATCGACGACTTCCGAGCGCTCCCCGGTTTCCGGATCGATCTTGTGGATGCCCTCGTAGTGCACCTGCACCTCGAGATTTTGCGACCAGCAGCGGTAGCAGCGCAGCCAAGCTCTGGCGGTGGTCTCGGGTGCTGGGCCTCCCTCCATGGCCATCATTGTATGCCTCTGCGCGGGCACTCCCCTGAGAGGTGATGGGCTGAGCTGAACGAGGGGATGTCGGGCGTGTCGTCGCGGAGCAATCCGGGTCGCGCTCATCCGAACGTGAAGGCGTAGCCGGAGACCCCGGGAGCGAGCTGCAGCGACAGACGGTGCCGCTGATCGCCTGGCAGCGAAACGAGTGAGTACAGACGCTCGTTTCGCACCGTCAGGGTGCCATTGTGCACGTCGGCGCCGGCGAGCCTGTTCGGTATCGGCTTGCCATCGAGCAACACCTGCACCTGCCGTGGAATTTCGCCCGCTGAGCTGAGCACCAGATACACGTTCTTGGCCTCGAACTCCATGTCGATCCCTGCGTTCGAAACGGCCGTCGCCGGCTGAGCGGCGATGTTCCATGTGCCGCTGTAGTCGAATTCGTTGAGGGCCAGATCGCGGGGCACGCCGATGCCGTAGTCGTGTAGGCCAGGCCTTGGCCCGTCGCGCCACCCTTGCGCGCGGTTGGTGCCGAGATAGGTCTCAGGCGTGGCGACTTCGCTGGGCGTTACGACGTTGCTCGGGTGCGCCATCCCGCCTACGTCCGCCCCAGCTTCGGCAAGCAGCGAGCGGATCGCTGTTTCGGTCTGCGAGTAGTCCCCCTCGCCGGCGGTCGCATAGCGCACGTCGCCTTTGGCGTCGATCAGATAGTCAGCCGGCCAGTACTCGTTGCCGTAGGCGTTCCAAGTCCCCATTTCGTTGTCCTGCACGACGGGATAGCGCAGGCCGAACTGTTCGATCGCATTCTTGACGTTGGAGGCCTCGTGCTCGAAGGCGAACTCAGGCGTCTCCACACCGACGACCGTCAGGCCGTCCTTGCGATAGGCGGCGTCCCAAGCCTTCAGATAAGGCAGCGTGCGGATGCAGTTGATGCAGGTGTAGGTCCAGAAGTCGATCAACACCACTTTCCCGCGCAGCCCTTTGAGCGTGAGCGGCGTGGTTGAATGTCCGCCCACTCCCGTGTTGAACCAGTTCTCGGTGTCGGCGAATTCAGGCGCCGGGCCGAGATTCTTCAGCTTGGCCGCGTCGACCAGCAACGTCGCTTGGCTTGCGTTGCGCGGCGCCGTGGCTGTTTTCGAGCCCGACACGAACTTGGCGGTATGCCCGGTGACCTGGGGTAGGCGGCTTTCCACCGCCTTGGTTTTTTCAAGCCCCGCCGTCAGGTTCACATTGGGGATGTTTTCGGCGACGTACTGGTCGAAGTCCACGTCCACGCCGACGACGATCGCAAGGGCCGTCACGATCATCACGATGCCGAGCGCGCGCTGCAGCGCAGGCCCGCGGCCGGCGGCACGGACGCGGTCGAACAGTCTGCGACCGCCGAGTGTCAACGCGAACAGCACGACGGCGCTGCCGAGCGAATAGGCGATGGCCACGGCCACGGTGCGGCCGCTTGCGGCGCTGACCGAGATGACGGCCGCGAGGATCGGCCCGGCGCACGGCGTGTAGACAAAGCCGAGCGCGCCGCCGACCAGCAGTCCCGAGCGGAAGCCGTCGCCACGCGAGCGTGGTCCCAGCGCCGCGATTCGCGACATACGAGCCTCCAAACGGTCGGCCAGCCCAGGCACGATCAACGCCAGGCCCGATGCGAGCAGTACGGCAACCGCTATGTCTCTGAGCGGGTCCGAGCCGAGCCCGACGCCATCGACAACATTGGCCACGCCGACGATCACGACGGTGAACGTCACGGTCAAGCCGATCACCACGCCAAGCGGGCGGCGTCGACCGCCAACGCCGCCTGAGGCCAGCAGCGCCGGTAGCACCGGTAGCACGCACGGCGACAGCGCTGTGCCGGCGCCTGCGAGGAACGCGAAACCGAGCAAGACGATCATTAGACCTCAGAGCCTAGATCGGTGAGAAAGATAAAGAGCCGGAGCGGTGTATAGATTTTTGATTAATTACTATAGTAACTACAAATTGTAGTCTCTATGGTGAATTGCAAAAAAAGAAAACAACAACGCGGCGCGGGTAGCACCGGTAGCGCTCAGCGCTTGAGCATGATGTATACGGTGGCCATCGCAAACGCGATCTGGCCCAGGGCGAGCGCCGTGCCGAGGTTGCTCGCGCCGAGCGCCCCCGCGAGCGCGCTCGCGAGTACGAATGCACCGAACATCGTCGCGAGGTCGCGGGCTATCGGTCTCATGCCTCGGACACCGTCGCTTCAAGCACGCCCACAAGCGCCTGCGCGTCGAGTGTCGAGTCCTGTTGCTCGAGCAGCCGCTCTGCCGCGTGACGTCCACCCAGCGCCCGCAATCCCCGCTTGCCGTACTCGGCGACAAAATCGAGCAGCGCCCCGGAGCGTCGCGCCCGCAGGCGCCTCGCGGGGATGTCGGTGCTCGCGCGCTGCTCCTCCAACGCCAGCAGCAACTCGTCGATCCCTTCGGGCGGGGGCAACGAGGACACGCCAAGCACACGGGTGGCCTTGGTTCCGAGGGAGCGCAGCGCCGCGCTGAGGTCGCGTCTTGTTGCCATGGCGATCTGGCCGAGGTCGGCCTTGGTTACGACGAGCACGTCTGGAGTCTCCATGATGCCCGACTTGAGGAACTGCAACACATCCCCGCTGCCGGGCTGGACAACCACCACAACGGTGTCGGCGACGTCGGAAATCTCTGTCTCGGCTTGACCCACGCCGACGGTCTCGATCACGACCACGTCAAATGCGGCAGCCAAAGTCTGCGCCGCCGCGCGCGTAGCAGCCGCGAGGCCGCCAAGCCGCTCGCCCGCGGCGGTCGAGCGAATCAGCACGCCCCGGTCGGAGGGGTCGAAGTCGATCCGTGCGCGGTCGCCGAGCAGCGAGCCTCCCGAGCGCTTGGAGCTGGGGTCGACCGCGAGCATCGCGACGCTCTTGCGCTCCCCATCGACGGGGTCGCGCCAAGCGTGCAGCAGCGCGGAGAGCAGTGTCGACTTGCCGGCGCCGGGTGGGCCGGTCACGCCGACGATATGTCCTTTGGCCTCGCCTCCAAGCGCTGCGGGAGAGACCTCGCGCAGCAGCAACGCGGCTTGCTCGCGGTCGTCTGCGGCGCTGCTCTCGAGCAGGTTCAGCGCGGCCGGCGCCGCGCTCAGGTCGCGTTCGCGCAGGCGCTTGCCGAGCGCAGCCCCTACAGAGCCTCTGTGCTGTCGGTCTTCCTTCTCGGCGGAGATGGGACTCTCGCCCGATCCAGTGGGTATGCCGTCGCTCACGCCGAGCCGTTGGCGGAGGGACCGTGTCCGTTGCACTCGGCCCCCACAATCCCAACGATGTCGTGCATGATGCGGGAGATGTCGAAGTCCTTCGGCGTGTAGACGGCCGCCACGCCGGCCTGCTTGAGCTGCGCCACGTCCTGCTCGGGGATGATCCCGCCGACCACGACCGGTACGTCCACTTCCGCGTCGTGCAACGCGCCAATCACGGCCGGGATCAGCTCTCTGTGCGAGCCGGAGAGGATCGACAGGCCAATCACATGCACCCCCTCCTGTAGGGCAGACGCGGCAATCTGCGCGGGGGTCAAGCGGATGCCTTCGTAGACGACGTCCATGCCTGCGTCCCGGGCGCGCACCGCAATCTGCTCGGCCCCATTGGAATGGCCGTCGAGCCCCGGCTTGCCGACAAGAATCTTCGGGCGCCGTCCGAGCTTCTCGGCCAACCCTGCGACTTCCTCGCGCAGCTGCGAAAGCTCGTGGTCGCCCGGCGCCGCGCTTGCCTCGCCCACACCCGTGGGCGCACGGTAGCTGCCGAACACCTCGCGCAATGCGCGCGCCCACTCACCGGTGGTCGCGCCGGCGCGCGCTGCTGCGATCGTCGGCACCATCAGGTTCTCAGTGCCTTGCTCGTCGGCGGCGATTCGCGCAAGCTCGGCGAGCGCCAAATCGACGGCCTGCTGGTCGCGTTCGGCGCGCCATTTTCGCACCGCCGCGATCTGCTCGGCCTCGACGGCGGGGTCGACGACGAGGATGCCGCCGTCGGCGTTGTCGGTCAGCGGTGAGACCTCCGTCTCGGTGAACCTGTTCTGGCCGACGACCACCTGCTCACCAGACTCGATTCGCTGGATCCTGGCGCGGTGAGAATCCACAAGCGCGGCCTTCATGTACGGCACGGCCTGGACCGCGCCGCCGTGCTCGGCGACGACCGCCATCTCCGCGCGCGCCCCCTCCAACAGCTCGTCGACGAGCCCTTCCATCACCTTCGAGCCCTCGAAGATGTCCGGGTACTCGAGGATGTCTGTTTCGTAAGCCAACACTTGCTGAATGCGTAGCGACCACTGCTGGTCCCAGGGCCGCGGCAGGCCAAGCGCCTCGTTCCAGGCCGGCAGCTGGATCGCACGAGCGCGCGCGTCGCGGCCGAGCGTCACCGCGAGCGCCTCCAGCACGATGCGCTGCACGTTGTTCTCCGGCTGGGCCTCGGTCAGGCCGAGCGAGTTGACCTGGACGCCGTAGCGAAAGCGCAGACGACGCTCGTCGCTCACGCCATAGCGCTCGCGCCCAAGCTCTTCCCAGATGATGCCCATCGCCCGCAGCTTGGCGTGCTCCTCGACGAAGCGCACACCGGCGTTGACGAAGAACGAGATGCGCCCGAAGACTTCGGCCATCAGCTCCTGTGCCCGGTCGGACGGCTGCCCAGCCCGGGGGGCCGTGCCCGGAGGGGTGGATTGAGTGCTCTCGAGACGCTCGCGCGTGGCGTCGAGCACGGCGATCGCATTGCTCATCGCGTAGGCGATCTCCTGCACCGGCGTCGCGCCGGCCTCCTGCAAGTGATAGGAGCAGATGTTGATCGGGTTCCACTTCGGCACGTGCTCGACTGTGTAGGCGATCATGTCGGCGATCAAACGCATCGAGGGCGCGGGCGGGAAGGCGTAGGTGCCGCGTGCCAGAAACTCCTTGATGATGTCGTTCTGAGTGGTGCCTTGGAGGCGCTCTTGGGCGACACCTTGGTCCTCGGCAGCCACGATGTAGAGCGCCAGCAGCCAGGCGGCCGTGGCGTTGATCGTCATCGAGGTGTTCATCTCGCCGAGCGGGATCCCGTCCATCAGGGCAGCCATGTCGCCGCGGTGCACCACGGGCACGCCGACCTTGCCGACCTCTCCCCGCGCCAGCTCGTCATCAGGGTCATAACCGGTTTGCGTCGGCAAGTCGAAAGCGACCGACAGGCCGGTCTGCCCCTTGGCGATGTTGCGGCGGTACAACTCGTTGGACGCCTCTGCCGTGGAATGCCCGGCATAGGTGCGCATCATCCATGGACGGTCGCGCTCAGGCAGGCGCGGAGACTGATCGCTGCTCATAGGCGCAATTGTATGGGGCGGCGACGAGCTTTATCCTGATGGGCGATGAGCCAGACGATTGAGTTGCCGCATACACGCCTTCCGGGAAGCGGCTACGGGGACTCCTGGAGAGTGATCGTGCGCAACGACGACCACAACACCTTCGAGCACGTGGCCCGCACCCTTGCCCGCTTCATCCCCGGGGTGAGCATCGAGCGCGGCCACGAGATCGCCAACATCATCCACAGCTCGGGGCAGGCGATCGTCTTCAGCGGCCACCAAGAGGCCGCCGAGCACTACTGGGAGTTGCTGAAGGGAGCCGGTTTGACGATGGCCCCTTTGGAGCAGTGCTGAGCGACCAGCGGAGCGGACCTCAGACGTAGTGGGGCGTGGGGGCGTCGCTCGGCCGGCCGTTGGGCGTATCGCCAGAATGTCCGTTCGGAGTGTCGCCCGGGAGGCCGTTGGGAGTGACGGGCACAGCCGGCTCGCCCTCGATGCCGCCCACGGCTGTGCGATCCCACCATCCGTAGAGGACCGGGATCTGGTACCAGCTGGAATAGCGCACCCTGAAGTCGGTCATCTCCGGACCGTCCCAATAGCGTTCCCAGTCGATGTGCCTGTCGAAGTGGGCAAACTGCTGGAAGCGGTAGCGGTCGTCTTTGGAGCGATACACCGCATAGGAGCTGGCGCCATAGCGCAGGGCAACGGCGGCCACCTCGCCCAGGACCTCCTCGAAGCCGTCCGCGCGAAAACCAGTCGCATACCAGGGGACGATCACCGTGCCATCCATCAGTCGTTCCTCCGCAATCGGTTGTACATAGGGCTTCTGATGTTCGAGAGCCAAGCCAGAGAAGGACGCACAGACCGAAATGTGCTGGCCGATTGGCGATCCCGTCGATCGACAATCGGTACATGAAGGAGGGAGGACGCAGTATGGCGCCGGCTATCGGACATCAGCCTCCAACCTCGGCGTGTATGGCTCCCGGCCCCTCGGCGGTCTTGCCCTCGTCCTCGGACTCGGCGCCTACCAGGATCGAGATCTTGCCCAGGTGCTTGTTTTCGAGCATCAACTGGTGTGCTTCGGCGACTCCCTCGAAACCGAGCGTCCGCCACAGCACCGGCCGGATCTGACCTGACTCGATCAGCTCGTTGGCCTTCATGCACTCATACGCGTTGGCGAAGTGCGAGCCGAGGATCTCCTTCTGCTTCATCCACAGGTAGCGCACGTCGAAGTCGAGGTTGAAGCCGGTGGTGCCCGCGCAGATCACGACCTTCCCGAACGGCTTGACCGTGAACACCGATGTTGGGAAAGTCGCCTGCCCGACGTGCTCGAACACGATGTCGGGGGCGTCGCCGAGGATCTGCTTCACGCGCTTTGAGAACTCGCGGGAGACGAGGAAGCGCGCCTTGTCCTCCTCGGGGGTCTCGCCGCCCTTGCGCATCATTCCGGCGAACTCGGCGCGGTCGATGTAGTCCACGGCGCCGAGACGCTTCACCAGCTCGCCCTTCTCGGCCGAGGACACCACGCCCACACAGTGCGCCCCGGCTGCGGCACACAGTTGCGTGGCGAATACGCCCAGACCGCCGGCCGCGCCCCAGATCAGGACCTTCTGCCCCGCCTGCAGCTTGCAGCGGGTCATCAGCATGCGGTAGGCGGTGAAATACACGAGCCCGTAGGAGGCCGACTCCGACCAGCTGAGCGCCTGTGGCTTGGGCAGGAGCTGTTGGGCCTGGACCTTCGTGAACTGGGCGAAGGAGCCCCAGGTCGTCTCATAGCCCCAGATCTTCTGCGAGGGCGCCGCCATCGGGTCGAGGCCGTGCACCTCCGGGTCCTCGTAGGAGGCCTGGTTGCAGTGCACCACCACCTCGTCGCCCGGCTTCCAGCGTGTCACGCCCGCGCCGACCTTCCAGACGATGCCGGAGGCGTCCGAGCCGCCGATGTGGTGCCCGTACTGGGGATGGTCGCCGTACTTCATCACCGACACGGGCTTGCCGAGCGCCGCCCACACGTTGTTGTAGTTCACGCCCGCGGCCATCACGCGCACGATCACCTCGAAGGCGCCGGGCTCAGGCACCTCGATCTCCTCCAGTTGGAAGGCGTCCTTCGGTTCGCCTTGGCGCTCCTCGCGGATGACCCAGGCGGCCATCGTGGAGGGCAGCTCGCCAGGCTCGGCGTCCACGCTTGAAACTCGTTGAAGATCGATTGCCACGTGTGTCTGAACCTCGTGTGTCGGGTACGGGGGATGAAGGAGAATCCTACCCGGCCGGCAACACGCTCGGGGTCGAGCCCATATGTGGAGCACGGATCCCGAGCGCGCCCGCTCCCAGAGCCGCCTGGTCGAAAGGCAACTCCACCACGATCGCCTCAGCGCCTCGCTCGCCGACGGAAACGGTTGCGTCCGGCTCAGCCTCGCGACGCACGAGCGCCAGCCCGATTGGACCGAGCCTGGGGGAGACGACGGAGCTGGTGAGGATCCCGACGGACCGCTCACCGATTACCAGCGCCGCGCCTGGCTCGCTCGGCTCGGACAGGCGCAGGCCGCGCAGATGACGGTTCGGTTTGCCCTTGTAGTAGAGGCGGGCCACAGTCTCCTGACCGACGTAGCAGCCCTTGGTGAAGCTCACGGCACGCTCGTTGAGACCTGCCTCTTGGGGAATCGTGCTCTCGTCGAGGTCGATCCCATAGCGGGGTCGGCCGCGCTCGACGCGCACGATCTCGGCTGTCGCTTCGCTCACCGCAACGGCGCCGGCCGCTTGGAGCGCGCTGTGCACGGCAGCCAGCGCCTCGGCGTCGAACAGGGCGTCGATCCCCAAGTCGGTGCGGATCAGGCGCACGGGCGTCCGATCCAGATGGGTGAGCATATGGCTGTGCTCTTGTGCCGGCAATCGGGCCTCGTCAAGCACGAACGCCTTCGTCACGACGGTTTCGGCATCGGGCCCGACGAGCGACAGCAGTGAGGACTCGAGCGTGCGCTTGTGCAACTCGACGTCGTAGCCGACCTTGAAGCGGCGGATCATGTCGAACAGCGCCTGTAGGGCTGAGCGCTCAGTGTCGAGCAATAGTTCGCTCGGCCCTGTCGCAGGCCTGTCGTCGGGGAGTGGCCCGCCGGCAACAGGCTGAGTCTGTCCCGCGCCGGTGACAGCAAGGACGCGCAGGTCGCCGAGCATCTTGCCCTTGTGCGTCAAGAACGCCGCATAACAGCCCTCGCCTGAACCCAGGCCGGCCAGCTCGTTCGTGACCTGGCCGTTGAGGAACTCGATGGAGCCCAAGCCGCTGAGCGCCAGCTTGCCGCGCTCGCAGCGGTCCACGACTCCGCAGCGTTCGGTCAGCGTCTCGTACTCGGATATGAGCGCCGCATCGAGCGCCGTCGTGTCGGTTGCGGCCACCCTTTGGAGGATAGCCGCGCGATGTTTGCGCAAGAGGTCGCAAGCGGTTGGCATCGCAAGCGGTTTGCGGGAAGGCGGTGGTTGCGCCATCCCAGGCGCCCCGGACGGCCGCCCAGGCCGCTAGGCTTCCCAAGCAATGGCACTAGCGGATACCTTCCAGAGCATCGTCGACTCGCTGCCCGACGATTGGACAGACCTCGAGCTCGACCTGCGCATCGCGGACGAGTCGCGCTACATCGACGCGTCCGTGTATCTGGCCACCTGCAACGCGCGGCCCTACTCCCACCATGACTGGCACTGGCGCCTGCTCGTCGCCCACCGCTTTGGCCACGCCGCCTCGGCACCCACGGTGCATGGCACGCTGAAGCTTCTGGACGAAGCGGGCATCGAGGGCGAGATGGCCGTGCGCGAGCAACGCGCCGGACGTGTCGAGGTCACGCAGATGTGGGGCCGGCCGCAGTCGGTGCGCGAGGAGTTCGCGCGCCTGCGGGCGCAGTAGACGGGTTCGGGAGCAGCGGGCGCAAGCCGCCGACTCGATGGCGCAAGTCCTCGCGTTCATCCCGGATCTGCTGTTTGGCTCGCGGGTACAGGCTGCGTTGATCACAGCCGGGCATGATGTCGTCCTGGCCGCGGATGCCAATGGTGTCCGAGAGGGTCTAGCCGACGTGGATCTGCTCGTCGTGGATCTCACCGCCGAGCCAGTCGCGCGAGCCGGACTTCTCGAGTGCCTGTCCGCCGACGGCTTGCTCGAGGGAACCGCCACGCTTGCCTTCTACTCGCACGTTGAGGCCGATGTACGCGGTATGGCCGAGAAGGCAGGCTTCGATTTGGTGGTTCCACGCTCACGGATGGCGCGCGAAGGCGCGGATCTGATGGCGCGACTCCTCGATGGCTCGCGTCAGTGAATCGAGCGTGACAAGCGCTGGTCGCCTGGGGAGTTCCGTCGGGCGGTGATCCGTCCGACGGGCAGTCCGCCTGTTGGAGAAAGTATTTGAAATACCGTAAGCGCTATGAGGCATAGGCCCGCGCCGTAGTACCAGCCGATCGAGGCGCCTGCGAGCGTGAGCACGATGTCGGCAATGAGCGTCGAAATACCGAATACCAGCAGGCACGCCACGATGTGAGTAATGCGTCTCATTGTCTGCATTCTATCAGCCGAGAGTCCGGATCACGACATAGGCGAGGAAAGCGGTGAAGCAGCCGCACACTCCGCCAACCGCAGCACCCAGCGCCAGGTCCTCGAGTGCCTGACGCAAGCCGGCGTGGCCCACAGCCAAGCCAACCCCGCCGCCCACAACGCTCCCAGCAGACCCGAGAATCGCGAGCACGTCGGGGAGAGTCGAGACATTGATGGCCGCATGAGGCATCCGGCGATTGTGAGCTGCGCTTGGGACGGTACTCGGCGCAGGGCAGCGATTCGCGGTTTCGATCGCCCTAACTCAACTAGGCGGCAACGCCTCGCCACCGCCGACATCGACGCTTTCGGCTTCGGCCGGGTGGAGCGGGACCAAGGCTGCGTTCGGAACTCGCTCCGCCAAGGCCACCTTGTGACCGGCGCGTTGGAAGAGCGCGATGCGGATAACGACGCCGTGGCAGACGACAAGAGCGGGCAGATCGCCACGCTCGATGTCGGTGAGGGCGGCTGCGACGCGGACGCCCTGTTGTGCGAACGACTCGCCGCCCGGAAATGCGAAGTCGGGACGGCCTTCGATGAAGCCCGCAAAGCCATCCGGGTCCTCGGCTTGGACGTCGGTGAAGAGACGGTCGGTCCAGTCGCCCGCGTCGGTCTCCATCAGACGAGCATCCTCGCGCGGCTCGAGGCGCAGGCGCGCGGCGACGATGTCAGCGGTTTCACGCGCTCGCGCCAGTGGGCTGCACCACAAGGCGACGAACGGGATCCCGCGGCCGCTCCCCGGTCTCCCGCCGGCTCCCGCGCCCGCTCGTTCGGCCAGGTCTACGGCCTGGGCGCGACCGGTGTCGTCGAGCGGGACAGGCAAATGTCCTTGGAAGCGACGCTCGAGGTTGTAGGCGGTCTGGCCGTGGCGGGCCAGGTAGACGTTTGCGGCGCTCACGTCAGCAAGCGTCCCGAGCACGATGCCTCGGACACTAGGTTGCCGCTGGCTCGACCCCTGGCTTACGCAGATACAGGAACGCGTATAGACCAGCGGCGACCGTGGCTCCCAGCAGCGGCCCGACGTACCACACCCAGGCGTTGGCCCAATGGTCGCCGACGAGCTGCGGCCCGAAAGCACGGGAGGGGTTCATCGCGGCGCCCGTGAACGGCCCTCCGAAGAGCACGTCGATCGCGATTGTCAGGCCGATCGCAAGTCCGGCGACGACGCTGAACTGGTTGCGCGCATCGACGGCGGCGCCGAAGATCACGAACACCAAGAAGAAAGTGAGGATCGCCTCCAGAAAGACGCCCGAGCCGGCGTTGACGCCGTGTCCGAGTGCCGGCACACCGAGCTTTACCGCTTCGGTCGTGGCCCTCGGGAGTAGCTGTCGGACGAGCAATGCGGCCAGCGCCGCACCGCCAAATTGCGCGACCCAGTAGACGCCGGCGAGTGCAGGCTTGATCTTGCGGGTGATCAGAAAGCCAAACGTCACCGCCGGGTTGAAGTGCCCGCCGGAGATGTGCCCGAGCGCGCAGACCATCACGCCGATCGCGAGCCCGTTGGCGATCGCGACGCCGATCAACGACGGGTCTGAGATGACGCCGGAGGCCGCCGCGGCCCCCGCGCCGATGAAGGTGAGTGCGAAGGCGCCGACCATCTCGGCCACGGCGCGACGCAAGGTGTCTTCGGTCATGAACGGGAATTTAGGGGCGAGGCCGGACGGCACATGTGCCGTCCGGTGGAGTCGCACATGTGCGACTCCAGTCAGGGCCGCATGCGGCCCTGACACCGGGGCGCGCATGCGCGCCCCGCCGAGTGGTGCATGCACCACTCGGCCACCTGGCGCATGCGCCAGGTGGAACAGCAAAAGGGTCATAGACTCCCTACATGCGCCGTCGCGTCACCTTCTCGCGCAACCTGACGCTCTCGTTGTCGCGGACGTGCCAGTGCTACTGCAAGTACTGCGCCTTCGCAACGCACAAGGCGCACTTGTACACCCCTGAGGAGGTGATCGAGATCCTCGACGGGGCCGCGCGCCGGCAGGTCAAGGAGCTGCTGGTGCTCACGGGCGAGCGCCCGGAGGTCAACCCCCAAGTGCGCGAGCGACTGGAGGGATACGGCCACGAGGACTTCACCGCGTATGTCGTGTGGACGTGCGAGCGGGCTTTGGAGCGCGGCCTGCTGCCGCACACGAATCTGGGTGTGCTCGCGCGAGATGATCTGGCTCGTCTGCGCGAGGTCACGGCCTCGCAAGGCTTGATGCTCGAGTCGGTGTCAGAGCGGCTGATGCAGACCGTGCACGCAGGCTCGCCGACCAAGCATCCCGCTAGGCGCCTGGAGACGATTCGCGCCGCAGGCGAGCTGCGTATCCCGTTCACGAGCGGCATCCTCGTGGGGATTGGCGAGACTTTGGAAGAGCGGCTTGCCTCTTTGGAGGCGATTGCGGCCTTGCACGTGGAGTACGGCCACATCCAAGAGGTGATCCTGCAGAACTTCGTGCCCCACCAGAGCTATTACGGGCGGGAGCCGGCTGAGATCGCCGAGGCGGCCGCGCGTCGCTATTGGGAGACGGGCGTGCGCACCCCGAAGGGCACAAGCGAGTTTGACGACTCGGTCGGTGGCTGGCAGCATGGATTGGGGATTCAGAACGGCGACAGCGGGCTGGGAGAGGGCGGGCAGGGGAGGGTGTTCGGTGTCGAAAATCGCGATGCCCCCCGCGCGCGCGGGGGGCATGCCCTTCCGGAGTGGGCCACACAAGGCGCGGGACCGGTCTCGATCGAGGACATGAAGGCGCTGATCGAGCAGACGCGGCGGCTGATGCCCGACGTCGGCATCCAGATCCCGCCAAACCTCGCCGACTGGTGGAGCGAGCTGGTGGCCGCCGGCGCCACCGACCTCGGTGGGCTGTCGGCAAACGGCGACCACATTTCTCCCGAGCACCCCTTCCCCTCGCCGCATCAGGTGCGCAAGCGCTTGCAGACCGACGGCTTCGCGCTCACCGAGCGGCTGTGTGTCTACCCGCAATACATCGATCCAGAATGGGTCTCCCAGGGCGTGCTCGACGCGATCAAGCTCAAGTACTGGAGCTTCATTCCCAGGCGAGGCTCAGGTCGTACCGATCCGCCCGCTCCGATTCGTCCCGAGCTTGTCAGCGGCGCGATCGAGAAGGGTCGCGAGGGCATGGCGCTGAGCCCCGAGGAGTTGACCGCGATGTTCGCCGAGACGCGCCCCGAGGCGATCGAACAGATGCGCCTTGCCGCGGACGAGCTACGCGCGGAGCTGGCGGGGGAGACGGTCACGTTCGTCGTCAACCGCAACATCAACATCTCCAATGTCTGCACAGTCGGCTGCGCTTTTTGCGGCTTCGGCCAGGGCAAGCGCTCGCCTGAGGCCTACCAGCATGACGAGCAAGAGTTCGTGCGCCGTGTGCACGAGGCGATCGACTACGGCGCCAGCGAGCTGTGTATCCAGTCCGGCATCCACCCCGACTGGGAGCTGGAGGACTATCTCGGCTGGCTGCGCCTCGCCAAGTCCACTTCGCGGGACGCAGGCAGCGAGCTGCACCTGCACGCCTACTCGCCGATGGAGATCGCCCACATGTGCGACATCTCCGGGCTGGCGCCGTCGGAGGTGTTCGCGCAGCTGAGGGATGCGGGGCTCGATTCGACCCCAGGCACCGCCGCCGAGGTCCTCCACGACGGCGTGCGCGAGCGCATCTCCCCAAACAAGCTGCCTGTCGCGCGCTGGGTGGAGATCATCGAAGCCTCACACGCGGCCGGCCTGCGCTCGACCTCGACGGTCATGTTCGGCCACATCGAGGAGCCGTGGGAGCTGGCCGAGCACATGCGCGTCGTGCGAGAGCTGCAGGAACGCACGGGCGGCATCACCGAGTTCGTGCCGCTCTCGTTCATCCCGTTTCAAACCCTTTTGGGTCGCACGCACGGGGTGGAGGAGATCTCCCGTGAGGAGAACCTCAAGCACACGGCAGTCTTCCGCTTGGCGCTCGGGCGCACGATCGGAAGCCTGCAGGCCTCATGGGTGAAGATGGGCCTCGATGCCGCCACCGAGTCCTTGCGCTGGGGCGTCAACGATCTTGGCGGCACCTTGATGGAGGAGTCGATCTCGCGGCTCGCTGGCAGCTACCACGGCACCAAGCTCGACCCCGAGCAGCTCGTAGCCGCCGCGCATGAGGCTGGGCGGCCGGCAGCCGAGCGCACCACGCTCTACGGGATCAGACGGAACTACCCGCTCACGCCGCGCACCGCGGCGGCAATCGCGGCCGGATGATCGTAGGGCTGCATGTGCCCTCCGTAGAGCAGCACCAGCCGCGCGTGGGGTAGTGTCGCCGCGAGCTTGCGACCGTGGCTTTGGTTGACCAGCTTGTCCTGCTCGCCCTGGATCACCACAGCTGGAACCTCGATGCTGTGCAGCCCCTCATCGATCTGAGCGATCACCCCGGTGGAGGCTGCAATCTCCCCAGACCACGCTTCCAGGTTGCCGTGAGTCATGTTGATCTCGAGCACCCGCCGGCGGTGCGCGGCCACGACCGGTAGCGGAGAGAACGCTTCGGCGTCCCCCTGGTCGGCCGAGACGGTGATCAGCAGCTGGCCGAACGTCGCGTTTGAGACCTGCCGGATTACCGGCAGCTGCAGGAATTTCACCAGGTGCGCCTGCGCTTCGGTGAAGCCATCGACTTTCTGCCCCGCCGCCGCCGCGTCGACAAGCACGAGCCCGCGCACGTCGCGCGGGTAGCGCTCGGCAAAGCCCAATGAGACCGTCCCGCCGTAGGAGTGCCCCACGAGAATCGGTCGCGCCACGTGAAGCTTTGCAAGCAGTTCGTGGATCACTTCGAGTTGACGATCGAAGGGCACGTAACCGCCGGTGGAGTAGCCAAAGCCGGGACGGTCGATCGCGATCGTGCGATGCCCGGCAAGCAGCGGCGTCACGTCTTCCCAATCCTCGGCGGTCCCGGGAAGGCCGTGGATCAGCACGACAGGGATGCCGGCGCCAGGATGTTCGATGTAGTGGATACGCAGCTTGCCGACCTGCACGAACGAGCCGGTCGGCTTGGGCTCGGCGGGCAGGCGCCCGTAGGTCCAGTTGAGTACGACCACCACGAACGCAAGCACGCCGAGGAAAGTGAGCAAGCCACGCTTGAAGGAGATTCGACGGCGCACCGGGCGAAGAGTAAAGTGTCTGTCGTCCGATGTGATCTGGTTTGTCCGAGGAGTTGGAATAAATGTCCGATCTGACACGTACGACCAACGTCCCCTCCGAAGCCTCAGATAGCTTCGACTCCGCTGCCGACTTTGTCTCGGACATGAAACCCAAGGCTTATGACGTGGCGATTGTCGGCGCCAGCCTCGCCGGCTGCAGCGCCGCGATCATGCTTGCGCGTACGGGTGCACGAGTCGCGCTGATCGAGAAGAACCCGGATCCGAAGTCCTTCAAGCGGGTTTGCACTCACTTCATACAGTCCTCAGGAATACGGCCCCTTGAACGCATAGGCCTGCTCGAGCCGATGATGCAAGCCGGCGCTCTACGTTCGCGCCCATGTGCATACACCCGCTGGGGCTGGGTTGAACCGCCGGCCGACAGCGCCCTGCCCAGCGGGATCAACCTGCGCCGCGAGCGTCTGGATCCGCTGATCCGCGAGACCGCCGCACAGACTCCTGGCGTGGAGTTGGTCCTCGGCCACACAGTCCAAGAGCTGAGCTTCGACGGCGAGCGGGTGTCGGGTGTGAAGGCACGCGACACGCACGGGGAGACCCTGGAGCTGCGCACACGACTCGTTGTCGGCGCCGACGGACGCGGCTCGCGTGTCGCCAAGCTGGCCAAAGTCAAGAGCAAGACAGCGCCCCACGGACGCTTCGCCTACGGCGGCTATTTCGAAGGGCCGATGCCGAAGAGGTTCCCCAACTCCGCGCTCTGGCTCCTGGACCCTGACATGGTCGGGGCATTCCCCACAGATAGCGACCTGATCTTCTACGCGGTGATGCCTGCCATGGAGCGCCTGCCGGAATTCCGCGAGGATCCTGCCGCGGCCGTCCAGAGATTCGTCGCAGCGATCCCCGACGCTCCCCCGATAGCGCAATCCCGCCTGGTTGGCGAGATGACCGGGAAGATCGACATGACCAACGTGATCAACACTCCCACCGCGCCTGGCCTCGCTCTCGTAGGAGACGCCGCCAGCGCCGTCGATCCACTCTGGGGTGTTGGCTGCGGCTTTGCCTTGCAGTCCTCGGAATGGCTTGCCGACAGCCTCGCGCCCGCATTCAGCGGAGCCGAGTCCCTGGAGCAGGGCTTGCGCCGCTATCGCCGCCGCCACTCGCGTGGCCTGAAAGGTCATACCCGGGAAATCCTCAGCTACGCGGACGGTCGCAAGATCAACCCGGGTGAGCGCCTGTTCTTCTCCGCCGCAAGCTACGATGAGCCCACGGCGAGGATCTTCGAAGCGTTCGGCTCGCGCAACATCGCTCCGGCGCGGATGCTCGCGACCGGGATACCACGAGCGCTCCTCGCCAGCGCGCGCCGCTCCCTGATGCGCAGTGGCACGTCGCGTCCTCATTCGCGTTCTGTCGCGGAGAGCGCCGGCGAGCAGACGTCCGAGAGCCTGCGCTGAGCGCAGGCCGGCTCGGTTTCAGCGAAACAGATCCTCGTCAAGCGGTCGTAGCAGCGCGAGAGCGCCTGGACCGTCCTCCCGCGTGAGAAATCGCTCCAGTCCCTCGACGATCACAACCGGCTCGCGCGAGTCCTTGGCACGCGCCAGGTCGGCAAGCGAGGCGATCGCGTCGGCGACGGCCAACCAAGTAGCGCGTAGCTCCATGCCGACGCTGTCCTTGCGCCCGCGCCAGTCCTCGAGCGGCGCAATGCCGGCGCAACCGATCGCGACGTCGCACTGACCGTGGCGCCACGCCCGCCCGAAGCTGTCGCTGATCAGCACACCCACTTCTGCGCCCGTCAGCTCTCGTAGGCGTCGGCGAATCGAGCGGGCCGAGGCGTCGGGGTCGCGTGGCAGCACGATCAGCTTCTCGTTATCGGCTGAGTTGGAAGCGTCGACGCCCGCGTTCGCGCACACGAAACCGTGATGGGTGCGGCAGATGAGAACGCCGTTTGCCTCACGCAGAATCTCCGCGGACTGGTCGAGCACGACCTGCACCGCGCGCGGGTCCTTGTGCTGCTCGGAAGCGATGCCCAGCGCGCGCGCGCTGGGCACGACGTTCCGCAAATCGACGACAGCGCCCTCGGCCTTGGAGACGACCTTGTGCGCGATTGCCACGATCTGACCGTCGAGCAGCGCACGCGTCAGACCCTCGGCCTCGAGCGCACCGGCGATCAGCGCGCACAGGTCGGCTCCGGCCGCGACCTCCGGGAGTCCGCTCAGGCCGCGGGCTGCGAGCTGCGCCAATGTCTCTCCACCAGGCCGAGCACCGAGCGTGTGCGCGGAGCCTGCCCGTGGTTGCCGGCCAAACGCTCCCGCAGAACGGCCAGGTCGGCGCCGGTGTCGATGTCGAGTTGCAGCGAGGAGACCTGCTCGGTGCGCCAGCTTGCGTTCGCGCTTGCCGCCAAGTCGCCATGGCGCTCATGACTACCGGGGCCAAAGCTTGGAGTCATCACGTCGGGGGGAGTCAAGAGCAACCCGTTTGTGCCGGTGCCGTGACGGTCGGGGATGACGATCACGGCCTCGGGCGCGCCGTGCAGCAGAACGTCGAGCTCGCCGGGGTCAAGGGCCGGGCAGTCGCCAGGAACGCACAGCGCCCGCTTGGCTCCCTCCTCCAAAGCACGCTCGATTCCGATCGAGACGGCCGCGCTTTGCCCGCTCTCGGCTGTGTCTGCCACCACGATGGCGCCCGTGTACTCGGCGGCGGCGATTATGGTCGGCTCATTGGTGATGACGATTGTCAGATCGATCGCCGCGCACTGCGACAGCGCGACGAGCACGTCGCCAACCATCGCTCGCGCGAGATCGAGGCGCAACTGCTCCTCGACGCTCTCGCCCAAGCGCTGCTTGGCAAGAGAAAAGCGCTTGATGGGGAGGATCGCGGCGGTGAGCATGTGCACGGAGAGGCTACCCGGCAAGCGTCGCGGCGAGGGCAAGCGTCTGCTCGGCGACGCGTGCGCAGGCGGCTATGTCTGGCATGCTCGTGTCGATCTCGAGTGTCGCGAAGCCCGCGACGGGCTCGTCGGCTATCACCGCGTCGAGCAGGCCGGGCGCGACCAGCTCATAGAAGGCAACGACCCCAGCGGCGCTCACAGGCTGGTCGTAGGCGGTCAAGAACGCGGCGGTCGGACCCTTGAGGACCTCGCCGCCGACGATCGGGCTGACACAGACCACGGGCGCGGCTGTTCCGGCGAGCGCTTTGCCCAACACATGCAGGATTGGCCAGATCGAGATGACGGGATTGCTGGGCCCGACGATGACCGCGCGCGCCTTGGCCAACGCCGCGAGCACCTCGGGCGTGGGGGGTGGCGGCGCGCCCATCGATGGTGGCTCACCCTCCGGCGCGAGTCGCATCTGCGTCGGTGTCGCGAACGCCACCTCGTGCACCGGGCCGATGGCGCGATCGCGAATCATGAACTGCTGGAAGTCGCGCCAGCCGGTGTCGGTGCGCACGTGCGTGCGTATCTGCTCGTCGCACATCGGCAGCACACGCGCGCGCACGCCGATCGCCTCGTTCAGCCTCGCCAGCGCCTCGGTGGGGCGCAGCCCTTCGTCCTCCATGCGCCGGCGCTCCAAACACCACGCGAGGTCGCGGTCGCCGAGGTTGAACCAAACGTCGACGCCAAGCTCGCGCAGGGCGTCCATGACCTCGAAGGAGTCGCCCTCGATGCCCCAGCCGCGCTCGTCGATGAGGTCGGCCAGCCAAAAGGACACGAGGTCTGGGTCTGGGGAGACGTGCGAGCCGTAGATGTCAATGTCATCACCGGTGTTGGCGACCACGACCAGCTCATCGGGATCGACCACGTCGAGCATCCCTCGCGCGAGCTTCGCCCCCCCCGTGCCGCCGGCGAGCACAACCACCGGGCCGGCGTCGCGCACTCGCGCGCCCTGGGCGCTCATCGGGCGATCCTCGAAAGCGAGATCGCGAGTGGTGCGGCCTGGCGGGGCGCGTTCACTCCCAAGAATCGTCAGGCAGGCCGGTGATGCGCACGCCCGCGTGACATTTGTGCTTGGCGTTGATCGAGATCATCAGGGCAGTCATCGACTCGGCGATGCGCGCCATCTCCAGGCGTCCGCAGTCAACGCAGCGCAGTCCGTCGATCTGTTGGAGCAAGAGCGCAGCGCGGCGCTTGTCCTCGCGCAGGTCACCGCAGATGAGCACGTCCTGGGCGAGGCTGTGGTCGAGGTCGGTCAACGAGGCGGCAGAGACTGTGTGCAGCGCAGAGACGACCTTCACCCCCGCAGGCACCATCTCTAGCGCCGCCTGTGCGGCCGAGCCTTGCCACACGCCGAGCATCCGCGTCGCACGCCCGCTCACCGCCGCCGCGAGCGGAACGGTCGCGTCGATCAACAACTGGCCCTCGCGCAGCGAGCCCTTGATGTTTTTGAGCGTCTCGGACTGGCTGCGGAAGGGAACGCTCAAGATGATCGTCTCGACTGCCTCCACAGCCTGAGAATTCTCAGCGCCAGTGAAGCCTCCGTCCGGCACGAGCTCGCGCGCCCGATCGGCGGCCTCGATCGCGCGCGTCTGCTCGCGTGAGCCGATCACGACCGGTACGCCTGCCTGGCCAAGGCGGACCGCCAAGCCAAAGCCGAGGGCTCCCGATGCTCCGATGATTGCGATGGGGTCGGTGTGGGAGGCGGCCACGGCGGCGGAGTATAGGACGGCGAGCAATTCATCATGAAGACGAAGATGCACGGGATGTGAGGCGCGCGTCGCCGGAAGCCATGCATGGCTAGGCTCCATGCATGCGATTCGAGGGCAAGACAGCGCTCGTCACCGGCGGCAGC
>Ga0208480_1000105_pt1 | contig 34233 bp, 31 predicted proteins | sample NGESurshal092012_4_FD_184485 | JGI IMG/M metagenome (GOLD analysis project Ga0208480, IMG submission 184485) | Arctic peat soil microbial communities from Barrow, Alaska - NGEE Surface sample F53-1 shallow-092012 (SPAdes) | ecosystem: Environmental > Terrestrial > Soil > Wetlands > Peat ... | reverse complement strand
GCGGCCACGGGACGGTCGCGCGGGCGCTGAGCTGCGGGGCGGCGGTCGTCGCGTGCCCGGCGGCCGGGGACATGAACGAGAACGCCGCGCGGATCGACTGGGCCGGAGTCGGCGTGCGCGTTCCCCGCCGGCTGGTCGGCCGGCTCGGGATCAGGCTGGCGGTGCTCCGGGCGCTCGACGACGCGAGGCTGCGCGCGAACGCCGGCGACCTCGCACGTTCGGGAGTGGCCGCCGGTGCCGGCGGGCGGGCCGCGGTGCTGGTCGAGCAGCTCGCGACGCGCGGGCGGTGAGGAGCTCCGGGGGTGGGACTCGAACCCACAACCTAACGGTTAACAGCCGTTCGCTCTGCCATTGAGCTACCCCGGACCGTCCACTCGAGCTGCGCTGGACGCGGCCTGGGAGGCCGGCCTTCACCTCGGCGTAGACGTGGGAGCATACCGGCCGAGACGGGCGGGCCGGCGCCGCGAAGCCGGCGGCTAGTCCTGTCGTTGGGCGGTGGCCTCCAGCGCCCGGGTCAGGGCCCGCTCGAGGTCGGCCTTGACCGGCCGGCGGCGTGCCGCGAGGTCGCTCAACCCGCCGTTCCCCGTAGCCCGGGCGGCGGCGAGCTCCCGGTCGATCCGCGAGAGCTCGAGCTGGAGGCGCTCGACCTCGAGCTGGGCGACGTGCGCCGGCGCCTGGGTCGACCGGACGGCCAGTTCTGCCAGCAGCGCCGCGAGCTCGGCGTCGTCGTCGAGGCCGGCCCCCGGCGAGTCAATGTTCCGCCGGAGGTGGAGCGCCGCCCGGCGATTGACCTCGCCGGTGAAGATCGCGTCTACCTCGACGTCCTCGAGCGCCTGGCGGCCGGCTTCCGGCAGGGCGATGCACAGCGCGAGGAAGGCCTGCTCGACCCGCTCGCGAACGTCGAGCACCCGGGTCACCGGCACGTCTCCACGCCGGCGGCCGGCTCCCTGACCGACGTCGGCGAGCAGACCGGCGATCGTCGGCTGGGGCAGCTCGAGCCGTCCGGCGACGAGCCGCTCGAGCTCGGCCCGCATCGCTCCCGCGGAAACCTCCCCGAGGATCGGCATCAGCTCGGCGAGCATCCTGTCGCGGCCGTCGGCCGTGCCGATCGTCCCGGACTCGAGAACCCGTTCGACCCGAAAGCGGACGAACGGGACGGACCCTTCGACCAGCGCGGTGACCGCGTCCGGCCCGCCGCTCTGGAGCAGCTCGGCCGGGTCTGAGCCCTTCGGGAGACCGACGACCCGCAGCTCGAGGCGGCGCTTGGCCGCGAGCCGCGCCGCCCGCAGCATCGCCTCCTGGCCGGCCTTGTCGGCGTCGAGGGCCAGCGTGACGGTCGGCGCCATCCGCTGGAGGGCGCCCAGCTGCTCATCGGTCAGGGCCGTGCCCATCAGACCGACGGCGTTGCACCGGCCGGCCTGATGCATCGCGATCACGTCGGTGTACCCCTCGCAGACGATCACGCTCGCCTGCTTCGCGGCGGCCGTTCGCGCGAGGTGGGCCCCGTAGACGTACTGGCCCTTGTGGTAGACGTCGTTGTCGGCCGTGTTGATGTACTTGGCCGTCTGGTCGCCGCTCGTCGCCCGCGCGCCGAACCCGCGGACCCGGCCGCGCTGGTCGGCGAGGGGGAACATGATCCGCGCGCGAAAACGGTCGTAGACCCCGCGGGAGCGCTCCTGCGAGCGCTGGAGGAGGCCGGCGTCGTAGAGCTCCTGCTCGGTGTAGCCGCCCTGCCGCGACGCGACGAGGACGCGGTCCCAGGCGCTCGGTGCGTAGCCGACCCTGAACTTGCGCAGCGTCGCCTCGTCCAGGCCGCGGTCGACCAGGTACGACCGGGCCCGGCCGGCCTCGGTCGAGTCCCAGAGATAGCGCTCGTAGTAGCCGCAGGTCCGTTCGAGCAGGGCCAGCAGGCGGTCGCTGCGGGCCTGCCTGGCCGCCGCGGCCGGGTCTTCGTCCTCGGTCTCGAGCGGCACGTTGTAGCGGTCGGCCAGGAACTCGAGCGCCTCGCGGAAGTCGAGGCCGTCCAGCTCGCGAATGAACGTGATCGGGTCGCCGGCGGCCGCGCAGCCGAAGCAGTAGTAGGCCTTCTTGGCCGGAGAGACGCTGAACGACGGGGTCCGCTCCTCGTGGAACGGGCACAGGCCCGTGTAGCGCTCGACCCCGGCCCGTCGGAGCTCCGTCCGCGACCCGATCAGGTCGACCATGTCGACCGCGTCGCGGACCCGCTCCTTCGATTCGGCCGTGTAGCGCGCCACCGTCCGAGCCTAGCGGCCCGGACGGCAGATCACCGCTCGCCCGGCAGGCTCAGTCGTCGCCCGCCGGCGGGAGGCTGACGCCGCCGAACGCCGTCGGGACGGTCAGCTCCTCGAAGGCGGCGATGCAGTAGCGATCGGTCATCCCGGCGATGTAGTCGGTGACCCGCCGGTCGATCGGCGCGCCCGTCGACAGACCGCGAGGCAGCGCGTCCGGCCGGCTGCAGTAGTGCTCGAAGAGCGTCCGCACGACCGTCTCGACCTTGCCCTGCTCACGCCGGGCCGCCGGCCCCAGGTAGACCCGCTCGAACATGAAGGCCCGCAGCGCCGACATCGCCGCGGCCGCGTCTTCCCCCTGGACGATCGCCCCGGCCGCCTCGGAGTGCTCGACGAGGTCGTGGACCAGCGTGTCGATCCGCTCGGACCCGGTCGACCCGAGCTGGCGGATCGGCTCCGCCGGGAGATCGGCCGCCCGGAGGATCCCGGCGCGGACGGCGTCGTCGATGTCGTGGTTGATGTACGCGAACCGGTCGGTCAGGCGGACGATCGCGCCCTCGAGCGTCGCCGGCGGGTCCGCCCGGCCCGAGTGGTGGACGATTCCGTCGCGCACCGGATCGGTCAGGTTGAGGCCGGCGCCGTCGCGCTCGAGCGAGTCGACGACCCGCAGCGAATGCTCGTAGTGGCGAAACCCGTCGCCGCCGAAGCGCTCCCGCAGACAGCGGTCGAGGACCTCCTCCCCGGTGTGTCCGAACGGCGGGTGGCCAAGGTCGTGGCCGAGCCCGATCGCCTCGACGAGGTCCTCGTTGAGGCGCAGTGCCCGGCCGACCGTCCGCGAGATCTGCGTGACCTCGATCGTGTGGGTCAGCCGGGTCCGGTAGTGATCGCCCTGCGGCGCGACGAAGACCTGCGTCTTGTGCTTGAGGCGACGGAACGCCTTGCTGTGGACGATCCGGTCACGATCGCGCGCGAACGGCGTCCGCAGGCCGCAGTCGGACTCCGGCCGAGCCCGGACGCCCGGGTAGCTCGGCGTCGCCAGCGGCGACAGCCAGTCGGCCTCGAGCGCGATTCGCCGGGCGGCGTAGGCGTCGGCCACCGGCCCGTGCGGCTCGACCCGCGTTTCCTCCCCCGGTCCTGCGCCTCCCCCGCCGGTCATAGCGGTCGGGCCGCCGGGCGGAGTCGCAGGTGGGCGTGGTGCTCGAGCATCTCGCCGATCGCCCGCTCGGCCTGGCGCAGGGACCGCGGATCGGCGCTCGGCACGTCGGCCAGCGGCCGGGACACGGCGGCGGTCATGAACGCGTGGGTCGACTCGTCGAGTGGGAACGACGCCGCCTCGCACGCGCTGCACACGACGCCGCCGGCGGCGGCCGAGAAGCCGACGAGATGCTCGGTCGACCCGCAGGTCGCGCACGCGGCCAGCTGGGGGGCGAGGCCGGCGGCGATCAGGAGCTTGACCCGGAAGGCCAGCGCGTTGGCGTGGGTCGCCCGATCCAGGTCGGCGTCGAGCAGGGCGAGCTGGTTGCAGAGCAGGTTGTAGACCGCCGGGTGCGGCTCGGTCGTCTCGAAGACCCGGCTGACCGCGTCGCAGGCGCGGGCCGCCGAGTCCAACCCGCCGGCATCCAGGCGCAGACGGGCGTGGGGATCGACGGTCTCGACGGACGTCACGGTCAACAGCTCGCTGCGTCCCTCGTAGAGGACCAGGCGGACCCGGAAGAACGGCTCGAGTCGGCCGCCGAAGCGGCTGCGGGTCCGCCGGACGCCCTTGGCGATCGCCCCGATCCGCCCCCGGTCGGGCGTGTAGAGGTGGAGGATCCGGTCGGCCTCGCCGTAGCGCAGCGACCGCAGTACGACGGCCTCTGTCTTGACCGATCCGCTCATCTCACGGCCTCGTGTCCAGCTATACTTTTGATAGTGAAGAGCGTAACGGTGTTCACAATTGATCCGTGCCCGTACTGCCGCATGGTGAAGTCCCTGCTCGCGAAGCGGGGCATCGAGTTCGAGGAGATCGACCTCTCAGGCGATCCCGGAGCCAGGTACGAGCTCGTCGAGCAGACCGGCCTGATGACCTTCCCCCAGGTCATCATCGACGAGCAGCTGCTTGGTGGGTACGACGAGGTTCGTGCTGCCGACCAATCCGGCCGTCTCCTCGAGCTGGTTGCCGCCTGACGTAGGTGAAGGCCGGCCGGACTGTAGCGCCCGCGTGCGTCGCGGTCGTGGTCTCGCCTGGCAGCCCTCGCAGACGTAGGTCCCACGACCGGCGACGACCAGCTTGCGGACCGGCCTGCCGCAGACCGGACACGCGAGCCCCTCCCGGCGGTGGACGAGGAACTGGTCCTGGAAGCTGCCGCGGACGCCGTCCGGATGTCGGAAGTCGTCGATCGAGGCCCCCTTCGCGTCGATTCCGGCCTCGAGGGATGCGATCACGGCCGCGTGGAGCCCGACGTACTGCTTGGGAGTGAGCGCCCCGGCCGGGCGCAGGGGGTGGATGCGGGCGCGAAAGAGCGCCTCGTCCGCGTAGATGTTGCCGACTCCGGCGACGTTGCGCTGGTCGAGCAGGAAGGGCTTCACCGGCCCCCGCCGGCCGCGGGCGACGTCCCGCAGGTACTGGGGGGTGAAGCCGCCGTCGAGCGGCTCGACGCCGAGCCGGGCATCGAAGAACCGCTCGAGCGCACCGAGCCCGATCACCAGCTCGCCGGTGCCGAACCGACGCGGATCGACGAACACGACGCGGGCTCCGCTGCAGCCGATCACGACTCGGGTGTGGGGAGGGTCGACCGCCGGGGCGTGGAGCAGGGTCCCGGTCATCCGCAGGTGCATCACCAGGTGGACCTGGTCGCCGAGCTCCCAGACTAGGTACTTGCCCCGCCGCCAGAGCCGGCGGACGCTCAGGCCGGTCACCGCCGCGATCAGGACCGCCGGATCGACCGGGGCGCACCACCGGGGATCGCGGATCTCGATGAACTCGATCGTCGCACCCTCGACGACCGGGCGCAGCTGGCGGACGATCGTCTCGACCTCGGGCAGCTCGGGCATCTCGGCGCCGCCTATCCCGCGATCCGCACGATCCGCAGCGAGCGGAGCAGCGGGTGGAAGACCTGGGTGTCGACCCGCGTGAACATGCTCGGCGGGGCGAACGCGTCGATCACGACCTCGCTCCTGTTCACGAACAGGTGGGTCGAGCGGACCTCCCGGCGCAGGCCGTCGACCGTCTCGAGGCCGCGGATCTGAATCGCCCCGTGGTGGTCGACGTCGACGACGGCCGCGCCCTCCCGGCGGAACGTCGGATCGGTCGTGCCGACGAGCCCGAGCAGCGAGTGGAGGGCCGCCTTGAGGGCGACCTTCGTGTGCGGCAGTGCCCCGTCGCGCGGATAGCGCCAGACGGCGACCGTGGCGAGCCCCGACTGGAGGACGACGACCTCCGGCGCGGTCCCGGCGATCGCGCGCCAGTCGCGCGGAGCGTTCAAGCGCAGGCCGGCCGACGGATATGCCGTGTGCATGAAGCCGTCGGGCGTCGCCGGCGTCGAGAGGTCGGGTGGCCGGGTGCGCGAGTCGCCGCAGCCTGCGACCACGACGCACGCGCACAGGACCATCAGGATCCGAGAGGCCACCCCGCGATGCTAGGGGGTTCCGCGAGTCCGGGGCGGACCGACCCGGCCTTCGCCGCCGGTTCGGCGCGCCGGCTCGGCGGGGCCCGTCGAACCCGCGTCGCGGCTAGGACTCGGCGGCTCGCCCGTCGCGAAGCTGGGCGTAGATCTGGGTCGTCGCGATATCGGCGTGGCCGAGCAGCTCCTGAACTGACCGCAGGTCCGACCCGCCGGCCAGCAGCCGGGCGGCGAACGTGTGGCGCAGCGTGTGCGGGCTCATCCGGTCATCGAGCCCGGCGACCCGGGCGTGGCCCTGCACGATCTTGTAGAGACCCTGTCGGGTGAGCCCGGACCCGCGGCGGTTGACGAACAGGTGCGCTTCCGTGCTCCGGCCGACCAGGGCCGGCCGGCCCCGTTCGACGTAGGCCCTGATCGCGCGCACGGCGTCCGGGCCGACGGGGACCGTGCGCCGCCGCGGCCCGTCTCCACCCGTTCGGAGGACCTTCCGGCGGACATCGACGTCGCCGACGCGGAGCCCGATCGCCTCGGACGCACGCAGGCCGCATTCGCACATCACGCCCAGCAGCGCGCGATCGCGCAGCGTCCCGGGGTCGCTGCCGCGAGGGCTGGAGAGGAGCAGGGCGACCTCCTCCGCCTTGAGCACGTGTGGCACGCGTTGGGTCTTCGGCGGCCCGCGCAGCTCGCCGGTCGGGTCGTCGTCGATCACGCCGGTCCGGCGGAGGTGGCGATAGAACGAGCGCAGGCAGGCGGCCTTGCGCTGGAGCGTGGCCGGCGAGACCGGCGGGTGCGCCGCGTCGCCGGAGGCCAGCTCCGCCATGAAGAGCTCGAGCTCGCCCGCACCGACGTTCACCGCGTCGCGGCCGTTTCGGTCGAGGTGGCCGGCGAACTGGAGGAGGTCGGACCGGTAGGCGTCGAGCGTGTTGCGCGACAGGCCGCGCTCGGATCCCAGGTAGACGAGAAAGTCCCCGAGCAGGGCTGCGAATGGTTCGGGCGGTGCCGCGACGGTGGCCATGTGGCTCTACTTCGCCCAGCTCCCAAGAGTCCCTGCTCGTTGCACGTCGACGACCCGCTTCCGAGCGTGAGTCGTCGCAACCGTCCCGCGCGGCATGGCCCTGTGGCCATGTTCGACCAGTAGAGATCGGCACGCGGTCGGCTCTCGGCGAGCCGGGAATCGGCGGAACGGACGGATGTACGACTAACACGGGCGAAGCGACCGCCGATAGGCACAGGACAGGCACACATCGCGTGGGCCATCGCTTCGTCGAGAGGAACACCGAATGCCGGTCAGAACCCCGCACCTCGGGCGCAGTGTGCTGGCGTCCGCCGCCGTGATCGTCGGTGTGGGCGGCGTCGGCGTCGCGACCGGCGCGATCCCGAGCGGTCAAGGGGCGAGCCCAGCCAGCAAGGGCGTGATCCACGCCTGCTACCGGCAGAGCTCGACCCACGGCCGGCCCGCCGGCGAGCTGCGGGTGATCGACTTCGCGGCCGGTGCACGGTGTGCATCGTCTGAGGTCCTGCTGTCCTGGAACGTCCAGGGAGCGAGCGGCGCCCCAGGCATCCAGGGAAGCGCCGGACAGGACGGCACCCAGGGCGCCGCGGGCACGAGGGGAGCCGGCGGGTCGGCGGGGATGACCGGCGGCACCGGTGCCACCGGCCCACAGGGGACGACCGGAGGCGTCGGCGTCGCTGGACCGGCCGGTCTCCAGGGTGTCGCCGGTGACACCGGCCAGCAGGGTCTGGACGGGCCGATCGGCCAGGACGGCGGTCAGGGGCCGACCGGTGACACGGGCCCCCAGGGCGTCCAGGGCCCGACCGGCGCCAAGGGCGACACCGGTTCGGCCGGCCCGAAGGGTGACGCGGGGGCGACGGGCTCCAACGGCGGCGCCGGAGCGCAGGGGCCGAAGGGCGACACCGGTGCAACCGGCGCGGCCGGGTCCGGCGGCGGGGAGACGCTCACCGACGCCAACGGCCACGTGCTCGGCAAGGTCGTGTCGGCCGATGGCGGCGGCTACGGCGTGACGGTCGCCACGAGCACCGGCTACCTGCTGACGCTGGGCTGGGACGGGACCCTCTATCCCGGCCAGATCTACTACGTCGGCACGGCAAATGCCAAATGCTCGGGGACGGCGTACCTCAACGACGGTGGCGAGACGGGCTCGGTGATCTCTTCAAAGGTGATCGAGTTCTCGGGATCCGAGAACTCGATGATGGTCCCGTCGGCGGCGTCGAAGGGCACATCGACATCGGTGGCCTTCGGAAACGTCACGGGGATCGACAATCCGACGTGCATGGGCGGCTACCCGGTCAACGAATCCGGCTGGCAGCTCGCGGCGCTCTCGGACGCGGCCGCCGGACTGCCGGGATCGGGCGACGTGCCGTCGATCACGCCTCCCCTGACGCTCGGCTGAACCGGCGACTGGGGCCGCTCGGCCGCGCGTGTCTCCCGCTCGAACGGGCACATGCCGGCCCGCCGATGCGTTGCGGATCAGAGCGGGCTGCGGACCGAGTACGCGACGCTCAGCTCGTCGGACGTGTACCAGGCGACGAGCGGACGCGCGGTCAGCGGATCGAAGGCGACGCTCGCGCCGTAGATGCCGGCATTCTCGGCGACCTGCTCTGGTCCGGCCAGCGGCTGGCCCGGCATCGCGGTCCCGGCTTCGAGGTTGCCGTCCTGCGACCAGAGGACGATCGCCGCGCCGGCCGGGCTGGTCGCGAGTCCCTGAAGCGTTGCGTCGCCCCCGGGTGGCGAGAGCTCCGGCGGCGAGACCTGCGAGCCGTCGACGCGCGCCACGTCGACATCGAAGCCGGTGGCGGAGTGACCCTGCCAGGCGACGAGCGCGGTCCCGTCACCCGTGCTCGCGACCTCGATCGGCGCCGGCGTGTAGGTGTTCGGCATGTTCCATCGCTGGAGCGTCCGTGCCGCTCCGAAGCGCCCCCCAGAGCCGGCGACCGCGATGCGGAAGGTGGCCGGGGTGAAGGCACCGTCGAGCCCGTAGCCGGCCGTCGCCCAGGCGACGATCGCGTGGTCCCCCGCGCTGAGCACCGACGAGATCGTCCCCTCGGTGAGGGCCGCACCGAGCGTCTGGACCGGCCCGACCCGTCGGGAGGCGAAGCGGATGCGCGCGAACAGACGACTGTTCCCCAATCCTCCGGCTGCCCACGCGACGAGCACGTCGCCGGTTGGTCCGATCGCCAGTCCCGGCGGCATCGCGTCCGCGCGCCCGACCAGCGCAACCGGTTTGGTGAAGGCGCCGCCGGCCCGGCGGACGACCAAGAAGACGTGATGCACGGCGCAGCCACCGCCGCCTCCCGCACAAGTCTCGAGTAGGGCGGCCACGTCGCCGCGCGCGTTGGCGACCAGCGCCTTGATCGTCTGGCCCTGCTGCCCGATCGCCTGCGCCCTGCCGAGCGGACCGCCGACCCGGGCAGCGGCGACCGACGGCCGCGCATGCGCACCGGTGGGGATCAGGGCCGCGAGCACCGAGTCCGACCCGACGGCCACGACGTGCGACACGGGCGCCGGCGTCAGCTGCGTCGCCGGACCGGCGGCGTCCCCGTCGATCGGCGCGGCGAGCGTGATCAGGCTGTCGGACGGCTTGGCGGGCGGCGTCGGGAAGACCACGCCGCCGCCCGGGAATGACACGAGGCCACGACCGGCCGTCGTGAAGCCGACCTCGACACCGGCGGGTCCGGCGGTCGTCGGGAAGGATCCGGTCGGACGCGCCGATCCGCCGACCACGGCCGGCACAGACCACGGCGAGGGATCGGCGACCGCCTGCCGCGCGGATGCGAGCCCGGCCGCGCCAGTGGCCGCGCCCGCGACGAAGAGCGTGACCGCGACCCGGCGCGCCCGGGCGGCGCGCGTCCTTGCTCCTGTTGGGTACACGGCGGGTCCGACCATCGGGTTGACTCCCTCGAAGCTGATTGCAGGGTGCGCGGCGGACCGGCTGGAGCGGCGCTCGCCGTGCTCGGCGAACGGGGTCGTCGTACCTGTCAGAACGCCTAGTGTCGCCCGTTGTTGCGGCGTTGCTGGTCGGCCGTACCGGCGAGGATCTCACCGGCGGCGAGCCCGACGGCGAAGAAGACCGGGTCGGCGTCGAGCGAGCGTCCCATAGTACTCGCCGGCAGTCCGCTCGCGGCGTAGCCCGCCAGGTCGGCCCCGCCGCGCAGCCACGTGTGCCGCTCGCCCCAAGCCGGAGGATCGACGCCCGGCGGCAGGGCGACGCTGACCGCCGCCAGCACGAGCTCCAGCACCGTGCGACTGTGGTGCGAGATGCCCTGGTGGCGCGGGCGCCGGTCGCCGGTCGACATCCGCGGGACGATCAGCGTCGGCGCATCCAGGGCGAGGGCCGCGTGGGCGGAGTCGAGCGCCGCCATGCCGCCGTGGCCGAGCGTCGAGCCCGAGCCGATGATCCCCGGCCCCGGACCGCAGACCACCGCGTCGAGCACATGCGACGCCAGGCCGTGGTCGATCGCGCCGATCGTCGTGATCGCATCCCCGTCCGGCCCCCCGTAGCACGGGCCGGCCGTGACGTGCGCCGCCAGCAGCCCCCGCTCGCGCAGCTCCCGCACGACGGCGGAGTGGCTGCCCGGGAGGGCGCCACCCGCCGTCTGCACGTAGCCGAGGCGCAGGCCCGGCCGGGCCTGCGCCAACGACCACGCAAGCGGGGCCAGCTGCCCGTGCAGGGCGATCACGCCGACGGCTCCCCCGGCCGCCCGCGCCCTCCCGGCCGAGGCGTCCGCGCCGGCCTGCGTCTCGAGCGCGATCACCGCGTGCTGGATGCTCGTGTAGTTGAGCTTGATCACGTCGGCCCCCGGTCGCCCCTGTCCGTCGAGACCGCGTGTCAAGTTGACGTGGACGATGTCGAACCCTCCCGATCCGAGCCCCAGCTCCCGGGCCTCGACGTTGACGATCACCGTGTCGCCCGGCTCGCAGCGCCCGGTCAGCGAGACGTCGGCGACCGCCGGATGGCGACCGTCCGCCAACTCGACGATCAGCTCCTGCTCGGGACCGTCGGCGGCCGTGACGACGACGCCGCGGCGGAGGCTCAGCACCCGAGCCCCGTCAGCCGCCCGCCACGGCGATCGCGGCCGCGCCGCGCCATCAGACGAACTCGGCGGCCCGCCGGACGAGCGCCAGACCGACATCGAGCATGCCCTCCAGCGCGGCCAGGCTGACCCGCTCGTCGGGCTGGTGGTTGCGCTCGGTTCCGTTGGCCAGGTTGACCGCGCCGACGCCCTTGACGATCAGCGCGTTCGCGTCCGACCCGCCCCCGGTGACGATCGGCTCCGGCTCGTAGCCGCAGTCGCGCAGCGCCGCCTCCGCCAGCCGGACCTCGGCCGCCGTGCGACGGGTCCGGTATCCGTCGAAGAGCCGTGCGACCGAGACATCCAGGTCGCATTCGCAGTCCGCAGCGTTGGCCGCATCCCCGAGCCGGTCGACCATCGACGTGATCGCCTGCTCGGCCTTGACCGGATCGAGGCTCCGAGCCTCGCCGACGATCCGGCACCGATCGGGAACGACGTTGGCCGCCGTCCCGCCCTCGAAGACCCCGACGTTCGCGGTCGTCTCGTCGTCGAGCCGGCCGAGGCGCATCGACGCGACGGCCCGGGCTCCGGCGAGCACGGCGCTGCGGCCGTCCTGCGGCCGGATTCCCGCGTGGGCGGCCACTCCCGACAGCTCGGCGACCAGCCGGTAGTAGGTCGGTGACGCGACGACGATCTCGCCGATCGGCGACGCGTGATCGAACGTGTAGCCGATCCGGCTGCGCAGGCCCGACCGGTCGAGCGCCTTCGCCCCGCCGAGGGCGTCCTCCTCGACGACGGTGAAGACCAGCTCGAGCCCGACCTCGGCCGGCTCGGCAAGGAAGTGCCGGGCCAGCCCGAGCGCGACCGCCACGGCCGCCTTGTTGTCGGCTCCGAGGATCCCGTCGCCCGCGTTCTCCCAGCCCCCGTCGACCACGACCGGGTCGATCGGACCCGACGGCGGAACGGTGTCGAGATGCGTGCAGATCAGCAGCCATCCGTCCCCCGTGCCGGGAATCCGCGCGACCAGGTTGCCGCAGTCACCGCCCAGCGGCGCGCCGGCCCCGTCCTCCTCGACGGCCAGGCCGAGCTCGACCAGCTCACGGCGGACCAGGTCGGCGCAGGCCCGCTCCTCGCGCGACGGGCTGAGCACGGCGCACAGGCGGGCGAAGTCCTCGTGCAGGACGGCTCGCTCCCGCCCGCCGGCGCGGCTCACCGGCCAGCGCCCTCAGCCAGCGGTCTGCGCCCGCGTCTCGCGTGCCTGCTTGAGCGCGGCCGAGACGAACTCCCGGAACAGCGGCGCCGGGCGCTCGGGGCGGGACTTGAACTCCGGGTGGTACTGGGAGGCAACGAAGAACGGATGGTTCTCGAGCTCGATCACCTCGACCAGGCGCTCGTCCGGCGACGTCCCCGAGACGACCAGGCCAGCCGACTCGAGCCGCTTTCGCAGGAGGTTGTTGACCTCGTAGCGGTGGCGGTGGCGCTCGTAGATGACAGCCTCCCCGTAGAGCTCCCGCGCCCGTGAGTCGACGTGCAGCTTGACCGGATCGGCCCCCAGGCGCATCGTCCCGCCCAGATCGGAGACCTCCTTCTGCTCGGGCAGCAGGTCGATCACCGGGAACGGGGTCTCGAGGTCGAACTCCGTCGAGTTCGCCCCTTCCATCCCGGCGACGTTCCGCGCGAACTCGCAGACCGCGATCTGCATCCCGAGGCAGATCCCCAGGTACGGGATGCCCCGCTCCCGGGCGATCCGCGCCGCGTTGATCTTGCCCTCTATCCCCCGTCCCCCGAAGCCGCCGGGGATCAGGATCCCGTCGGCCCCGGCCAGGCGCTCCTCGGCCGCGGCCTGGCGCTCCCAGGAGTCGTCGGACAGCGTCTCCGCGTCGACCCAGTCGATCTCGATCCGCACGCCGTGGAGGAAGGCCGCGTGGCGCAGCGACTCGGAGACCGAGAGGTACGCGTCCTCGAGCGCGACGTACTTCCCGACGAGCGCGATCCGCACCGTGTCGGTCGCCGCGTCGGCCCGCTGCGTCAGCCGCTCCCACCCGGCGAGATCCGGCGGCGGAGCCGTCCAGCCGAAGTGGTCGAGGATGAACTCGTCGACGCCCTCGTCGCGGAACCCGAGCGGCACCTTGTAGATGTTGTCGACGTCCCGCGCCGAGACGACCGCCTCGATCGGCAGGCTCGCGAACAGCGCGATCTTCTTGCGGATCTCCCGCGACAGCGCCGATTCCGACCGGGCCATGATCATGTCCGGGGCGATTCCGATCCGCCGCAGCTCGTTGACCGAGTGCTGGGTCGGTTTCGTCTTCAGCTCGCCCGCGTGACCGATGTACGGGACGAGCGTCAGGTGGATGAACATGCACCGCCGCCGGCCGACGTCGACCGGGAACTGGCGGATCGCCTCGAGGAACGGCAGCGACTCGATGTCCCCGACCGTCCCCCCGATCTCCGTGATCACGACGTCGACGTCGCTGGCCTCGGCGATCAGGGTGATCCGCTGCTTGATCTCGTCGGTGATGTGCGGCACGACCTGGACCGTCGCGCCGAGGTAGTCGCCCCGGCGCTCCCGCCGGATCACCGAGTTGTAGACGCCGCCGGCCGTCACGTTCGACGCCCGCGTCGTGTTCGAGTCGGTGAACCGCTCGTAGTGGCCGAGGTCGAGGTCGGTCTCGGCGCCGTCCTCGGTCACGAAGACCTCGCCGTGCTGGTACGGGGACATCGTCCCGGGATCGACGTTGATGTACGGGTCGAACTTCTGCAGGCCGACGGTCAGGCCCCGGGCGACGAGCAGTCGCCCGATCGACGCCGCGGCAATGCCCTTCCCGAGTGACGAGACGACGCCGCCCGTGACGAAGATGAACCGGGAACCGTCCCGGCGGTCGAACGACCCGTGTCGTGGTGAGCTCACGCGGTCCTCCCCATAGCCTGGTTCGCCGGCACCGGCCTGGCCGTCATGCGAGTGTGTCATCCGTTGGTCTCCCGAGTGAGTCTATTTCACGAAGTCCCGGCGTCCGCGCGATCAGCTCCGAGATCGAGCGGAACTCGCCGTAGGCCGTCATTCCCAGCAGTGCCACGACGGCGATCCCCAGGCCCAGATTCGACAGGCTGAGGACCAGCCAGGCGCCCGCGAGCGCCCCGACCAGGTTGGAGCCGGTGTCCCCGAGCAGGCCGAGCTCGCGCAGGTCGTAGAAGCCTACGACGAGCAGCGGGCCGGCGAACAGGCCGACCGCCCAGAGCGGACCGAGCCGGCCGGTCCCGATCGTCAGGAGGACGCCGAGCACGACGAACACCTTGGCCGCCCGGCCCGGCCGGAGGTCGAGCAGGTTGAATGCGTTGGTCGCCAGCACGAGCACGGCCGCGCCGAGCACGAAGCGGGTCGTCCCGACGCCGGGCTGGGCCATCACGTAGAGCGCCAGGCCGGCCGAGCCGGCCGCCTTGAGCGCGCCGGTGCTGAACTCTCCGCCGACCACCGCGGCCCCGTGCCCCCGCCAGCCGCGGGCACGGTCGGCCAGGACATCGTCGGCCAGGCCGAGCAGCGCCACGCCGAGCACGTACACCGCAACCCAGCCGAGCTCCGGCCGGAGGACCGTCGTCGTCGCGAGCTGCTGGGCGACCGCGAGCGGGATCAGCGCGAGCACGGCCGCGGCGACGATCACCAGGCCGAGCGGGCATGCCAGCACGCGTCCGCGATAGTTCTCGCGCGCCAGCGGACCCGCCTGGAGGGTCCGCATCGCCGCCGGCGTTATCACGAAGGCCGCGAACATCGCGGTGACGAACGGGAGGGCCTGCACCCGAGCCACCGTAGCGCCGCCGCCGGACGCGGTCGGCTCACCGAGCGGTCCGCACCGGCCTCGGCTCGTCGCGCAGCTGGAGGTAGAAGAGCGTCGCGCCGATCGCGACGAACGGCAGGGCGAAGGCCTGGTAGAGGATGTCCCCGAGCACGACGACGCCCTCGGCGTTGGCCGCCCGGGCGGCCAGCTCGAAGACGATGTTGACGACCGACGACGGAATCGCGACGGCGACGTTGAAGACCAGCCCGGTCGCGAGCGCCCGCCACCAGTTGCCCCGGACCAGCTCGCCGCTCCGGGCGAGTGCGGCGAACCCGCGAGCGTCGTCGACGACGACCGCCTGGGCCACGAAGTACCAGCTCACGGCGACGAAGACGCCCGGAACGACGAAGGCGAAGAAGCCGGCGACGACGGCCGCGAGGTAGAGCACGATCACGAGCAGGATCGGCGCGAACAGGTCGAGACCCCGTTGCACGGCCCGGCTCGCCGACGCGTCCGCGCCGGCGCGGATGTCGACCACCGCCTGGGCGAGCATCGCCGTGATCAGGGGCGTCGTCACGAAGGCCGACGCCACCAACGTGATCGCGCCGACCCCGTTGGACGCCTGTGACCGGTAGTGCGAGGTCAGCTCGCCGAGGCCGACGCCGAGGATCACGTCGACAACGGCGACGACGCCGCCGGCGATCGACACGAACGTCCACAGGTGCGCCCGGAACAACGCGGCCGCCTGGTTGAACAGGGGGCCGATCCCCGGGCCCGACGCTGCCGGCAGGCCGGCGCCCGGTGTGCTCACGGATGGGCGACGCCAGCCGGCTGCGGGAGAAGCCCGGACGTCGCGGTCGCCTTGTGCCCGAAGCTGCCCTGCGCCCCGGCGAGCACCTCGACCAGCGCGACGCGGCCGGCGATGTCGTCGATGTCGTCGACGCTCGACAGGTTCTGCTGCTGGTACCACGGAATCTCCGACTGGCTCGTCGCCGTCGTCTCGGCCCCGGCGACGGGCACGCCCGAGCCGGCGAGGCCGGCGGCCAGGCCGTCCTCGAACGACGTCTGGACGGCAGCCGTCGGTCCGGACGGGTCGCTCGCGTTGCGGACGATGACGACGCCGCCGAGGCCGCCCTTCGGCGCGAGCGTTCCGTTGTAGGTCGACAGGACCGGCGTCGCCACCTTCCCGAGCAGCCTGCCCCCGGTCACGAGCTGGACGCCGACGCGTACGCCGAACGGACGCACGACCGACGGGTCGGTCGCGATCGACGCATACCGTCCGGAGCCGGCCGCGGCCGCGACCGCCGGAAGGCTCGGCGGGTCGCGAACCACCGCCACGAGGACGACCTGACCGCCGGTCGACTCGAGCGCGCTGCGGACCAGGGCATTGACCTGATCCGACGGCGACCCCAGGAAGATCAGACCGATCCGCCGGCCGGCCAGCCGGCCGCCGACGAGCTGCGAGTAGGCCGTATCCTCGAACTGGTTGCGGAAGGCCAGCTGCGAGCGCAGCGTCGAAACCTGGTCGCGGGAGCTGTCGAGGTTCGAGCGGAGCGTGTTGACGACGTGCTTCTCAGCGTTCGAGACGAGGTTCGCATCGCCGATCGCCACGCCCAGCAGCAGGCCGACCGTGAGTGCGATCAGCACGGCCGCGAGCGAAAGGGCGTGGTAGCGGAAGTCAAACACGCGTGTCTCCGGTCAGGATCGGCCGAGCTCCGTCCCGGCCGTCATTGGCCGATCCCCAACAGCTCCTGGACCTTCAGCCACAGCAACTCTGCCACGTCGTGCAGGCCCGGCGTCGCGAGGATGATCGCCAGGAGCGTGAGCACGCCTGTCATCACGACCACCAGCAGCGGCGCGACGCCCGGCTGCGGGCGGTACAGCCGGCTGACTCCCTTGGCGTCGACGAGGATCTCCCCGATCCGCAGCCGGGTCAGGAACGTCGACGACGCGCCCTGGCGGTTCTTGTCGAGGAACTCGACCAGGTTGGCCTGCGATCCGACCGAGACGATCAGCGACGCGCCCTTCTCGGCGGCCAGCAGCATCGCGACGTCCTGGCTCGTCCCGGGCGCCGGCACCTCGCTGTAGGTCAGGTCCAGCTCGTCCAGTCGCTCCCGCCCCGGGGCCCGTCCGTCGGCGTAGGCGTGGAGGATCAGCTCAGCGCCGCAGCGCAGGGTCGCCTCGGCGGCCGAGTCCATGTCGCCGACGATCATGTCGACCTTGAAGCCGGCCTCCCGGATCGCGTCGGCCCCACCGTCGACGCCGAGCAGGACCGGCCGTTGATCGCGGATGTACGGGCGCAGGGCCCGCAGGTCGCGGGCGTGGTCGACGCCCCGTACGACGATCAGGACGGGTCGGTCGCGGAACTCGGTCCGGAACCGCGGGAGCTCGACCGCCCCGGCGAGGAGCTCGCGCTCCTCGAGCATGTGCTCGATCGTGTTCTGCGCGAACCGCTCGAGCGCCTCGCCGATCTCGCGCCGCCGCTGGTCGGTCTGCTCGCGGACGCGGTCCGGCTCGAGCACGCTCCCCCGCGCGATCACCTCCTCCCCGCGGAGCACCTCGCCCCCGCGGACGACGATCCGCTCGCCGTTGCGCAGCAGGTCGAACAGGCCGTCGTCCTCCATGTCGACGAGGTGCACGCCGCCGTCGACGAGCAGCTGGGGTCCCATGTTGGGATACGTCCCGCTGGTCGACGGCTTGCAGTTGAGCACCGCCTTGACGCCGACGGCGACAAGATCCTCGGCCGACACGCGGTCGAGGTTCTCGTGGTCGACGACCGCGATGTCCCCACCCTTGAGGTGGCTGGTCAGGAGCTTCGTGCGCCGTCCGAGCCGGGCCGGACCGCTGACCGTCCGCGCCTTCGCCCGGCCTCGCAGCGAACCCGCGCCTCCTTCTTGCGATGACACGACGCCGAGACTATCGGGGGCTGCCCCGCCCCCCGCCGCAGGCGACCGGCCCGGGCTTGCGCCGCACGGCGCGCGCCGGCTAGCCGTGCCCGCCCCGTGCGCGCCCCTTCGCCGCCCGCCGCTTCCCGGTTGCGGCCGCGATCACGCCCGCGTGGTCGCGCCGCGCGCGCTCCGAGGCCGCCTGCAGGTCGGCCTCGATCGCGAGGGCCTCGTCGCTGACGCAGAGCGCCATCTGCCCGAGGCCGCGGAGCGCGAGGCGGTCGAGCCGGCGGACACGCGAGAGGGCGACGTAGCCCATGCCCGGCGTGAACGCCCGCCGCAGGTCGACGTCCGCCGCGTCGAGCGTCATACCCTGACTCTTGTGGACCGTGATCGCCCACGCCAGCCGCAGCGGGACCTGCGTCAACTGGGCCCGGCGATTCTCCCCGTCGACGAGCTCCCACGTATCCCGGCGCACCGTGATCACCCTGCCGCCGCGGGCGAGCCTCACGAGCGGGAGCATCGACGTCTTCTCGAAGCCGGTCACCTCACCCAGGCTGCCATTCGCGTACCTGCGGTCCTGCGCGTTCTTGATGAACATCACCAGCGCCCCGACCCTCAGACGCAGGACCTCCGCCGCCAGGCACGAGCGCTTGAGGGCTTCGACGTGCTGCCTGGATCCCGACGACGTCATCTCATACCTGGTCCCCCGGCCCGTCAGCCGGCCGAGCTCCCGCTCGTTCTCCGCGTCGACGTCGACGTTGACCGTGTGCAGCCGGGTGGCCGTCGAACCGGCCTCCAGGCCGGCGCCGACCCGGCTGTCGAGCCGGGCGAGCTGATCGCTCGCGAGGCCTCCCCCACGCAGGGCGTTGAGGATCTCGGTGAACCCCGGATCGTCGCGCTGGCGGTGCTGCTCGTCCAGATAGAGGACCGCGAGCTCGGCCTCGAACCACGCCCGCGACCCGGTCACGAACCCGCCGAGGCGACCGTCCCCACGGTTGACCGGCGGCAGCTGGAAGAAGTCGCCGCAGAGAATCACCTGGAGCCCGCCGAACGGTCGCTCGTCCTCGCGCACCTGCCGACAGACCGTGTCGACCATGTCCAGGCGAAAGTCGTGGAGCATCGAGATCTCGTCGATCACGAGGATGTCCGTGCTCTCGATGTTCGCCTGGCGCTGCCGGCTCAGCTTGCCGGCATGTCCCGGCGGCAGGCTGTCGGCCACGCCGATCCCGCTCCACGCGTGAATCGTCGCTCCGCCCAGGTGGGTCGCCGCCAGACCGGTCGTCGCCGTCACGGCGACCCGCCTGCCGGACCGTCTGGCCCCGCGGATGAACTGCTCGAGCAGGTAGGTCTTGCCCGACCCGGCCGCCCCGGTCAGCAGGGCCGACCGGCCCGACTCCATGATCGCCAGCGCTTCTCGCTGCTTCATCGGCCGGCGCGCCCTGGCCTACCCAGCCCGCAGCAGCTCCTTGGCGTGCCGTCGGGCCGCCGTGTCGCCGTCGTCGGCCCCGAGCATCCGCACCAGCTCGGAGATCACATCCGCCCCGTCGAGCCGTGTGACCGTCGTCCGCGCCGTCTGCGTGGTCGTGTCCTTGACGATCGTGAAGTGCCGGGCCGCGAACGACGCGACCTGCGGCAGGTGGGTGATGCAGACGATCTGCCGGCCGGCCGCCAGGCTCCGCAGCTGCTCGCCGACCGCCCGCGCCGTCTGCCCGCCGATCCCGGCGTCGACCTCGTCGAAGACGAGCGTCGCATCGCTCCCGTCGTTGGCCGCGCCGAGCACCGCCAGCATCACCCGGGAGAGCTCGCCGCCCGACGCGCTCTCACGCAGCGGCGCCGCCGGAACGCCGGGATTCGGCGCGATCTCGAAGACCACGCCGTCGGCCCCGCCCGGACCCGGCTCGGCCTCGCCGAGCACGACCGCGAAGCTCGCGTCGGCCATCGCCAACGCGCTCAACCGCTCGCAGACCGCCGCTGACAGCGCCGGAGCCGCCGCCGCCCGAGCACCACGCAGCTCGCTGCACGCCTGCGCGTGCGCCGACCCGAGACCGGCCATCAACTCCTCGGCAGCGACAATCGCGACCTCCGCCCCGAGCAGCTCGTCCCGGCGTGCCGAGCAGCGGGCCGCGTGCTCGAGCACCAGGCTCACCGTCCCCCCGTGCTTGCGCTCGAGGCGGGCGATCCCCGCCAGCCGCTCCTCGACCGCGTCGAGCCGGCCCGGTTCCCCGCCGGTCTCGAGCCCGTCGGCGTAGGCCCGCAGCTCGGAGACGACGTCCTGGGCCTCGAGCGAGAGTCCCACGACCCGGCCGATCAGCGGGTCGAGTGCCGCGTCGACCCCGGCGAGCGCCTCCAGCCCCGCCGCCGCCCCGGCCAGGCCGGCCCCGGCGCCGCCCTCGTCGGCGAGCAGCCCGCACGCCCCGAGCGCCGCCCCGAGCAGTCCATCGACGTGGCGCAGCCGCTCGCGCTCGGCGCTCAGCTCTTCGCGCTCGTCCGCCCGGAGCTCGAGCTGCTCGATCTCCGAGAGCTCGAACTCCAGCAGGTCGAGCTCGCGTTCGCGGGCCCCGGCCAGCTCCCGCAGGCGCTCGTGCTCGGCCCGCGCCTCCCGCAGGCGGCTCCACGCGGCGGCGCAGTCGGACCGCAGCCTGCCCTGGTCGGGACCGCAGAAGCCGTCGAGGATCTCCAGCTGGGCGGCCGCCAGCATCAGCCGGCGGTGCTCGTGCTGACCGTAGAACGCGAGCACCCCGCCGGCGAGCTCGCGCAGCTCGGCAACCGAGATCGACCGGCCGTTCAGGTAGGCCCGGGTCCGCCCGTCGGCACCCACCCGGCGGGCGAGGATCAGCTCCTCCGCATCGTCGGGCAGCCGGTCGGCAAGGCCGGGGGCCGCGAGCTGCGGGTCGAGCTCGAAGATCCCCTCGACGTAGGCCTCCGCGGCCCCCGGCCGGACGATCCCCGACTTGGCGCGGCCGCCGAGCAGGAGGTCGAGCGCGTGGGCCAGGACGGTCTTGCCGGCGCCCGTCTCACCCGTCAGGACGTTCAGCCCGCCGGTCAGCTCGATCCTCGCCTCTTCGATCAGCAGCAGATTCTGGACACGAAGCTCTAGCAGCATTGGCCTGGAGTTCAGCAGACGCCGGGGACGGATCCATTGAGTGGGTCGGGCCTGGCAGCACGGCTCGTGCCGCCCCGGTCGCGCAGGTCACGCCGGGCCTGGCGCAAGGCTCGCCAGTCCGCGGATCAGCACCTCGAGACCGAACTCGAATCGCTCGTCCCCACCCGACCCGTCGGTCAGCGGCCCGGCCAGCGAGACGATGTTCGGGAAGCGGTCGACCGGAAGCGAGGCGAAGTACGTCCGCATCTCGCCGATATGGCGGCCCATCTCCTCGTGGGCCAGCCCGAGGCTCGCATACAGGCTCTCCTCGTACGCGGTCGCCGTCGCGAACAGCGGGAGCAGGTCGCATGCGTAGGCGATCACCTGGTCAGGCAGCCCACCCGCCCGCAACACTCCGATCACCGCCTCCCTCCCCCGGAGCGCATTCGGGCCAAGCGGGACCCTTGCGAGGTAGGCCCGGGCGATGTCCTTATGGGCCGCGAGGACGGCCCGCATCGAACGGACGATCTCCTTGACCTGCTCCTCCCAGCGGGCCTCGTCCGGCGGGCCGGGCAACTCGAGCTCGTCGATCACCCGGTCGATCACCAACTCGAGCAGCTCCTCCTTGTTGGCGACGTGGGCGTACAGCGAGGCTCCTCCCGTCTCGAGCTCCTCGCCGACCCGGCGCATCGTCATCGCGTCGAGCCCGTCCGCGTCGAGCACGCGGACGGCCGCGTCGACGATCACCCGCTTGTTGAGCCCCCGGCGGCGGCCTGGCGTCCGCGGTGGGGCGTCAGGCTCGCGTTCGCCGGCCCGCAGCCGGGGCGCCCGAGGCATCGACGAGGATCCCGGCGGGCGATGTCCGAGCCACTCCGCGAGCATGTCGTCGTCCATCGTTCGAGAGAATACGTGTCGCGGACGCTGTTCGTTATCGAACGCTGTTCGTTATCGAACGCTGTTCGTGAGCCCGATTGACGCTCACCCACCGGAGCGGGACAGGCGCCCCGACGGCTCGAACCGAACGCTCTCGGCCCCAGCAGGTCGCCGGGCTCGGGTGGCGAGCTGGGAGAGACGAATCCGGTGGGACTTCAGGCTCGCGTTCGCCGGCCCGCAGCCGGGGCGCCCGAGGCATCGACGAGGATCCCGGCGGGCGACGTCCGAGCCAACTCCGCGAGCGTGGCCTCGTCCATCGGTCGAGAGAATACGTGTCGCGAACGCCGTTCGTTGACGAACGCTGTTCGTTCGTCGAACGCCGTTCGTTGACGAACGCTGTTCGTTCGTCGAACGCTGTTCGTTATCGAACGCTGTTCGTGAGCCCGATCGACGCTCACCCACCGGAGCGGGACAGCCGCCCGTTTCGTTATCGAACGTTGTTCGTTATCGAACGCTGTTCGTGACCCCGATCGACGCTCCCCCCCCTCAGCAGGACAGCAACCCCGACGCCCCGCACCGAACGTCTCGGCCCCAGCCGGTCGCCGGACGCGGGTGGCGAGCCGGGGAGAGGTCCGCTCAGCGCGAGCGGACCTCCGTCCCCGAGGCCTCCGGTTGGGCTCAGACGCTGTCGCGGCAACCCTCGGTCGTACTCACGCCGACGGAACCGTCGTTGAGGTTCGCCCCGTTGATCGTGCTCTCCTCCAGGTAGGACCCGGCGGCCGCGTGGCGCGCGATGAACGACCCGCCGATCGTCGTCTGGCAGAGGTCGATGAACGCGCCCGGGTGGACGTCGACCGAGCCGCCGATCGTCGTCTGGCCGTCGCAGTTCGATATCACCGACCCGCCGGAGGCGACGTCGACTGCGCCGGGGACGTTGCATCCCAGGTGGACGGTCTGGCCGCTCTTGACGAGGATCGGCCCCCCGGTGGCGAGCGCCGGGCTGCACACCGCGAAGGCGCCGAACGCGCCGAGCACCGCAGCGATCTTCTTCATATCCCCACTCCGTTGTCTTGTCGTTTTCGAGCCGTGTCGAGCTCGGGGCGCCGCCTGCGACCGCGGTCGCGTGCAGCCGGGACGACCGTCCGCAAATCCTCGTTCCCCATCGGCAGCTCCCCATAACTCGGCCCCATGCCCACGGAGGCTCCGGCCACCGCAGGCGGCGAATCGTACCGACCCGTCAAGCGTCGGTCACCGGGACAGGCGGCCGAACTTCTCCCGCAGGCGTCGATAGAAGCTCGACCCGTGCATCTGGGCGAGGGTCGCGACGTTCTGGACGAAGCGGGCGTCGACCGACGCGCCCGGGGCGATCTCACCGGCCGGACGGCCGTCGATCGAGAAGTCGAGGGCCCGCTGTGAGCGGTTGTGGAGGGTCAGGACGTCGGCCGGAGCGATCACCAGAGCCCGGGCGCTGAGCGAGTGCGGGGCGATGAACGAGACGACCATCCCCTCGACGCCCCACGCCATCACCGGTCCGCCGTTGGCCAGGTTGTAGCCGGTCGATCCGGCCGGCGTCGCGACGACGAGGCCGTCGGCCCGGACGCTGCCGACCTCCTCACCGCCGATCGCGTAGGACAGCTCGGCGACCCGGTCGCCGACCTTGCGCTGGATCGAGATGTCGTTGATCGCGATCTCGCGGGCATCGGATGGGCCGATGCATATGGCCGGTAGTGGAAGGAGATCGAAGTCGCGAGATAGCGCGAGCGTGAAGGACTCGGGCAGGTCCTCGGGCTCGACCGTCGCCAGGAAGCCGACCTCGCCGAAGTTGACCGCGAAGACGGGGACGCTCGTCCTCGCGTACGCCCGCAGGCCCCTGAGGATCGTCCCGTCTCCGCCGAGCGTGACGCAGAGCTCGACGTCGTCGATCAGCTCGGCGTTCCCGAGGATCGCCGGGTGGGTCTTCGGGTGCTTGCGGGTCTCCTCGGCATCGAGACGCAGGGTCGCCCCGGACGCGGTCGCGACGTCGGCCAGCTGGCGCAGAGCCGTGACCGTCTCGTCCGGCCGGGCGTGGGTCAGGACGGTGACGAAGCGCGGGCGACTCACGCCGGTTCGACCTCGAGTGCGAGCGCCTCGATCGACGGCCGGTCGAGCCGACCGGCCCGGGCGGGCTCGGCCAGGGCGATGAACGTCTCGCGGTTGCCCTTGGGTCCGGGGAGTCCGGACGAGTGGAAGCCGAGCACGGTGACGCCGAGTCGGCCGGCTGCGTCGCCGACGGCGATCAGCGCCTCCCGGCGGTCGGCCGGCCTGCCGACGACGCCGCCCTTGCCGACGCGGCCGCGGCCGAGCTCGAACTGAGGCTTGATCATCGCGAGCATGTCGAACGACCCGGCGGCCGTGGCGAGCACCGGGCCGAGGACGGTCCTCAGGGAGATGAACGAGACGTCGACCACGATCAGGTCGGGAGCGTAGGGGAGCATCGACGGCTCGACGTAGCGGGCGTTTGTCCGCTCGATCACGGTGACCCGCGGATCGGTCCGCAGCGACCAGGCGAGTTCGCCGTAGGCGACGTCGAGCGTGACGACGTGGGCGGCGCCGGCCTGGAGCAGGCAGTCGGTGAAGCCGCCGGTCGAAGCCCCGACGTCGAGACAGCGCCGGCCACGCGGATCGAGCCGGCTGGATTCCAGTGCGTTGGCCAGTTTGATCCCGCCGCGCGAGACATACCGGGGCCGGTCGTCGAGGTGGAGCTCGGCGTCGTCGGCGACGAGCTGGCCGGGCTTGGCCGCCCGGACACCGTCCGGACCGATCCGGACCTCGCCGGCGAGCACCGAGGCGGCCGCCCGGCTGCGCGATTCGAACAGGCCGCGATCAGCCAGCAGAGCGTCGAGCCGGCGCTTGGCCATGGCCGAACCGTATCCGACCCGCTTGTGTGACCAACGTCACACAACTCGGGCTGTTGTTGGGTGATGATGGTTGACGACACACCAGCGCCACGACTCTCCTCCCTAGAAAAGGCCCGCTCTCCCGGCGGGCCTTTTCGGTTCCGGTCACGCTGACCCCGGCCGTCGGGACGCCGGCCGGGATGGCCGGGAGGGCCTCAGACGTCGAGCATGGCTCTGCGACCCGGGCGAATCGCCTGGCGGATCCGATCGGCGATCCGCTCGGCCGTGAAACCGACCTCCTCGTAGAGGAGGTCCGGCTCGCCGTGGGTCACGTACCGATCGGGCAGGCCGACCCGCATGATCTGCGGCATTCCCGCGCCGGTGTCGTTGAGCGTCTCCCAGACCGCCGTGCCGAAGCCGCCCTGGAGGACGCCCTCCTCGACGGTCACGAGCAGGTCATGCTCGGCGGCCAGCTGGACGGCCAGCCCGGCGTCGATCGGCTTGGCGAAGCGGGCGTCGGCGACCGTCGTCTGGATCCCGTCGTCGGCGAGGAGCTCGGCCGCGGCCAGCGCCCTGGCGACACCGCTGCCGTATCCGAGCAGGGCGACCCGGGGTCCGGAGCCGGCGTGTCGGTCAGGCTCGCGGAGGATCTCGCCGGTCCCGATCTCGATCGTCACGGGATGTCGGGGGACCCGAACGCCGAGTCCCTGGCCGCGGGGGTAGCGGATCGCGATCGGGCCGTCATCGTGGAGCAGGGCCGTCCGCAGCATGTTGACGAGCATCGCCTCGTCTCGCGGGGCCATCAGGACGATGTTCGGGAGGCAGCGCATGTACGCGATGTCGAAGACCCCATGGTGGGTCGGCCCGTCGTCGCCGACCAGGCCGGCCCGGTCGAGCGCGAAGACGACGTTGAGCTTCTGGAGGCAGACGTCGTGGACGATCTGGTCGTACGCGCGCTGGAGGAAGGTCGAGTAGATCGCGACGACCGGCTTGGCTCCCTCGAGGGCCAGCCCCGACGCGAACAGGACGGCCTGCTGCTCGGCGATACCGACGTCGAAGTACCGCTCTGGCATCGCCTTCTGGAGGATGTTCAGGCCGGTGCCCGAGTTCATCGCCGCGGTGATCCCGACGACCCGCGGGTCACGGCGGCACTCGTCGACCAGGGCCTCGCCGAACACGGCCGTGTACTGCGGCGGTGGGATGACCGCCGCCGGCGGCTTGGTCGCGGTCGGCACGCCGTGGGCGATCGACAGCGGCTTGGCCGCGTGCCAGCGCTCCATGCCCTCGAGCCCGCCGTGCTCGGCCGGGCCGAACCCCTTGCCCTTGATCGTCGCGATGTGGACGACGACCGGCCGCTGCGCCGCCAGCGCCTCGGCCAGGGCGATCCGCAGGGCCCTGACGTCGTGGCCGTCGATCACCCCCGTATAGGCGAAGTCGAGCTCCTCCCACCAGAGTCCCGGTGCCCAGAAGGCCTTGATCGACTCCTTGATCTGCGGGCCGAGCCGCTCGACCCGGGAACCGATGCCCGGCAGCCGGGTCAGGCCGCCCTCGACGCCCTCGCGCGCGTGCCAGAGCCTCGGGTTCAGCCGGAGGCGATTGAAGTAGCGGCTCATCGCGCCGACGTTCGGCGCGATCGACATCCCGTTGTCGTTGAGCACGACGACCATCGGCGTCTGGAGACCCCCGGCCTGATGGATCGCCTCGAACGCGACGCCGCCGGTCATCGCCCCGTCACCGATCACGGCGACGACGCGGCCGGCGTTCAGCTCTCCCCGCCGGCGCATCCCCTCCTTGATCCCGACGCCGTAGCCGATCGACGTGGACGCGTGCCCGGCGCCCATGATGTCGTGCTCGGACTCGCCGATCGAGCAGAACGGCGTGAGGCCGCCGTACCGGCGGATCGTCGCCAGCTCGTCGCGGCGGCCGGTCAGGATCTTGTGGGGGTAGGCCTGGTGGCCGACGTCCCAGAGGACCTTGTCGCGGGGCGAGTCGAGCAGTGAATGGAGCGCGACGGCCAGCTCGCAGGTCCCCAGGTTGGCGCCGAAATGCCCGCCGATCTCGCCGACCGTGTCGATGATGTGCTCGCGCACCTCCTGGGCCAGACGCTGGAGGTCCGGCTCGGAGAGGCCGTGCAGATCCTGGGGGCGATCGACGGCCTCGAGGATCCGGTGGCGGGGGCTGACCGACGTCACGACGTGCGCGTGAAGACGAAGTCGGTGATCCGCAGAAGGTCGCCGGCGCCGCCGGGCGCGGCGGCCGCCAGCGCGCGGCGGGCGTTCGCGTGGGAGGACGCCGCCAGCTCGCGGGCTCCGGACAGGCCGTGCTCGGAGACGTAGGTCCGCCGCCCGTGGCGCTCGTCGCTGCCGCTCGGCTTGCCGAGGTCCGCGTCTGTACCCGTTACATCCAAGATGTCATCCACGATCTGAAACAGCACGCCCAACTCGGCCGCGAATCGTCCGAAGTGAATTCTGGCGGGGTCGGCGACACCGCTCAGAAGTAGTACGCACTCGACGGCCGCGGCGATCAACTCGCCCGTCTTGAGCGCGTGCAGCCGGCGCAGGCCTTCCGGGCCGGCCTCGCCGCGGCCGGACACGTCGAGGTACTGGCCGCCGACCATGCCCGCGACGCCGGTCGCTCCCGCGAGGCGGGCGACCGCTCTGAGCAGGCGCTCGGGCGGGGCGACCTGGTTGACGAGCAGGTGGCGGAAGGCCTCGGCGTAGAGGGCGTCGCCGGCGAGGATCGCGATGTTCTCGCCGAACGCCACGTGGCAGGTCGGTCGTCCCCGGCGGAGGCTGTCGTCGTCCATCGCGGGCAGGTCGTCGTGGATCAGCGAATACGTGTGGATCAACTCGAGCGCCCCGGCCAGTGGCAGAACGGTCTCCGGATCGACGCGGACCGCGGCGGCCGTCGCGAGCGCCAGGACCGGCCTGATCCGCTTGCCGGGCGCCAGCAGCGAGTAGCGCATCGCCTCCTCGAGGCCGTCAAGGCCGGCGAGTCCGTCGACGGTCGAGAAGGCGATCTGCTCGAGGTAGGCGTCGACCCGCAGGCGCAGGTGCTCGGGATAGGCGACCGTCGACGGGCCCAGGGCGTCGTCGGGGCGAGTCGGCGGGTCGGTCCGCGTGACGGTCACTACAGCAGCGTGTCCTGTCCCGGCAGGGGCTCCTCGACGGCCGCGCGGGCCCGACGGTCGAGCTCTGCGCCGGTCCGCGTCGCGACGAGCGCGCAGTCCTCGACGAGGCTGGCGGCCGCGTCGGACGAGAGCTCGCCCGAGCGCAACTGCTCGGCCGCGCGGTCGAGCCGGTCGATCAGGCCATCGAGCGTGTCGTCTTCCGAGTCGTTCACAGCCTGGCATTCTCGCGCAGGTCGCGGAGGATCGCGTCGAGGATGCCGTTGACGAAGGCCGGGGCCTCCGCGCTGCAGAAGATCTTCGCGCTCTCGACCGCCTCGTCGATTGCCCCCTCCGGGGCGATCGGCGTCTGCGCGGGGACGGCGTCGGAGTCGAGCATCTCGACCAGCGCGACCCGCATGATGTTCCGCTCCAGCGGGGCGATCCGGGCTGCCGTCCACCCGTGGGCATGGGCCTCGATCATCGCGTCGAGCTCGACCGCCCGGTCGGCGGCCGCGTGCGCCAGGAGCCGCGTCAACTCGCGTGGTTCGCGGCCGAGCGTCTGGACGAGCGGCCGTTTGGTCAGATCGTGCTGATACAGGGCGATCACGGCTGCCCGGCGCTGGTCGGAGCGGCGCACGGGGCTCGCGATCAGGCGCGCGAGACGTACTCGCCGGTGCGGGTGTCGACGCGGACCTTCTCGCCGACGTTGACGAACAGCGGGACGGCGACCTCGGCGCCGGTCTCCAGCGTCGCCGGCTTGGACCCGCCGCCCGAAGCCGTGTCGCCCCGGAGGCCGGGTTCGGTCGAGGTCACCTCGAGGTCGACGGCTGACGGGAGTTGGACGTCTGAAGGCTCGTCGTCGATGTAGAGGACGTCGACCTCGTCGCTCGGCTTGGTCCACCGGAGGGCCTCCGCCACGCTCTTCTGGGGAACGGCGATCTGCTCGTAGGAGCCGGTGTCCATGAAGTGGGCGTCGTCCCCGTCGGAGTAGAGGAACTGCATCTTTCGCGACTCGGTGTGGACCGGCCGGAACTTCTCGCCGGCCCGGAACGTCCGGTCGATCACGTTGCCGTCGGCCGCCCGCCGGAGCTTGGTCCTGACGAACGCCCCGCCCTTGCCCGGCTTGACGTGCTGAAAGTCGAGGATCTTGAAGACCACGCCGTCGACGTCGATGTGGTTCCCGCTCTTGAACTGGTTTGTCGTGATCACCGAATTGAGGATAGCCGCGCCAGTCGCACGGGGGCCGAACGACCCAGCCGGCCGCGCCGCGGGCGACGGGCCTCGTCTCGCACGCGTTCACATCCGCCCGATGTACATGTACGCCGGGCACGGGGCCTCACGAGGACTGTGATATACATGTCGAACGAAAGCGTCCGGGTGCCCCGACTTCTCACGGGCCCGCCGATCCGCCCTCACCCAATGATTCATCTGCATTCGACCGGGTTGCCCCGGACCGGACGCACGAGAGGCAAACGCGATGTGCGGTGTGGGATGCGTCAGGCTCATGGTGTTGGTCACGGCCTGCTCAGTCCTCCTGTCGTCGACGAGCCTCGCGGCCACGAGCTGCCCCCCTCCCCCGCCCTCCTGCAAGCCGGCCGCGTTCACGGGCAGCGTGGGGGCCCACGCGCCCTTATGCGTCACAACGCCGCCGACCTGCACCGCCGCCAGAGGTCCGCGAGGACCCCGCGGACTCACCGGCAGGAAGGGTGCGACCGGGAAGACCGGCGCGAAGGGCTTGAACGGCGCGATCGGACCAGGCGGTGCGGCCGGTGCACAGGGTCTTCAAGGCGTAGCTGGTAATACCGGCGCCGCGGGATCGCCGGGTGCGACCGGAGCTCCAGGAGCAGCCGGCGCCGTAGGGGCTCGCGGCGCCGCAGGAGCGCAGGGCCTCGCCGGCGTCGCGGGCAATACGGGTGCCGCAGGTCCTCAGGGTGTCGCCGGACCAGCGGGCGCCGCAGGTCCTCAGGGTGTCGCCGGACCAGCGGGCGCCGCAGGTCCTCAGGGTGTCACCGGCACACCAGGTGTCACAGGCAGCACGGGCGCGGCGGGTGTCACAGGTAACACTGGTGCGGCAGGTTCGCCGGGTGCCACAGGCACGGCAGGCCCTCAGGGCCCCGCCGGGGTCAACGGAACACCCGGACCCGCCGGCCCGCAGGGCGCCACGGGCGTCGCCGGTGTCACAGGCAACACCGGCGCCACCGGTTCGCCAGGCAACACCGGCCCACAGGGACCCGCCGGCACCAACGGAAGTCCCGGAACACCGGGAGCCAACGGAACTCCGGGAGCACCGGGAGCCGCCGGACCGCAAGGACCGCAGGGCACCACAGGCGACGCAGGCGTCACGGGCAACACCGGACCGCAGGGCCCCGCCGGAACCCCCGGAGCCGCTGGAACCCCCGGAACACCCGGACCCGCGGGAACACCCGGACCCCAGGGCCCCGCCGGACCCAACGGAACTCCCGGAACACCCGGCGCCCCCGGACCGCAGGGACCACAGGGCACCACAGGCGACGCAGGAGTCACAGGCAACACCGGACCACAGGGCCCCGCCGGACCCAACGGAACGCCCGGAACACCGGGAGCCAACGGAACACCGGGAGCCAACGGAGCTCCGGGAGCACCGGGCGCCGCTGGACCGCAAGGACCGCAGGGCACCACAGGCGACGCAGGGGTCACAGGCAACACCGGTCCACAGGGCCCCGCCGGACCCAACGGAACGCCCGGAGCACCCGGCGCCGCCGGCCCACAGGGCCCCGCCGGCGCCAACGGATCTCCCGGAGCACCGGGAGCCAACGGGACTCCGGGAGCACCGGGCGCCGCCGGACCACAAGGACCGCAGGGAACCACTGGCGTCGCCGGAGTAACGGGCAACACCGGCGCCACCGGCTCGCCCGGAGCCGCAGGCCCACAGGGCCCCGCCGGAACGCCCGGGGCCGCAGGCCCACAGGGGCCCGCCGGGGCCAATGGAGCTCCCGGAACACCTGGCTCCGCCGGACCCCAGGGCCCCGCCGGAGCCAACGGGACCCCCGGACCCGCCGGCCCGCAGGGCACGACCGGCGACGCAGGCGTCACGGGTAACACGGGCGCCACCGGCGCCACCGGCTCGCCCGGAGCCGCAGGTCCACAGGGGCCCGCCGGAACCAATGGAGCTCCCGGAACGCCCGGCTCCACAGGTCCGCAGGGCCCCGCCGGCGCGAACGGGACCCCCGGACCCGCCGGCCCGCAAGGACCGCAGGGCACGACGGGCGACGCCGGAGTCACAGGCAACACCGGCGCCACCGGCGCGCCGGGCACCACAGGCGCGCAGGGCCCCGCCGGAGCCAACGGGACTCCCGGACCCGCCGGCCCGCAAGGACCTCAGGGCACGACGGGCGACGCCGGAGTCACAGGCAACACCGGCGCCACCGGCGCGCCAGGAGCGCCCGGCACCACGGGGTCACAGGGGCCCCCCGGAACGCCCGGAACAGCCGGGTCGACCGGCCCGCAGGGTCCAGCCGGAACCAACGGGACGCCCGGACCGGTCGGCGCAACGGGAGCGGTCGGCGCGACCGGACCGGCAGGCACCAGCGCCAGCTCGACATTCGCGGAGTTCTATGCGCTGATGCCCCCGGACAACCCGGCCACCGTCGCCACGGGCTCAGCCGTCAGCTTCCCCCAGAACGGTCCGACCGACGGCTCGGTCGACATCACCCGACTCAGCACGAGCACCTTCCAACTGGCCCGGATCGGGACCTACCGTGTGTCGTTCTCGGTCTCGGTCGACGAGGCCGGTCAGCTCGACGTCACACTCGACGGAGCCGAGCTTCCCTACACGGTGGTCGGACGGGCCACCGGCACCTCCCAGATCGCCGGGGAGTCGCTGGTCCAGACGACGTCCGCGAACTCCGTGCTCGCCGTCGTGAATCCCGCCGGCGAGACCACGACACTGACGATCACGCCGCAGGCCGGGGGAACACACCCGGTCAGCGCGACACTGATCGTCCAGAGGGTCCAATGATCCCGACGCCGAGCGGACACGCGCGCCGCGCGCCGGCCGTGCTCGGGCTCCTCGCGAGCGGACACGCGCGCCGCGCGGCGGCCGTGCTCGGGCTCCTCGCGAGCGGTCTCGCGCTCGCGGCCTGCGGTTCGACGCCGCCACCGGTCATCCTCAACACCGAGCAGGTCGAGCGGGCGATCGAACAGAGCAGCCTGACCCAGCGCCACATCCGCGTCAACGTGAGCTGCCCGTCCGGCGTCCACCAGCAGAAGGGACTCGTCTTCTACTGCACGGCGGTCTTCCACGGCGGGACCACGCGGTTCGTCGTCACTGAGCTCGACAGCGCCGGACACGTTCACTACGACTCCCCGTGAGGGGCGTCGCCGTGGCCATCGGGCTGCTCCTCACCGCCGTCGGGACCGCCGCGCCGCCGGCGCAGGCCGGCAGTCCGCCGGCGCAGGCCGGCAGTCCGCCGGCGCAGGCCGGCAGTCCCCCGGTGCAAGCCGGCAGTCCCCCGGTGCAAGCCGGCAATCGGCCGGCGCGGGCCGGCAATCGGCCGGCGCGGGCCGGCAGTCCGCCGGCAGTCGGCCCGACGCAGGAGCTCGCTGCCCTGCTCAGCGCCCACGACGCCCGGTCGGCCCTTCCGCCGGGCCGGTCGCACACGACCATCGTGGCCGCGTCACGGCCGATCACCGGCGTCCAGACCGTCCTCCCGGTGATCGGCCGGGCAACGACGACGACCGGGGCCCACTGGCTGCACGTCATGCTCCCCGGCCGGCCGAATGCAGCCACGGGGTGGATCACCCAGCGCGGCACGAGCCTGCGCACGACGCGCTGGCACCTCGTCGTGAGGACGTCCACCCGCCAGCTGCGCGTCTACCACTCCGGCCACCTGATCCAGGCCTTTCCCGCGATCGTCGGCAAGCCTGCGACGCCCACCCCAGAGGGCCTGTTCTTCGTCGAGGAGAGCATCCAGCTGCCCCCCGCCAGCCCCGGAGCGCCGTTCGCGCTGGCCTTGAGCGCCCGCTCGAACGTCCTCCAGGAGTTCGACGGCGGCCCCGGCCAGATCGCGATCCACGGTCTCGCGAACCTCGGAGGCACGCTCGGGACTGCCGTGTCCCACGGCTGCGTCCGCCTGGCCGCACAAGCCATGCGATGGCTCGTCGGCCGGATCTCGCCCGGCGTCCCGGTGACGATCGAGTCCTGACCAGTCCCGCCGGCGGCTGCGCGGCGGGGCCGGTCCCTCGACTCTTTGCCCTGAAGCCTGTCCACGGGGCTAGACTGACTGGCGATGTCTCGAGTCCAGTCATATCTCACGGGCCTGCTCGCCGCCGCGCTCCTCGTGCTCGGCCTTGCCGGCGCCCTCCCGGCCGGTGCCGCGACCGGCGACGGCCAGATCACCGGCCGGGTCACCGACGGCAACGGCGTGCCGCTCGGCGACATCACGGTCGCCGCGGTTCCGGTCGGCGGAGACACGATCGTGACGACCAAGTCGAAGGCCGACGGCACGTACATCCTCGAGCTCGCGCCCGGCTCATATGACGTCGGCTTCAACGCCCAAGTCGTCGCCAAGACGAACATCGACTACCAGTCGGTCATCTTCGGCGGTCCCGGGCCCGGCCCGACCGACACCTGCACGGTCTGCGGCGGCGCGCCCGTCACCGTGACCGCCGGCGTCGACACGACCAACGTAAGCGCCCTCCTCCCGCCCGCCGGCTTCACCCAGACCGGATCGGTCCGTCCGCTCAGCGGCAACACGATCGGCACGGTCGGCGGCAGGATCACCTTCAAGATCGGCTGCCACGAGGATCCGACCGGCTGCCACGGCACCGCCAACCTCCGGCTCGGCACGACGACCTCCGGCCCGATCATCGCGCGCGCCACCGTCTCCGTCTCGAACGGGAACGTCGCCAACCTCCACTTCACGATTCCCCTCAGCGTCCGCAGCCGCCTCGTCAGGGCCGGAACCCGCGGCCTCCAGGCGACCGTCGCGATCTCGACCGCCCACGGTCCGAAGTCGGTCACCCATTTCAAGCTCCGCGCGTAGGGTCAAGCTCCGCGCGTAGGGTCAAGCTCCGCTCGTAGCTTCAAGCTTGGCCGCCCAGGTGATCTCGGCTGGGTTGCCTTCGCCGCAGGCGGTCGAGCTCTCCGCGGGGGACCGGGTCGTAGAGCAGTGGACTCTCCAACGAAAGTAGTTGACTGACTCAGTCAGCTACTTTCGCGACGAAGGTCTCACCATCATCCACCTCCACCGCCCGCGGAGGACCCCGGTCGACCAACATCCACCGCCCGGCGGCCTCAGTCGGTGATCACCAGGTCCTTGGTGAAGTGGCTGAGCACGTCGGCTCCATCCGGCCGGACCACGACGAGATCCTCGATCCGCACCCCCAGCCGATCCGGCAGGTAGATCCCCGGCTCGACCGTCACGACCTGGCCCGCCCGCAGCGGGTCGTCCGGCGCCAGCTTCGACAGTCGCGGACCCTCGTGGACCTCGATCCCCACCCCGTGGCCCAGTCCGTGCCCGAACCGCTCGCCGTACCCCGCCGCCTCGATCACCGCCCGCGCCGCCGCGTCGACCTCGACGCCCGTCGGACCCGCGCAGACGGCCGCCAGACCCGCCAACTGCGCCTCCAGCACCAACTCGTAGATCTCCCGCCCCAGTCCCTCCGGCTCCCCCCCGGCCGCGAACGTCCGCGTGCAGTCCGAGCAGTACCCGTCGAGCACCGCGCCGATGTCGATCGTCACCAGCGTCCCCGCCGCGATCGGCTCGCCGGTCG
>Ga0208480_1000104_pt1 | contig 34340 bp, 32 predicted proteins | sample NGESurshal092012_4_FD_184485 | JGI IMG/M metagenome (GOLD analysis project Ga0208480, IMG submission 184485) | Arctic peat soil microbial communities from Barrow, Alaska - NGEE Surface sample F53-1 shallow-092012 (SPAdes) | ecosystem: Environmental > Terrestrial > Soil > Wetlands > Peat ... | reverse complement strand
GGGTGCTCGCCGCGTACGAGAGGACGACACCCAACCGGGCGCGGGTGATCGCGACGGCGAGCACCCGCCGCATCCGGGCTTCATGATCGCCGGCGTCCGGCGTGCCGGTTTCGTCGTCTTTCGGAGCGGTCGCCTCACCGGCGGCCACCGGGTCGTCGGGCCGACCGCCGGTCACCGGACCCGGCAGTCGGCGGCCGGCGGTGGGCGACCCGGGCGGTCGGCCGGCAGCCGCCGGGCCGGGAAGGCGACCGGCGTCGAGGCCGACGACGAAGACGTGGTCGAACTCGAGGCCGCCGGCGGCGTCCATCGCGAGGACGGCAACCGTTCCGGGGATCTGGACGCCGATCGCCTCCTCTTCGCCGAGGCCGGCGTCGGCGACGGCGGCGATGTACCGGGCGAACTCCCGCGGGGTCGACGACGGCGACCGCCGGGCGTGGGCGGCGGCGAGCTCGCCGAGCTTGGCGAGGTTGACGAGCCGCTCGACGACGTCCGCCCGGGCGGTGAAGAGCTGCTGGCGGCGGAGGCCGAGGCGGTCGATCAGCCGGTGGACGAAGAGGTCCGGACGGGCCGTGTCGAGGGCGGCGGCGGCCGACCGATGCAGGCGCAGGAACCCGGCGATCCGCTCGCGGGCCTCGGGCGGGAGCTGGGGCGACTCGGTCGCGGCGACGAGGGCGGAGACCATGTCGAGCTTGCGGCGTCTGGCGATCTGGACGGATCTGGCGATGTCGACCGAGCTCAGCTCGACCGGCGGGCGGGCCAGCGCCCGGGCGACGGCGCCGGCGTCGCGGGGATCGACGAGGAGACGCAGCCAGGCGAGGACGTCGCGGATCTCGACCCGCTCGAAGAACGCGTCGGTCCCGAGCACCCGGTAGGGGACGTCCCGCTCGGCGAGGGCCACGGCGACGGCCTGTCCGTCGGCGGCGACCGACCCGACCAGCACGGCCAGTCGTTCGGGGGCGATCGACTCGTGGGAGATCAGCCGCTCGAGCTCGGCCGCGACGCTCTGGGCCTGGGTCCGCTCGTTGGCCGCCCGCCAGAACCGGACACCCGACCCGGACCCCGGCGGCCCGGCGGAAGCCGGCCCGCCCGAGTACGTCGCGGCCGCGCCCGGCCCGCCCGAGTTCAAGGTGCCCGCAACCGGCCCGCCCGGGTTCAAGGTGGCCGCGCCCGGCCGGCCCAAGTCCACAGCAGCCGGCCCGTCCGGGTGCACGGCAGCCGCATCCGGCCGACCCGAACCCACCGCGGCCGCCGGCGCGCCCGGGGGCATGGCTGCCGCAGCCCGGCCGCCCGAATCCACCGCGGCCGCAGTCGGCCCGCTCGAGTCCACGGCGTCCGCCGCCTGCCCGCCGGGGTGCGTCGCGGCCGCCGCCGGGCGGCCGGGGTGCGTCGCGGCCGCCGCCGGCCCGCTCGCGTCGATGGCAGCCGCAGCCGGCCCGCCCGAATCCACCACGGCCGCCGCCGGCGCGCTCGCGTCCACCGCGGTCGCCGCCGGCCCGCTCGCGTCGATGGCAGCCGCAGCCGGCCCGCCCGAATCCACCACGGCGTCCGCCGCCGGGCCGCCGGGGTGCGTCGCGGCCGCCGCCGGCCCGCTCGCGTCGATGGCGGCCGCAGGCGGGCCGCTCGAGTCCAACCCGGCCGCAGGCGACCCGCCCGAGTCCGCGGCGGCCGGTCGGGCCCCGGCCGGGTGGATCACGCCGTTCCCGGCCATCAGGATCACCTCCGGACACCGGAAGCTCTGCTCGAGTGCCACGGTCGCCCCGCGCGGGTGAGGGTCGGCGAAGCCGAACGGGTTCGGCCCGGGTTCGGCCGAGTCGGCCGTCCCGACCAGGCGGGCGCCGGCCGTCACCAGCTGGCGGATGACCTCCCGCTCGCCCCGGGAGACCGCCGGCCAGTCGTCGACGAGGAGCTCCGGCCAACGGCCGGCCGCCCGCTTCCGGACGGCTTCGTCACCGGCGAGCAGGCCGACCGCCCGGAGCAGGAGGTCCCCGCCGTCGAGGGTTCCCCGGTCGGCGAGCATCCGGTCGTGCGCGAGGAAGACCCCGGCGAACTCGAGCTCCCGCGGCTGGGCAGCGACGGCCGTCAGCCCGGCGAATCGGTCGGCGTCGATCAGGTCGTCCTTGAGGCGGTCGATCCGCCGGACGAAGCTCGCCAGGAGGGCGGCCGGCCGGCCGCGGAACTCGTGCTGGCGGAGATCCAGCTCCTCGACCCGGTCGAGCAGCATCGCCAGGCGGTCGGCCGGTGTGCTCGTCGGCGTGAACGGCTCCGGCCCACCGTCGAGCGCCTCGTCGGCCAGCAGGCGTCCGCAGAAGTCCCGGACGCTCTGGACCCAGACCGCGTCGTGCGGCTCGGTCACGGCGTCCTGCGCCCGCGCCCGCAGCTGGTCGGCTGCCCGCTCACCGTGGGCCAGGACGAGCACCCCGCCCGGGCCCGCGCCCCGCCGGGTCAGCCAGGCCAGCCGGCGGATCAGGACCTCGGTCTTGCCGGTCCCCGGCGCCCCCGTCACCAGGAGCGGTGTCCCCTGATGGTCGAGCGCCTCCCGCTGGCCGTCGCTCAGCCGGTCGTCTCGGCCGGTCTCCTCCGACCCGCGCGCGAACCCTTCGCCCGGGCGCGTCGCCGACGCAGGCCCTCCGGACACGGGGGAAATCGTCACGCCCCTAGGATATGACCGCATGCAGCCATCCGAGGACGGCCCGGCCGACGAGCGCCCCCGCCCGGCCGCCGGCCCGGATTGGCTGGCCGTGTGCCGGCGGATCGCCGACGGTATCGACCGGATGCTGGCCGGATACCCGACGACCGCCGACCGGGCGGTCGAGGTCATGCGGGGCGAGGGCGGCGACATGGCCCTGGTGATCGACTGCGCCGCCGAGGACGTGATCTTCGCCGAGCTGGACGCCCTCCACGCGGCCGGCCACCGGTTCACGGCGGTCTCCGAGGAGCGCGGCCACGTCGACTACGGCGGAGCCGGGCCCGACCGGGTCCGCGTGGTGATCGACCCGATCGACGGGTCGACGAACGCCAAGCGGTGCATGACCCATCACAGCGTGTCGATCGCCGTCGCCGACGGTCCGACGATGGCCGACGTCAGCTTCGGCTACGTCTACGACTTCGGCGCCCGCGAGGAGTGGACCGCCGTCCGCGACGGTGGGGCCACGCTCAACGGGGTCGGTCTCCCGGCCGACATCCCCGAGTCGCGGACCCCGTCCGGCCGGCTCGAGCTCCTCGCGATCGAGTCGGTCGACCCCCGGTGGGTCGCCGACTGCGCCCCCCGCCTCCTCGACACGGCCAACCGCCTGCGGGCGATCGGGTCGATCGCGATCTCCCTCTGCCAGGTCGCCGGCGGCCGGGTCGACGGGATGCTGACGCTCTGGCGCTGCCGGGCCGTCGACGCCGCCGCGGCCCAGCTGATCGCCCGGGAGACCGGCGCCCTCGTCGCATTCCCGGCCTTCGACGACCCCCTCGGCGCCCCGCTCGACCTCCTCCCCCACTCCCCGGTCGTCGCCGCCCGCAGCCCGGCCGGCCTGGCCGAGCTCGTCGGGGTGCCATCATCAGGAGGGTGATCGACTGGAAGGCAGCCGAGCGGATCGCCGGGATGATGTCCGGCGGGGCCCAGGCCAGCGCAAGCCTCCCGGGCGACATCGCCGCGATCACGGCCGACTCGGCCGACCGGGTCGCCGCCTACACGCAGATGGTTCCGGCCCGGCCGATACCCCCGCCGGAGATCGTCTCCCGGGCCGAGTGGATCACCGCCAACCTCCAGACGATGAAGCCGATCCTCGACCCCCTGAGCGGGAAGATCGGCGAGACCATGGGCCCGCTCGGCGCGCCGATCCGGCTCGCCGGCGGCCTCGTCCTCGCCGCCCAGGTCGGCGCCCTGACCGGCTACCTGTCACAGCGGGTCCTCGGCCAGTACGACCTCGGCCTGCTCGACCCGACCGTCACCCCCCGCCTCCTGTTCGTCGGGCCGAACCTCAACCTCGCGGCCGGCAAGCTCGACGCCGACCGGGAGGAGCTCGTCCGGTGGGTCGCCTTCCACGAGGTCACCCACGCCGTCCAGTTCGGGTCGGTCGGCTGGTTGCGCGAACATCTCGCCGGCCTCCTCCAAGAACTGCTGGCCGGCCTGACGGTCAAGGTCGACACCAAGGGCCTGTTCGAGCTCCCCGGCCGGGCCGGCGTTCGTGACCTGGTCGACGCGATCCGCAAGGGCGACCTCGTCAGCCTGGTCGTCGGCGCCGACCGGAAGGCCACGGTCGACCGCCTCCAGGCGACGATGGCCGTCGTCGAGGGCCACGCCGAGCACGTCATGGACGCCGTCGGCGCCGAGGTCCTCCCGTCCCAGGCCGCCCTCCGCGACGCGCTCGAGCGCCGCCGGGAGACCCGGTCGCCGGTGCTGCGCCTGTTCGAGCGGCTGCTCGGCCTCGAGCTGAAGATGCGCCAGTACCGCGACGGCAAGCGCTTCTGCGACCGGGTCGTCGAGCTCGGCGGCCTCCCGGCCTTGAATCGTGTCTGGAGTCGCCCGGACGCCCTTCCGACGCTGGCCGAGCTCGCCGATCCAGCCGGCTGGGTCCGGCGGACCGCGGCCGCCGGCTGACCAAGCCCGGCCTCGGCCGGCTCGTGGCCCGCGTCGGCCCGGGCGTGGCCCGCGTCGGCCCGGGCGTGGCCCGCGTCCGCCCGGGCGTGGCCCGCGTCGGCCCGCGTCGGCCCGGGCGTGGCCGGCGACGGCGGATCTGCGCGTCGCTCGGGTCCCGGCCGGCGGCGGGTGGTCTCGCGCGACCACGCCGCGCCGTCCCGGGCGCAGCGCGGGGATCGGGCGCCCGACGGCGCCCGATCTCAAGCCAGCTGGGTCGTCAGGCCGCCGGCATACGGCACGGCCGACCACGTGACCGTGAACGAGTTCCCCGTCTGGTTGAACGAGTTCCCCGTCTGGTCGGGGTCCGACGCTGGTCGGGGTCGACGCTGATCGCCGCCGGACCGATCAGCGCGAGTCCTTCGGTCGTCGATTGGTCGGCCGCGGCCGCGCAGCCCGCGGCGGCGCCTGCCGCGAGGTCGAAAGCGTCGTCGCACAGCGGGTCGACGTCGGCGATGTACGCCGTCGGAGAGTTCAGTCCGTCGAAGTGGGACCGGTTCGTTCAGGCCATCAAGCACCCACTGCTCCAGCAGCGCCCCCACGACGACACCAACGGCAGCTCTTCGCTCTTCGCTTAGCGCCAGTCGTCGTGCCACGGCCACGACCGGCGCACCCGGCCAGCCCGCGGCGTCGGCCCGATGCGTCGCCAGACCTCAGACAGGACGAGTACCGCTCCGATGAAGCCCAGCTCAATCCAGCGCCCCTTGAGCACAAGCCCGATGAGCAGTGCCAGCGCCAGTACCCCCGGGAAGAAGAACGCCGGGCGATTTGCCGGACCGTGGAGCACACAACCAGTGTCGCACGCGCTCGCCACGGGCTCCGACCGAATCGATTTCCGCGGATTGGTCGTATCCAGCAGAATCGAGTGCGAACGTATGCTCGTACTGAGATCGTCCGACCCGCGGTTCCTGGTCGTTTGGCCTCGCCCGACCGAGTTGTCGCGGTGTGGGGGGGGCCGGTGTGCAAACACGTGTTCGGTGCTACGCTGGACGCGCACCGTGAATCAGCTCGGCCTCCGCCGGGTACCCCGACCTAGAGATACAGACTCCGATCGCAAGGGAGCGACGCCATCATGGCCCCCACGACCCCTTCCGCGCCGAGTTCGGGCAGCAGCTCGACAAGCGCCAAGAAGCCGTCCACGACCACACGTTCGTCGGCTGCCAAGCCGCGGACTCCGCGGGCCAAGCCGCGGACTCCGCGCGCCACGCCGGCCGCCAGCCGCGAGCCGTCGAAGCGCGTCGCGAGGGAGACGACGACCGCGAAGTCGAACGCCACACGCGCGGGGAATGCCCGGGCGAAGGCCGCCAAGGCGACGAAGACTGAGCTCAAGAGCAGCGTCAAGCTGGTCGAGACCTACGCCGAGCGGGCCGTCCTCGTCCCGGTCGGCGCCGCCCTTGCCGCCCGCGAGGCGATCGGCGACCTGATCGGGACGTACTCGTCCCCGAAGAAGGCCGAGGCCCAGCTGAAGAGATTCGAGCACCGGGGCGTGAAGGCCCGGACCAAGGTCGAGCGGGAGGCCACCAAGGCCCGCAAGCGGGTCGAGGATGCCCTCCACAAGCGGCGGACCGACGTCGAGAAGGCCGTTTCGAAGTTCGACCGTCGGCGCCACGCCGTCGAGAAGCGGGTGACCGACCAGGTCGGCGACGTCACCGCCAAGATCGACGACACCGTCCGCCAGGCGGCCGACGCCGGCCAGGGGATCGTCGACAAGGCGCGGGAGACGGTCGACTCGATCATCTGAGTCGGCGCGGGCGGCCGGCGACCGGTTGCGCCGGCGCCGGTCCGCGGGTGGCATTGAGACCTTCATCGCAAGGGTGGCATTGAGACCTTCATCGCAAAGTGGCTGCCTGACTCAGGCAGCTACTTTCCGTGGAGAGTCCCCCTCTCGAAAGTCGAGAGAGTCTCGCAACTACTTTGGGAGCCTGACCACGCACTCGGTCCTCGGTCCCGGCAGGATCGGCAATCCCTGGGAAACCGTCTGCGAGAATGGTCGGATGCCAACCGTAGAAGAGATCCGGACGGCGCTCGAGGTGGTCATCGACCCCGAGCTGCGGAAGTCGATCGTCGAGCTGGACATGGTCCGGGCGGTCGACGTCCGGGACGACGGGATCGTCGACGTGACGGTCTCCCTGACGACGCCCGGCTGCCCGATCCGCGGCCACTTCCAAACGGCGGTCACCGATGCCGTGATGGGCCTCGGCGGGTTCGCCGGGGTCAACGTCTCGTTCGACGTCCTCAACGACACCCAGAAGTCGGAGCTTCAGCGCAAGCTCGGCCGGACGTCCCTGCCGAAGGGAGCGCTCGCCCAGGTCGCGAACGTCGTCTGCGTCGGCTCGGGCAAGGGCGGCGTCGGCAAGTCGACCCTGACGGTCAACCTCGCGGCCGCTCTGCGCAGCGAGGGTCGGACCGTCGGCGTGCTCGACGCCGACGTCTGGGGCTACTCGATTCCCCGGATGCTCGGGCTCGGCGCCGACCGGCCGGCGGTCTCGGCCGAGCGGAAGATCGTCCCGCTCGAGGCCCACGGGATCAGCGTGATGTCGATCGGCTTCTTCGTCGAGGAGGACGCCGCCGTCGTCTGGCGGGGGCCGATGCTCCACAAGGCGCTGACCCAGTTCCTCGAAGACGTCACATGGGGGTCGCTCGACTTCCTCCTGATCGACCTTCCGCCGGGGACCGGCGACGTCTCGATGACCCTGGCCCAGCTCCTCCCGCAGGCGAGCTTTGTGATCGTCACGACCCCCCAGCCGGCGGCCCAGCGAGTCGCCAGGCGGGCGGCCGAGATGGCCAACAAGGTCTCGCTGGAGATCTCCGGGGTGATCGAGAACATGGCCGGCTTCGTCACGCCATCCGGCGACCGGTTCGCGATCTTCGGGGAGGGCGGCGGCCAGGAGCTGGCCGACCAGCTCGACGTTCCCCTGCTCGGGAAGGTCCCCCTGACGATCGCCCTTCGCGAGGCGGCCGATGCCGGCCTGCCGCTCGTCTTCGAGGACCCCGACGACCCCGCGGCCCAGGCGATCCGTCAGGCCGCCCGCGGGTTGATCGCACTCGCCCCCGACCGGGGCCTCCCGAGCGGGCCCGAGCCGGTTGGCCTGTCGCTCCCGATGGCCTGACCCGCCCCGGCGGGACACCTCTAATCTTGACCGGATGGACCTCGATCACGCGGAGATCCGGGTGCTCGGTTGCCTGCTGGAGAAGCAGCGGACGACGCCCGACGCCTACCCGCTCAGCCTGAACGCCCTCCGCCTGGCCTGCAACCAGGCGACCAACCGGGATCCGGTCGTCGAGTACGACGACGCCACGATCCGCGCAGCCCTCCACCGGCTCGGCCGCCGCCGGTGGACCCGCCTGGCGAGCGGCGCCGGCAGCCGGACAGCGAAGTACCGCCACCTGCTCGACGACGCCCTGCCCCTCGACCGTGGCGAGCATGCAGTGCTGTGCGTCCTGATGCTCCGTGGCCCGCAGACGCCCGGCGAGCTCAAGCAGCGCAGCGACCGGATGCACCCGTTTGCCGACCTCGCAGGCCTCCGGGTCACCCTGGACCGGCTGATCGACCGCGGGCTCGCCCGCCGGCTCGACCGCCGACCCGGCCACAAGGAGGAGCGCTACGTCCAGCTGCTCGGGGATCCCGACGCCGACGAGCCGAGATCGGCGTCGGCCGTCGATGCCAGGGTGGACGGCCCTACCGGGCAACAACCGAGCGCCGGCCGGGACCCGGCCCCAGCCGCCCGCGCCGGCTATCAACCGACGCAAGCGGCCCCAACGGCCCACGCCGGGCACGAACTGACCGACGAGGCCCCAACACCCCACGCCGGGCACGAGCCGGCGGACCGGTGCCCAACACTCCACGCAGGGCACGAGCCGACGAGCGCGGCCGACGGACCGGCACTAGTGGATATGGCGCTCGTCGCGGACCTGTCCGCTCGGCTTGAGCGGCTCGAACGGGAAGTGGCCGACCTGCGGGAGGCGCTCGGCGGGTAGACGAGGGCGCGAGGGTCGGGGTGGACCGAGTCAGCCCGGGACGCGGAGCGTGAACGGCCGGGCTCCACGAGCGAAGGGACGTGTGCGCTTCGCTCTGAGAAGTCTTCTCGTCCCTCGGATATCCGCCGGGCCTCGTCGAGAGGTCAGGCGGCGCCGAGCGGCGGCCCGGGAGGTGGAGAAGGGGACTCTCCGAGCAAAGTAGTTGACTGACTCAGGCAGCGATTTTTCACGAAGCAGCCCGAGCATCCACACCTCCGCGCCGCCCGAGAGGAGCCCGGTCGATCACACGCCACACCCCCAGATCGCGGCCCGCGTCCCCCCGCGGAGCAACGTCACCCGGCGAGGAAGGCTACCGGCGCTCGCGCCAGCCGACGTACTTCAGCCAGCCCATGATGCCGACGACGGGCACGGCGTACATCGCCGACGTGTACCAGTGAAGGATGCACCCGATCACGCCTGCCATCATCGCAGATGCGCCCCACACGGGCGGCGCCCGGCACGGACCGCCCGGCGCCGGTCAGGCGACCGCGTTGATCGCCGACTCGAGCGTCGCGTAGGTGATCGTCGCCGAGGTGATCGGGTTGCTCCCCTTCGGACCGCTGACGACGATCGTCGGAGTCGAGTTGAAGCCGGCCTTCGACGCGGCCTGCTCGTCGGCGAGCACCGCGTCCGAGTACGTCGACGACGTACTCGCCGCCTGCCACTTCGCATAGTTGAGCCCGGGAATCTGCTTGGCCAGGCCGTCGAGGTAGCTCGCCGTCACGTAGCCCGAATCCTCGACACCCTGCTCGTTGTAGAACAGCTCGATGAAGTTCAGCGCCCGATCCTGGGCTCCCGCGGCGTACGCGGCCGACTGCTGGGTCGAGAAGATCGTCGGATCCTGGGTCGCCGTCTGCAGCGACCGGTAGACCAGCTTGACCTTGCCCGACCGGACGTCGCTCGAGATCAGGCTGTTCTCGGCGCCCTTGGCGAAGTCCGCGCAGAACGGGCATTCGAGGTCGCCGAACTCGGTGACCGTCACCGCAGCCGTCGGGCTGCCGAGCGTCGTGCCCGACTGGGGGATCCCGACCAGCAGGGCGTTGACGCCCGCTGCGGCCGCGGTCGACGCCTTCGACGACGGCTTCGACCCGCCGCCGGTCGAGCTGATGATGACAAGCGCGGCCACGACGACGACCGCACCGATCACGACCATTCCCAGCCGCATGATCCGGGTTCGCCGGGCGGCTTCCGCATGGGCCTGCTCGAGCGCGAGTCGCTCGGCCTTCGCGGCCTCCTTCTGTTCCTTCCTGCTGGCCATCGCGTCCGGCCGGCTAGCTCTTCGCCGAGCCGGCCGCGGAGACCGACTGGATCGCCTGCTCGAGGGTCGCGTAGTCGACGGCTCCGGTGATCGGCTGGGCGCTGCCCTTCGGTCCGACCACGACGATCGTCGGCGTCGAGTTGAAGCCGGCCTTCGCGGCGTCCTGCTCGTCTGCCGTGACCCCGTTCGAATACGTCGACAACGTGCTCGCCGACAGCCACTTCGCGTAGTTCAGACCCGGGATCTGCTTGGCCAGGCCGTCGAGGTAGCTCGCCGTCACATACCCCGAATCCTCGGCTCCCTGCTCGTTGTAGAAGAGCTCGATGAAGTTCCACGCCCGGGCCTGCGCGCCCGCCGCGTAGGCCGCCGCCTGCTGCGTGACGAAGATCCCCGGATCCTGGGTCGCCGTCTGCAGTGACCTATAGACCAGCTTGACCCGGCCTGACCGGACGTCGCTCGAAATCAGGTTGTTCTCGGCGTTCTGGGCGAAGTCCGCGCAGATCGGACACTCGAGGTCGCCCCACTCGGTCACCGTCACCGGCGCCGTCGAGCTGCCGAGCGTCGTCGCGGTCTGCGGGATCCCGACCAGCGTGGCCGTTACGGCCGTGGCCGTCACGTTCGACGGCGCGGCCGACGTCTTCTTGCCGCCGCCGCCGCTCGAGCTGATGATGATCAGGGCGATCACGACGACCACGGCGACCCCCAGGCCACCGCCGAGGCGCACGAGGCGGGCACGGCGCGCGGCTGCCGCGTGCGCCTGCTCGAGGGCCTCCCGCTCGGCTTTCGCGGCCGCCTTCTGCTCTGCTCTACTGGCCACCGGCGCCGAGTGTATTCGATGTCGGCGCGGCCACCGGCACGCTCAACGGCCGCGGCCCGTCCCCGATCACGTAGCGAATCGACGCGCAGATCGTGAGCAGGGTGAGGATCACCGCGCTCGACGCGCACCACTCGCAGATCGCGTGGATCGAGAACAGCTCCCGGTAGGTCAGGTACCCGCTGAATCCGAAGCCGATCAGCGTCAGGACGAGCGTCGCCTGGCGCGTCTGTTCACGGTCGGGGACGACCAGGCTCCCGAGAATCGCGACATATCCGATCAGGCCCATCAGCGCGACCGGCACGCCGGCGAGCTTCGACCAGACCGACGACTGGACCTTCAGGCAGGAGGTCCCGGCCGTGCAGACCGGCTTGATCCCCGCGTAGTGGATATACGTCAGATAGATCGCGACGCCAAGGCCGATCACTGCAAGGCCGGTCATCACCTTGCGCAGTGCGCCGCTCGTACCTGATTGCATGCGCGGGGTTTTACCCGATCATGCTCAAGCTCGCCTAACGGACAGCCCGTCCAGATCGCCCCCCGCCGGCCGTGTTCCTGCTCACAACTCTTCTCTACCCGATCCTCCTCGCCGTCCTCTGCGTCGGCGCCGGCCTGCTCGTCGACCGCTGCGCCGGCGGCTCGCTCCCGCCCGCCCTGCTCCCCGCGGTCGGCGTCGCCGGGCTGATCGCGGTCTCCCAGCTGACGAGCGACCCCCCGGCCAGCGCGCCGGCCACTCCCTACGTGATCGTCGCCGTCGCGCTCGCCGGGTTCATCGTCGGCATACCCCGGCTCCGGTCCTTCGTCGGCGGTGCTCCCGGCTGGGCCTGGCAGCTCGGCCTGCCGGTCGCCGTCTACGTCATCGCGCTCGCACCCGTCCTCCTCGCCGGTCGGCCGACCTTCTCGTCCTACGGGCTCCTCCCCGACTCGGCCGTCCACATGATCGGCGCGGACTTCCTGATCCACCACGGACGCGACTACGCCCACCTCGATCCGTCGAACTCCTACGGCCAGTACATCAAGGCGTACTTCGCGACGAGCTACCCCTCCGGAGCGGACACCCTGTTCGGCGGCAGCGCCCCGCTCCTCGGCCTCCCCCTGATCTGGGCGTTCCAGCCATTCAACGCGTTCGTCCTCGCGACCGCCGCCGGACCGGCCTGGCTGCTCGCCGGGGCACTCGGACTCCGCGGCTGGTGGGCCGGCCTCGCCGCCCTCAGCGCAACCGTCCCGGCCCTCGTCTACGGCTACGAGCTCGTCGCCTCGATCAAGGAGATCACGGCCCTCCCGATGATCCTCACGATGGGCGCCCTCGTCGTCGGCCGCCGCCCGACCGACTGGTCGATCCGCGGCGTGATCCCGTTCGCCGTCGTCGTCGCCGCCGGCGTCTCCGCGCTCGGCGTCGCATTCGGCGCGTGGGCCCTCGTCGCCGTCGCGATCCCCGCCGGCGGGCTCGTCTGGGCGGCCGTCGAGGGTCGCGAGGATCCGCTGCGCCTGCTCGGGCTCGGCGGTCTCGGGGCCGCCGTCGTCGTCGTCTGCGCCTGGCCGACCTGGTACGAGCTGTCGGGTTCGCTGCAGGTCGCCGAGAGCATCGCCGGGACATCGAATCCCGGGAATCTCGCCCGGCCGCTGCGGATCGAGCAGATCGCCGGGTCGTGGCTCTCGCGGACCTACATCAACCTCCCCCACGGCAGCGACCTCGACCTGACCAGCATCCTCGTCGGCGTGACGATCGCCGCGGCCGTGCTCGGCGCGGTCCACCTGATCCGCATCCGAGCCCACGCGCTCAGCGCCTGGTGCGGCCTGATGCTCGCGACCTGGCTCGCCCTGACCGCCTACGGGGCGACCTGGACCGACGCCAAGATCCTGATGTTGACCTCGCCCGTCGTCGTCCTCCTCGCCTGGGCAGGCGTCGCCGGGATCCGCGCGTCCCGGATCGAGCTGGCCGGCCTGATCGCCGCGCCCGCGCTCGCCCTGATCCTCGCCGGCGGCGTGCTCGCCTCGGACGCCGTCCAGTACCACGACACCGCCCTCGCCCCGACCGCCCGCTACGACGAGCTGGCCTCGGTCAACTCCCTGTTCGCCGGTCGTGGCCCGACCCTGTTCACCGACTTCGACGAGTGGTCGCTCTACCAGCTGCGCAGCATGGACGTCGGCGGGCCCGACTTCGTCTACAGGCCGCTCGCCCTCGAGACGGTCGTCCGCTACCACGGCGATCCGGTCGATCTCGACCACGTCCCACCCGCCGCGCTGCTCGCCTACCCGCTGATCGTCACCCGCCGCGACCCGACCGCCAGTCGACCGCCGTCGGCCTACGGCCTGCTCTGGCAGGGGAACTACTACGAGGTCTGGGCTCGACTGCCCGGCACCGACGCCGCCCTCGCCCACATCGGACGGACGCCCCGCCTCCCGGTCACCTGCGCCCAGATCGGCGAGGTCGCCACCGTAGCCGGCGAGGCCGACGTCGGACTCGTCGCCGCGCGGGTCGTCGACCGCGTGAGCGTCGACACGCTCTCGGCCATCAACCTCCGCCAGCCGGGCGGGAGCTTCGCCTCGACCTTCGAGATACCCGGCACCGGGACCTGGGAGCTCTGGCTCAAGGGCGAGCTGATGTCAGCCGTACGCGTGAGCATCGACGGCCGTCACATCGCGACGATCAGGGGCGACGTCAGCGGGAGCGCGTTCAACGCGAGCACCGCCGCACCCCTGCGAGTCCACCTCACCGGCGGCGCCCACACGATCGGCTTCTCCCGGACCGGCCCGAGCCTCGCCCCGGGCGCCGGCGGCGCCGCCTACCTCGCCGGCGCCTTCTTCACCCGTCCGGGCGCCGGCGCCCGCGAGCGCATCGTCCACCTGGCGCCCGTCGACTGGCGCACGCTCTGCACCCGCCGACCCCAGTGGGTCGAGGCGACCGGCCCGGGCGGATCGCCGGCGGCCGAGACGACCAGTCCCCCTCCCCACGCCGCCTCGCCGCCGACGCGTAACCGAAGCCCCGCGCCGACCGGAACGACCGGTCGAACCCGCGCACCGGCCGGCACGACCGGCGGGCAGGGCCCCGGCTCGAACGCGACGACCAGTGGACAAGGCCCCGACTCGACCGGGACCACCGATCAGCGCAACCCCGCGTCGACCGGGTCAACCTCCCCGGCTGGGCCGACTTCGCCCGGCCGGCCGCCGGCCGGCTACTTCCCCTTGGGTTCGGTGAAGTAGGCGGTGTTGATCTGGATGTAGTTGTTCCACTCCTCGGGGAGCTGGTCCTCGGCAAAGCAGGCGTCGACCGGACATGCCTCGACGCACGCGTCGCAGTCGATGCACTCCTCAGGGTCGATGTAGAGCATCTCCGCCTCGTCGTAGCCGGGCTCGTCCGGCGTCGGGTGAATGCAGTCGACCGGGCACACCTCGACGCAGGAGTTGTCCTTGGTGCCGATGCACGGTTCGGCGATCACGTAGGCCATAGGTCTTTGTGTTTCCTGTCCTCGGGGTCGTTCACCGCTAAGTATTACGGGTGTCCGCGTTCGTGTGGATAGGCTGACCGCCGTGCTGCTGCTGACCGGCGCCACCGGTCTCGTCGGGCGCGCCGTCCTGCGCCGCCTCGCCGTCGCCGGCGTACCCGTGCGCTGCCTGGTCCGCGACCCCCGCCGGCTCGGGCCCGATCGCGTGCGGGTCCAGATCGCGCTCGGCGACCTCGCTGACCCACAGTCGTTCCGAAATGCCCTGCGCGGCATCGGGACGGTCGTCCACCTGGCCGCGACGATCCGCGACCAGCCGCGCGGGTCGATCGAGGAGCTCAACGGGATCGCCACCTGGCGGATGGTCGAGGCCGCCGGGCGGGCCGGCGTCGACCGCTTCGTCTTCTTCAGCGCGCTCGGCGCCTCCGCTCACGATCGGACCCGACTCCTCCGGGCGAAGGCCCTCGCCGAGCAGGCGGTCCGCGACGGGCCGGTCGACTCGGTGATCTTCGCTCCGTCGTTGATCTACGCCCCCGGCGACGCCTGGCTGACCCTGCTCTCCCGCCTGGCCCTCCTCCCGGTGATGCCGATCTCCGGGCGCGGCCGCGCCGTCTTCCAGCCGATCTGGGCCGAGGACGTCGCCCGCTGCGTCTGTGCCGAGCTCGACTCCCCCGGCACGTCGCCGGCCGGTCAAGCCGGCGGGCGCTCGCGCAGCCGGCGCTACGAGCTCGCCGGGCCGCAGACCCTCTCGCACGAGGCGATCGTCCGCCTCGCCCTCCAGTCGATCGGCAGGCGCCGCCTCCTCGTGCACGTGCCCACGGCAATCGTCTCACCCGGCCTGCGGGCACTCGAGCTGCTCGCCCGAGATCGGGCGTTCGCGACCTGGGACGAGGCCGAGCTGATGGAGGTCTCGATGGTCACCCCGGCCGGCACGGCCGACGCCGACCGGTTGGGCGTGCAGCCGCGGGCGATGGCCGACGTGCTCGGCCTCCCAGCCGCCGCCGGCCCAGTCCGAAGTCGGCTCGGCGCGTGAGGATCCTCGGCCTCGGCACCCACCAGCTCCACACGACCCGTGGGGCAATCGCCTCGAGCTGCTCGCCTGATCGGCGAGTCGTCGGCCTCACGCCGAAGGCCGCCGCCCGAAGGTCTGGACGACGAACTCCGCGGTGACGCGAACCTCCGCCGGAAGGCCGGCGACCCGCTCGTCGAGCACGGCACGGTCGATGTGGTGCGCGCTCGGCCCCATCCCCGCCAGCGCTCGAACCCCCGCGTGGTCGAGCGTCATCTCGAAGTCGACCGAACCCGCCGACACCTCCCGCAGGTGGGCGGCGAGCTTCGCCTCGAGCCGAGCCGGCTTGTCCGGGTCGACGCCGATCATCCCGAGCTCGGAGACGATCTCCCCGAGGTGCCCAGGACCAGGCGTGACCACGACCAGGGCTCCCCGCCCGGTGAGGATCCGGGCGATCTCGGCGGCGTTGCGCGGGGCGAAGACGCTGAGCACGACGTCCGCCGCGCCGTCCCTGACCGGCAACGGGCCCCACGCATCGCAGACGACCCCGGCGATCGCCGGGTCCGCCCGGATCGCCCGGCGGAGTGCCGGCCGCGACGAGTCGAGCGCGACGCCCCGCCGGCCGCCGAGCTCCCGGATCGTCCAAGCCAGGTAGTAGCCGGTCCCCGCCCCGACGTCCACCACGCACCCTCCCCGACCCGCCCCGCCGGCCGACTTGCCGGCGGCCGCGCTGACCGCTCGCGCGATCGGCGCAAAGTGACCGGCCCCGAGGAAGGCCGCCCGCGCGGCGACCATCTCCTCCGAGTCCCCGGCCGCCGGCCGCCGGCCCGGCCCTGCCAGCGAGACGTGGCCGTGGCGGGCGACGTCGTAGGTGTGGCCGGCGGCGCACTCGACCGACCCGCCGACCAGCCTCAGATCCGCCCCGCAGTGCGGGCACCGGAGATCTCCGCAGACGGCCGCCAGCGCCGCCGACCCCGCCGGATCCCTGCTCACGCCGTCGATCCCCTCCTCATGCCGAGTGCCGCCCGAGTGCATCCGTGCGTGGCCAGCATGAGACTACGCCCGGCGAGCGCTCACAATCACGTAGCGGCTCGTCACGCGGAAGGCCGCACGGTCCTCGTTTCGCCTCGTTGAACAGCTCGATTGCCCGATGCCGGACGCCCGCCCAGGCGCCAGCCGGCTCGAGCAGGTCACGCGCGGCGACCCACATCGGGTGGTCGGCGAGCTCGGCCCCGGCGAACTCGCCGGCCGACGAACCGCTGAACGCCAGGCTGTGCTCGGTGACCTCGACCTCGAAGCCGAACCGCCCGAGCAGCCGGGCGACCGCCTCCCGATCGTGCCACGCAGGTCGGCCGCCGGCCCATCGGCCCGGGAGCCTACCCCGCGTCGGGCGGCTGCTCGGTCGTCTCGGTGTCCTCGTCGGTGTAGGCCGGAGCGCACGCGCACAGCAGGACCAGGTCGACCTCGGCCGCGGCCCACAGCTTGTGGCGAGTCCCCGGCGGGATCACCACGCAGTCGCCGCTGACGACGTCCCGCTCCTCGTCGGCCAGGCGCATCCGCCCACGGCCTCCCGTGAAGTAGTAGATCTCCTCGGAGCGGCGGTGCAAGTGCTCGATCGTCGCCCGTCCGGCCGGCACCGTCGCCTCGGCAAGGCTCTGGTTGCGGGCCGCCGTCCAAGCCGGGCCGGCCAGCTCGCGGATCCTCGACCCGTCCAGCGTGACGAACGACTCGAGTCGCGCGAGCTTCGAGATCTCCATCGACCAGAGCTTATGCCAGCCTTGACTTCAACCACACTTGAACTTGTACCGTCGAGCAGACGACGCACAAGAGATCCAAAGCGGAGGACCCATGATCACCACCCAGACGCCGAGCGCCCAGATCACCGAGGAGGTCGCAGCCTGGCCGGATGTCCAGACCGGCTACGGCCGCCGCGGCGAGTTCGCCTTCAAGGTCGGCCGCCGCGAGCTCGGCCACCTCCACGGCGACCACGCCGCCCACTTCGCGTTCCCCAAGCAGGTCTGGACCGAGCTCAAGGAGCAGCACCGGATTGTCGACCACCCGGTGTTCCCCGGCCGCGTCGGTCCGGCTGCCCGGCGGATCGAGAGCCAGGCCGACGTTGTCGACGTCATCGAGTTGATGCGGCTCAACTACGACCGAATCCTCGCCCGTCGCCCGGGCCAGGTGACGACCACCGGGGCCTTGCGAACCCGGTGATCGCCCGCTTCGAAGGACGGCCTGCGACGTCGCCCCTGCCCCTGGACAGAGGCCGTTGCGCGAAGGCGAGGCGAACGTGGAGAGCGCACGAGAAGCAGGTGGTTGGTGGCACTCTTCGAAAACAAGTTGACTGACTCAGGCAGCTACTTTCCGTGAAAGACACCTCCCGCTCCACCCTTCGGGAAGCCGAGCCCGCGACTGGCATCACGGCCGCCCGACCCGCAATCGATGCCGGCTCGCCTCCGGCCGGCAAGCCGCCCGCCCCACGCCTCGCACGTTCCGGAGTTCACCGGCTGGCTCAACAGCTAGACCTTCGGCGTCGTGATGTGCAGCTTGTACCGGAGGGTGTACCGGCCCGCGCCGAATCCGCAGTGGAACCCGCTGCGCTGGTACTCGGACTCGTACTTTGGGTGGCAGCCCCGGCCAACCACGAGGCAGTCGAGACGGCCGTGGATTCGCGCGTGGACGCAGGCCGTCCCCGCCGCGGTCGCACTCCCGCCGGCCACGCCGGACGCGACGAGCATCGTGAGGAACGTCCCGAGGATGGCGCCGGCTTGTCGCATGAGGATCACGCCCGAGCCTACCACCGCGGCGGCCTCGGGTTGCGGAGCAGCCCCGGCAGGTCTATAGTGACCGCCGCGCGCCCCGGTGACGGGCGACGCCGGGTAGGCACGGCCGGCGCGCGCATGCGATAGTCGGTTACTAAGAGCACCGTGAGGGCGATGGGGATCATCTCTCGGCGGCGGCCAAGGGGGAACATGATGGGGATTCAAGGTCGCGTGCAACATCAGGTGCGCTTCGCACTCGCCGCCGTCATCTGCGCCACCGCCGCCTTGCTGGCCGGCCCGCCGGTCGCCTCCGCCCTACCCCGGCCGGCTCTGCGCGGCCCTGGCATCGCGATGCCCTCACACCACTCGTCGGCGTCGCCGGCCCTCCACCCGCTGATCGCCAACTGCAATGGCGCGATTCCTCCGCCGTCGCTGACGATGTGCAACCTGACCTATCACAACGGCCCCGTGATGGTGACCAACCGCACGCACGTCGTCCTCTGGGCGCCGACCGGCTTCTCCTACCCGACCGGGTACGTCAACCTGATCGAGCGCTACCTGACCGACGTCGCCCACGACAGCGGGCAGGCGCGGAACACGTACTCGGTCGACACGCAGTACAACCAGACGACGCCGACGACGCAGAACATCGCCTACGACTCGACCTACGCCGGGGAGCTCGACGACTCCGACGTCTACCCCGCGGCCGACGCGGCCTGCACGGCGCTCGAGGGCTCCGCGACGACCTGCCTGACAGAGACTCAGGAGATCGACGAGCTGGACACGTTCATCAACAGCAAGAGCGGACCGCGGACGGCCGCCGATCTCTACCTCCTCGTCATGCCGCCGAAGGTACAGACGTGCTTTGACGGCGAGACCGACTGCGGACCCTACGGTGCCGGCAAGCCCGACTCGATGGGCAACACGTCGGAGTACTGCGCCTACCACAACTCGTTCACAAGCGGTCTCGGGTCCAAGCCTGTCACGCTCTGGGCGAACATCGTCTACGACCCGGGGGCCGGCAACGGCTGCTCCAACAGCGAGCCGAACGGCAACGGCGCGGACGAGACGATCAACGTGCTCAGCCACGAGCACAACGAGGCGATCACCGACCCCCAGCCGAGCAGCGGGTGGCTCGACGACAACACCGACAACGGCGGTGAGATCGGCGACCAGTGCAACTTCGACCTCGGCCCGACGATCGGCTCGACGGCGAGCGGTAATTTCGACGAGCTCGTCAACGGAAACCCGTACAGCGTCCAGATGATGTGGAGCAATGCGATCACCGGGTGCGCGATGAACTTCGGCGCGACGGCCCCGACCGCTGCGTTCACGTTCCTCCCGCCGGCACCGAAGACTCTCCAGAGCGTCGCGTTCGACGGGAGCGCGTCCAAGTCCAACGACACGGGAGGCTCGATCGTCAAGTACACGTGGGACTTCGGCGACGGCAGCGGCTTCGGCTCGGGAGCAACGCCAACCCACACGTACGCGGCGTCGGGAACCTTCACGGTCAAGCTGACCGTCGAGGATGACGCGGGTCAGACGGCGACGACCATGCACGACGTCACCGTCACCGCACTCCCGACCCAGACCACCTACACGGGTGCGACCAGCGGGGACTTCGGCACCTCGACGACGCTCAGTGCCCACCTGGTCGACACGACGAACTCGGTGGACATCCAGGGCCGGACGATCACGTTCACGCTGGGGACGCAGTCGTGCTCGACTGGGCCGACGAACGCCTCGGGCGATGCTTCGTGCTCGATCACGCTGGCCCAGACGCCGGGCAACTACACCGTGAAGGCGTCGTTCGCTGGCGACAGCGTGTACGCGGCGAGCGACAGCGGGTCGCAGCCGTTCACGATCAACAAGGCGCCGACCACGACGACCGTCGTCTCCAACCATCCGACGTCGGTGTTTGGTCAGCCGGTGACGTTCACCGCCACCGTCTCACCGAACGACGGTGGCGGCACCGTCGCGTTCAAGGCTGACGGGACCGTGATCGCCGGATGCGCGACCCAGTCGCTGACGGGACCGAGCCCCTTCCAGGCCACGTGCACGACGGCGGCGCTGAGCGTATCCGGCTCGCCCCACGCGATCTCGGCGGTGTACACCGGCGACACCGACTACCTCGGGAGCACGTCGGCGACGATCACGCAGACGGTCAACAAGGATCCGACCACGACGACCGTGACCGCGGCTCCCGCGAGCCCGGCGACCTTCGGGACGTCGGTGACGTTCACGGCCGCCGTCACCGCGAACCCGCCGGGTGCCGGCACGCCGACGGGTTCGGTCGCCTTCAAGGTCGACGGCACGCCCGTCGGCACGGTCGGGCTGACCGGCGGTCACGCGAGCATCGCGACCGCGTCGCTGTCGGCCGGTTCGCACTCGATCTCGGCGACGTACGGAGGTGACGGGAACTTCTTCGGCAGCGCCGGCTCCCTGCCGTACACGGTCACCTGCACGACGACGATCACCGGGACCCATTCCGGAACGCTCGAGGTGACCGGGAGCACATGCCTCACGTCCGGAGCGGTGCTCAACGGCTCGGTCGTCCTGCACGGCGGGGGCGCGCTCGATCTCGAGGGCGCCAGGGTCACGGGTGCGATCGACGCCACAGCCACGTCGGGCGTGATCCGCGTCTGCAGGAGCAGCGTCGGCGGAAGCGTCGACATCAAGAGCGCGACCGGCCTGGTGATCGTCGGCGATCCCGGCGACGCTTCGTGCGCGCCGAACACGATCAGCGGGACCCTGCTGCTCCAGAACGACACGGGCGGTGTCGAAGCGATCGACAACACCGTGACCGGGGCGATTCTCACGACCGGCGACTCCGGACCCGGCCCGTTCCCAGGCGACGTGACGACGATCTCCGGGAACCACCACTGAGACCCGGCCGCGGGCGTCCGGCCTGACCGGACGCCCGATCATCTCGGGCAGCGTCTCCGGGCGCGGCCGTCTACGGCCCCGCACGGCTGCCTCGCGGTGGACGCCGGCGCGACGGCCGGCGCGACGGTGGGGCGACGGCGGGCGGTCCGGCCCCGGCGCCTATCCTGCAGGAGTCAGCGGGCGCCGAGCGAGAAAGCGAGATTCATGAGCGAAGTCCAGTCCGGCCTCGAAGGGGTGGTCGCCTTTGCCACGGTGATCGCCGAACCCGACAGAGCCGGCGGGTCGCTCCGCTACCGGGGCATAAACATCGAGGACCTCGTCGGGAGTGTTCCCTTCGAGAAGGTCTGGGGCCTCCTCGTGGACGGCGCCTTCGAACCCGGCCTGCCGGCAGCCGAGCCCCACCCGTTGTCGGTGCGCTCGGGTGACCCCCGCGTCGACGTCCAGTCGGCCCTGGCGATGCTCGCCCCCGAGTGGGGCTTCGGCCAACTGATCGACATCTCAGACGACCAGGCCCGCGACGATCTGGCCAGGGCGTCGGTGATGGCCCTGTCGTTCGTCGCCCAGTCGGCTCGCGGGACCGGCCGGCCTCCGGTCCCCCAGGCGCGGATCGACGAGGGCACGTCGATTCCCGAGCGCTTCCTGATCCGCTGGCGCGGCGAGGTCGACCCGACCCACGCGAAGGCGATCGACGCCTACTGGATCACGGCTGCCGAGCACGGAATGAACGCGTCGACCTTCACCGCCCGGGTCGTCGCGTCGACCGGCGCCGACTGCGCGGCAGCCCTCTCGGCCGCCGTCGGCGCACTCTCGGGACCACTTCACGGCGGCGCGCCCGCCCGCGTCCTGAAGATGCTGGACGAGGTCGAGAAGACGGGTGATGCTGAGCGCTGGGTCAGGGACGCACTCGATCGCGGCGAGCGCCTGATGGGGTTCGGTCACCGCGTCTACCGCGCCGAGGACCCCCGCGCCCGGGTCCTGCGCCGGACGGCGGCCGAGCTCGGGTCGCCGCGCTTCGATGTCGCCCTCGCACTCGAGCAGGCCGCGCTCGAGGAGCTGCACGCCCGCAAGCCCGACCGCGTGCTCGCGACGAACGTCGAGTTCTGGTCAGCCGTCGTCCTCGACCTCGCCGAGGTCCCCAGCAAGCTGTTCACGTCGATGTTCACGTGCGCCCGGGTCGCCGGCTGGTCGGCCCACATCCTCGAGCAGAAGCGCGAGGCCCGACTGATCCGCCCGACCGCCAAGTACGTCGGCGAGCCCGCCCGGCCGCTCCCGGCCGTCCCCATCTGACCCGGCGGACGCCCCCGGGCGGGCCTTTGGCGGGCATGTCGGCGAGCGAGCCGCTGGAGCTGGATGCGAGACCTTCGTCGCGAAAGTAGCTGACTGAGTCAGTCAACTACTTTCGTTGGAGAGAGTCCACACCTCCACGACCCGGTCCCCCGCGGAGAGCTCGCCCGCCTCTGAGCGCCCAAGCCCGGCCCGAATGATCCTCGACGGCATGCCCGCCAAGCCACCTCCCGGCCGCGTGAGCGTCGCCCGCCGCGGAACATCACCCGGAACGGGGACCCGACCTGTCGACCTGTCGACCTGTCTCACACGTGGCTGACGGTCCGATCGTCGTGGGGATCCGGCCGGAGGATCAAAACCTCGGCGGGAGCCCGCTTGAGCAGCCAGACGATGTCGTCCGAGCTGAAGCCGTCATGGTCGTTGGCGGTCGCCGAGATGATCACCCGGTCGAAGTCCTCCTCGGCGAGGATCCGGCGCAGCGCATCCCGGTAGGAGCGTCCCCGCTCGATCCGTGACTCGACGGGAATCTCCTGGCGGATCGCCCGCTGCTCGATCGCCTCGAGCAGGGGCATCGCCGTGTCGCACTGGCGGGCGATCGGCACGTCGAGCGGGAGGTGCATCGGCACGGGGGCGAGATACGCCGGCACGAGGGTGGCGCCCTCGGCACCGGCCAGGCGGACGGCGGCGTCGAGCGCCCGCCGGGAGATCGACGTCCCCGTGAACGGCAGCAGGATCCGCCGGACCGGTCCGGCCCCCCGGCCGGCCAGATGACGCCGGCGACGGGCGACGAGGTAGCCGGCGAGCAGGCCGAGGACGAGGGCGACGGGTGTGACGATGGCCAGCGTCATGGCTCGTCCGACGGCGGCCGGCGGGCGCGGTCGGCGACGATCCGGACGTCGACGGCCGGGAGCAGGCGCATCAGCTTCAGGGGGAGCGGCTCGCGGAGTCGGCGCAGCCCGCGAAACGGGGCGGGCGCGCCGAGCAGGATGTACGTCGTCCCGAGCTGGCGGGCGATTCGCACGGTCGCCTGGGCGACGTCGTCGTCCTCGTCGACGTGGAGCACGATGCCGAGCACGGACGTCAGCCGGCGGAGGCTCGACAGCTGGCGGTCCTCGTCCTCGGTCGGCGAGACGCCCGGCCGGCGGACCCAGAGCAGGTCGAGCTCGGCGCCGAGGCGCTGGGCCGAGCGCCACGCCCGGCGAACCAGGCGGTGGGCGGCCGGCTCGGGCCGGATCAGGGCGAGCAGCCGCTCGCCGACGGCCCGGGGCACGTCCTCGGCGACCCGGCCCCCGCCGGCCCCAGACGCCTCGACGACGGCGACGGCCCGCCTCGGGGCGACCTCCTCGGCGACCTGGCGGAGGGCGACCTCGCGCAGGGCGGTGAGGTTCTCGATCTTGAAGAACCCGTTGAGGGCCGGCTGGATCCGCTCGTCCGGATAGACCTTCCCGTCGCGCAGGCGGGCGAGCAGGGTCTCGGGCGTGACGTCGACGATCACGACCTCGTCGGCGTCGGCGAGCACCCGGTCGGGGATCGTCTCGCGCACCTTCACGCCCGAGAGCTCGGCGATCTGGTCGTTGAGCGACTCGAGGTGCTGGATGTTGACGGTCGACCGGACGTCGATCCCGGCGATCAGGATCTCCTCGACGTCCTCGTAGCGCTTGGCGTGGTCGAGGCCGGGCGCGTTGGTGTGGGCCAGCTCGTCGATCAGGCACTGCTCGGGCGCGCGGGCGAGGATCCCGGGGAGGTCCATCTCGAGCAGGGTGCTCGCCCGGTGGACGACGCGTCGCCGGGGGAGGATCTCGAGCCCGTCGGCCTGGGCCTGGGTCTCAGCCCGGCCGTGGGTCTCCAGGACGCCGACGCAGACGTCGACGCCGGCCAGCAGATCCTCGTGGGCCTCGCCGAGCATCCGGTAGGTCTTGCCGACGCCGGCGGCCATCCCGAGGAAGACGCGGTGGTGTCCGCGAGTGAGCGTGGGTCACCCGCCGAACACGTTGTGGACGACCAGATCGATCAGCTTGATCCCGACGAACGGGCTGATGATGCCTCCCAGCCCGTAGACGAGCAGGTTCCGCCGGAGCAGGGCGCTCGCGCCGATCGCCCGGTAGCGGACACCCCTGAGCGCGAGGGGGATCAGGGCGGGGATCACGAGGGCGTTGAAGATCACTGCGGAGAGGATCGCCGACCGTGGGTCGCCGAGCTTCATCAGGTTGAGGACGTGGAGCGGCCCCTGCGAGCTGCCGCGGGCGGCGTAGGTCGCGGCGAAGATCGCCGGGAGGATCGCGAAGTACTTGGCGACGTCGTTGGCGATCGAGAAGGTCGTCAGCGCCCCGCGGGTGATCAGGAGCTGCTTGCCGACCTCGACGATCTCGATCAGCTTGGTCGGGTTCGAGTCGAGGTCGACCATGTTGCCGGCCTCGCGGGCGGCCTGGGTCCCCGTGTTCATCGCGACGCCGACATCCGCCTGGGCGAGGGCCGGCGCGTCGTTGGTCCCGTCCCCGGTCATCGCGACCAGCCTGCCCTGGGCCTGCTCGTCGCGGATCAGGGCGAGCTTGGCCTCGGGCGTCGCCTCGGCGAGGAAGTCGTCGACGCCGGCCTCCTCGGCGATCGTCGCCGCCGTCAGGCGGTTGTCGCCGGTCACCATCACCGTCCGGATGCCCATCGCCCGGAGCTGGTCGAAGCGCTCGCGCATGCCGTCCTTGATCGTGTCCTTGAGGTAGATCACGCCGAGGATCTGGCTGTCCCGGGCGACGGCAAGCGGCGTGCCGCCCTCACGACCGACCCGGTCGAGCGCGCCCTGGAGCTCCGGCGGGGCCTGGCCGCCCTCACCGGCGGCGAACGCGATCACCGCGTCGCCGGCGCCCTTGCGCAGCTGCTGGCCGTCGAGGTTGACGCCGCTCATCCGGGTCTGGGCGGTGAACGGGACGAACTCGGCGTGGCCCGAGGCCATCTCGTGCTCGCGGATCCCGTAGGTCTTCGCGAGGACGACGATCGACCGGCCCTCGGGGGTCTCGTCGGCCAGCGACGAGATCTGTGCGACCTCGGCCAGCTCGGCCTCGGACACACCCGGCATCGGGATGAACTCCGCGGCCTGGCGGTTGCCGAGCGTGATCGTGCCGGTCTTGTCGAGCAGGAGGACGTCGACGTCGCCGGACGCCTCGACCGCGCGGCCCGACAGGGCGAGCACGTTGCGGCGCACGAGCCGATCGATTCCGGCGATCCCGATCGCCGAGAGGAGCGCGCCGATCGTCGTCGGGATCAGGGCGATCAGCAGAGCGATCAAAGTCGTCTCGGACACGCTCGTACCCGCGAACAGTCCGAACGGGCGGAGTGTCGCGACCACGACCACGAAGATCAGCGTCAGCCCGGCGAGCAGGATGTTCAGGGCGACCTCGTTCGGCGTCTTGCGCCGGGCGGCGCCCTCGACCAGGCGGATCATCCGGTCGAGGAACGACTGGCCGGGCTCCTGGGTGATCTCGACGACGATCCGGTCGGACGTGACCCGCGTGCCGCCGGTCACCGCGCTCCGATCGCCGCCGGACTCGCGAATCACGGGGGCCGACTCGCCGGTGATCGCCGACTCGTCGACCGTCGCGATCCCTTCGATCACGGTCCCGTCGCCGGGAATCACCTCGCCGGCCTCGACGACGACGACGTCGCCCCGGGCGAGCTCGGACGCCGCGCGCGTGCTGCCGTCGGCCATCGTCGCGACAGTCTCCCGGCGCATCGACCGGAGCGTGTCCGCCTGGGCGCGTCCGCGGCCCTCGGCGAAGGCCTCGGCCATGTTCGCGAAGACGACGGTCAGCCACAGCCAGAGGGCGATCGCGAACGTGAACCAGGCCGGCTCGGTCCCGCCACCCAGCGGCCTGCCGCCGAAGCACTGGATCAGCCAGGCTCCGGTCGTGATCACGGACCCGATCTCGACGACGAACATCACCGGGTTGCGGACCTGGACGCGGGGGTCGAGCTTGACGAAGCTGTCGGTCACGGCGCGGGTGACGATCTCGCGCTGGAGCAGGGATACGGCCTTGCGCTCGGTTGCCATCAGTGCGACTCCCGGTCGAGGGCGAGGTTCAGCTCGAGGACGTTGACGCCGGGCTCACCGAAGATCCCGAGCGTCCGACCGTCCGTGTTCCTGGCGATCAGTCCCGAGACGACGCTCAGCGGGACGTGGCGGACGGCGGCCACCCGGTGGGCCTGGATGCGGGCGTTCGCCAGCGAGATGTCCGGGTCGATGCCCGAGGCCGACGTGTCTGCTGCGTCGACCGGAACGTCAGACGCGTGGAGACCGGCCAGAAACGGCCCCTCAAGCTTGAGATAAGCCTGGATATTCGCCGTGATTTCCTTTTCTGTAGCACTGTCGTTCGGCCCGAGGTTCGAGAATGTCGTGGCCGCCGGGTTGTCGGCCGGCGTCGTCGCCGACGGCCGGGTCTGGAAGTAGCGTGGGTTCCCGCCGAAGCTCTGACCGATCCGCTTGGACCCGACGACCGTCCGGCCGGCCTTGATCAGCTCGCCGTTCGCCTGGCTGGGGAACGCGACCTGGGCGACCCCGGTGACGAGCAGTGGGTAGCCGAGGCCGAGCATGACGGTCAGGACTACGATTGCCAGGGCGGACGTGACGATGTCGCGGCGCATCAGTAGAGGTGTCCCGTGAGGGCCTGGACGACCGGGCCGAGCAGGAGGGCCGGGAAGAACGTGAGCGCGCCGACGAGGATGATCACGCCGAGCAGGAGGACGACGAACGTCGGGTTGTCGGTCCGCATCGTGCCCAGGCCGGCCGGGCTGACCCGCTTGCCGACGAGGGCGCCGGCGACCGCGAGGGCAAAAAGGATCGGCACATACCGGGCGATCAGCATCGTGAAGCCGCCGAGCAGGTCGGCGAACGTCACGCCGTGGGCGCCGAGGTTGCCGGCGTTCGGCTGGACGAAACCGGTGTAGCCGGCGAACGCCGAGCCATTGTTGTTGGCCTGGGAGAGGTACGCGTAGAAGGTCTCCGAGAAGCCCTGCGGACCGACCCCGTTGGCGGATATCGACTGGCGGCCGGCGTGCTCGGCGGTCGCCAGGCCGGTCGAGAAGAGTGCCGTCAGGGGGGTGAGGAGGAGCCCGAGCGAGACGAGCTTGATCTCCTTGGCCTCGATCTTCTTGCCGAGCAGCTCGGGCGTCCGGCCGACCATCAGGCCGCCGATGAAGACGGCGAGCAGGACGTAGAGGAGCATCGAGTAGAGGCCGGTGCCCACGCCGCCGAAGATCACCTCGCTGGCTGAGAGGTTGGCGAACGGGACGGCCCCGCCGAGGCCGGTGTACGACTCCAGGGAGCTGTTGACCGCCCCGCACGACGTCACCGTCGTGACGACATCGAAGAGGGCGGACCCGGCGATCCCGAAGCGCTGCTCCTTGCCCTCGAGGTTGCCGCCCGTCGACCCGGCCCTCGCCTGCGTCTGGAGGCCGGCCGCGTGCTGAGCCGGCGACCCGTGGGCCTCGGCCGCGTAGGCGACCGTGACACCGCCGACGAACAGGACGAGCATCGCCGCGAGGATCGCGAACCCCTGGCGGCGGCTGCCGACGATCTTCCCGTAGGTGATCACCAGACCGGCGGGGATCACCAGGACGAGCAGCATCTCGATGAAGTTGGTCAGGCCGTTCGGGTTCTCGAACGGGTCGGCCGAGTTGACGTTGAAGAAGCCGCCGCCGTTGGTCCCGAGCATCTTGATCGCCTCCTGCGAGGCGACCGGCCCCTCGGCGATCGTCTGGCGCAGGCCGGTCGGACCGGTCGCGACGACGTAGTGGGCGATGTTCTGGATCGCGCCCTGCGAGACGAGGACGATCGCGGCGACGAACGAGATCGGCAGCAGGACGTAGAGGATCGTCCGGATCAGGTCGGCCCAGAAGTTCCCGAGGCTGCTGCCGCTGCGCGAGGCGATCCCCCGGATCACGGCGACGGCGACGACGATCCCGACGGCGGCGGAGACGAAGTTCTGGACGGTGAGGCCGACCATCTGGCTGAAGTAGGTCAGCGTCGTCTCGCCGCCGTAGTACTGCCAGTTCGTGTTCGTCACGAACGACGACGCCGTGTTGAAGGTCAGGTTCCAGCTGCCGGAGTGGAACTGCGTGCCGGCGTAGTCGCTCCACGGCTGGATGCTCTGGGTCCGGAGGATCAGGTAGAGCAGGAGCCAGCCGGTCAGCGAGAAGACGAGCAGGCTGCGGGCGTACGCCTTCCAGTCCTGGCCGCGGTGCTCGTCGACCCGCAGCAACCGGTACAGGGCCCGCTCGATGCGGCCGAAGACCCGCGACAGGAAGACGGTCTCGCCGGTGTAGACGCGGGCCATGTAGTTGCCGAGCGGCACGGCCACGCCGAGCAGCACGGCGACGAACAGGACGATCTGGGCCCAGCCTCCGGCGGTCATCGCTAGAAGCGCTCGCCGCGCAGGAGCGCGTAGAGCAGGTAGAGGATCACGGCGATCGACACGACCAGGCCGAAGACATCGGCCGCGCTCATATCCGGTCGATTCCCTCGAGCAGGAGGAGCAGGACGCCGAAGATCACGAGGCCGAGGACGACGGCCACGGCGTCACCGGCGATCCCGGATATCGAGGCGATCAGAAGCACACCCGGACTATCGATCCGGCTGCGCACGCCCCGCATCAAGATCGGACCCCCGCCCGTCAAGATTCTGCACAGTTGTGAGAAACCGCACAAGGTTGGGTCAACCGGCGTCGGCGCACACCTCGCCCCGCCGGGACCCGCGCGCCGGGGCAGCGGCGCAGCGCGCCCGCCGGCCGGTGAGCTGGCCGACGAGCGCGAGCGTGTCGAGGCCGATCACGACGAGGCCGTACTCGGGCGGGTCGGTCGAGGCGGCATCCGACGAGTCGCGAGCCTGGCTGCGGTCGCTGTTCGCCGAGCTGGCGCAGGCCGCCGGGGTGACGGACACGGAGGGCTTTGCCCGGCAGCTGACGATGCTCTACGACGGGGCGACGGTGGCCGCGCGGATGGACCGATATCCGCAGGCGGCAGGGGATGCTCGGGTGATCGCCGCAGCCCTGCCCGACGTGGCCACGGTGGGGCGCTGATTTGGCGGGGGGATCGTCGAGTCCCCCCGTGCGGGCCGGCCCGGACGGACGCGGGAGGCCGGCGGTCGGCGGTCGGCGGTCGGAGGAGCGACGTGTGCGGGAGTTCCCCGCGGAAAGTAGTTGACTGACTCAGTCAGCTACTTTCGCGAAGGAGTACACGAGTGTCCTCTTCGTTCGCCGCCATTCTCACGATGCCGACGGTCCGCCGTCTCGCTCGTCGCGGTCGTCGCGATCGGCCCATTCGAGCAGACCGGCCAGCGAGAACTGCTCGTCGTCGATCCCGCGATGGAGGTCGCCGAGCCGGGCGAACCTGGCCGGCACGGTCGCGATCGTGAGCTCCTGCGGGGATACGTCGTCGATCTCGTCCCAGGCGATCGGCGTCGACACGGTTGCGCTGGTGACGCCGCGGACGGAGTAGGCCGAGGCGATCGTGTGGTCGCGGGCGTTCTGGTTGTAGTCGACGAAGACCTTGTCCGGTGGACGGTCCCTGCGCCACCAGGTCGTCGTCGCGTGGGCGGGAATCCGTCGCTGCACCTCGCGGGCGAAGGCCAGCGCCGCCCGCCGGACGTCGGTGAAGTCCCACCGTGGGTCGATTCGGACATAGATGTGCAGACCGGCGCCACCCGACGTCTTCGGCCAGCCCGCGGCGCCGAGCTCGTCGAGCACCTCGTGCACGACCCGGGCGACCGCCCGGACGCTGTCGAGATCACAGTCGGGCATCGGGTCGAGGTCGATCCGCCACTCGTCCGGCCGCTCGACGTCGGCGCGGCGGGAGTTCCACGGATGGAACTCGACGGTCGACATCTGGACGGCCCAGATCACGTCGGCGAGATCGCTGACGCACAGCTCGTCGGCGTGGCGGCCGGACGGAAAGTCAACGCGGACCGTCGGGACCCAATCCGGAGCGCCTGACGGGATCCGCTTCTGGTGGACCTTCCCGCCGGCGTCGACGCCCTTGGGAAAGCGGTGAAGCATGCACGGACGGTCACGCAGGGCGCGGACGATCCCGTCGCCGACGCTGAGGTAGTAGCGGGCGAGGTCGAGCTTGGTCTCGCCGCGCTCGGCGAAGTACACCCGGTCGGGGTTCGAGATTCGGACGGTCCTCCCGCAGACCACGAGCTCGACCGCGTCGCTCCCGCCGGATCGGCGGCTAGACATGGATCCGGGTGAGCACGACCTCACCGACGAGCCCGAGCGGAAGCGTGACGGCGAGCCAGCGGTACTCGCGCAGACCGTGTAGCAGCGACCCGCCGACGAGCGTGCCGATCCCGATCCAGATCAGCGCCGTCGTGTAGTAGTGCAGCTCGTGGATATAGAGCCAGAGCCCCTCGGCGAGGAACACGCTGGCCAGGACCGCGGCCCCGAGCCCGCGGACGTCGGGCCGGCCAGCGCGCCAGAGGCGGCCGCCAACGCCGAAGACCGGGCCGCCGACGACGGCGCAGGCCGCCCAGAACACGATCAACGACCATAAGGCAGGGAAGCCGCGCAGGTGGGCGGTCAACTCGTAACCGGCAAGCTGCCACCCGCAGACGGCGAGTCCAGCCGCCCCGGCGCCGCGGACGCTCGCCATGCACGCGCCGACCGCGAACGGGACGACCAGCCACGCGCTCGCGGAGTTGACGAAGGCGTTGAGGGCGCCGCCGAGGTAGGTCTGCCCGAACGACGTCAGGCACCCGACGGCAAGTCCGACCGCCGCGACCAGGCCGACGCGGAGACGGACATCCGACGGATGCGGCGGTGCTTGACGGGGAGGCGCAGGCATCTGGCTCGGGCGATTGCCGCCGGCGCATCGTACTTCGACGGGCCGGGTCCTCACCGCCGTCGATCCGCGGCGTCGATCCGCCGGCGGTCGCGCTTCGTCGGCCGGCCGGCGCGGTCGGCCCCCGCCGGCCGGGCCAAGCGATCCTCGGCCGCCCGGAACTCGCGGGCGGCGAGACTCTCGGGGGTCTCCTCGTAGAGCAGCGCGGCCTCGCGCGCCGGGCCCCGGCGTTCGGTCGTCGCGCGGACGATGATCACCCGCCGGACCTGGCCGAGCGTGATCTCGAGACGATCGCCGGGCACGATCTCCCGGCTCGGCTTCACCGACCCGCCGTTGACATGGACCCGGCCGCCCTTGACTGCCGCGGCGGCGAGTGACCGGCTCTTTACGAAGCGGGCAGCCCAGACCCAGCGGTCCACGCGGACACGCCCGGCTCCCGGGCTCGATGGCACCGGCGGGTCCATCACTGGACGAAGCGGTAGCCGATCCCCGGGTCGGTCGCGATGTAGCGCGATCCGCCCGCCGGGTCGAGCTTGCGGCGGAGGTTGGCGATGTGCGTGCGGAGGGTCTGGGTGTCCTCGGAGTAGGCCGGACCCCAGACGTCGACGAGCAGCGTCCTGTGAGTCAGAAGGCGGCCGCGGTTGCGGACGAACGCGCGAAGCAGGTCATACTCGATCGGCGTCAGATGGAGTGGCTCCCCGTCGCGGAGGACCGCGCGGGCCGCGAGGTCGATGCTCAGCCCGTCGACGGTGATCACCGGTTCCGTCCGGCCGGGGTCGGCCCTACGGAGGGCGGCCCGGAGACGTGCGACGAGCTCACGCGAGCTGAACGGCTTGACCATGTAGTCGTCGGCGCCGGCCTCGAGCGCGCTGACCTTCTGATCCTCGTGACCGACGGCCGAGAGCATCAGGATCGGCATCGCGCTCCACTCGCGCAGCGCCCGGCACGCTTGGATGCCGTCGCCGTCGGGCAGCAGCAGGTCGAGGATCGCGGCGTCGGGCGGACGGACGGCGGCTACGTCGAGCGCCTCGCGAACGCTCGAGGTCACGACCGGGTCGAAGCCGGCCTCGCGCAGGACGACCCTCAGGGCCCGGAGGATCTGCGGCTCGTCATCGCAGACGAGGATCCGCTCATGCCCGGTCACCGGGCCTCCACCTGGCCGGGCGGGCGACGCGACTGGTCGGGCTGGTCGTCGAGCGGCAGCTCGATCGCGAACGTCGAGCCCTGGCCCGGCAGCGATTCGGCCCAGACCCGACCGCCGTTGGCGGCGACGAACCCGCGAGCGATCGCCAGGCCGAGGCCCGATCCGTTGTGGCTGGCCCGGCCGTCCCGGCCCTGGTAGAAGGCCTCGAAGATCCGCTCGAGCTCCTCCCTCGGGAGCCCCGGGCCGCGGTCGACGATCCGGATTGCCAGGCGACGGCCGACCGCGCGCGCCCGCACGGAGACCGGGTGCCCGCCGTTGTAGCGGGCGGCGTTCTCCAGCAGGCTGGCGAGTGCCCGCTCGATCTGGACGGCGTCCGCCCGGATCAGAGGCAGGCCCCGGTCGACCGAGAGGACGAAGCCGTCGCGACCGCCGCGGAGGTTGTCCAGCGCGACGTCGATCAGCTCCTCGATCGAGCACCAGTCCCGCCGTGGGACGGCGGCGCCCGCGTGGAGTCGGGAGAGGTCGAGCAGCTTGTCCACGAGGTCGCTCATCCGCTCGGCCTCGGCGCTCACGGCCGCGGCCAGCTCGGCCCGCTCGGCGTCGCCGATTCCCGGGGCGCAGAGCATCTCGCCGGCGGTGACGATCGCCGTCAGGGGAGTCCGGAGATCGTGGGAGACCGACCGCAGCAGGGCGGTCTTGATCTCGTCGCTCCGCCGCAGGGCGTGGGTCTCGACAACCTCCTCCTGGAGGGCTTCCCGCTCGAGTGCGGCTGACAGGAGCGCCTCGAGAGCCGGGACGATCCGGTCGCGGAGGCGGACGCCGACGCGGTCGGCGTCGGATGGCACGAGCAGGGTTGCGAGCCGCCCGTGGCCGGCCTCGAGCGGGAGCGCGAGGAGGCGGTCGTCGCCGGCGACCCGGCGGAGCTCGATGCTCGCCGAGCTGAGCTCGAGCGTCTCGGCCAGCCGCCGCGCGACCACGCCGAGTGCCGCCTCGACCGTGGTCTCGCCGAGCAGGACCCGGGCCATCTCAGCCGCCAGATCCGCCTCCCGCCTGCGGAGCTCGGCCTCCCGGGTTCGCGCGCGTGCGATGTCGGCGAGCGAGCTCGCGACGACGGCGGCGACCAGGAACACGGCGAGTCCGACCCAGTCACGCTGGTTTGCGATCGTGAAACGCCCGACCGGCGGGATGTAGAGGAAATTGAAGGCAGCGGCGCTGAGGACGCTCGTCAGGAGACCCAGCCAGAGGCCGAAGCCGGTCGCGACGAGGAGCACCGGGAGGAGGTAGAGGACGGAGTCCGAGGCGATCGGCGACGCGTGCCGGAGTGGATCGATCACGGCGGTGATCAGGCCGACGGCGACGATCGCAACGAGCACGCCGACCCACCGGGCGGGCGGGTCGCTGCCCAGCAGCTTCGGCCGTAGCCAGGACATCTCGCTCCCAGCGTACCGCCGAGCCCGCCCGACGGCGACTCGTCGGCCAGGGGGGCCGCCCGCGCCCGATTGCAGGCCGGCACCCAATCGTTCACCTGGGCGTAACCCGCCGGCCGCACACTGTATGTGTCTGCAACGGCCCGGTTGGCCGTAGCAACTGATCTCCTCAGGAAGGAGTCCTGATGAACCGACTGACCCGTCCCGTCCGCAGGCCACCGAGCCACGCCTGCCGCGATTGCAACTCAGCCAGGCCGCGCCCGCTCGGCCGCCTGGAGACCGCGGACCTCGAGCGCGAGCTCGAGACCGCCGACATCTCGGCCCGTCGGATCGTTCTCGCCGAGCTCCACGAGCGGAGCCTCGGCGCGAGGTGCGACGACAACTGACGAGACGCCGTCCTCGCCGCTGCCGCCGGCGCTCACCCGGCGTCGGGGCGACGGCAACCGCGGACGGGTTCGGACGGTCGGACGCCGGACAGCACGGTGCTCCTCAGGAAAAGTCGTTGATCGAGTCGGGTCCGCGCTCGCGCGGCGTGGTCGACGTCTGCGCGAGCCGGTGCAGATCGACCCGGTCGCGGGAGGGTGCGGATCTGGTCGGCCGGGGCGGGGCTGGGCGAGCATGCCGTCGATCGAGGATCATTCGGGCCGGGCCCGGGTGCTCAGAGGCGGGCGAGCTCTCCGCGGGGGACCGGGTCGTGGAGAGAAGTGGACTCTCCAACGAAAGTAGTTGACTGACTCAGTCAGCTACTTTCGCGACGAAGGTCTTCCATCCGCCGCCACCGCCCGGGAGAAGCCCGGTCGATCACATCCCACACCCCGCGCCCGACCCGCGCCCACCCCACACCCGCCC